>Ga0310695_10009220_pt1 | contig 14931 bp, 1 predicted proteins | sample RumenRJG_04DNA_FD_203882 | JGI IMG/M metagenome (GOLD analysis project Ga0310695, IMG submission 203882) | Bovine rumen microbial communities from Lethbridge, Alberta, Canada - RJG_04 (v2) (version 2) | ecosystem: Host-associated > Mammals > Digestive system > Stomach > Rumen | place: Canada... | reverse complement strand
ATTTTTTAAATAAATAAAATTATTATTTAATTAAAAAATAATATAAATAAAAATTAGTTAACAATTCCTTAATGAGTTATCTATCCGATATATATCCTTGAGATCACTAATTTTTGACAACATTTAAAGCCAAAAATCTGAATTTTAATAACATCTTTTGAAATTATGGAAAATATTAAACCTGTTGATAAGTCTAATGAAACTAAAAAACCAAAAAATTTTGTTGTATATCTTTTGATTTCTTTCTCACTAGAAAAGAATAAAGATGAAGCAAATGATGAAATAAATTTCCAAGAAAAAAATGCAAAAATAATCTGCTTAGAAAAGAATGATAAAGAAAAAATTTATGAATATAAAGTTATCATTGAATATACTTTAGAAAATCCAAAAAAAAATAAACAGCATAAACTAGAGTTTAAAATTGGCGAAAAAGATTATGCAATAAATTTTGTATATATAAATATTCACTTTATATATGAATTGGAATTATATAATGTTGATAAATTTTATAAATTCGAGAAAAAACAGAATCAATCCATGAATTATTCTGAAAAATTCAACTTGTTTTATAATTCGCTAAAAAAGTTGGAGCAGCAAAGCCTTTATGATGATTTATATAATGACACTATTGATTTATATTCACATTATCCAAAATTTGATTTTTTAATAAATATATTTGTGAAAGTTTATCAAAATAAAAATATATGCCCCAAATTGCTTGGGGAATTCAAAAAATTTAATGATGAAATTAAAAATAATATAAAAGATAAACATTTTTCATATATTAATTTTGAGCAATATTTAATCGATTATAAAACCATTTTTGGAGAAATTAGTGAAAATATTGAAAGTATAATATCTAAGAATTCTTATAATCCTTCTTATTTTTATGGATTGGCTCTATGTTATTTAAACAATTATGATTATGAAATTTTTAAAAAATTATTGGAAAAATTAAGTATTGATTCTAAAGCTACATTATTCGAAATCTTAATAACATATAACCACTTTTTTAAAAACAAAATAATATTGGACGATAAATTAATGATAGATTTTGTTGGATTTGCAGCAGAACGCAATAAAGAAAATATTATGAATTTTATTGATAAAGGACTTTTTTATTTAGATAATGTAAATATATATCTTAGTGCCATAAATTCAAATAAAGAAAAAATTATACAAATAAAAGATTTTAAAACAATTATAGTTCCTAATTTTGAAAGCTATTCAAATATAAATTTAAAAAGATTTCACAAAGATTTTAATGATATATTAACTTTTTCAGAAAATGAGCAAAAGTTATTAATTATTTTTCCAAATTATTTTTGGGAAGGTTTTTTAAAAATATATGAAAATGCAACTCAAGAAAATATTATCAATTGTAAAATTTTAAGAGAAAACTTTTTGAATTATTATAATGTATTAAAAAATTATTGTCGTGTGAATTCAATAAAAGCCGAAGCAGAAAAATATTATAACAATGATGTTTTTGCCTATATATTAGATAATAGTATAAAATTTTATTTAGAAGAGAAAAAAAATTTGCAAAACAAAGAAATAGTCAAACTAGTAATGGAATATGATCCTTATTATTTTCCTGAAACTAAAACTCATAATAATAAAAGAAATCCTGAAATATTTCAGAAATTAAATTTCAATGAAATAGATGAAGATTTTAAGCAATTTTATAAAAATTATAATTTTGAAATAGTTTTCAAGGAAAAATTAGAATCATATATTTCTTTACTAATTTCAAAAATAAACAATATCTTTCATTTTGGAATAATTTTAGATATAATTAATATTGATAATATTGGTGATAAATTAAAAACTTTTACAGAATTAATGGAAAATAAATATGAATCATCAATGAAAAAACCAGGGTTTATAGAAGAATCAACAGACAAAGGAGAAAATAATAAAGTAATTACAGCTTTATTTAAATTGTTCAAATTTTTTCATGAGCAATCAAATTTAGAATCTGTAAAAAGAAAAATAAATTTATTACAAAATGAAAATATGAAAATAGATTTGTATATTCGGTTATATAAAATTAATGATACAGATATTAAAAAATATGTTGAAGATAAATTTATCAAAAATTTAAATCCAAATAATTTAGTTCATTTAATAAAATTTATGAAGAGTTTAAATACTGAAGAGGATAACCTTAAAATTATAGAACGCTTGAGAGATAAATATCCTGTAACAGAAGAAATATTTATTTCCAAAGAAGAGGATATAAGTATAGAGTTATTAATTCTTTTGAAAGAAAATGATTTACTTATTAAGAATGAAAAAAATTTTTATTATGAATCAATTAAGAAAGAATTCGAAAATATATTTTTAAATATTATTGATACAAAAAATATTACTATAAAACAATTAGATTCGTTTTTATCACCAGAAGAAGAATATGTAATCAAAAAATTAACATTATTAAAAAATATTACAGAACAAATTTTTAATCCAAAAGATAAATATAATGAATTAAAGAATTTGCTAACGAATATCAAAACAAGTAATGAAAGTCTTATAGAAATTAAATCAGCTTTAGAAAAATATCACAAAGAAACTTATAAAGAATCTATAAAAAAAATAAATGAATTTATTGATATTATAAATAATGGTAAGATAGAGGAATATAACCAAAATGCAATAAATCTTATAATTTCGGAATTCAAAGAAAAATGTAATAATATCAATAATGTGAAAGATTCTCATATTTTTAATCTATTATATAAGCATGTAAATGAAAAAGATTCTGAAAAAAGATTTGATAAAACCTTTCAAAATTTTGAAAAGGTGTTATATATAAAAGAAGATAATGAAGGAGAAAAAGATTTAGAGGCAGAAGAACTTTTAAATACTATTAAAAAAGAATTAACTGAAAATCAAATTCAAGAAGAAATAAATACATTTATTAAAAAACTCGGAAAAGTGAGTGAAAGATATGTTATAACAATTGAAGCAAATAAACATCAGAAAAATATCAATAGTATTTTTTACTTTTATAGCAACTATTCAAAGAATGATGAAAATTGGAATGAAATATTTTCTTCAAAATATAAAGATATTGCAAAAAATGATGCACAAACTCTATATATATATTTAAAAGAGTTAAAACAGAATGAAATATATGATTATTCAAATCAAGAGAGTTATATAAATTTTTTCCTTGATCTATATGAATTAAAAGAAGCTTATAATTTCTTATTAAATAATACTCCTGAAAATATAGAAAATTTATATAATAAAATTGAACCTAATAATCAAAAAATAAAAATTAAAGATATTGATGATACTTATAATTGTGTAGGATTTTTTCAAGAGATAAAAAAGAAAGAAACAAATATGGAAATATTTAAATATATAAAAGAAATTGACTCCGAGTATTTAGAGCGTTTTCATAATTTTTCTTGTGTTTATCCTTCAATTATAGAATTAAACCAAAATAATGAATTATCTTTTCTTCTTTATGAAGAAATAGGTGATATTACTAAAGATTCGAAAATTAAATTTTCTCAAGATAAACAAATGTTTACTTATGTGGATTCAAAAGGAATTGAAAAGGATGATTTAACTCTTGCTAAATTAAAGAATCTATATAATAAAATACATATTCCTCCAAAGGAAAATAAAGCAAAAAAAAATTTGGAAGAAAATTCTGAAAAATACGAAGAAAAATATAAAACATTGGATAATTATAAAACTTTAGTAAATGATATAGAAATAATACAAGATTATATGGATGTTCTAAGAACAAAAGGAAGTAGTTTACCAATTAGTATTACGATAATAGTTAAAAATTCGAATATTGAATATTTTCTTTATTCAGAAAAATCCTCTTTTGATAAGATTCAGAATTATTTATTCAACGTAAAAAATTATACAATAACAAAGATTGAAGAAATATATAAAGAAAAAGCAAATTTAAGGTTTATATATGGAAAACAATTTGAGAACTTAATGAATAATAATAAAAATGATAAAGATGGAATCAAACCATTTTTAAGATATATAATAAATGAAACTGACAATGAAAAAGATATAAACCCTGGATATTTTAGTAAAGGGGAACAAACAAAAAATTATGTAGATCAATATAAATTATATACAGATAATTCATTTGATGATATTTCTAAATATATTAGTACAGTATTCAAAAATAATAACACATCTTATGAAGAACTTTATTCAAAAATTTTATTTAAAAAAAGAAATACTTTTAAAGGAATATATTTATATCATTCTAAATCACCGAAACAACATTTGGATTCTAATTCAAAAAATTCAGGGTTTGATTCATTAGATGATGAAGCTAATTCAATGGAAGGAGATATATTAAATATATTTTTAGAATATATAGGTATTTTACCAATAGCCCAAAATATTTTAATAAGTAATAAAGAGACTTCTTACGAAGAAATACAAGCATTTTTTTATCGGGCCATTTTATGCAAATTTAATACCGTTTTTATAGTTGAAATGAATAATTCATTTTCTGATTACCAAAGAAAAATAATGAATAATATTATTGATAAATTATTAATTTATAAAAATAAATTATTTAATGAGGAAGAAAATAAAAATGTCGAAAAAATAAAAACAAGTGAATATATGGATTCTTGTTTGATTTTTATTTATAACGATGAATGTGACGATCTATTTTTAAATGAAATTCAAAAATTAAGTCCACCTTATTTTCCTTATATAGAAAAAAGACATAGATTGAATAGTACAATGAATTATTCTAGTGACAATGAAAATGAAATTGATTATATTAAAAGTAATCCAAATAATTTTATTTATGAAAATACACATATAATTGCTTCTGAAATTTGTGGATTAGGAAAATCTACCAAAATTAGAAGTGATATTAAGAAAAAAAATAAAATATATATTTACTTTCCCTTAGGAGGAAATTTATCCAAAAAAACAATTTATAATAAATTGGATGAAATAATAACCAAAACAAAAACTAAAACTAAAAATGCTTTTAAAGACATTGCCATTCATTTAGATTTATATGAAAGTAAAGAAACTTCAATTCTTAATGAATTTTTATTCTCTTTTTTAATTACAAAATTTTATTCTAATAATGAAGATATTATTTATATTCCAAAAAATATTGAGATATATATAGAAATTCCCAATTGTTTCAAGGATTTTAAATCTGACTATAATATATTAAATACTTTCAATACAAATACAATAAAATTTGAAAGGGATGATATTCCTGAATTGAATTTACCGTCTAAAAAGAAAGTTCTTATTAAAAATATGTTAGGATTTACTTCGGATGAAAAAACTTATAAATATATTATTAAAATGATGAACACTCCAAAAAAAGATGATAAAAATAAAAAAGATCAATTAACATCAGAAAAGAAAAACGATGAATATAAAATATTTTCTTATCATCAAATTAATATTTTTATAAATCTTTTTATTAGTCAATATAATAAATTTAATGGAAGTAAATTATTTTTTCGGAAAAAAATTCAGGATGAGGAAGGAAAAAATATAAAAATTGATGTGACTGATGAATGCATAAAACAGTTTGCAAGAGGTACCAAATATTTTTTTGAAGGAGCATATGCTCAATTATTAACAGATCAATCCGAAAAGTTAAAAAATCTAGATTATAAAGAACAAGAATTATATTATATTAAAAAATTATCAACTATATATGACGATGATTTAAAGAAAAATCAGTATGACATTCCCTTAATATTTATAGTAAAGGAAAAAAAGGAATTTTTTGAATTAGATTTATCAGAGGAAAATCTAAAAAAATTTGAAAAAACTGAAGATTATTTGAATATATTAAAAACTATATTATCTCTTGATGCTGAAGTTGAAGATAAAAAAGACAACAAAAAAAAGACATTAATGTCAATAGTTAATGAAGATAATTATGTTATAACTCAAGATAATTTTAGGAAAATGATTCTTATTTTATATAGAATTATTGCGAATATTCCAGTCATTTTAATGGGAGAAACAGGATGTGGAAAAACTTCTTTAATTAAAAAATTGAATCAATTATTAAATCATGGAGAAGAAACAGTCAAAATAATAAATATAGATCCAAGTTATGATGATGAAAAATTGATAGGTAGAATGAAAGAAATTAATAATGATGCTGAAGTTTTTGGAGATAAAAATTTATGGCTTTTTTTAGATGAATTAAATACGTGTGATTCATTAGCTCTTATAACTGAAATTTTTACAAATCGTTCTTTTAGTGGAATAAAATTAAAGGATAATATAAGAATAATTGGAGCTTGCAATCCATATAGAATAAAAGAAAAAGGACATCAAAAAGTTGGGTTACATCATCCAAATGAAAACAAAGATTTAATTTATTCTGTAAATTTATTACCCCAATCTTTATTATATTATGTTTTTAATTTTGGCTCCATTAATACGGAAGATGAAAAAAAATATATATCAAGTATTATTTCTAATATTTTCACAGAAGAAGAAAGTATATTAAAAGAAAAAACAAAAAATATTATTAGCAAATGCCATGAATATTTAAAAAACACTTTCGATTATTCTGTAGTCTCTTTAAGGGAATTATCCAGGTTTACAAAAATGTGTGAATTTTTCAAGAATACTTATTATGTGAAAAAAAATCAATTTTTAGGAAAAAATAATAATGAAGAACTAAATAAAATTAAATCAATTATACTTTCTATATATATATGCTATTATATGAGATTAACTGATCAAAAATCAAATTTTGAAAATGAATTACAACCCATAATTTTAGAGTTAGTGAATTATAAAAATAATAATAAAAATATAAATGAAGAAAAAGGAAATTTATTATCTAAAATAAACGAACCTTTAAAATCGGATTTAGTTGAGCAAATGAAGGAAAATGATTTTAAAAATTTTAGTGACATTCTTACTTTAGAAGAAAAGTTTGTATTAAATGAAATAAATCTAGAAAAGGGAATAGGTCTAAATAAATTATTAAGAGAAAATATATTTTTATTATTTATATCATTAGTTACACAAATCCCCTTAATAATAGTCGGAAAACCTGGGAGTGGAAAAAGTTTAAGCGCGCATTTAATTTTTAAATCAATGAGAGGAGAGTTTTCAAAATCAAAATTTTTTGTAAATTTTCCAAAAATTATACAGAGTTATTTTCAAGGTTCTGATTCAACCATTCCTGAAGATGTTGAGAATATATTTAAAGCAGCAAAAGATAAATTAAAAACTTTGGACAAAGAAAAAAATATTTCAATGATATTATTTGATGAAATGGGATTGGCAGAAAAGGCCAAAACTAATCCTTTAAAAGCTTTACATAGTAGACTTGAATATAATGGAAATAAAGATAAAGTTAGTTTCGTAGGAATAAGTAACTGGTCATTAGATGCTGCCAAAGTCAATAGATGTTTATTATTATCTGTTCCGGATTTAGAAGATCGTACTGATGATTTAATAGAAACATCAAAAAGTATAGCGAAAAGCATTAATGAAAATATAGGAAATAATGAAATTTTTAATTCTGTTTTACCTTTAGATTATAAGAAATATAAAGACGCTTTAAAAGAATTAAAAAATTACATTGTATATAAGCAATTTCTAGTTGAAGAATTTAATAATAAAATTAAACCTAAATTGAAAAAAAATTTTGAAAAATTTTTCGGAGCAAAGAATTTAAAATATGAAAATGAAATAAAATTTGAGGAAATTATGGCAGTAAAAAAGCCATTAGCAGATATAATTAAAAAAGAATTAAATATAAAAGATTATCCTTCTTGGATGAAAGAAGATTTTAATGTGGTTTTTTCAGATGAAAACTTTAAAAAATTATATAAAAAAGAAAGCACAATAGATGTTGATTTTCATGGTAATAGGGATTTCTATTATTTAATAAAAGGAATTGCCAGAGATTTAAATAACATAGCAAATACTAAAAATTTAGTCACAATGATAATTGAAAAATATATTGAAAGAAATTTTGGAGGAATTGAATTTGAAATAGAAAGGAAAGAATATTATGATTTTAAGCCATTCAAATTAATTAAAGAAATAAGAGCTAATATAGCTGAGAAAAAAGAAAAAATTAGTTCTGTTGTTTTGTTTAAAATTGTCCATAATTTAGTGATAAATGATATATATAATGATAAAGAAAATAAGCCAATAATAGAGAATGTTAAAAAATATGATATATTAGAAAATATTATTGATAACCTTAATGATAGAAATAGTAGGTATATTTTATTAGAAATAAAACCTGCAATAGCACCTTTAATAAAGCAAAGTATATCTAAAAAACTTAATAAAAATGAAGAAAAAATAAAATTTTATGAAGGAAGTCCTTTTATTAATGATAACGATAATGAATATCAATTTAAAATGTTAAATATTCTTCAAAATCACACTTCTAATGGAGATATAATTATTTATCAAAATTTGGAGCAAATATATGCCTATCTCTATGACTTATTTAATATGAATTATATAGTTAATAATGAAAAAAACTATGCAAGAATAAGTCATGGAAATTATAGTGAACAATTAGTTTATATTCACGATAATTTTAAATGTATTGTAATGGAAGATAAAAAATATATAAATATGGTAGATCCACCTTTTTTGAATAGATTTGAAAAATTTATGATTTCAATTGATAAATTATTAAGTCCTGCCAAAAAAAAATTTTTTGAAGAAATTTGGGATAATGGAATAAATTTAACAGAAATTATAGAAAATGTCGAAAAAATTTTTGATATTAATTATGATTTAAAAAATTTGTTGATAGGATGCAAAAAGCAAGATATTCAGGGCTTAATATTTAATTTAAGCCAGAACAATGATGATTCAAAAAATGAAAAAATTGAGGATAAAGAAGAGATTAAAAGACAAATTTATGATAAAATTTCAAAATTATTACCACAAGATATCATTATAAATTTACCAGATACTAATCTATTAAAAATATCTTATTTTAAAAATAGACATTTTTCAAAATTGATCGATTATTTAGAAATATGTGAGAAAAAAGATTATAAAATATCAATAATCTATACTTTTAGTTTTTCTGACTTTTCAATTGATGGAGTTGAATTATCAAGTTCGCATATGATTTCAGAAATACAAAGTGAAAAAATGTTATTTAATTTAATTAATGATAAAATAAAAATAAATAAATCGAAAAAAAATAATAAAAAATATATTTTGCTTCAATTTGATGTTTCTCAATCAAATAAATTGAATTTTGTCGTTTCTTTTATAAATAATAATTTCTCGGATGAAGAATATAAAAATTACAAATTTATTTGCATTATTCATGTAAGAAGAAATTTCAAAGAAAAAAATTTTGATTATAATAAAAAAATAAAGATTGTCAAAAATGAGCAAAAGCCTTTAAGGATATCAAATATTTTTGATGTTTATCCTAATGTTAACCAAATATTTATTGATAATTTAATAGGAGAAAATATTACTTTAGATAATATTCTTAACAGACCAATTAAAAATACTTTGGAAGAAAGCAATGATCTTGAAGAAATATTTTTTAAAGTATTAAAAAGCTTCATTTTTAAAAATGAACCAAATAATAAAAATTCGAGTTTAAAAGCTGATTTAAATGGAAAAGATTATGAGAAATTATCTAAAGATATAGAAGAAACATTCAAATATAATGAAAAGGCTTTTATGAGAAATATATTAGAAAAAGCCAAATCTTTTGTGAAGGGATTTGGAAAAGATTTAATTGAAAAAATATATAAAGATGAATATATTAAAAAAAATAGTATAGATATAGTAAGCATTTTTAAAGATTATATTTCAGAAGTTATTTTCGAAGAAATTTTAACAAAAATTTTTTATATTTTAGAAGATAATAATTTCTTAACCACTTTAATGGTTTTAAATAAGAAAAAGGAAAAGGACAATTTATTGAAAAAGGAAATATTAAATGAAATAAAAAATAAGCAATTACAAGAATTAGATATCAATATTGATCAAAAATATAAACCTAAATTTAATGAAAATTATTTAATTCCAGGTTTCTATAAATTTTATGAACAATTATCTGATTTTATTTCACATAATATTGCAGGAGATTATGTTCAAAATGAAAATAAATTAAGGAAATTTAAAAAAGGTGATATAGAAGAAGTTGAAAAAAAATTTCATAATAAAGAAAGCGATTTATTGAATTCTTTATATCAAGAAGTTAGAAAAAATAAAATGATATTTAATATAATGAGTCACGATAGAATGAATTTTAATTTGATTTTAAGAGATTATATAACTTATTTCATATTAAAATATTGGAAAGAAATTAAATTAAATGAAGAAATCTATTATCATTTCATTTATTTGATTTTAAGTCTAAGATTTAATCCACAACATGAAATATTTAAAAAGAATGAAGAAAACAAAGTTAAAATATTATTATTAAAAATAAGTTGGATGGAAGCTAATAAAGATAATATTTTATTTTTGTTAGAGATATATTCTGTTTTAAAAAATATTTTTATAAAAGATGAAGAATTACTACAAAAAATCGAAGAAAGAATAAACTCCAAAACAATCAAATATCCGACTGACGAAGATAGAAATCCAAAGCATACAACAGAAGTAAATGAATGTTTTTATATTATTTTGGCTTCTTTATGCTTAAGCAGTGTTCAAGAAAATATTCCATTAAATAATAATCGATATTTTAATTCTTTGCAGAAATCGCTTAAATTAATTTACTATTTAGATGATAATTTATTGCTATATTTAAATGAAATGTATATCATTGATGTAATTGTTGATATACATAAAACTTTGTCTCCAAAAGAATGTGAAAATAATAGTGTTCTTAATTCTAAAATTAATGATATAGTTAAAAATATAATTGAAAGTAATGAAATATTACAATCATCCGATGAAAATAAATATGAAAACTTATCTAATTCATTTATTAAATTTTATGGTTTATTAAAAAAAATAATAAATAATGAAAGTCCAGAATATTATAAACTTTTGAATAAAATTTTCTCTAATGAAATAAAAAAAGTTTCTGATAATAATTATAGAACTACCATTTTTAATTATCTTATAAAAAATAATGAAACAATAAGAAATTCAGGTGAAATACTACAAATACTATTTAAACAATTAATAATTCCATTAAAAGATAAATTCATTAAAACTATTAAAAACTTGGAGGATGATAAAAGTGAAATAGGAAAAATAATAGAAAACATTTTGAAAAACGAAAATGAAAATAATTATTTCACTCTTTCGGAAACATTGATTTATTTTTTTGAAAAAAATTCGCATATTTATTTACAAAATGTTTTTAAAGAAAAAGAAAAAATATTTTTGGAAGGACAACCTTTAGAAATTTTTATAAAAGCAATTGAACATTTGAAAAATTTCTTAAATAGCAAAGAAAAAATGAAAAAAAAGGGAAATAAAAATATAACCAAATTATTTTGTGTAGCATATATTAAAACTTTTTGTCATAATTTTATATCGATGATTGATGCAAATAATTATGAACATTTGAAAGATCCATCAAAAATTATAGGGGAAATAACAAAAATAGATTTAAATTGCAAACCAAAAGATAAGCTTATAGGAAAAACTATAAAATTATATATCTATAAAATTATATATTATTTAAACCATGAACAATTTCTAGTATTTTTAAAAAACGAAACAATTCTTAAATATAAACTTAAAGAATATGACTTTAATGAATTTATAACAATAAAAGAAAATAATATTTTTAATTATCAAAATGTGAATACTAAATATGAAAACAAAAATTACGAGAAGTTTTGTAAATTAGTTAATAATTATAAACAAATAGATTTTGAAGAAGTAAATTTTAAAGAATTTGATTTGGAAATTGGAATTGATATTTTCTATTTTTCTACATCAAATATAATTCCATTTTATTTTAATTCAAATAATTCAAAAGAAAAAAATATTTATTTGAATTTTTACCAAAACGTTATAGTTCCTCTTTTTAAAGAATATAATTATGAATACAATAAAATTTTCAGAGCTTTGCAATTATTTTATTCAGAAGAAAATTTTGAAAATATAATTGAAGAATTTAAAATTGAATATAAAGATTTAAAAATGTTATTAATATCCTATCGCTATTGCTTGAATGAAATATTTTCTCAATTAGATAAAAATAATAAATCAAATATTTATTATAAATTATACAACATCACAAAGGCAAATTTGGATACTATTAATAACTGCTATTTTCCAGGAAACGATATTGAACAAAAAAATATTTATAATTTATTATCAAAAATAAATGATCATTTTACCGGAGAAAATTCAGAAAGGGCCTGTTATGTATGTATTTGCAATAATAAAGGTTATTATCATAATGATAAAATATTTGAAGAGAAAATTCAATTTTTAAAATGCAAGGAATGCGGAAAAGAATTATGGAGAAACGAATCATTTATCACCTCTTTGTTTACTAATTTAAAGCCTGTAAAATTGGATAATTATTTCAGAATATTCAAAGATGAAAAAGATATTGACGACAACAAAGATTTCTTGTATAAATTTGAAGACAAATTAAATTATTTAACAAAAGAAGAGTTCATAAATAAATATGTTAAAAATGAATTCGAATCTGAAAGAGGAATAACAAAAGTATCATTATTTCATTTAAAAAGAAATAATAAAGTAGTAAGAAATTTAAGCCAAGTTTCATATAGATTATTAAACTTTATTTTATATTCCCATATGTTTTTCGCAAGATTATTCAATGATAATAAAATATTCGATATATATTTACCTGAGGGAAAAAATGGAAAAATAACTTGGATGGAAATGCTAAGACATTGTTGGGAATTACTCAGAAATGAACTAAATAAGTATAATATAAATAATATTGAACTATTCATGAATTATATATTTTCTGGTTTATTCGAATTATTAAAAGGCAAAAAAGAAAATTTAAATTACGATGAATTAATAGAACTCGAAAATAAAGTTGAGGCATTTGTTTCAAAAAAAATAAAAATTTTTTTAGAAGAAAATAAAAATTACGAAAAATTAATAAAACCTGATTTAAATGATAAATTATTACCAATAAATCTTTTAGAAGAATTATACGATGATTGTGAGCAATACCCATTATATAAATATTTTTATTATTCAGGTTATTTAAACGAAGAAGTTTTACTCCAAAAATTTCAAGAAAGTTTTGATTATAGGAAATATCCAGTTTTAGCAAAATATTTAGAAGATAAAAATAAAGATTATAATTTAAATAAACTAGCTTTATATAATAATACTTTAAATTTATTTAGAGAAAAATATTCTTTAAATAAAACTCGAGAAGAAGCAGAAAATGAAATATTAAGCGATGATGAATTATATTTATATAATACTAAACAAATCGATGAATTTATTAAATTTTATAATGATTTGGGAAAAATCTCAAAAGATGGGGAAAAACTTCAACTTTCTAATAAAAGTAAATTATTCGAGTTTTTTATCGATGATACAACTGATATAGGAAAAAGCTATATTGATATTTACTATAATTTCATTGAAGACCAAAATAATGAAATAAGAGAAATATTAGATATAAAAATAGAAGAAGAAATATTTGATGCAAGTTATAAAAACGAAATTAGTATCCAAAATATAAAAGAAAGCGAAATATTTTCATTTAATCTCGAAAAAAATTTTTCTCTTATTAATATCATATTTAATAATTCCTTTAGAAAAATTTTAATTGATAATAATAAAAAATCATACAATCAATTTTATATTGACTTGGAAAAAATTGAAGAGAATATGACTGATATTTTAATAAAAAATAAAAAATTATTAAACAAGGAAATAACAAAATTTATATATAAAAATGAAGATCTATTTTTTGATAATAATGATATAATAACAAAATTCAATGATAATTATATAATTGAAGAATTATTAATTAAAGAAAAACTTTTATTATATGAATTTTATATGGATAATAAAGAAAACTTAAATTTAATCAAAAAAATCATAAATGATTTCAAAAATATAATAATATATTTAAATAAAGTGAAAAACAATGAAAAAAATAAATTAAAAGAAAAAAGTTGTTTATACGATTGCTCTCTATTTTTGGAAGAAAATATATCAGATAACTTTAAGCAATTATTTAAAGCATCAGATATAACAATTAGCAAAACAACAAATTTATTTGAATATTATTTAATGTTAACTTATCCATCTTTAATCAAAGAACTTTTTGAAATTAAGGTTGAAATTCCAAAAGATAAAATTGATGAAATTAATAATTATTTTAATGAAAAACATTTGATCGATAAAGATATTTTTGCTTTTTCAATTCGTCTATTTATTTGTTCATTTTTATCTGAAGAAAAAGATAAGGCAAATAAAATTAAAAAAAATTCCAATAATATTGTTAATTATTTAGATATTCCAGATATATGGAAAAATAATGTATATTGCAAAAGCGAATTTAAACAAGAATTAAATCAAATAAAAAATTTAAAGATACAATTGAATCAAATTTATAGTCTCAGCGAAATAATAGGAAGAGATATTGATGATAATTATTTCTTAGATTTGAAAAAGGAATTAAAAAGAAGAGAAGATGAAAAGAGAGCTCTGGAAAATGAAGTAGAAAATAAAGAGGAAAAAAATGAAGAAAATCAGGAAGAAGAGGAAGAAGAAGAGGATGATTATTATAAAAAAGTCGACGACGATGATGATGATGACTATGGAGGTAGATTTTAGTTATTAAATAATTAATTATTATTAATTTTATTCATTAATTTATCAAAGTAATTTTTAAATTAAAATTTTATTATAAAGATATTATTTAAGATATAGCATGGGGATTGGGGCTTGGGGGTGGGGGGGGTTGGGGGGGGGGGGGGGGCCCCCCACGCAGCAGCCGCG
>Ga0310695_10009219_pt1 | contig 14932 bp, 7 predicted proteins | sample RumenRJG_04DNA_FD_203882 | JGI IMG/M metagenome (GOLD analysis project Ga0310695, IMG submission 203882) | Bovine rumen microbial communities from Lethbridge, Alberta, Canada - RJG_04 (v2) (version 2) | ecosystem: Host-associated > Mammals > Digestive system > Stomach > Rumen | place: Canada... | reverse complement strand
CGGTTTCCACCGTCTCACCGCTCTCAACCCTGAACCCCTCCGACATCGTGTCGATGGAAATCCTCAAGGATGCCTCTGCCACCGCTATTTATGGTGCACAAGGTGCTAACGGTGTGATTCTCATCACCACCAAGCGTGGAAAGAGCGGCGGTGCCAAATTCAACTATGACGGCATGTTTGCAGTCAATCGACAAGCCAAGCGCCTCGACATGATGAACCTCCGAGAGTACGCTGAATACTACCAGGACTTCGTCAGCAACGGATGGATAGTGGAGAGCCAGGCCAACAAGAACTATATGGACTCATCCATACTCGGAAAGGGTACCAACTGGCAGGACGCCGTCTTCCAGACTGCACTCCAGCACCAGCACCAGTTCTCCGCCCAAGGTGGCTCCGACAATATACAATACTATGTCTCTGGTAACTTCATGAATCAGGAAGGTACCATCATCGGTTCCGAGTTCAACCGATACTCAGTACGCTCCAACCTCGACGCCCAACTCAAGCCTTGGCTGAAACTGGGTATGTCAACCACTTTCGCCAACACCAAGGACGACCTGAAACGTGCGGACGGTAACGAGGGTGTCATCACTTACTCTCTGACCACACTGCCCGACATCCCCATCTACGACGTCTTCGGCAACTACTACGCAGAGGTACGTGAGGGATACTCCAGCCCCAATCCTGTGGCTATGGCCAACATGAACCAATACACACTGGAGCGCCGTAAACTCACAGGCAATATCTTTGCTGAGGTGACGCCTATCAAGTCTCTCGTTTGGCATGCTGAAATCGGTTACGATTTCTCCGAATCCGACGCTGAGACTTGGGAACCATCCATCGACCTTGGAGGATGGAAGAAACCTGCCAACCAAGACCGCTGGCAGCACAACACCAACAAGTACTGGCAGTTGAAGAACTACCTGACCTACACAGGGGATTTCGGTGAGCACCACTTCACAGCCATGCTCGGTCAGGAATGCTGGGAATCCACTTGGAAATACATGAGCATCATGGGACAGAACCTCCCACGCAACGATGTCCAGAACCCATCTTTGGCTGAGACTACCGACCGCACTTTATCATCAGGATTCGGGTCTGCAGCCATGGCTTCATGGTTCACGCGCGAAACCTATAACTACGGCGACCGATACTACGCTACCTATACTTACCGTTACGACGGTTCTTCCAACTTCGGTCCCAACAAACGATGGGCTGGCTTCCACTCTTTCGCTGCCAGCTGGCGTTTCAGCAATGAGGAATTCATCAAGTCATGGGCTGGCGACTGGCTCTCAAATGGTAAGATCCGCGCAGGATGGGGACAGACTGGTAACGCCAATATCGGCGGATATAGATGGGGTGTTGCTTTGGGAACAATGCCGTCTTTACTCGGCATCTCTTACCGTCCTGTCGGACTGCCCAACGAATCCATCAAATGGGAGACTCAGGAACAAATTGACCTCGGTATCGACCTCGGTTTCTTCAACAACCGTGTCAACCTTATCGTGGACTGGTACCGCAAGGAATCAAAGGACATGTTGATGGGTATGCAACTGCCTTCATACCTGGGTACACAGGGTAACCCATCTTCCGCACTTGCCGCACCATCGGGCAACTACGGCACCATGCGCAACACAGGTCTTGAAATCGAACTCAAGGCCACTCCGGTTGTCACCAAGAATTTCAGCTGGGACACCGACCTCCAGTTCTCCTTCAACAAGAACAAACTCGTGTCGCTCCAAGGCACAACTTCTGCTGCTATCGTCGGATACGGACAGTGGGATGATATTGTGGCTGTGTCTAATGTAGGCCGCCCGATGTACGACTTCTATGGATATGAAGTGGAAGGAGTCTATAAAGACTTCAACGACATCCTCAACTCACCAGTCAACACACTCTACAGCCAGTCTTCCATCCACAACGAAGACGGTTCATGGAGTCATGTGACTGACCCCACCAAGTACAGCAAGAACAACACGGTATGGCCAGGCGACCTCAAGTTCAAGGACGTCAACAAAGACGGTATCATCGACCAGAACGACAAGACCAACATCGGTTCACCACTGCCTAAGTTCACTTTCGGCTTCACCAACACTTTCAGATACAAAGGCTTCGACCTCTCTATCTTCATCAACGGTTCTGTGGGCAACAAGGTGATGAACTACACATCCATACCGCTGACCTCCATGACCAGCACTTGGAACAACCAAATCAACGAGAAGATTGCCGACCGCGCACAACTCGCCGCTGTCGACCCCAACAAGGTCTATGCTGATGGAGGAGCTTGGTACAATGACATCGAAAACGTCTATGTAACCAACCCCAACACCAAGACACCGCGCGTGGCCATCGGAAACACCTACAACCAGAACTATTCCAGTCGGTACATCGAGGACGGTTCCTATGTGCGACTGAAGAACATCTCTCTCGGCTACACATTCCCCAAGAGCATCACACAAAAACTCTACTTGGAGAACCTCCGACTCTACTGCAACCTTCAGAACGTGGCTACCATCACTGGATACGACGGATACGACCCCGAAGTCGGTGCTTCCACTACAGACCAACAAGGCCACTCGTTCGGTGTTGATAACGGTCGCTATCCTTCACCTTTCACTTGCTCTTTCGGTGTGAACATTTCATTCTAAAACATAGGAGACAATCATCATGAAAATAAAGAATATCATCATATTTGCAGCTGCTTCGTTAATGGGACTCGGACTGACTTCATGCGAAGACTTCCTGGATCGCCCAACTGAAGACAACTATGTGGCTGGCGGGTATTACAAGACCGACGCCGAGTGCATCGCTGCCGTTAACTATCTGTACAACTCACCTTGGAACGACTTCACACGAGGATTCTTCAAAGTGGGAGAGGTGCTGTCTGGCAACTACTACTGGGGATCAAGCCCCTACCTCAATTTCTCGCTCAACTCCAACGATACGGACCTGCGCAACATGTCCTACTCACTCTGGGCTGTCAACGGACACTCCAACATCGTACGCCACTACATCGAAGGCGGTGGAGCATCCGAAGCCGTGAAGCACCAGACCATGGGAGAGTGCCTGCTATGGAAGGCCATGGCCTACTTCTATCTCGTACGCACCTTCGGCGACGTGCCCATCGTGCACGACAATTCAGCCATGATCGAGAGCGGCACCTACAACGACCAAATGAAAGTGCAGAAGGCCGATGTCTATGAGTACATCGTGATGACACTGGAGAAAGCCATCGAATGGCTGCCAGAGCAGTGCGCAGAAGGACGTCTCGACAAGTACTGCGCAAAAGGACTCCTCGCTAAGGTTTATCTGACCAAGGCCGGTGTCACAGGACTACTGAACAACGACGACCTGCAGAAAGCCGCCGACCTGGCCAAGGACGTGATTGAAAACAGCGGACGTGAACTGGAGAAGAACTATGCCGACTGCTTCACACTCGAAGGCAACAAATCCAAGGAGAACATGATCGCCTGGCGTTGGATAGCAAAAGGAAGCACTAACTGGACATCTCAGAACCCCATGCAGTCCGACCTAGGTATGACAGGAATGGACGAGTTTGGTGATGTCTGGGGAGAATGGGGAGGTCCCTCTGTCGATTTGCAGGATGCCTTCGGATTCAATGTCCTCGACGACCCCGCAACACGACCCGACGTGGATACTCGACGTATCGCCACCATGATGACCGTCGGCGACGTGATTCCTTACCTCTGGCGCGACAAGGGTGGTTTCGACTACATGCGCTTCGAGTACGATAAGGAATACAACGACGCCGCATGGGGAGAGCACCGTTCACCCACAGGCTGCAACGTTGTGAAGCATCTATATGGCAACAACAATGACCACGTGACTGCCCTCGGACACTCTGCAGAACGTATGGCCAGCTCACTCTGCACACCGCTGCTCCGTCTGGCTGATGTCTATCTGATTCTCGCTGAGGCCAAGGTGCTGATGAACCAAGGTACTGACCCTGACGCGCTCAAAGCTTTCAATGCTGTTCATCAACGCGCCATTCCTAATGCCAATGCCGAGACTTCACTGACATTCGACAAGGTGTGGAAAGAACGCCGCCTGGAACTTGCCTGCGAGGGCGACCGCTGGTACGACTTCGTTCGTCTCGCCTACTATAACACGGACAAGGCCATCAACGAAATCAAGGCGCAGCGCCGCAATTCTTACTGGAACCTCAACCTGACTTTCAAGAACTACTACACAACAGGACAATGGCTGTTGGTCAACAAGGATGATGACGGCAACGACCAGACCACAACCTACGACGACCAAACACCTGCTCCTAACGTGACAGCCAGCAGTTTCACTATTCCTTTCCCAATGGAAGACCTGACTTTCAACCCACACCTGATGGAAGACCCCATCCATGTGGACGTACGTGAGACTTACCAGTATTAAAAAAACTAATATATCATTCAAGCATGAAAAGATCATTTAATAGCCTCTTCTTGCTGGCGGCCATCACCTTCACTGCAACAGTGTTCACCAGTTGTGAAGATGAGCCCGACAAGTACAAGATAAGCGGCGGAAATCCAACCATCCGCTACATACGTTCAGTGGGAGCCGAAGGTACTGATTCCATCCTCACTGGAGCCTACATGGACAACAGCATCTGCATCGTGGGTGACAACCTGCGCAGCATCGTCAAGATGTTCTTCAACGACCAGGAAGCCAAGCTGATTCCCAGTCTGATTACCGACAACACCATGATCGTGACTGTACCGAGTAACATCCCGGGCGAGGTGTTCAACAAAATCTTCATGATTAACAACGCCAACGATACCACTACCTACGATTTCAAGGTTCTCGTTCCCGGACCTACCATCAACAACATGTCCAACGAATGGGCACTGAAAGGCGAGCAGGCTACCATCTATGGTAACTACTTCGTAGATGACCCCAACACTCCGCTTACTCTGACCATCAACGGTACAAATGTGGCTATTGACGAGTTCGACATGAGCCACATGACATTCACCATCCCTGAAGGGTTAGAGGAAGGTCCTGTTGAAATCTCCACAGTCTATGGCAAGAAGAAAGCTAAGTTCAACTTCCACGACACACGCGGTATGCTGTTCAACGACTGGGGTTCATTCGACGCTGGCGAGGCTTCCACTGGTCTGACCAACCATGGTTGGCACAATCAGAAAATCATCAGCGACGAGAACTCCCTCGACGGCAGTTACCTCATGCTCGGCGATTGCGACCTTGTGGACGGTTCTTGGATGGACGGAAACGTATCCTTCGAGTACTGGCCAGGCGACTGGGACGGCACCTTCACTGGTGTGAACTCACGCCTTTCCGACCTCGTCAGCTTCGCCAACTTCGCCAACATGGCACTGAAATTCGAGGTGAACATCCCGTCATCCAACCCATGGACCAACCTCTCCATGCAGTGCATCTTCTCTGGTGACGAGCAGGTGACCCTGACTACTGCCAACAACAACTTCTTCAACGGAACAGACTACCCTCGCGCACTTTGGACACCTTGGAGAGCCACAGGTTCCTACGACACTGGAGGCAAGTGGGTAACAGTGACCATCCCTCTCGAGAACTTCAAGTACAAGAACGACGGTACACCAGCCAGCACACCACTCGAGACCAAGAACTTCACGGGTCTTACCCTCTTCATTTGGAGCGGTGTGACAAGCGGCACTACCTGTCATCCTATCATTCGTATCGACAACATCCGTGCGGTAGAGTACTAATTCTAAACTAATTAAGACAATGAAAATATATCGTAAAATATCAGTATTAGCCCTGACTGCACTGGTTGCCGCTACTGGATTCATCAGTTGTAGCGAGGACGACCTCGACACCAACCCGTACAGCAAAGGCGGTGTGAACATCCTGGGCTTCGGTCCCATGCCTATCACACGTGGTGAGACCATGCGAGTGACTGGTACACATCTGAATGATGTGAAAGAAGTGATTTTCCCTGAAGGGAACCAGAAACTCACTCCTTCAACCACCTATATCGCCGCAGAATTCAGCCTGAAAAACTCTGAGGAAATGGTGGTGACCATTCCCGACCAGTGCGTACCAGGCAAGCTGCGTGTCGTGACCAGGGGCGGTGACACCATTGTTTCACAAACCAACATCACATTCAGCGAGGAAATCAAGGTGACTGCCATGACGCCTGACCCTGTGCACCCAGGCGACATCGTCTCCATCAAGGGTGAGTATGTGTGGAACATCGGTCAAGTCATGTTCTTCGACCACGTGACCGTGGATGCAGAGAACTTCGTGAAGAACACCCGCAGCGAGATTCAAGTACGCGTGCCCATGGAAGCCAAGACTGGCGAAGTGGCCTACAACGACGGCTCCGAGGGCGCTGAGAACATCGTGGTAGGCAACCTCAATGTGGATGCTCCTAAGGCTACAGGTGTGTCGAAAGCCACTCCTGAGTTCGGCGAACGCATCACCATCAACGGCGAGAACCTCGACTTGGTGGAAACACTCGACTTCCCAGCTGTAGCAGGTGTTGAATTCGAAGTGGCCAGCGACGGCAAGTCCATCCAAGTGACCGTACCGACCAATACGGTATCCGGCACCATCACCATGACTGCCGCTTCTGAACTCACAACCACAGTCGATATCACTGTTCCTCTCGCAACCTTCGCTTCTATCGACCCGACCAAGGATGTCAAGGCTGGTCAGACCATCACCATCACTGGTGACAAACTCGACCGCATCACCCAGGTTGTCCTGCCTGCTATCGGAGAACCTCTCGCCAAGGGACAATTTGAGCAGAGCGCCACGAGAATCTCGTTCCAGGTGCCTGAAGGCATGGGCGACGGCAAGATTATCCTCGTTCAGCACGACAACTACAGCATTGAGACCGACAAGGTATCAATGTACAGCGAGGCTCCTGAACTCACACTCTGGACCGGTAGCACCTACATCGGTAACTGGAGCGGCTCTATGGCCGACCTCTCATGGGGTGGATTCGACTGGTCAACCATCAAACCAGGACAGGTGCTGACCGTTTACCTCACTCCTGACATGTCGGAAGGCTGGTCACAAATCCGCGTCGGCAACGGTAGTTGGGCTGCACTGCCTGGCACATCCGATGTCAATGCGCTGTCGGCTGAAGACACCAAGTTCTCCGTGACCCTCACACAAGCCATGATTGACGAAATGGTCAATAATGGTGGTCTCGTCATCTGCGGTGCATTCTTCACCGTGACCAAGGTCACTGTATCCATTCCGCAGACAGTACTTTGGAGTGGCAGCACTTACATCGGCAACTGGAACGGTTCGATGGCCGACCTTTCATGGGGTGGCTACGATTGGTCAACCGTGGAGGCAGGACAGAAACTGATTGTCTATCTCACCCCCGACATGTCGGAGGGATGGTCGCAGATTCGTCTTGGCAACGGTAGTTGGGCCGCACTGCCTGGCACATCCGATGCCAATCCGTTGACTGCTGAAGACACCAGATTCGCTGTGACCCTGACTCAGGCCATGATTGACGAGATGGTCAACAATGGTGGCCTCGTCATCTGCGGCGCATTCTTCACCGTGACAAAAGTAGTACTGCAATAAACTATCACTTATAGAGAGAAAGGGCGCAATCTCATTGCGTCCTTTCTTTCTCTTAATACATCTATTAAACCTCTTACTATCTGATGAAAACTAAGCATTTATCCTATTACCTCTTCATGGTGCTGATGGCGCTCAACGTGTCATTCGTCCTGACGGCTTGCGGAAGCGACGATGATGAAGATGAAGGTGGTGGCAACACCCCTACCCCAACCATCACACTTCTAAGCCAAAGCATACAAGAAGGCGCGGAGGTGGTGGCTTCTGCCACCACAGTACTGACGCTGGGATACAACACGACGGTACAACCCGTGACCAACGGCGACATCACGCTCAATGGCACGAAAATTCAGGCCAAGAGCAACAGCACGACCAAGATGAGAGTGGATATCCCCCTTGATTTGGAGGCGGGTAAAAGCTATATCCTCAGAGTGGGCAAGGGAGCGATTGTCTCTACAGCCAACAACACCATCTCGGCACCCGAGTTCACGCTCAACTTCACCACTAAGGCAACAGGAAACAAGAACATTGCCACTGCTCCTGTCAACGCTAATGCAACAGAGGCGGCCAAGCGTCTATACTCCTATTTCAAGGACCAGTACGGACAGAAGGTGATTTCCAGTGTGATGGCCGATGTGAACTGGAACAACAAGAATGCGGAGAAGATTCATACACTCACAGGAAAATACCCTGCCATGAACTGCTACGACTTCATCCACATCTATGTTCCCAACCAGGGCAGCAACGGATGGATAGACTACACCGACATCACTCCAGTGAAGCAATGGTCAGAAGCCGGAGGCATCGTGCAGTTGATGTGGCATTTCAACGTTCCCCTCTCTGAGGCCACACAAGTGCTGACCAACGGCAGCGGTGTGGATTGCAACCCAAGCAAGACCTCATTCCGCGCCAAGAACGTATTCACAGAAGGAACATGGGAGAACAAATGGTTCTATCAAGAGATGGACAAAGTGGTCGATGTCATCCTCAAACTCCAGGCACAAGGCATCGCAGCCACTTGGAGACCTTTCCATGAGGGAGCCGGCAACGCCAATTACAAGCAACAGGCTAACTGGGCCAAGGCATGGTTCTGGTGGGGATACGACGGAGCTGACACCTACAAGCAACTCTGGATCACCATGTACGATTATTTCCAGAAGAAGGGTGTGAACAACCTCATCTGGATATGGACCACTCAGAACTACAACGGCGACAGCAGCAAATACAACCAAGACACCGACTGGTACCCAGGCGACCAATACGTGGATATGGTCGCACGCGACCTCTACGGATGCAATGCCGCAACCAATGCACAGGAATTCAGCGAAATCCAGTCCACCTATCCGAACAAAATGGTGGTACTTGGAGAATGCGGAAAGGGAGACAACGGCGAACAGGGCAAAATCAGCGACTGCTGGGCTTCAGGTGCCTTGTGGGGCCATTTCATGGTATGGTATCAAGGTGGGCAAGGCTCAACCAACACCATGTGCAGTGATGTCTGGTGGAGCGACGCCATGAGCAGTGAACTTGTCATCACTCGCGACGAAGTGGCTTACTAAACAACAGAATAATCATCTATAGCAGAAAAGACTCCGAAGGACATGCGTTCATCCGCATCCTTCGGAGTCTTTTCATTGAGGGGCTTCATCTATGATTCAGAAAAAGAGTCATTGAACGTGCCTGCAATCAGACAGACCAGAAGTTGGTTATCCTCATTGACGAGTACGACAAGCCCCTGCTCAATTCTATCAGTAACCCAGAACTGCAGGACGCTTACCGCAGCCACAAGAAGGCCTTTTGTTCGGTGATGAGTCAATGGTCACGTCTTTGTTCTATTTTCAAGTCTCTGCGACTCTTACTTTGGGTGACAAGATAAACACCAGTGAAGACGAGGACAATAGCCACAGACTGCCAAAGTCCGAACACGCCAAGGCCTGTGGCCACACTCACCGCGCAAGCCACAATGGGCTGCACATAATTGTACATGCTCACCACCGTAGGACGCAACTCCTTCTGCCCCGTCATCATGAAGATGTAAGCCAGGAATGTACCGCCAACCACCACAAAGGCAGTCTCCAACCAAGTGGTTACAGTGAGTTCAGCCCAGGGCAAAGAAGCCATCCGACCGTAAGAGAAAGGCAGGATAACAATAGCTGCATAGGTAATCATCCATTTCATGCAAGTGATGACCGTGTAACGAGCAATCAAGTGCTTGAAAATGGTGAGATAGACAGCGAAGCACAACTGCGCGGCAAGACATAACAAATCACCAGCGAGGCGGCCCTCATTCGATGCCCCACCCCGGCTACTGCCCGTAATCAGGACAAAAGCACCTATGGCACCAAGAAAAACACCCGTGACTTTCTTCGAAGTGACAGGCTCACGCAAGAAGATTGCCGCCAAAACCATCGTAATGATAGGCATCACCGTAGTCATGATACTCGCGTTCACGGGAGAGGTGATGCTCAAGCCGATGGTGTAGCAACACTGGTTGAACACGATGCCAAGCATCGCCGCAAAGAAGAATTTCAACATGTCTTTCGGCTTGACTTCCTCGTTCTTGACAAACAAAGACGCCAGCCAAAAGCACAATGCCCCACCACAAACACGGAATGTGACCATCTCAAGACCACCTACACCATTGCTCATCGCATCCTTGCCCAAAGGCGCCATCAAACCCCATATCGCACAGGCAAGCAACATGCATATATGTCCTTTTATCTTCATCTTCAAGTACATTTGGCTAATTCAGGATGCAAAATTATACAAAAATCCGTTTTTTTCATTATTTTTGCACCAAAGACTGAATTCACATCAAGAAAACACACCAAAGGTATGACCACAAGACTTAGAACTTTACTGACCATAACGACTGCATTATGTTTCTTCTGCACACCATTGAAGGCGCAGACAGAAGGACTTGCATCCTACTATGCCAACCATTTCCACGGACGCAAAACCAGCAGCGGAATTATCTATGACAAGAACGGTTATACCTGCGCACACCGAACATACCCTTTCGGCACCATGCTCAAGGTGACCAACCTCAGGAACAACAAAACCACAGTGGTGAAAGTGACCGACAGAGGTCCTTACGCCCACAAGAGAATCATCGACCTCTCCTACGCAGCTGCCAAAGATATCGGCCTCGTCGGCACTGGAGTAGTGATGGTGAGAATAGAGAAAGTCAACAGCCAAAATGCCAATGAAATAGAATTGGAACGACTGAAAATACCAAAAGCTTTCCAAGAGGAGGATTTGACCATCGACCTTAAGTTAGCACATGAGGTTGATTCGCTTTGGTTTTTGCCCATCATCCCTGATGATGATGATGAATAACGCCTAAAACGCTTTTCTCCTCATCCTCAGCTCATTCTTTTTTTCCACAAATTTTGCAAGAAAGGATTCAAGCAGGAATTCTAATTGTCCTTTTTGCCTTTTTTCTTCGACGCCTTCATGTAGTCGGTAGGAGTCATTCCATAGAGTTGGTGGAAGGCAGTGGAGAAAGAAGATATGGACCTGAAGCCCGTTGCCAAGCTGACTTGAGTGATGTCGAGATGCTTGTTGCTCAATAGTTTGGCCGCTTGTTTCAGACGAGCGTTCTTGATAAAGTCGCGTGGTGTCTGACTTGTGAGTTCTTTCATCTTCCGGTGCAAGTGGACACGACTCAAACCAACCTTGTCGGCAATGAATTCCACACTCAGTTCGGGGTTCGACAGGTTCTCGTTCATCACTTTCATGATGCGCTCCATCAGTTTCTCGTCGGGCGACTCCAACTCGATGTCATCCACCTTGTCGGTTTGTTCAGCGCTACCGTCAAACTTGCTTTGCATTCGATGGCGGTTGGTGAGCATGGTGATGACCATCTGCCTGAGCACATCTATGTTGAAAGGTTTCGACAAATAGCCGTCTGCTCCCACATTCAGTCCCTTGAGGCGGTTCTCATCAGTTCCAAGCGCAGTGAGCAACAATACGGAAACGTCGCTCGTGTTGATGTTTTTCTTGATGTGCTGGCAGAGTTGTATGCCGTCCATCACTGGCATCATCACATCGCTTACCACCATATCCACCTTACCCACGTTCTGCAGCACATAGTCCCATGCTTCCTGTCCGTTGACAAACTCACACACATTGACCACTTGCGACAACTCGCTCATCACATACTGCCGTATCGGCTCGTCATCCTCTACTACAACCACATTGAAGCGGCGTGGTCCCGATGATTTCTTCACAGGGAGCACCACAGGGATGTTGTCGTCAGTCAGCTCCGAATCGACTGGTTCAGTGGATGAGGAGACACCTGAAGAAACATCATCCACATCAATTGATTCCACACCATCCATGCTTGTTGTACCCTTGTCGTCAGAATCACCAGAGGAGATGTCTTCCCCGACGATTCCGTTATCTTTAGTTTCCTGCGTTTGTCCTTCATGAGGTTCGACCACTACAGAACCGTCACTTGGTGTCACGTCTTGGCCCTCTTGTAGACCCTTCTCATCGGTAATCGGCATATCACCACCCGACACTTCTGTTTTCTCCTCAGGTTGTTGAGCCACCATCTTCTCATCACCCAACGGGATAGTTACCGTGAAATGAGTGCCTTGTCCCTCCGAATTGTCAGCCACCTCAATGGTGCCGCCATGCAACTTCACCAGCTGGCTCGTCAAGTTCAGTCCTATTCCCGTACCCACATAATTGTCGACATTGCCACTCGCAGAATAGAAACGCTCGAAGATATGCTTCTTGTCCTCGTCCTTGATGCCGCATCCAGTGTCGGTCACCTCAATACAGAACCTTCCTTCCTGGGAAAGGCTGCTCAGATAAACGACGATACGTCCGTCCTTTGGAGTGAACTTAAAAGCGTTCGACAACAAATTCATCACAATCTTGTCGAGATTAGCCTCATCCACATATGCCCACAACTCATCCTTGGGGTGGTTATAGAGGAACTGTATGTTCTTCTGCGTGGCCGAAGACGTGAAGAGCTCATAAAGGTTTTTCACGAAACGAACCAGTTCCACCCGACTGTATTTGAGCTTGAGCTGTCCTTTCTCAGCTTTGCGTGAGTCCATCAACTGGTTGATGAGCCTCAAAATGCGCTTCGCGTTCTGGTTAATCAATCTGTAATTGGTTTGGTGAACATCGTCGTCACCCATTTTCATTAACCTCTCCAGTGGACTCAGGATAAGGGTCATAGGTGTGCGTATCTCATGACTGATGTTCATGAACATCTGGGTGCGCGCTTCGTTCATGCGTTCCTCCTGTCGGTGATGTTCCAGCAAGCGGCGAGCCTTCACGCGATGACGATAATCCTTATAGAAAAGCCAGGCCAGCAGCAAGATAAGCAGGAAATAACCCACCATAGCAGGCGCAGAGAGATACCAGACGGGATGGATGACTACAGAAATCCTCTTCACATCAGTTTCAGCCCCTAACAGACTGCCCTTGATGCTGATATTGTAGGTACCTGCAGGCATATTAATCATCTCGATACGGCGGCTGCCTTTGGGCAGTTCCACCCATTCATTGTCATTGATGCTATAGGAAAAAGTCATCAGTGACGAAGTGAGTGACACAGGCGCCACTTCGATGCTGAACGTATTGTCGCTATGGCACAGACTGAAACGTTCCGTTTCGGCAACCCATTTGTCAGTGATTGTATAGGAGCCCGATTTCTGACCTGTATGCACAGGCTTGCCGAAGAGGTAGAAATCCACAACACGGAAATCCGATATCTTCACGCTGTGCGTGGTCATCTCAATCGGATTGAAATAGGTGATGCCATTGACGCCGCCGAAATACAGATTGTCGCCACCGTAGAATGAAGCGCGCTCACTGAACTCATTGCCTTGAAGGCCATCTTGTGAAGAGAAACCTTCCAACATCTTGCCTTTCGCATCCAAACGGTAAAGTCCTTGGCGAGTGGAAATCCAGAGATGTCCGTCATCGGTAATCTCAATACCCAGCACCGCCTTGACATTTCCCGCGCTCTCTACACGTTCCAACTGACCAGACGACGCATCATATCTCATCAAGCCCTCATTGGTGGCCAACCAGAAGATGCCGGAATTCTTGACCTGGCGTATTTGATTGACCGTAACCCTATCGACCACTAACTTCACATCACTCACATTGCCGCCATTCACACGCATATCCACCAATCCGTAGTTGGTGGCCAGGAGCATGCGAGTGCTCGTCAACAAGATATCATTGACATACATATTTGGCGACAAAATACGACGTGACTCGTTCTGGACCTTTTGCTCCACACGGCCTGCTGTCACATCATAGTAAAAGAGTCCGTATCCGCAAGTACCTATCCACAAATTGCCGGATTTATCCTCAGCTACAGAATACACGCTTGTCACCTTGTCGCCCGACGCTATCTTGCTCAAAGGCGTCAACGCACCATCAGCGGGATTCATACGCATCAGTTCTTCATTAAAAGGACCCACCCACAAATTGCCTCTGCTATCCTCGAAGATATCCATAAAAGTCATGTCGATGCCCGATGCGTTCTTGCCCAGGAAATGCTCGCTGCCCGTCATGTCGGGATTTACCTTATAAGCTCCGCAATGGTCGGTGCAGACCCATAACTGCCGTTTGCTGTCGACAATCATGGCGGTGACACAATTGGTGCCAATCAAGTTGCGGGAAGCCGAACGACGTCCCATATAATGGAAGTTGGAAGCATCTGCAGGAGAGGCATACACTCCTTTCCAATACACACCAACCCAGATGTTCCCTTCTTTATCAAGCAGGGCGTCCTTCACATTGCACTTGTCCATCTTGAAGTCGTTCACCTCGACGACACTCTTCTCCACCTTCCGCGTTTTCTCATCATAGACATAAAGGCCGTCGCCGTCGGTACAGATGAAAATACAGCCCTTACCGTCAGAACGGATTTTCCAAAGGGACTTGCCTTCAAGTTCGGTGGAGGCATTGACAAACCAACCTTGGGCAGAGTCATAGACTTTCAGAATTCCATGTTCTTCTCCCAAATACATCCTGCCGTCGGAACCATAGCACAACGACCTTGCCACATTCACACCTTCAACCATCCAGACTTTGCCATCACGGAACATGCCCACTCTACGGTCACCACCGATGAACCAGAAACCATGGTCTTTGTTGTCAACAATCTGAACAGACCTGTTCAACGCATCAATCTTGCAACGATGTCTCATCACATAATCGCGCTTGCCGTCATCGTGCATCTCCAAAAGACCAGCACCTGATGTGCAGGCATAAACCATTCCGTCCTGCGTATGTGCCAAGCTGATGATATAGGGGTGGATGGTATCGTTATTCTCTGAAAGCAAGGTGACATCATGGAACTGGTCGGTCAAGTAGTCATACCATTGTATGCCTGAAGAAT
>Ga0310695_10009217_pt1 | contig 14934 bp, 10 predicted proteins | sample RumenRJG_04DNA_FD_203882 | JGI IMG/M metagenome (GOLD analysis project Ga0310695, IMG submission 203882) | Bovine rumen microbial communities from Lethbridge, Alberta, Canada - RJG_04 (v2) (version 2) | ecosystem: Host-associated > Mammals > Digestive system > Stomach > Rumen | place: Canada... | reverse complement strand
AATTTATTTTTTTGCGGGACGCCGAGGGCGGCGTCCCCTACAAGTGCTTATGGCTGAATTATCTGATAGAGCCGACTGTTCTCGGGAACAGTATTACGTCGCGGATATTTGCCATGCCTGTTGTATACATGATAAGTCTCTCGAAGCCCAGACCAAAGCCGCCGTGAGGCACTGAGCCGAACTTTCTGAGGTCAAGGTAGTCGGTGTAGAGGTCGAGGTTCATCTTTCTATCGTTCATTGCAGCGATAAGCTTCTCATAGTCTGCTTCTCTCTCGCTGCCGCCGATTATCTCACCAACGCCCGGTACAAGGAGGTCAACAGCCGCAACGGTCTTGCCGTCGGGATTCTGCTTCATGTAGAAGGACTTTATCTCCTTCGGATAGTCTGTTACGAATACAGCCTTCTTGAATACCTTCTCGGAGAGATATCTCTCGTGCTCGGTCTGGAGGTCGCAGCCCCACTCTACAGGATATACGAAGTTCTCGCCTGACTTCTTGAGAAGCTCGATAGCCTCTGTATATGTTACTCTTGCAAAGTCGTGGGAGATAAGCTCCTCAAGACGCTCAATAAGTCCCTTTTCAAAGTGAGCGTCAAAGAACTTCATATCATCGGGACAGGTATCAAGGAGCTTGCGGATAACGTATTTAAGCATATTCTCAGCTATCTCGATAACGTCGTCAAGCTCTGCGAATGCTACCTCGGGCTCGATGTGCCAGAACTCGGCAAGGTGCTTTGGAGTATTGGAGTTCTCGGCTCTGAATGACGGACCGAAGGTGTATATCTTACCCATAGCCATTGCAGCCATTTCGCCCTCAAGCTGACCTGATACGGAAAGACCTGCTTTCTTGCCGAAGAAGTCGTTAGCGTAGTACTCCTCCTCGTTCTTGTAGTCCTTGCTGTAGCCGATAGTAGTTACCTGGAACATCTCGCCTGCTCCCTCACAGTCGCTGCCTGTGATAAGTGGAGTATTTACATAAACGTAGTTGTTCTTCTGGAAGTACTCGTGGATAGCAGCAGCAAGCACTGAACGTACACGCCATACTGCATTGAATGTATTCGTTCTGCCTCTGAGGTGAGGGATAGTACGGAGGAATTCAAGGGTGTGTCCCTTTTTCTGGAGAGGATAATCTGTAGGAGCGTCGCCCAGTACGGTGATACCCTCGGGAACAGCGTTTATCTCAACAGTCTCGTTTCTGCCCTCAACAGCAGTACCTGTTACCTTTACGGACATACCAACTCTTGGCTCCTTGTAGTCGCTGTCGCCCTTGTCAACTACGACCTGCACGTTTTTCAGTGATGTACCGTCGTTGACCTCAACGAAAGCAACGCTCTTGGAGTTACGTGATGTACGTACCCATCCGCAGACTGTTACTTCCTTGCCTACATAATCCTTTGTGGAGATTATCTCCTTTACGTCGATGTGTTTCATAAGTGTTCTTCCTTTCAATATATAAAAATATATTATGCAGGACGAGCATAAATACAAAAAGCCCCGTCCTGAAACTACAGGACGGGGCATAATACCCGTGGTGCCACCTGAATTACCGCAAAAGCGATCACTTTTGAGCCGCTGTAACGTGCGGAATACGTCTCCCCTACTCGAATACCGTTTGATCTCTGAGCCATTTACACGCAATGTCATTAAAACACACGCTGCCCCTTTCAGTCACACAGCCCATTTCGGAACTTGCCACTTGATCCGGCACCCTTTGGGTTTGCTGCTCGGGAGTGTTATTCACACAGACTCTGATATGCGGCTCTCACCATGCCCGCACTCTCTGGGAACGAATTTCTGCGCTACTTCTCTCCGTCATCGCATTTGGTTGTTGTTTGTATTATATCACTTATAAAAATGATTGTCAAGTGCTTGGTGAAAAAATATTTCTTTCTTTTCACATTGCTTTCAGATAAGCTCCCTGAATTTCATATTTCCGAGCTTTTTCACACAAAGCTTTCCGAGCATTTTCACTTTGCAATACGATAATTTACAAAAAAATGGTGTATATTATAAACATGAAAACAAAAAAGTTCAATTAAGACAGTTTCATTTTTCTTCACTCCCTCCTCATATCTAAAAACCGAGAGATAACCATGATACTTATAAAGAAGTTTTATGCTTATTATTGAGAGAACCCCTTTTGAAAAAGGGGCTTCTCTCAAACTCTCTCCCTAAAACTTTCAGTTTTATTTTTTCTCATATAGGGCTCGCTCTGTTTTATTACAGGGCTTTTTTATTTTTTAGCGAGCCCTATATGAGAAAAAATCAGCTAAAAAAGTCTTTGGAAAGGGGTATGGGGGAAAGCCTTTCTTCAGAAAGGTTTCCCCCATAATTAACTATAATCTTCTATATAAGTGTTTATGTTATGCTCTCGGTTTTTGCTTTTATGTGATCATATAAACAGTGTGCTGAATCCGTGCTCCTTGGCATAGCGTTCAGCTTTTTTACGGTTGACCTGTTTAAGTATCCTTATGGTCTGCTTATGACCTTTCTTTATGTTTTCAAGCGGGATATTCTCGTCCTCGAACTCCATTATCTGGATATTGCAGAGGCTCTCGCAGCCGCAGAAAGCGTCCTCCTTGATATCCTTGGTGTTCATGCTTATTTTCAAATCCATAAGATTCTGACAGCCGTAGAAAGCCCAGTTTCCGATACTTTTGATAGTAGGCGGAATAGTTATGGACTCCAGTGACCTGCACCATGAGAACGAGCTCTCACCTATGGATGTAACAGAATTGGAGATGATTATTTTTTTGAGGCTGTAGCACTCTGAGAAAGCCGCACTGCCGATGTCCTCAACCGAGCCTGAGATAACAATTCTTCTCAGTCTCTTGCAGGAGAAGAACATGAGGTCGCTTATTCTCTGGAGATAAGCAGGAAGAACCACGTTTTCAAGGCTGTTGCAGCGTCCGAAAGCGCCCTTGCCTATCTTCTTGACAGATTCGGGCAGATTCAGCTCCTTGAGCCTCAGACACTTGAGGAACGCATTTTCGCCGATAGATTCGAGATTTTTTGAGAATACCACCTCTTCAAGGTTGAAGCAGTGGCAGAATGCGAACTTATCCACAATGCGGATACTGTCGGACATCACTATCTTTTTCACAGTCTCGTTGCCGCGGAAAGCGTACTTTCCAACAACTTTTACCTTGTCAGGGATAACGATAGACTCGGTAGTACCTACGTACTTAACGAGAGTGCCGTTCTTGTCGATAGCCATGTTGTTTACATCGTCTATCTCGATATTCTCGTCATTTATAAGGTCGCCGTACTTCTCGTAATCGTCGTCATCACTTTTGTGATGCTCATATATCTTCGGTATCTCGAGCTTCTTTTCCTCAGCCTTTTCTTCCTTTTTAGGAGCTTCGGGCTTCTTTTCCTCGGTCTTTTCCTCCTTTTTAGGAGCTTCGGGCTTCTTTTCCTCGGTCTTTTCCTCCTTTTTGGGAGTTTCGTGCTTCTTTTCCTCAGCCTTTACGTCCTTTTTAGGAGCTTCGGACTTCTTTTCCTCAGCCTTTTCCTCCTTTTTAGGAGCTTCGGGCTTCTTATCCGCAAACTTCTCCTTATCCAGCTTTACAGGCGTGGGAGAAGTGTCTATTTTCTTCTTATCATGGAGAATATCGGGCTTTTTGTCAGCCTTGAACTTCTCCTTTTCGGACTCAGGAATAGAGTCCATTATCTTCTGCGCAAGCTCGTCGCCGTCGTCGGTGCGGACTGCCTTGCTCTGCTTTTTCTCGCTTACAGCTTCTTTTTTAGGCTCAGCCTTTGGCTCTGCTTTGGGCGCAGGCTTGGTCTCGGCAGGCTTCTGCTCCGCCTTTGACGCAGGCTTGGTCTCGGCAGGCTTCTGCTCTGTCTTTGGCGCTGCCTTGGTCTCGGCAGGCTTCTGCTCTGCCTTTGTCGCAGGCTTGGTCTCAGCTGGCTTCTGCTCAGCCTTTGTCACAGGCTTGGTCTCGGCAGGCTTCTGCTCTGCCTTTGGAGCAGGCTTGGTCTCAGCTGGCTTCTGCTCTGCCTTTGGCGCTGGCTTGGTCTCGGCAGGCTTCTGCTCTGCCTTTGTCGCAGGCTTGGTCTCGGCAGGCTTCTGCTCTGCTTGGGGCTCAGTTTTAGCCTCAACAGGCTTCTGCTCGACCTTTGGGGAAGGCTTGGCTTCGGCTTCTGCTGAATGGCGAGCCTTGACCGCTCTTACCCTTACGACCTTTGCCTTTTTCGGAGTCTTTCCGCGCTCATTTTTTTCAGCGCAGACAGGGCAGCTGTCATATTTATCAGCATCGTAGAGATGCTTCTCGGGACATTTTGTCATTTTCATTTTGCTATCACTCCATAGGGTAGTTCCATGCGTTGTTTTTTAAGAAAAAATGAATTCAACAATATAATTATAGCATTTCATTAAGCAAAAATCAACAAAGCGGATAGTCCGCCTATAAAATTTGTAAATAATTACAAGTTTCTTCTCCAATATCCCCCTGTAAACGCGGATTTTCCGCTTACATATTTGGAATGATTTGGATAAAATGCACAAAGTAAAAATATTGTTATAGCAGCCTCTATATAAGAAAAGCTGAGAGCCGATGCCGCCGCAGGCGGCTCATAACTCTCAGCTCTCAACTCTAAACTATTATCTCCGCTTTGCTGCCGCCGTTTTTGTCCTTGCGGACTACTATCTGCTTGTCGATACGCTGTTTCAGCGCCTGTACGTGGGAGATTATACCTACAAGGCGGCTGCCCTCAGACAGCCCTGCAAGGGCGCGTACCGCCTGCTCTATGGAGTTGTCGTCCAGCGAGCCGAAGCCCTCGTCAACGAACATTGTATCAAGCTGTATGCCACCTGCGGAGCACTGTATCTCGTCGGAAAGTCCCAGTGCCAGCGAAAGCGAAGCCTTGAAGGACTCGCCGCCTGACAAGGTTTTCACGCTGCGCACCGAGCCGTTGTAGTGGTCGATAACGTCAAGGTCAAGTCCCACCTGTGTGCGCTTGTCCTCGAACTCCTCACGCCTTTTGAGGGTGTACTGCCCGTCGGACATGACCTTCAAGCGCAGGTTAGCTCGGCGGATTATCCTGTCAAAATAGGCGGTCTGGATATAGGTCTCCAGCATGAGCTTGCTCTGGTCGGAGAGCTTGCCGTTGGCTGTATCCGAGAGATTTTTCACCCATGCATAGCGCTTTTCAAGCTCCGAGAGCTCCGCAGAGCCGTCGGTAATGTTAGAAAGGGCTGTGGTATTTATCGTAAGCCTTGTGTGAAGCTGGCGAAGCTTCACAGTAAGGGCTGTTTTTTCGGCTGTGAGCCGCGATTTTTCGGCAGTTTGCTTTTCTCCGTCAAGGGCTCCGAAATCCGCAAGCTGCTCCGTGAGCTGTTTCAGTCTGCCTGCGATACCCGAGCAGAGCTTTTCGCCCTCGTTTACGGCAGTTTCCGCAGCTTCGTAAGCCGCCTTTATGTCAGCGCATTTTTTTCGCAGCGATGCCGCGTATATCTCGGCATTCTCACCGTTCTCAAAGCGCAGTCTGCCGCGGAGCTCCGCAAGCTGGCGCCCAAGCTCCTCAAGCCTTGTATCGGAAGCCGCTTTTTTCGCGGTAAGCTCAGTGATATCGGCGCTTAGTCGGCTGATGAGCTGCTCCGACTGAGGTATGAGCTTTTCAAGCTCCGCTTTATGGAGAGCCTTTTGGTTTTCCTCGGCTATTTTCGCGGAAATATCCGTAATTTTCGCATTCAGCAGGGTTCGCTCCGAAGCTATCTTCTCACGTACATCGGCAAAGGCTACTCCAGCCAATACCTCTGCGGCTTTCTTCTCAGCGTCCGCAAGAAGCCGCTTCACACCGCCGTCAAGGGTATCCCTGCGGCTGCGTAGCTCCGTTATATTGCGGTCAGTGTCCGCAACAGCCGCCATAACGCCTGTCTGCTGCTTTTCTGCGGACTCCGTTTCGTGCCCAAGCCTTTCGCGCTCGGCTATGAGCTTGTCCGCCTCTGTCAGCTTCTTTTCCAGCTCGTTGAGCTGCTCGATACTGCTTTGCAGCTCTATTGCGCAGCGCTCTGCGGCTTCTGCCATATCGCAGTCAAGAAGCTCCCTCACCTGTAATGTCAATGTCTTTTCCAGTTCATTCGCCTTCGCCCTTGCGGCAGAAGCTTCAGCGCTGCGCTTTTCTGCGAAGCTCCGCGCCTGTTCAAGCTGCTTTTTCAGCTTTTCCAGCTCCGCCTCTGTGGGAGCATTGGTGCATTTTTTCGCAGGGACAGGGTGCTCACGGGAGCCGCAAACAGGGCAGGGCTCGCCGTCACGGAGCTGCTCTGCAAGAACACCTGCACGGTCATCAAGAAAGGCTCTGTAGCCCTGCTCGTATCCGGCTGCAAGTCGGCTCGCCTTTTCTGCGGCTTCGCTGTACAGCTCCGCCGCCTCCTCGTATTCGCTGCCGCGCTTCTCGCTCTCGGTTATATCCGCAGACAGCTTTCTCAGCTGAGCACTTCTGCTTTTCAGGCTCTCCTCGCTGCGCAGGAGCTTCTCTTTCTCCGCACCGCAGCTCTCAAGCTCGCTGCGGCGCTTTTTCAGCTCCGATATCTCTTTCGTCAGCAGCTCGCACTGCTTTACCAGTCGGTCATGCTCGAAGCTCTGCTCCTTCAGCTCGGCGGCTGCCCTTTTCAGCTCGTTGCTGCTGTTTTCATATTCCGTTATCTGCTCCGCCAGCTTGTACAGCTCGTCGCTGCGTCGGCTCAGCTTCTCGCGCTCCGCGTCCAGCTTCGCCTTGTTCTCGCCTGTGCCGCCGAGAGCTGAAAGTTCCGCTTTCAGCGTTTCCAGCCGCTTCTCCGAAGCGGCTTTCTCGGCGGCGGCGCTGTCAAGCTCGGATACTGCATTGCTGAGGGACTTCTTCTCCTCGGCAAGCAACCGCTCCTGCTCCGCCGCGCGTTCATATTCTTCCCTTTCAGCCTCTACAGCCGCCAGCTCCGCCATAAGCTCAGTCACCTTTGACTGACGGGCTTTTTCCGTTTCGTATTTGTCCGCAAGGAGCTTCTGTCGCTGCTGTGCTTCGTGAAGCTCCTTTGAGGTGCGGTCGCGGTCAGCTTCTATACGCGATTTTTCCTCTGCCTTTGCAAGCCTTGCGCTGACGGCTTCAAGGCTCTTGTCAAGCTCCTCGCTCTCAAGCTCATAGACCTCGGTCTGAGCTTTATCGCGGCTGATAAGCTTGTCCATAACGTCGGTGATGTACTCCAGCGGCGGCATTTCCTCGCGGAGCTTTTCCACATCGGGAGCAAGCTCGTCGTCCTCGGCGCAGACTATGCCCTCGATGTACTGCTTCAAGCCCTCGCGCAGCCTGTCGCAGCCGCTTTTCAGTGTACTGCTCTCGACTCTCAGTGTCTCCTGCAAGGTCTGATAGTTCTTGGTCTTGAAGATATGACGCAGTATCTCGCGGCGCTGTGTGGTGTCCTCGGTTATGAGCTTCATGAAATCGCCCTGTGCTATCATGGCTATCTGTTTGAACTGCTTTTCGCTGAGCCCTATGACCTCGGAAACTGCTGCGTCAACGTCCCTTTTGCCCGAAACTGCCCTGCCGTCGGGATATGTAAAAACGGCGTTTGCAGGCTGCTGCGCAACACCGCCGCCGCGCTTCGCCTGTCGGGTATAGGACGGGTTGCGGTTTATGGTATAGCGCTTGCCTGCGTAATCGAAAACCAGCTCCACATAGGTAGGAGTATCCAGCGAAGCGTACTTCGAGCGCAGCATACTGTCATCGTCGCGGTTCACGCCGCTGGCACTGCCGTACAGCGCATAGGTTATGGCGTCGAATATGGTGGTCTTGCCTGCTCCCGTATCGCCTGTGATAAGGTAAAGTCCGCTGTTTCCGAGAGCTTCAAGGTCAAGTACAGTCTTTTCGGCATATGGTCCGAAGCCTGACATTTCAAGTTTTATCGGTCTCATGCTTCTTCCTCCCATATCTTCTCTATCAGCGACTGCACAAGCTCACGCTGCTGCTCCGACATCTCGCCGCCGTTAGCAAGCTTGTAGAACTCCTCGAAAAGCTCGATAGGCAGCCTGTTGTCGGCGTCTGCTGTCTCGATACTGCCGTGGGAGCTCCTCGTGCGGCGGTTATCATATTCAAGGCTCATTATATTTGGATATACGCCGCGAAGCCGTCCCATAGCCTCGGGGATATCCTCCTCGTCGGTTAGCACTGCGTGGATATAGTCCTTGCTGTCCCCCTGAGAGCTGCACTCTTTTGAGCAGATGTAGTCGAAACCGCCCCTTACAACGCGCATATCATGCATAGGCTCAAGAGGGACTGTTCTTACGGTGATATCGCCCTTTTTGCCGAAGTCCACAACCGTTACGGACTTCTCCTGAGCTGCCTCGGAAAATGAATATTTCAGCGGAGTTCCGCAGTAGCGTATCTTCTCGCTGCCTACATTCTGAGGACTGTGGATATGTCCCAGCGCAACATAGTCGAAGCCGTCAAAAGCAGAGCTGTCCACGTTGTCTGTGCCGCCTACAGATATCTCCTCGGAGTCGCTTTTCTGAGCTCCCGTAACGAACTGGTGGGTTATTAGGATATTGCGCCGCGAAAAGTCCGCGTTCATAGCGTCAACTGCGGTATTCACGGCGTCGGTGTAGGTCTCTATTTCAGTATCAGGGAAGAACCTTCTTACGCTGACGGGCTTGATGAAGGGAAGCATATACACGCCGAAGTCTCCGTACTCGTCGCTTAATATAGTAGGTACGATATTTCCGTCGTAGACAGGCGACATATGTATTCCGCTTTTCTCCATGATATGTGAGCCGAAGGCTATGCGCTCCGCAGAATCATGGTTGCCGCTGATAACAAAGATATGCTTTGTCTGCTCCGCCGCCTTTGTGAGGAAGTCGTCAAAAAGCCGCACAGCCTCCGCAGAGGGCACGGGCTTGTCGTAGATATCTCCTGCAATAACGATGATATCGGGGCGCTCCTCTGATATTATGCTGTATATCTCACGGAGAATGAACTCCTGATCCTCAATAAGCGAAAATTCATTCATTCTCTTGCCAAGATGAAGATCTGATAAATGGATAAGCCTCATACGTACCTCCCTTTTTCACATTTGCAGGGCTGACGTCCCCTGCATATCTTACAATTATTATATACTGATCGCAGTATATTGTCAATTGAATAAAACTAAAATCCACGTCCCCAGAGCATACACATTCATTCTCAAAAACTGTAACCAAACTGTAATAATTAGCCGAAGAGGATAAAAACAAGCTGTACGTTGAGCCCATAGTTCCCTAAACTATTTAAAAGGTTCATATGAACTTATTTTTGCCATGTTATCTTCTGTGCATTATGCATAAATGCAAGTTTATATCTATACAGGCTGTAATGATTTGTGGCATATTGACAAAGCCATAAAAATAATATATAATACTATCATGCGGTCGAGATAAGTCGAACGCTGTAAAACAAGTGCTCCGCATAAGCACATTTTCAGTATGATATGGAGGTTTATATGTTCAACAAGCTCAATCTAATGGCTATGTCATTTGATGACATGAACTGGGGCGTGATCATCCCCGCAGGTATTGGCATAATCGTTTTGCTGATAATTATTTTCACAGGTTACATAAAGGCTCCCCCGGACACTGCGTACATCATCTCAGGTCTGAGGAAGAAGATCATAATCGGTAAGGCAAGTATCCGCATTCCTTTCTTCGAGCGTGTGGATAAGCTGAAATTACAGCTTATCGCCGTTGACGTAAAGACTTCAAGCGCTGTTCCTACTGCGGACTACATCAACATCAACGTTGACGCTAACGTAAACGTTAAGGTCAGCAGCGATCCTCAGCTCATCAAGCTGGGCGCTGAGAACTTCCTTAACAAGGACACAGCTTATGTTGCAAAGGTTGCAAGAGAGGTTCTTGAAGGTAATATGCGTGAGATCGTTGGTCAGATGTCTCTCGAGGCTATGGTCAACGACCGTAAGGCTTTCGCTGAGAAGGTTCAGGAAAACGCAGCTCCCGACCTGAACAGAATGGGACTTGAAATAGTTTCATTCAACGTTCAGAACTTTACCGACGACCAGAACCTTATCGAGAATCTCGGTATCGACAACACCACAAAGATCCAGAAGAAGGCTGCTATCGCAAGGGCTGAGTCCGAAAAGGAGATCGAGATCGCCAAGGCTCAGGCTAAGAAAGAAGCCAACGACGCTAAGATACTCGCTGAGACCGAGATTGCTCAGAAGAACAACGAACTGGCTATCCGTCAGGCTGAACTCAAAAAAGAAGCTGATACACAGCTCGCTATCGCTGACGCTGCTTACGAGATCCAGAAGGAAGAGCAGCGTAAGTCAATCGAGGTTTCAAAGGCTAACGCTAATATCGCTGCTTCCGAAAAGGACGTTGAGCTCAAGGCTCGCGAGGCAGAGGTAACAGAAAAGGCTCTCGAAGCTCAGATCAAGAAGAAGGCTGAGGCTGACCGCTACAAGGCTCAGCAGGAAGCCGACGCTAAGCTCTATCAGCTCAAGAAAGAGGCTGAAGCCGATCGTTTCCAGCGTGAGCAGGAGGCTGAGGCTCAGAAGGCTGAGGCTGAAGCTCAGAAGTACGCTAAAATGCAGGAGGCTGAAGGTATCGCTGCTGTAGGTAAGGCTGAGGCGGACGCAATCCGCGCGAAAGGTCTTGCTGAGGCTGAGGGTATCAACGCTAAGGCTGAGGCTATGAAGAAGTACGGCGAGGCTGCTGTGCTTGAAATGTACTTCAAGGCTCTCCCAGAAGTTGTTAAGAACGCCGCTACTCCTCTGTCGCAGGTCGACAAGATCACAATGTACGGCGAAGGCAATTCCAGCAAGCTGGTTGGCGACATCATCGACTCCACCACAAGGATCACCGATGGTCTTACAGCGTCTACAGGCGTTGACATCAGAGCTCTGCTGGCTGGATTCCTCGGCGGCAAGATGGCTGCTCCAAAGGGTGCTGCTCCCGCAGCTCCAGCACAGGACAGCTCAGATAACGGCGAGTACGTATACAGCTACGACGAAAACAGAGACGCTCAGGATTACACCGACGACGAGGATACTCAGTACTATACTGATACAAACTCTGAGTTTGACGGTAAAGATACACCGGAGCAGTAAAATAACATTATTTCCCCCGATGATATGCGGTCATCGGGGGTTTTTGTCGTACTGACGTATTATGCCCTAAATCCAGCCGTTTTTATACTAACAATCGCTCTTTCCATATTGCGCAAAATTTGGTTGGTCACTTTGTATAGTTTTCACAAAGTTATACAAAAAGCATTTACAAAATACGGCATATAGATTATAATGGTATTAGCACAATTGATAAACGCATGAAAAAGACAGCAATATTTGGTCAACACCATTGCTAAAACGAGCCTCAGAGGGGGGGCGACACAAATGATAAAACATCTTTCGGGTGACTTTGAGACCGTTGAGTATGACACTCAAAAATATGCCATGCTCTATGATAACGTCCAGAATGAAGAGTACCCCGTACACTGGCATAACGCAGTCGAACTCATTATGCCTATCAAAAATGAATATACCGTAACTGTAAACGCTATGGACTATCTCGTACCCGAGAATGATGTTCTCATCATTCCGCCCGGCGAGCTCCACAGTATGCCTGCTATCCCCGGAAGACGCATAATCTTCCAGTGCGATAACAGTATACTCGGCGAGATATCCGCTCTCGAGCCTGTTATGCGTTCGCTGAATGTACCTGTCCTTATCAACGGTGATATGGATAAGGAGCTTCACGTACTGGCTAAAAAGACAATGCTGGATATCCTGTCGCTGTATAACTCAAAGTCCGAGCTGGCTGACGTTAAGATATACGTCAAGGTCATCGAGCTGTTTATGGCACTCCGCGAATATCAGCTGGAGCAGCAGAAGATAGTTATGGACTGCGACGACGAGAAGATAGACGAGTACAGCGAAAAGTTCGGTACAGTTCTCAAGTATATCGACAATAACTTCATGTACGATATCACTCTGGAGCAGCTTGCCGACGTTGCAGGCTACAGCAAATACCATTTCTCGCGTATATTCAAGCAGTATAACTCAATGTCATACTTGCAGTACATAAATGCAAGACGTACCAAGGCAGCAGAGCTTCTCCTGCTCGACCCGAGCATACCTATTACGGAAGTGGCTATGCGTTCGGGCTTCAAGAGCCTGACCACCTTCAACCGTATCTTCAAGGAGATAAAGCACTGTACGCCTACGGACTTCAAAAAGCTTTATGCATTAAGGTAAAACGAACCGCACATCAATTGATGTGCGGTTTTTATTTATCCTTCTGTTGTTCTTATCTGTCCGTAGTACGACATATCAATCGACTTTATTGATGTTGATCTCTCTGTATTCGGGTAGCTCAACACCGATCTCATCTTTAAGCACGGATTCAAGCTTATCTACGTCTATCTTATATTTTTCAGTGTTTGTCAGCTGCATTTCACCGTTTTCATCAGTCTCACATTCATTGCACTCCACAAAACCATCCGTGAAGATAAAGTAGTTCGCTTGACGTCTTTTATTATCGTCAAGCCTGTATGAAGTTAAAATACTATACGTTACTCCGCGGACTATATCATCAGACGAAGTTGGTTCAAGCATTTTTATAAAGTCATTACGAACAAAATCTTCAAACTTTGCCATGCCTTCTTCATCTGTAGGAGTAAGCCTCTCGTGTTGACCGAAAAGCAACTCAGCGTACTCAAAAGCTTCTGTGTTTGGTTTTGCCTGCTTTTGGGCAATTACGTTCAGATTTGTATCCTCACCAAGATTATAATATCTGATATTTTTATCGGAAGCTGCCATACCTGAATGGTTTATTTCTATACGGATAATATCATAGTTTTTATCAAGATATTCGTCATCAATAACATATCCAACACGGAAAGTCTTGGTTTCTCCTGCCTTAAAGTCGGTTTTAAAGAAATCGCCTGCATATATTGAACGCTCTCCATTAAAGGTATATGCCGTTGCCTCCATTGATGTTTTAAAATCCAATTCTTCTGCATTATAATTATACAGATCTATCCGGGTCGAATTCATATATAACGACCTGTCATCAGAGGATTTATTTGTCAGTTCCATATCTGCAATAATGTACGAACTGTCACAGGTCAGATCGCCGTTTTCATTACAGGAATAATGTCCCTCCGGAAACGGTGTCATTCCTTCTCCGCTCTTGGTTACATCAACATTCTTTATCAGGTACTCCCAGCCCTCGGTCTCGCACTTCTCACCAAGCTCTGTTGTGATACTGTCATCTTCTCCTGTAAGTGTATCAGAAACTGCGGTATCACTTTTCCCTGTAAGTATATCTGTTATTCCCCTGTCAAATGCGTTAAAATCTATCCTGTAACTACGGCTTTCAATAAAACGATCCTCATCTGTTTCCAAATACTCAATATCTTCGTTGTAAAGGACATAGCCGGTTTTCGACACATAAATATTACAATTAACCGGCGGAGTATCTCCCTTTGTCCATGTTATAGTATATTTTTCGTAAACCAGATCCTGTAAGCCAGTTTCGTCGTCGTTTTCCGCCTCTGACATATCCAGCTCCTCGCCCCAGTTGAACTTATTGAGGAAGTCAGACAGCTTTGCATATGTCTCTGCTGAGTATTCGCCGTATTTTCCGTCGCCTGCGTCGAAACTGTAATCAAATTCGCTGAAATCTCCGAAGGGACAGCTTCTGCACTCTGTTCCTGAGACTTCGCTGCCTGACATCTGAGTGCTATTCTGTCTGTGAAGCAGGAAGCCTGTAGTTCCGATTCCGCCCACAAGCACTGCACAGGCGGCAATAGCGCTGATAGTGCGGATTATGTTTCTTCTCGGATCAACGCGCTCAGCGGAGCTTACTACGTCGATATATCCGTCATTATCCGTATTTACATGATTCTTTTCCGCAAGCTCGGCGGCGCTTATGATGCGCTGCTTCATATCCTCGGGCATTCTTATCTTGTCTGCCGCATTTTTAAGCTTTTTATCCATATTACATATACTCCTTTCTGTATTTTTCCTTCAGCAGCTTGCGCCCTCTTGACAGGCGCATTTTAGCTGCGGAAAGACTTATTCCCATGATATCCGATATCTCGTTGAGTTTGTACTGGTCTATATAAAAGAGCATGAGCGGCGTTTTGTACTTTTCGGGGAGCTCCATGAGAGCTTCAAGTATTCCGCTTTCTTCTTTTTCTATAGCATAACCGTAGAGGAGTTCCTCACTTTCGGTCTTGTGTCTTGTTCGATATCTCAGCATATCATGGCATTTATTTGTGGCTACAGTGATGAGCCATGCTTTTTCATGCTCGACGTCGCTGAAATCGGGTGACTTCTGTACATATTTTATAAATGTCTCCTGCACAGCGTCCTCTGCGTCGGCAGTGTTTCTCAGAGAAAGCAGGCATATCCTGTACAGCATATCGCCGTATCTCTCGACCGCCTCGCGAGCGCAGCCGCATTTTTGCATCTTCATCAGCTCCTTTCACTATACACACGCATAGGAGTATCATATGGTCACAAAATATTATATCACTTTTAAATAAAAATGAAAAGACAGTCGATTTGCACCGACTGCCTTTCAGGGGATATTAAAATTTGGAGAAATCTTAATTAAGTGTGCCGACCGCCGATTCTGCGATCGGCACGTTATTATTCAGCTTAGCGATTAAGCACGTGTGTGAACCTGACCGCCTGCAAGTGTCTTGCCGTGTGCCTTAGCCATATCAGAGATGTTTACGTTCTGGTAACCATTCTGTGCGAGCCAAGGAAGAACCTGCTCCATAGCTGCTGCTGTTGTAGCGTAGTTCTCGTGGCAGAGTACGATAGCGCCTTCAAGTGAGCCGTTCTGCGCAGCCTGCTTGATAGTATTTACGATATCGTTTGTGGAAGCGTTGTTCCAGTCCTTAGTATCGATTGCACAGCTGATAAGCGGTACATCGTAGAGTGCAGACTGAACTGTTCC
>Ga0310695_10009216_pt1 | contig 14934 bp, 8 predicted proteins | sample RumenRJG_04DNA_FD_203882 | JGI IMG/M metagenome (GOLD analysis project Ga0310695, IMG submission 203882) | Bovine rumen microbial communities from Lethbridge, Alberta, Canada - RJG_04 (v2) (version 2) | ecosystem: Host-associated > Mammals > Digestive system > Stomach > Rumen | place: Canada... | reverse complement strand
TGAAAAATACATTTTTTTATATTTTCTATTTAAAGATGATTATATTTTTATTAAAGAATAATATAATTAAATATCAATTTTGTGAAGTTTTATTTGGAATTCAATTTTTTTATTATATTAATAATTTAAACAATGATTCATTATTTTTCATTGATTTATTAATTAATGAATATTTTAAAATAGAAGACATCAATTTAAAAAACAATGAAATTAATGATTTTTTTTATAATATTATTTCTTTTTTGATGAATTATATAATTAAAAATAAAAATGAAAATAAAAAAACATTTTATTCATTTATTCGAGATTTGAATATTTTTAAAATATTAGGTTTGTTAAATTTAGAAAAAATTTCAATTGATTTGAAGAATAAAATATTTCCATTTTTAAGTGAATGTTTATCTTATAATTTAATATTTAATCATATGGAATATCTAAATTTAATAATAAAAAAGATAATAATTAATCCACCAAAGAAATCTAATATTTTTTTTATAAATAATATATTTAAATTATTTAAAGAAATTCATTTAAAAGAAACTGAAAATATAATTAGAGATAAAATAACTGAAGGAATTATTTTTTGTGGTAATAAAAATAATAATCCACAAATAATATTTGATAAAATTTTTTTAAAGAGAAATTTTTCAATTGCTTTTTCATTTTTACCATATGATATATCAAATATTCAAATTTTATTTTCTTTATGTAAAAAAAATAATAAAGAAATTTTTTCAATTATTTTAGAAAAAAATAATTTAATATTTAGAACAAAAGATAATCCCATAATAATTATAGCTACAGAAATTAAACAAAATAATAAATATTTTATATGCTTAAGATATAATATAGAGAGAATACTAATTTTTAATAATATAACAATTGATATTTATTTTGATAATAAATTAAAAAGTCATTCAATAAATTTAAAAATTGAAAATGATAATTTATCTATTTTTTTAGATTTTCAAAAACAAATAATAAATAATTATGAAAAATTAAATGAAATAGTCCATTTCAAAGGAGAATTAAACTCAATTGTTTTAATAAATGAACAATTAAACCAAAATTTATTGAATAATTTGGAAAATCAATTAAACGATGAGCAATTTAATATTCAAAAAGAATATTATGGTTTTGAAAAAAAAAATAAATTAAATGCAATTAATAATAATGAAAAATACCCTTCAATTTATTTGAATATTAATTCAGCAAAAATATATAATTTTTTAACAAAAGAAAAAAACAAAAATAATTATAATTATATATTATTTAAAAAAAATAGTATAATAGAATGGTTTTTATCTAATGATGGAATAAGTTTTATAACATTAATTCTTGAATATTTTTATAATTTAATTTTTAATTCAAAAAAATTTGAATTTGAAAAAGAAATGTAAGATATTTAATTATTTTTTAGATATGATTCTTTGGTTCATTTATTTGAATTTTTAACTTTTGTAATTGAAGGTTCAGATATTGGAAAAAATACAAAGAAAGAATTATTTGATAAATTTTATTTTAGTTTTTTTAAACTTTTGGATCTAGTATAATTTTTTTTAATATTATAGATTTGTGAATTTAAAAATGGATTTTTAACTTTAAAACTATTTGATGTAATATTAATTCAATTAAAAAAGTTAATAGAAAAAAAAAATTCATTTTATCAAAATATTGCTTATAAATTATATTGTTCTTTATTAAATCCAGATTTATTCGACAAAAATAATTCAGAGATAATTGAAATTTTTAATTTTATAATTGAAAATAATAATTTTATTGAAATAATTAATAAATCAATTTTAATACAATTCTTAAAATTTAATTTTGCTTTTGAAAATCAAAAAACAAAAGAAAAATATATAAAATTATTAAAAATATTAATTTCTCATATTCCGGATTCTGAACTTAAAGATATAATATCTTCAATAAAAACATATATTGATGATGAATCTATAAATAATATTGAAAATAATTTAGAAAATGAAAAACTCAAAAATAATAAGAATAATATATTTACATTTTATGATATCAATATTGAAGGTTCAGTTATTTGTTTAAAAAGAGATTTACTTCTAAAAAATCTTTCAATTTTTTATAATGATATTTTTTTTGAAAATAAATATTTTCAATTATTATATTTATCATTTAAAGAATTATATTGCAAAAAATTGAAAAATAATATAACAGTTTATGATAATAAATTATATCTTCCATTTCCATCAAAAATAAAAAATTTTTCAAATTCAAAACTTTTCATACCAAAAATTTTCTTAACTTATGACTCAAAATTTTTTGAAAAAGAAACTTTTTATATAGGACATAATTATTTTAAATTTAAAAAATTAAAGAAATTAACACCAACATATTTTCATTATTTTCCTAAAAATAATAATGGTTTATTATTTTATGGAAATAATTTTTATTGTCCTAATAATATAATATTAATTATTGATTGTGAATTTATTAATAATCAATATATAATTTTTGGTACATTAACTTTAACAAATAAATATTTATTATTTGAAACAAAAAATGATTTTAATGATTATAATAATAGTATTAATTATATTTTTTCAAATGGTGAAAATGAATTAACAAAAAAAGAAAAACAAATAATAATAAAATATCAAAATATAGAAGAAATTATTAAAAGAAGATTTCTATTTATGTATCAAGCAATAGAAATTTTTCTTTTAGATGGAAAAAGTTATTTTTTCAATTTATTTCAAATAAAAAAAACAGAAATGTTTTTTGCTTCAATAGAAGAAATAAAACAAGAAAAAAATTTAAATTTCAAATTAATAAAAAATCCAATTAAAGAATTTGAAAAAATGAAAATAATAAAACTTTGGTATTCACGTCAAATTGATACTTCTCAATTTTTATTATATATAAATAAATATAGTTCAAGAACTTTTAATGATATAAATCAATATCCAATTTTTCCATGGATAATAAAAAATCAATTTATTTTAAAAGATAATGAATTTATTCCTGATTATAGAATATTTAATTTCCCAATATCAATTCAAGAAGATGAACAAAGATTTAATTCAGAAAAATCTTTTAATAATTCAAAATATGATGATGATGGTTTTCAAATTCATTTTAGATTACATTATTCAAATGGAGCATATGTTATTTTATATTTAACAAGATTATCCCCCTTTACTGAAGCACAAATTAAATTACAAAATAATAAATTTGATTCTCCAGATAGGCAATTTTCTTCTTTTGATGAATTAATTAATATTTTATTATATAATAATGATAATAGAGAATTAATACCAGATTTATATTATTCATTTGAATATTTTTATAATTTAAATTATAATTATTTTGGAATAAGAAATAAAGATAAGGAAATAATAAATAATATAATTATTCCTTATTCATTTAATAAACCTGCTGAATATGTTTATTATATGAGATATTTATTAAATGGTGATGAAGTAAAATATAAAATTGATAATTGGATTGATAATGTTTTTGGTATATATCAATATAGTGATAAACCTGATAAAGATAGATTCAATAGTTTTAATCCTATATATTATGGTCAATATTGTAAATTTATGGATATTATAAATAATGATAAATTAGATGAAAAAGAAAAAAAAAATAAAATTTTATCAAATAAAACTAGTATTTTATTATTTGGGCAAACTCCAGATGTTTTATTTAAGAATAATTCTAAATATATTTATGAAGAAATTAATAAAGAAAAAACAATGGATGAATTATCAATGATTTCAAATTTAAAAAAAGAATATAAAATTATAAAAAATAAAAAGTATAATATAATAATAAATTTTTGGATTACTTATTTAAAAGATAAGGAATTTTTCTATTTTCTATGTCAAAATGATGAAAATTATTATATTCAAATAATAGAATTCATAAATGATTTTAAATTTTTATTCTTAATTGATATTGATAAAATTAAATTATTTAGGAAAACTACTTTTAACAAAAATAAAAATCAAGAAATTAAAATTTTTAAATTAAATCCAAAATATATAATGTTTGATATTATAATCAAAAATAATTTTTATTTGTTTGTTGGAAGAAATGATGATAATTCATTAATGATTTATTCATCTTCTCAACAATTAAATTTTCCAAAAAAAATTCAAACACATTCTTTAATTACAACATTATATAAAATCAATGAAACAAATTTTATTTCAGGTCATTTTGATGGAAAAATAATTGAATGGGAAATTTTAGATAATAATATAAATTTAAAAATAAAAAGAGATCTTTTTGCTCATAATAATATGATTTGTTCAATTAATTATATTGAAAAACATAATATTTTGGTTACATCTTCAAATGATGGAATTTTATATGTAAGAAAATATTTTGATTTTGAATTATTAACAATTATAAAATTAGGTGAAAATGAATATGCTAATGATATTATTTTTTCAAATTATGATATGTATTATTTATTAATATATAATAAAAATAATATGACATTTAATTTTAATATTTATTCTATCAATGGTTTACATGTTACTGAAAATAAATCAAAATATTTTATTGATCAATTGTCTACTATTAATAATGGAAAAATAATTTATACTTGTTATTTTGATGAAAATATTTATTATTATTGCTTGTTCGGTGATAAATTTAAACAATATAATATAAAAACAAAAAATTTAAATTTTAAAAATAATAATCATAAAATTAATAAATTCTTTTATAATGAAGAAAAAAATATATTTTATTTTTTATTGTCAGATAACATCATATATAGAATGCAAGATGATAATTTAAAGGAAAAATTAAATTTAATTCAAAGAAAAAAAATATAAATAAAATAAATAATTTAATTATTTAAATAAATTTTTTAAAAATTAATGGAAACAAATATTGAAATAATAAATAAAGACCCAACAATAATAGAAGTTCTAGATAAAAAATGGAAAAAATATTTAATCCCAAGAAATAATATAATAAAAGCAAAATTTATTATATCACAAGAAAAAAATATATCTCCAGAGACGACAATAACAATTTTAGACAAAGATAATAATAAACAAACATTAATGAGAGAAATTTTAATTGATTTAAATGAAAATAATTTAACTTATCATTGGTTATATGTTTCTGATATAGAAAATAATCAAATATTAGTAAAAAAAGAACAATTAATAGATTTTAAAATTTCAAATGAAGAAACATTAATAATGGATTATTATGCAAAAAAGAAAAAAATTATTACGGGAAAAGTTTGTAGAGATGCAAAAAAATATCATTCAACAAATGGAAAAGGAAATGAAAATATTTTATTTAAAATAAAAGATAATAAAGGAATATATCATTTTGTTCCAAAACCAATAATTAAATTTGCTAAAAAGAAAAGAATATTAAATGATGAAGTATCAATTATTGAAATTACAGATAAAGATAATAATATTATTTATATTCCTTTTGAAATAATTAGAGATTTTGATGAAGGAAATATATATTGTGAATGGTGTGAAATTGATAATTTAAATGGGGAAAAAATTATTGTTTTAAAAAGAGATTTACAAGATTTAAAAGAAAATTTTGACAAAAATTATGAAAAATCAATTCAAGAAATACAAGATTATAATTATAAAAAACATGAAATTGATTCTGAAAATGAATATTTAAAATTATTCCCAGAACAATATTCATATTTATATTCAAATAATAAAAGAGATGAATTTTCAATAATAAAAGATTTAGAAAATAAAGAAGTTAAAATAAAAACAAGTTTAATAGAACATTTATTAGGAGAAGAATTAGAACAATTAGGTTATTATATGGAATCAAATAATGAAAAAGGAGAAAAAATAAAATTTAATCCATATGAAATTATAAAAGATATTATTAGTAAATATGATGATATTATTTGTTCTTCTGGTCCTTATATTCAAATTAATACTCAAAGTGGAAATAAACATTTAATTAAAAGAGGAACAATAATTAAAGCAATTGAATTATCAGAAAAATCAAAAAATGATAATAATAATAATATGGTTATTAGTATTAAAGATAGTTTAAATACAAAAATAATGACAACTTTACAAAAATTAAAAGAAATTGATTTAAATAATAATGATATACTTTTAATTCCTTTAATTGATGATTATGGGAAAAATGTTTATATTAAAAAAAGTATTATTATTGATATTGTAAATAAAATTATTGAAGGAAAACAAAAAGGAGAAAATGAAAAAGTTAAAGATTATTTAAATGAAGACAAAGTTATTAATGTTGGTCAAATTAATATGAAAAATTCAAAAATTAAAAAAAATTATTGATATAATATAATTATATTTATTTATTAACCTTAATTTATTTTTTTCATAAAAAAATAAAAATATAGGATTAAAATTTAGAAAAAAATTTATTTTATAAAATGATGAATTTTTTTTTTGTATGAACAATGATTAAAAAATCATTAATCACCATCTTTCGACTGAAAAAAATAAAACAATATTAAAAATATAATTTAATGGAAAAGTTAAATAAAAATTTTATAATTAAACAAATTTTACCATATTATATAACTACAAAAATCCCAACTAAAATGGGAATTTGTATTGTTGTTGATAAAAAATTAACAAATAAAATTATAACAATATTAAAACAAAAAAATTTAAGTTTAGAAAAAGTTTATTTAAAAGATAATTATTTTATTAATGAAAAATTAGAAGATTATCAAAAAAAATCATTAAATAATAATTCAAATAATGGATTTGAAATTTATGATTGTTCTTTCCTTAAAAGAGTAAAAAACTTTAACAATTCTCAAAATTTAATATTAATAAGTTATAAAGAAGATTTAGAATATAAAAAAATAAATTTAAAAGAATTATATTCAGAATTAAATATTACAGAAAAAGAAATATTTGAATATAAAATTCCTTCAATTCAACCAATTTCAAATGAACAATATGAAGAAGCAAAAAAATTTTGGTCACTTTCTTGTCTAATTTCTCCTAAAGAAAAATATATTTATGACCATAATTTAAAAGAAGAAGAAAAAATATTAAATATTTATAATAAATTAAAAAATGATAAAGATGGTTTTACATGCTATTTATATAATCCAAAAAATGAAAAAATAATTTCAAAAGGGAAAAATAATAATAAAAGTTTAATTGAACATGATATAATGAATTTATTAAGTAATTATTCAAACAAATTAATTAATTCTGAAAATGAAAATTTTCATATTAATTTTGGAATAAAAAATGAAAAAGGACCAAAAGAAAATACTGATTTATTATTTAATGAAAATGTTGATAATAATTTACAATATTATTGTGAAAATTTTTATATTTTTACTATTAATGAACCTTGTATTATGTGTTCTATGGCTTTAGTTCATAATAGAATATCAAGGATTTATTTTGAAAAAGAAAATAAAAATGATGGTGGATTAATTTCTAAATTTAATTTAAATGATTATAATTTAAATCATCATTATTTAATATATAAAATTATTCTAAATAAAGATGATTAATTTTTTATTATTATTAAATTTGAATTTTTTTTGTTTTTTTGGTTTTATTTAAATATATATATTACAATTAATTTTATTTATATTAATATTAATTTTGTTAATTTAAAAATCATCACAAAGAAAATTTATATCTTTTTGAGTTAATTCAATTTGAGAATCATCATTATCATATTTTAATATATCATTCACTTCTTTTTCATTCTTATTTTCTAATTGATTTATATTTTCTTTATTAGTGATAAATAAATATTCATTATTATTTACTTCATTTTTTCCATTTAAATCACTTTGATAATTTATTTTAATTTTCTTTTTTTTTATATTTATATTATTATTTTCTTTATTATGAATTTCTTTATATAATTTTTTTCTTTTAAATTCTTTTTCGATAAAATTTGAAGAAGTTAAATTTTCTGTTTTTAAAAAACAATCAATTGAATTTGTAGTATAATTAATTCCTTTATTATTTCTCAATTGTTTATTTTTATCTAGCAAATCATAAATTTCACAAATCATTCTAGCAGTCATAAAAGCATCAAATAAAGCATTATGAAAGTTATTTTCTTCAGATTTAATATTAAAATATTCACAACATTTACCAAGATTAGTAAAAGACAAAGAATATTTTAAATCAATTTTAGAAACAACATTATAAAAAATTCTCATAGTACATCTAAATCTTTTTATACTTAAATTTTGTAATTTCCAATAATTTAATTCATTATTAATTATATTCATATCAAAGGGAGCATTATGTGCAAAAATAATTGAATTTCCAATAAATTTTAAAAAATTTTCCATATTATTTTTATCACTTTCATAAATTGATTTACAAAATTTTTCATAAAAATCATTTTTAATTTTATGAATATTTATAACTTCTTTTGACATTAATTCTCTTGGTTTAATATAGATATGAAATTGAATTCCTGTTAATTTTCCATTTATTATTTCGTGAGCCCCTAATTCAATCATATGTGCTTTTTTATGAAGTCCTGTTGTTTCTGTGTCTAAAACTATGTATCTTCCTGATTTTGGAGGAATGTTATATAGATATTTATTTTTTTTTTCATCTAATTTTATTTGTTCTAATCTTGTATATAATGTTTGATGATATTTCATTATTTTTTTTGAATTTAAATTTAATTTTTAGTTTTTTTTTAATTTTTCATTTTATAAATTATTTTTTGTTATTAAGATAAATTATTTTTTATTTTATTGGTTTAATATTAATTTTAAATAAAAATAATATTAATAATAAATTGTTTATAATATAGTATATTAGTAATAAAAATGATTTAAATATATTATAAACAATATATATTATATAATAATCAAAAATAAGTTGTTTTCATAATTTAGAATATATTTTAAATTTTTTACATCATTTTTAATTAGTTAAAAAAATTATCATTCAATTAAATGAATTTATCTAAAAAATAAAAAAAATTTCCGTTTTTTTAATATAAAGATTAAGATATATTATTTATATTTAAAAAATATTAACAAATTACCATTCCGATTTTTTATAATCTTTAAGTAAAATCCCATATAAAAATTTATTATTTTGAATCCCTTCAATAATAGGATGTAAAACTCTCATAGCACCATCTAATTCATCTAAAGGTAAATTTTCAAATTCTTCTTTAAAATGATTTTCATTTTTAAAAATATAACCAACATCATCCATAGGGCTAATCCAACCAGTATCAACAGAAGTCATATAAATTTGATTTTTTTTATAATAAGAACCACAGGTTCTTGTCATCATATTTAAAGAAGCTTTTGCCATATTAGTATGAGGATGAGTAGATTTTTTAAAACAATGAAAAATTCCTTCAACTGAAGTTACATTTACAATATATTTATCTTGAAAAGGTGATTTAGTTAATAAAGGTTTTAATTTAATATTTAAATAATATGGTGTCCATGAATTTATTATTTGAACTTCTAAAAATTCTGTAAAGGAAATTTCATCTATTTCTAATTGCCAAGAATTTTTTTCTTGGGAAAAATCATATGGCTGACCGTTATAATCTATTATTGTTTTTGTTGGTTGTTTTTTTTCTTCTATTATTTTTATTTGACTTGCTATTACTGATAATGGGAATATTTCTTTATTTAAATTCATATTATTTTCTTCTTGTTTAATTAATGATTGATCAATTAATTCATTTGATATTAAATTTTTATTGTGATTATTTATTTGATATTTTTCATTTTTTATTATTATATTTTCATCATTTAATTTCTGACTTTCAATTGATAATAAATATTTATAATATTCAGTTTTTCTTCTAATTGTTTGTGCTGCATTATTAATTAAAATATCAATATGAGTAAAATTTTTTTCTAAATATTGTATAAATTTAACTGTTGATTCAATTAATCTGAAATCAATTGGATAAATAAATAAATTATTTTTCCATTTTTCATAATCGGGATGAGATTGAAATCTTATTAATGCATCTTTAGGAAATCTTGTAGTAATTAAAACAATACAATTATATGATAATAATTTAATTGCAATATTAAAACCTATTTTTACTCGTCCTCCAGTTACTATTGCTATTCTTTTTTTCCAATCAAAATTCATTTCTCTATATGAATAATTATAATCACCACAATTTTTACATAAATTGTGATAAAATTTATGAATATTTTTATTATTAAATTTTACTTTACATATATAACAATTTTTAAATATCATATCACCTTTTTTTTTTTTTAATAATTTTATATTATCTAAATTATTATTTTCTTCATTAAGATTTATATTCGTATCTAATAATAAATTATCGTAATTAACTTGAACAAAATCTTTTATTTTCTTAAATTCTTTTTCTTTTAATTTAAACATTTCTGAATTTTCTTTTGATTTTAAAATTTTTTTTTCATATTCTTGATAATTTATTATATAAGGGAAATTAATTATGTCGTGATAATTTATATAAATTAGATGAGAATATATCAATTTTTCAATTTCTTGTTTTACTTTATTATGTTGTTGTATTTTTTTAATTAAATTTTTAATTTGACCATAAATAGATTTTAAAGAATGATTAATATATTTTTTTGTATTTTCAGTTAACATTATTATCTTGATTATAAAATATCTAATAAATTTTGTTTAATTATAAAATTCTGAAGATATCTAATTATTAATATAATTAAATTTAAAAAGGATTTATATATTAAAAATTTAAATAATTTTTTTCATTTAATCATCTTAAAAATTCATAAATTCTACAATAATTTTATTAAAAATCACAAAAAAAAAACTATTTCAAAAAAAATATTAAAAAAAAAATTTAACTAACATCAACAAATCTTTCAATAGAATACTTATGTCCAACAATACTCATAATAGGTGTTCCTGGAATTTTCCTAATCCTACTTTTCAACTGTCTATCACAAGTAGCAACAATAAAACATTTATGTTGTTTACAAATATTAACTAAACAATCATCTGCATAATTCCCATCATGATCACAAATAAATCTTCTAAATTTAGGATCTTTAACAATTCTCAAAGCTAATCTATATTTAGTTCCAAATTTTTCTAATTCTGACATTACACAATCAGTTATTATTGGAATACATTTTGATAAAAGACAATTCATCATTCCTTCAAAAATGTCTATTTTATATTGAATTGATAAATTTATAAAGTTTGTATCTATTAATATTTGATATGGGGGACCTAGGGATGTGTTATAGGAAAAATAAAGGTGAATTGGATTTTGTTCTAGTTCTTTTATTTCTAAATCTTTTGTTATGTTGTTTTTGGAATTTTCTAATTGTTCTTTTTTTTTTAGGGATTCATTTATTGATTTTAATCTTTTGTCTTTTGGATTAAGGATACGCTTTATTTTTGCAAATTTTTTGGTTTTTTTAGTTTTGCCCATTTTTATTTTTATTGGATAAATTTTAAATTTTTTTTTTTTAATTTAAATATTTTTTTTTGTATTAAATGTTTTTTTATATGTAGTTTTTAAATTTTATTGTATTATTAAAATAATATTAAATTAAAGAAATAAAAATGGATTCAAAGTATTCAAATTATAAAAATAATGGGAATAATAAAGTATATTTTTTAATATATTTATTTATAGATAGAAAAAAAAAGTAATGAAAGAGAAAATATTTTTAATAAAGTTTTTGATAGTAAAATATTCTTTTTAATTAAATTTAGAAGATAATTATAATTTATTTGTAAATGAAAATTTTAATGAGAATGGTGGTAATGAAAATATTTTTAAAATTAATAACTATAAAGAAGAAAATAATCATAAAATGAGTCAATTTGATATATTCAAATTAAGGGAATATATTAATTTAGAAAATAAATTTTTGGAAAGAAATGAACTATTAAAAAATCAATCATTTAAAAAAAAATCATTTGATGAATTAAATAATAATATAAAAAATTTAGAAAAAAATTTTGAAAAATATTTTAATAAACCTAAAATTTTTAATTTTATTTCAAGAAAAAGAAAAAGAATTAAAAAAATTAACCTTCATAATAAAATAAATCAAGTTAAAAAAAAAATAAAACAAAAAAAATAAAATATTTAACAATAAGAATAATCCTTTTCTTCATTATAGAAAAAATCTCTATCTCTAAATTACTTATTTTTTCTTATAGATATTTTTAAAATTAAATAAATATAAATTTATTCTAATTTCCCAAAAAAAAAATTAACACATACCTTAAAAATGAATAAATAAAAATTAAAAAAAATATTTAAATGTCATCAAAAATTTCAGGACTAAATAAAAAAAATCTCCATTTAAAGCAAATGATATTCACATCTCCATTAACAAAGAGAAAATTAACAATTCCAAATATAATATCTGATACAAAAAGATTAATAACTCAAACAAATACTCAAACAAATTCAACAAATACTTCAAATTATTTAAATTCACATAATCAATTATTAACAAATTTATATCATAATTACACTACAAGTAGAAAAATAAATTCTGCTCAGACTAGTAATAAAAAATGTAATAGTGTTAATAAGAAAATTAGTCAAAATTTATTTTCTTTAGGATCTTCCCCTTTAATAACTAATTATTCCATTTTTGCGAATAATTTAAATTCTAAAAGAGATTATTCTAATAGTCTTAATAATTCTATTAAGAATTATTCTAAAAAATATTCAGGAGAAAAAAATTTGAGAAAAAGAAATTTAAATGATTTGTTTACTTCTTATAATTGTTCTTTTTCTTCAAATTTATATAAAAAGAAAAAATTTAATGAAAGTTCTATTAAAAAAAAAAAAATTAAGTCTTTAATAAGTAAACAAATATCAAAAAAGAATAAAAAAAGGAATATTATTCCATCATATAATAATATCTCTTCTGAAAATGTTTCTAAATATAAATTTAATATAAATATTTATTATAATGATTTTTTTAAAAAAATCAATCATAAATTAGGAAATAATAATAAAGATATTAAAAATAATTCAATGAGAAAAAATAATAATTTAAAAACTGATAAAAGTATTCAACAAACTAAAATTTCAACTACACAGAGTACATTAAATAAAAAAAAAACAAAATCTGTAAATTCAAATATTAGTAATATTAATGAGACAAATGAATTTATAAATTTTAAAAATATTGAAAGTCCAGAAGAATTACATTTTTATTTTGTTTATATATCACAAAACAAAAAAAATATAGAAAAAAAGTTTGAAAATTATTATGATAATTAGTAATATGTAATAATATAATATTTATTTAAATATATATATATTTATTTTATATTATTATTTTTTTATAAATTTTTAATTCAAATGATAGAAAATGAAATTGATAATGATATCGAAAATGAGATAGAAAATGATTTTAATAATGATAATTTAAGTAATGTAGTAATTTCAAATGAAAATGAAGTAGATAATATTTTTAATGAAGAAATATATACAAATAGTACAAGAGATAATAATAAAATAATGAATATAAGTGGATATTCTTTATTAAGAGAATTAGAAGATAAATGGGATTCTATTGAAAGAAAAAAAAATAATACTTTTGGAAATAAAAATTTTCAAAATAATATAATTGAACAAGAAAAAAAGAAAAACAATTATTTGAAATTAGAAAAAGAAATCAAAAAATTGAAAAATAATTTTATTGATAAAATTCAAAAACAAAAAGTTTTATATGAAAATAAGGAATTTGCTCAATTTATTTTTGATAAAATTTCAGAAATGGAAAAATATAAAATAAAAAGTGAAGAAATAATAAAACAACTTCAACAAAGAGAAATAGAAAAATTAAATGAAAATAAGCCTAAAAATTCAAATAAACAAATAGAGAATTCAAAAAAAGAAAATATAAAAAAAAGAGATCAACTCTCAAAAAATAAATCTTTTTTACAACAAGAAACAAATAATTATGATAAAAGAAAAATTCCTTTAAAATATAGAGGAAATTTATTTACTTGTAAAGAAATAACTGATGTTGAAGGACTTGTTTATGAAACTCCAGATAATATAAATGATAATAATAAAATTAAAATTTATAATCCAATTTCAAATAATTTAAAAAATAAAATGAAAAATGTTTATGATGATATATTAAAACCAACTTATCTTCCAGATAATATTTTTAATAATGTTATTATGGAATCTTCAAGAGAAAATAATATAACTGAAGAAAATCAAGATTTAAAAAATAATAAATTTAATATTGAAAATAATAATAAAAATAATCAATTTAATATTGAGAATAATAATATTAATAATCAAAACAATAATATTATAAATAAAAATATTAATAATAATCAAAATAATTCTTTAGTTAATTATAGTATTAATTCTAATTTTGCATTTGAAACTAATATTAATTCTAAAACCTTATATTCATTAGAAAAAAATTTTGATGAAATTTTAATTACAATAAATCCAAATATGAAACAAATTAATAAAGGAAATTCATATATGGGTTCAATAAAAAATGATAATTATTCATCAAATGAAAAAAAAAATTCTTTAATAAATGAAGAAAATAATCCAGAATTAGATAAATATTTTGAAGATTTATCGATTCAAGCAGGATTTAAAATTCCAAATAGTATTTCTAAAAAAATAAACAAAAGAAAAGACTTTTCTCCAGATGATACATATTATATAAAAAATAATATGAAAGATAAGAAATTTTTAAAAAAAATGGAAGAAAATGTTCAATTATTAAATCAACTTGTAAAAATAAGTTCAGCCCCCAATACTTTTGAAGATAAAATTAAAAGTATTAATAATAGTAATAATAATAGTTTATATAATATAAATAATAATTCTCAATTAAATAAATCTTATATTAGGAGTCATAATATGTCGATTAATTCATCTCAAAATATTAATAATTCAAATTTTAGTTTTATGAATAATAGAGTTTATTCAAAA
>Ga0310695_10009214_pt1 | contig 14940 bp, 11 predicted proteins | sample RumenRJG_04DNA_FD_203882 | JGI IMG/M metagenome (GOLD analysis project Ga0310695, IMG submission 203882) | Bovine rumen microbial communities from Lethbridge, Alberta, Canada - RJG_04 (v2) (version 2) | ecosystem: Host-associated > Mammals > Digestive system > Stomach > Rumen | place: Canada... | reverse complement strand
CAGGTACGACGCTTCTCCACGGTCTGGGTGATCGTGTCCACGTCGATGATGTGGTCGCTGATTTCGGTCATCAGCTTCACAAGGATAACTTCATTGACGCACGGGAAGACTTCGGTCTCCACCAGATCAGCCACCTGCAACTTCATGAATCGCTGAGGCAGCTTCAGCTCACCCTCCACATGCTCGGCAATGGCATAGATATCTCCCGCGTCCTCACTATGCATCCAGTCGGACACGAAGTCGTAGCAATATGCCTGATGCGCAGAGGAGATAAACATCTGCAATCCCGCGAGGAACTCCTGCCGCATGGTCCGGGTGGATGCCGTCAGCAGGATATGCGTGGCCAGCTGCGCAAGGTCGGAATCCATGTCCTGGCGGCCCAGGCCGTCCTCTCTTCCAGCTACGCTGGAATTCACCTCATATCCGGTACCCTGCGCCACCATGCGCCAGAAGGCCTCGTCGATGCCGTAGCTCACAAACTCCTGATAGATGGCATTGCTATCTTTCTGGAGTCCAGCCTTCAGCACAGCCTTGATGATCGCGTTCGGCTTGGCGTCTTTCAACCCTGCCAGCGCCGCCATGATGGCCATCTGCAGCTGGGCAGGCGTGGCCGGAGTGACCGGCTGGGCGGACACCTTGTTCCGGCGGATTTGCGCGTTAAAGAACTTTCGGTACTGCTTGAAGCCGCGCCGGAGCGCAGGCGTCTGCGGAATGCCCATCTCGTCCATCCACATGGAAACCAGATCGGCGCGGAACTCCTCTCCGTACAGCTCCACGTCCAGAAGCCAGTTATCCTCGTCGGACTCATAGGCAAATGGACGGTATACCAGATAGTTGCTGGTGGGATCGTCCACCGCCAGCAGCTTCTTCACATAGAAGTTGTTGGCACCGGTGAGTGCGACGACCTTGGCCCCGTTGACCGTGATCTCTTCCAGCTTGTCCACGAACTCCTGATCCTCGTCGATCCAGACAACGATCCGGCGCTTGTAGAACTCCGGCAACGGTGCCGCAAACCGTCGATTCAAGTCCTGCATGATTTTTTCGGAATCCATAGTCGGCACCTACCTTTACTTGATCTTTGCCAGCACATCCTTAAAGATTTCGTAGTTGTGCTTTACGCCATCATCCAAGTCGATCTTGATCATTTGGTCGGCAAGGTGATGGATTTTTTCTTCGTAGACCCGGGTCTCCTCGGCCTGCGCCTGCAACGTGGCCAGCTGCTTGGACAGCTTCACACGCTCAGACGAGGAAGCGCCATTGATGCGCTGCTCCAGATCAGCGATGGCTGTGCGATACCGGGACTGCTGCTCGTGGACATAGTCCGTGCGGATACGGGCGATGGTATCGGGCTGGTAGCGGTGCATATTAATCAGGCACTTGAAGCCATTCTTCTTGCCGCTATCAAAGAGCCAATAAATCGGACGTTTCTGGTACACCTTCAAGTGATCTGCATAGAAATCGTTGATGAAGTAGGTGCGAATGATGTCACGCGATGAGCCTTTGCCGCCGAGGGCGTCAGCGATGAAACGCAAATTCACCTCCAACGTTTCTCTACCGAAGGCTACCTCAACAAACTTCACGAAGCGGCCTACGATATCGTCCTCAAAATACTCATCATCGCAGATTGGGATAATGCCATCCTTGTCAGGCTGGAACTGAGCGTACGCTGAAGCGTCCCACTCACCACCAGCATAGATAAGACCGAGCTTGCCAAGAGTATAGCGACCAAACATACAGCCTACAGCATAGGAAATGAAACTTCGTACTTCCTTCTGCAAATCAGCGGTTCGGATGGTAACATTCTTATCATCTACTTCAGGTGTCAGTTCTTCCCCAAGACCGTAGATGTCAATGAAAAAGCGGTTTAACTCTTCCTCATTCTCTTTTAGTGTACGGAACCATCCCTCAGTAACACCTTTCCAATCCAAAAAAGCCTGTTTAATTGTGATAGCCTTTCCATTTCTTGCCGCCCAACGTGCAGTGGTCATAAATGGGTGTTCTTCAAAATCCCAAGAAATCTCCGAGGAATCCCAATCCTCTTTTGCAATCACTACGTTGTCGTGACTAAGTTGGCTAATCTGCCCATGTAATTCCGGGACATACGGAACATAAGGGATACTTCCAACATAGGCAATATCGAAGCTGATAGTTGGTGACAATACACCTAAGACTTCCTCAGATATTTTGCTGTTAAGTAAAGCAAGCAGATAGTTCCCTTCATCATCTGGATTTACTATAATTGAAGATCCTTTTGTGCTGAAGATCATGCCGTTTCCATACTGTCTAAAGGAAGCCAGACCGGAGGAAATAGTTGACCATGTAATACCAGGCTTGAAATAGTACTTTTCATTGGTTATTTTCCAATTCAAATTTTCCCCAAGCTGAGGATACATTTCCCTTGTCCGTTGCTTTATCTCCGCTCCATCTTCTTCCCAGTTTACAACAAGGTAGTTGTTACCATACCATTTTCTGAATTCCCCGCCCTTGTTGTAGGGAACCCACTTCTTTTTACTTTCCTGACACGCTTCTGCGGACGGCTGAGAAAAGGCGATTTTAGAATACTCTACTTCGTACCAGAATCTGAGGAAACGAATATCATCCCCCGTTCGCATCCCTGTGCATGTTGGATAAACACTCCGCACGTCTTTTGCATCAGAGAAAATCTTCACGAACTTCTCAGAGAGCCAGTAAACAATTGGCGTACCGGGCATACCAGAGAATACTGTTGCAGGAACAACAAATCGATGTTCAGAAGACAAGTCACGATTGACTTCCTCAAACGCCATCCTCTGTGTGTCCATATTGCCCTTATACTTCTCAAGTCGAAAATATGTTGCAGGAATCTCAGAATGACCAGACTTTATCACAAATGAACAAACATCAACCGTTGCTTCTTTATAGAATGCCCCTTTAGCAATTTGGACAAATGAGGAGATTGTGTGTTGTTCCAATACAAACTTACGTAGTTTTTCGTACGCCTTATTAAACATCCATACATTCGGAGTCATGAATCCGGCATATCCGTCGTTTTTGCAAAACATTAGATTTCTGCAAATAAAGACACTAAACATATCACCAGAGTAATCTTTGTAGCTCTGGTTTATCATTGCTTTTAATTCAGGGGCCATCTTGTTCAGATAGGGCGGATTGGTGACTACAACAGCATATTTGCCAGCTATAACTTCGGCCACCCTAATCAGATTCCAAAACTCTTTAAGAAGATACTCGCTAAATAGGCTGATGTCATTTTCAATTTGAGCGAACCGCTCATGAATCCTCCTAAAATCAGCTCCATTGATCTGAAGGATAGAGCCATACTCTTTAGAGTCAATTAGAGCATCAAGTATTCTTCCAATATCCTTCTTTAATGCTTGGTCGCTACCCGTGAAATAATCTATACTTACTCTATCAATATTATTGCTTTCGATTATTTCGTACACATTTGGTTGAATGCCGCGAGAGAAGAAACGCCTATCATATTGACGCGCTTTCATCATTACTGCAAAATATGCCAGCTGCGTCGCACGTCCATCAATATCAAGTCCATATAGATTGTGCTTCACAATTTCGGCTGCTGCTTCACGCTCTGAATAACCATATTCAACATAAACTTTAACGAGGACATCAAATGCATATACCAGGAAATGCCCAGAGCCAACACATGGATCAAATGTTGACAAATCCTGAGGTCGAAAGGCCTCATCAGTGGTATGAACAGCACTTTTTATATCCTTAACATAATAAGAAAGTTTTTCAGCAAGCAGACTGCCTTCGTGGTGTTCAATCCAATACCGACCTACAGAATTGTCTACTATATAACGTACTACCCAATCTGTTGTGAATAGCTGCGTAGCTGCTGGTATTTCATCTTTCTTGATTACCTTACCATGTAAAGGATCAACGACGGTTTCATGCTTTTCAGATATGTAGTATTGATAGAGCCAGCCAATTATCTCAATTTGACCGCTTCCATCTTCAGAACGCACATCAAAATTTTCCTCTGGAATATCACTTATAAGCCTATCGATTACGCTTCCTTCTCGGAGCAAATAATCCGGGAGCAGCAGCTCGGTGTAGTCCTCGATCCGCTGGAACATTCCAGGCAAGATGCTGTTCAGGGCATTGCACTGCACGATCAACAGGTACTTGAACAGCTCCTCACTCTTGTTGGCGCTTTCCAGCTCATAGACCTTGTTCATATCCAAACCGTCCAGCTCCAGATGGATGGCCTCGGCAAGGATCTGCGGCTTGAACTCCCCGGCGTCATTGGTGAACACGCGGATGTGGGAGGGCAAATAGCCATTGACCTCCATGAACCGCAGGGCTGCAAAGCGGTTAAACCACGTGTAGGCAACTTCCTCACAGACCAGGTCGTAGCCCTTTGTCTTGATGTTTCGGATCAACGCCTGACGCTGCCGCTTCTCAGCCTGCGACAGGAGATGGCCGTTTACGCTCTCGGCATTCGGATCCCCGGCATCCTTAACGGTAATCCCATATATCATGGCACGCTGGGAGACGCGCTCGATCAGCTCACGCCTTGCCCAGACTGCGTATTTCTTAATTGCATTCTTATCCATAGTGCCCTCCGTTAGTTCTGCTGTGCATAACTTCCGCCAGCCAAATCAAAGATTTGGGGCGTCAGTTAAGCTTGATGCCGTCGCATCCTTTCAGCAGCTGCTTCATGTTGGCACGAATCTTCTCAACGTATGCGTCGATCTCTTCATCAGTCTTTAGGGTCTTCGCCGGGAACATTGCCTGCCGGTGGATCGCCTTGATGACTTCCTTCTTCGGCTGCAGAGCCGGTCCCGGACCAGGCGTCGGCGGCTGCGGCTTCACCGGAGGATTCACGATAGCCTCGATGCGGCTGACGGTATCATCCTTGTACTGCCAGATCGGCGGCACCAAACCGTCCAGACTGTTCAGGGTTGTATACGACTCAATCTTCTGCTTCTGCTGAGAGAAGAAGTTGTCCGCCGTATTGGAGATATTCCGAGCAGCTGAATTGTCCCCGGCCAGCGTATGGATCTCTGCCATACACTGACGGACGATTTCCGACAGTTCCTCACGCTTGGCATCCAGCATCTTGCCGTGGGAGGCCTTCACCTTTGCCATGAGATCGTTCAGCTCCGGAATGCGGTCATACCGGAACTTGCCTCCGGTGGGCATCATGGTGATTAGGCGGATCTGGTTCAGCGCCTGATGGGCCTCGTCGTCCTTGGCAATGTAGTCGCGGTCGACGGCAAGATCCCGTTCGTACTGCACAGCAGCATCAAACAGGGTAACGCGGGTCTTGAAGAACTCCTCGACCTCCTGCAGCTCGTCGCGCATATCGTAGAGGACGTCCTCCCGGTCAATTACGCGCTGGATGAGTGCTATGTTGTCCTTCTGCTGGGAGAGGATATCCTTGATCAGGGCGATAGCCTGCTTGACCTTTCCCTGATCCGGATATTTGTGACCTTCATAACGAGCATCCAGCTTGTTGTAATGGTCCAGCTCGCCGTCCATCTTCTCTACGATGTGGGCGATCAGACCGTCCTCATCCTCCGGTACGTCCATCTCGTCGAAGAAATCGCGCAGGAAGTCACGGACCTCGCGCATCTTCTGTATAGGAGGAGACATCCTTTTGGAAATGGAGGTCTTACCGATCTCACTCTTCTTACGGAGCATATCCGGCAGCTTCTGATCGCTGGGCTGGATCGTCGCACCTCCATACTTGATGGTGACCTTCTGGTCATAGATAAGCATGGCCACAACCGCCGCGATGTCGATCTCGCGCCAGCCATAGGGCTTTTTCTGGAACCGATCTTGCAGGTCGGACATGGTGGTCGGCAGTTTTTGGTTAAATTGAATCTCCAAGTACTTTTCAACCTTAGCCGCCGCATCACGATTGGGCTCGGTGCCCGGAATATACTGCTCCTCGCCGTGGAGAATCATATAAATGTCAGCGTCGGTCTCGGCGAACTTGGTGATCAGGCCGAGGTCGCTGTACACATGGGCAACGAGATACTCCAGAGCCTGGTCAATCTTGCTCTTGGCATCGCCGCCCTTGATCTCAATGTGTTCGCCGTCCACATAGAACTCGGCATCCGCGATGGCCTTCTTCAGGTCCTCGGCTGCGGTCAGCTCATACTTTCCGGCCTCGTCCTGCTGATCACGGATGATATCCTGTACGGATTTCGGAAGCTGCGCCACGTTCCGCTGCTTCACGTACTTGCGGATCTTCATAGCGCTTTCCAGAGATTCGTAATAGGGATTCTCCGCCAGCACCACGATGGCCTGTCCAGCAGACTCCGCCATCAGCCGCAGCTCGTTCTTCTCGGTGGGATCGGTGGCCACAGTCAGGACGCGCAGCATCATGCCGCCGGTTAGAGCACCGACAGCCTGCCCGTCCACCATCTGGTCGAAGGCAAAGTCATACTTGCCATAGCGGAACTTCTTTGTGGTATAGATGTCCGCAAAAATCATCTGCGCGATGCGGCCCACGATGTCCGCCGTCGCCACAGGAGTATTCTTAATTTCACGCTGGATGTCCTGTTCCTCGTCGGTCAGGAAGTTATATGTATCACCAGTGCGCCCGATGTAGTTCTGGCTCATCAGACGGTCCAGAGAGCCTCGCACCTGCTCTCGCATGGTGATCTTGTCCAGCCGGATGTCATCCGCCATCAGGATGACGATGTTGTCCAGATTGGCCTTCACATCGTCCACGTAACGGACCAAGTACAGGAGCTTCAGCACGTCCACGTCCTGCGGCTCGATGCCGTTGCCGTCGATGGCTGCACGTTCACAGCGCTCGATCACGCGCCGGATGGAGCTGTCGAGGAAGGTATGAACGGTATCATAGAAAAGATAGAACGGAGCCAGCGCGTACTCGTCCTTATCCTCGATCTTCTGGGCAGCCTCTTGGAAACCGGACAGCATGGAACGCTCACCACCGGAGAGATGCTTGCCGGAGTTACCGTGTTTACGGATCTCGGCAAAGACCTTCTGCATGAGGATGAACTGATACGGCACGAACGGGAAGTTCTTAGCGAACTCGCCAGCGCCGGTATAGCCCTTGATGTCCAGAATGGCATCGGTGAAGGAGAACAGGTTCCGCAGCACGGAGTCGTTGGCGGCATAAACCTGCTCCAAATCACGCTCGGCCTCGTCCGTTTTCAGAAGGATACGCTTCTGGATAACCTCATCCGCAGAGGAGGAGGACAGGGACAGGCGCGTCTTGAAACGGGCTTGAATGCGGGAGAACTCATTCTCACGGGCTTTGATGATCTCGTCGATGGCTTCCTGCCCGGTGCAGACCACCCAGACTTTGCCGCCGCACTCGCTGCCGATCTTCTCCACGAGGGACTGCAGGTTGATCAGCAGGTCAGTGTCACCGCCGACGTACTGGCCGACCTCATCAATCATGAACAGAAGCCGGAAGTCACGCGGCTGCGCGTCCACATACTCTTTGACCTCAGAAACGAGCTGGGCGATGGAGGTCTCCACGGTCTCGGTGCCATTGAACCAGTTGCTGGCAGCCTGCTCACTCATGCCGAGCACTTCCTGCAGGGTGGCAACAATGTCATCCTCAAAGAAGGCGTAGGCATCGCGGGACTCCAACCAGGACGCGCCGTTCTTCTCCTCGAACACGCGCCGGAACTCCTCAGTCTTGCCCTTCTTGGCAATGAACTGTTCCAGCTTGGCGACCTTCAGGTTTTCACCATAAAAGCCGAGGTAGTTATAGAACATCTTGGCAAAGACGCGCAGCACGGCGGTCTTGTCCTTGTTGATGGAGCCCTCGATATCGATGTTGAACAGGATCGTGTCCGTCCGGCCCTTCGTGGCCCGGTCGATCAGCATGAAGGTGGCCGGATCGTCGGCAAACTTTGCCCTGAACCGCTCCACGGTCTTGACGCCCTGAACCTCTTTGTTCTCCAGCAAGTAGGACAGCATTTTCAGGAAGTGAGATTTACCACTTCCGAAGAAACCGGAGATCCAAACGCCGATATCGGCAGTGGTCTCGTTGAAAGACTCGATGTAGTTGTTGAAGAACGTGATGAAGTGCTTCTTCAGTTCTCTGGTGATGACATACTCGTTCAGTTCCTGCACGAGCACGCTGCTCTCATCCTGATCGACCTTGACGACACCGTTGATCTTACGGTTGATGTCGTCTTTGAACATCGATTGAATTCTCATGTCGCGGCTCCTTCCTTATATAACATTGAACGCCCTGTAGTACGGATTCGGCGTCAGCTTATCAAACAGTTTCACATAGCGGCCATCAAAGGTACCCGGATACATCACCAGCACGGGGACATCCGAGAAATACGGCTGCATGGCATCCAGCAGGGCATGGACCCGGATGAACGGGAAGGCCTCGCCAACGCCTGTAATCAAGATCACATCTCCAGACTCATGCGGCTCGTACTGCATCTTACCGATGAAGGCGGTGTTGTTGGCCATACGCTTCATCTGATCCAGAACGAACTGCTTTCCCTTTTTCTCCTCCTGCTGGGCCACCCGGTCGGTGATCCGCTTGTCATCGCAGATGGAGAGGAAAACCTTGTACAGGTTGTATTCGATCAGGTGACAGTTCAGGCTCTGATCTGTCATCAGCTTCTCCGTAAAGTGCCGGACTGCCATCTCATCCTTCGGGTCATAGCAGAAGATCCGGATATTGACTTCATTGGACAAGCCTTTGCCCTCTAAGAACTCCGGTTCCTGTATCAGCGCTCGTAGGTTATCGAGACGCTCCATTAACTCGCTCATATACACGGCCCTCCTTAGTTCAGGCAGTTGAAGGCCGGAAGCGCCAGCTCCTGCCCGGATGCCCGGATTGCGTTCTCCAGCAACGGACTGATCAGCACAGGATTCAAATGATCCGCGTCGGTGCTGTCAAGGTACTCATTCTCCACCAGAATCTTCTGGAGCACCTGCTTCAGCTTCGTGATGGTAGAGTCGCTCCACGTGGCGACCCAGTCATCCTGCTCCTGCAAACGCATGAAAAATCCATTCAAATCTATCTTACCAAACGTGGTGTCCAATAATCTGTACTTTGAGCCCACCACCGTCAGCATAAATTCCCATACCAGGCGGTACTGGCGCATCATCGCATACAGACAGATCTGCTTGGACACATCACTGGGCTGCGTGGCTATCGCCTGCACCAGCGTACTATCCTCCAGCGCATCCAATCTGCGGAGGCATGCCAACGCCATCTTTTTCACAGACTTCTCCGTGGGGTACTGGAACAGGTTCTCCTTTACAATGCGGTCCACGATCTCATCGTTGCCGAGGCCTTCACAGACCAGCTTTGCTGTGGTACGCACCTCATAAAACAGAAACTGTTCTCTCGTGATGGCAGCGTTATATGGGCTGGCATCGCGCAGGGCGACTTTATCTTTTTCGAGCATTTAGTATCCTCCTTGGAGGGTTCACTGCTGGGCAGGTGCGTCCTCTTCCAATTCCATAATATCTTCGAGCTGGCAGTGCAGACCCTCACAAATGCGAACGAGCACATCCGTGGTAATATTTTCGCACTTGCCCAGCTTGGCAACAGAGGCCGAACTGATATTACATTCCCTTTTTAGATCCTGCTTGTTCATTTCACGGTCAATCAGCAGTTTCCAAAGTTTTTTGTACGTGATATGCATCATTCTTCCTCCGTGGAGCTCTCATCTGTCTCCATGTCTATTTCAGTTTGTACGCCTTCACTCACGTTATCTTTACGGTTCCAAGCCCGACCAAAGAGCTCATTACCGCCACGAGTCAAATGTAATACCTCTGCTTTTTTCAAGATCTCCATTGCTTTCTCTGTGGCAGTTTTATCGAAAGCAATGAATATCTGCTTTTCTGACTTGCTGTAATAATCCAGAATTCTTTCAACAACCTCATTCTCAATCTGCAGAAGAAGGACAGAATCATGAACGAGGAACGGTAGATTGCTGGACTGCAGAACAGCAAGATCAAACAGGATTAGCCCCTTGTATCGCATACCGGTTCCGCCGTCATCGGGAGTATAGAAGGTATAGGATGTAGCACTCTCTACATTGATAATCGGTGCTTTCATGGCATCCGCATACATGGTACTGTTCATTTCCTCCATGATGCCATCCAGCTTCAGATCAATCCCAGCCATCTCAGCAACGATCAAATCATCCAGTTTCTTCTTTTCATCCTGAGCAGTCGTATGAAGCCTCTCTCTATTGTCATAAGCCTCATTGGCATCGATCAGCAGATGCAGTTCCTTTTTGATGGCAGCATACTCATCCAGAATAGCCATCGCGACATTCGGCATTTTTTTGATTCTAATAGTTTCCTCTTCCAGACGCTTGATCTCGGCGGCAACGATTTCAATCATAGCCTCAATATCGACCACGCTGTCTTTTATTTCGCCTCCGAGTATTCGGGTTAGGCTTCTATGAAAATTCTCGACCTCTTCCAACCGCTTAGCATCTGCTTCAGGGAAGAAATAAAGAAGTTCATCATAATCCCGCTGGAATGTTTTCTTGCTGTCAGCTTGACTTTGCTTAATAACATCCAGTTGCCCTTGAAGCCTTGTCTTTTGCCGTCTGAATGAAGATAGCTTCGCTCTTAGCTCACGGAGCTTCTCGGCTTGCATCGAATCGAGATCCAAAAGCCCGTCAGAACTTTTTGCCGCCAGATTCTCAGCGAGGGCTTGTAGGGTAATGATCCTCTCCTTATTCCGTTTGTACTCCGTCTTGTTCTTTACATGGGGAATATACTCATATTTCTGGGCCGCCTTGAAGGTATCCTCACGGTCTTCTGCTTCAGCAGCAACCTTTTCCTGTTGTTCAACCTCACCGTACCGTCCATACAGTTTAAGCATTCCGAGAATGGCCGCAGCATCTGTTTCTCGCTCCGCTGATCGAAAAGGCTTATCTTCCTTCATCGTTTCACGCCTATCAACACGGATGAATCTGCTTACAGCACCACGGAAAGTGAGTCCATCGCTTACCAGACCGTATTTCTCCGCAAGGAAATCGCAGTACTGTGCGACTGTCATTTCACCGTCTTCCAATGGCTTATAATCCTGATCACAGCGGAACACTGCGCGATAATCATCGGTAGCCCGATAAAAGTAATATGACTGTTCTTCAAACTCAAACTCAAAACGGATCTGGTGAGGCAAGATGTTTTTATGGACTTCCTTCGACTTTCGAATATAGTCATCTCCACCAAACACAAAATCGAGAATCATCAAAAATGTTGATTTGCCCACAGAGTTTGTGCCAGATTCGTTTCCGATAACTGCGTTTAAGCCCTTGTGGAACTCGATGGGAGGCCGAACCGCTCCATCAAAAGTTTTGAACTCATCGCATTGAATCCTCTTCAACATAGTGGAGCACCCCCTTTCCCGATATGAAATCTACTTTCTCAAGCAGATATAGCGCATCGAGTATTTCAATAAAGTCTGCCATGTCAACGCCGCGTTTCACTTTCTGATAAAGATCACCCGGCCTAATGTCACCCTGTTGTAAAACCTTAATCACGGCAGGAAACTTCGCCAGAACGCTTTTCCTGTAAGGCGTCACTTTACTCGGTAATCTCATCTGTATCTCCTTCACCTTTCGGTTCGTCCTTTTCAGCGGCTTCAAATGGATGGAAAACATCACAGAGCTGAATGAAAAACGACACAACAATATTACCGGCAGTCTTATGGCTGCTACCAAACCCGAAGCTATCCAGTATCCAATCCGACAACTCGTCACATATTTCTTCTTGATTCATCCCGGCAGCTTCGTACTTCTCATACACAGAATTCACTTCGGACCGAATAACGTTGAAGGACGCACCATTGATGCCATCAAGCGCGGAGAACTTCTCCTCAATAAACGGATAATACTTGACAACCCGATCCTCCATTTCCTGTTGCAGGGCAAAGAACTCTGGCCGAATCTTTTCTTTTACCTTTACAGCTTCGGTAAATGGCTTAAGCTGCGTCGTTTTGTTTATCCCGATAATGGCTCGGACAATATCCTCGATCTCTTTTTCCAGCTGAGTCCCGGACGCCGCTATTTTTCCGTTGTGGATTCGCACGATCTCCTTTTTCTTTTGGAGCAGCTTCGCATATTCTTCAGGAGTTGGATTCAGGAGATAGGCTTCGGCACAATCCGGACACAAAGCAATAAGGTTTTCACCAGAGTCAAAGTTGGCGGGCGCAGGTTTGATCTTGTCAAATTCTGCTGCTTGATCGCTGGTCAGGTCATCCGGATAGATTTGGACAACACGATATTTCCGGACCATTTCTCCTTTTACGCGCTTATATAACTTGGTTCCAGATAAGGGACATTTATAGTTGGCCTCTTCGATATAGAAGAGATCAGTTTCCTTCATCTCCTCATCATGAGATAGGTTGTCCCTGCTTAAAGCATATAGGATTACCTGCGTGTAAAACTCGTTGTATTTATCCTGGTCATAGAACTTCTGCATGCGTGTTACGACCTTCGCAGGCACGCTTTTATCGCTGCGAAGGAGATTCAAAATCTTGGTGCAGATATCATCGATCAGGATCTTGCTGATCTTAGGAACAACATCCCTGATAATCGCTGCTTCTGCCTTGGCTACGACTTCTGGTCTGGTCAAGGCATTTTTAATTTCTGTGTGTACGTCTCTTCTCCGCTTAACAAGATTTGTGATCATCTTTCCGTCAACATCTACTTGGACCTGTTGTGCTACGGGATCAAGGATCATTCGACCTGCGTTCTCCTGCGTTTCTGCGAGGCCTTCTTGCATGATTTTTATCAGTGAAGAGACGTTGAAGTCGCTCATCCGTAGCAGACCTCCTTTCTGTAATGTCGGAAAAACGATGGCAATTTCAGGGCAAAACGGCGGCAATTACTTTTGAGGTGTACTCAGATAGGATATAGGCAGTGAGTGGACCTCACTAAGCAAAGCGCCACAGCGCACTGCTGATATTATATCACAGTTGGTCGCCATCCGCAATATCTTGACTGCGATGACTGACAAAAAAGCGCGGATGCACGCAAAAAAGTTTCCCCGATGATTTGAGAGACTGGATGGTGAAGTGAAAATGATGAGCAAGAAAGACTGGATCATAAATCTGGAGAACGCCGCCGCTAAGGTTGCTACCCTTTGGGGGAGGGAAACGGTGCGGCACATTCTCCAGAAATACGGTGCGAGATCGATTAAAGACTTGAGCCCCTGCCATTACAGTGAGGCCTTTGACGAGCTGGACTTCATGGCAAACGACGACCGCGACTAAGAACCCCACTATAGAACAGGTACGGTCCTTCCTCCAGAAGCTCTCTGTACCACGCAGTCGAATCACTTTGATCTGCGTTCAGCTCCTTGGCTCGACGATGGAATATCTGGCCCACAACCTGTCGGCTCAGATGTCCTTCAAACTCCTCGGCAATCTCACTGTACGAACAACCGCCCCGGAGTACCATGCGCACGATAGCATTATCGACCCGCCGTGTGGTTCTGGCATACGGGCTGGCAAAGGTTATCTCCGGATAATACACGCACCCGCAATCAGGGGACAGGCACTTGGCCTTCCTGAACTCATAGGTGATCGTGATGATTGCAACATCATCGCCACGCGGGATCACATCAAGATAATCCCGGTGCATATTCCCCTGATTACGCACTTCCGGATTTCCGCATCGTGGACAGCACGGACGAGCTTTCGCAGGTACAAGAGTACAGAAGAAATGGTTCCTGTCGCCCTTCCCAGATATGACCTGAAGCTCGGGCTGACCCAGTTCCTTCGTTCTACGTCTATCAATCTCGTATTTTTCAATGCTCATCTGTACTACCACCCCATCAATGCAATGACTAATAATAGTTTACCACCAAATTCATTACAAATCCACTGACCTATTCGCAGGTTTTCGATATAGTGTACAACGCCCCTACGTGGGCATTGGTAATACCGTCCTAAGCAAGACGTTAAAAGGCTTCGGGTCACCAACGTGATCGCTCCGAGTGCACAGAAAGGAGCTGTTCGCCACGGCGGTGACGCCGACAATTGAATACTGAGCCAGCACGCGAACAGCTGGACGCAACTTGAAGCGGAGACATCGTTCTCTCGCATCGGGTGGGATTTCTGCGTCCATTTTGCCGCTGGCACCCATACGGGCTCTCCGCTTCTCCACGCCATCAGCGGTCGTGGGGCCAGAGGAGGGCCCGTATTTTTATGAAAAAACATGTAAACCAGAGTCAACCCAACCGTATTTATCTCAAGTCCACCCGTGAATGGGTGGAGGTATCCGAAGAAGTCTACAGAGAGCACACCCGTTTTCACGACGCTTTCCGTAAGCGCCACCAGTCACACGGCCAGTGCGTCTGCCCGAAGAATAAGTTCTGGCTCTGCGACGCCGATTGCCTGACCTGTGAATTCCGTCGTGCAGGAGACCACATCTCCCTCGATTACACGACTGAGAACGAGGACGGCGACACGTGCTCTCCGCTGGATGTGCTGGCCGACACTGCACCTTCTATCGAAGAGGTCATCTGTGACAAGGCTGAGCTCGACCAGCTCTTTGCCCGTCTGAACGAGTTGATGCCTGAAGCGCAGGATATTGGCAAACTCCGCCAGAAGGGTCTGACCGACGAGGCCATCGCTGAGGTCATCGGCATTAAGCGGACAACCTTCCGCTCTCGTCTTGCGAAGGCCAAGAAGCAGCTTGCTGCCGAATTCCCTGACCGTTTCTGAACCTATTTAATATGTACCCGCTCCGGCTGCCATCATGGTGGCCGGAGCATTTTTATGAGGTGCTTTAGCAGCACTTTTATTTATTTGCTGCTTATCTTTCAAAAAAATTCATCCTCCTTCGTCAAACCGCCTGTCTCACCTCCAGTGGGAAGTGTAAGGAACAGCAACCCACCCACAAGTTCCGGAAGGAGGTGACGACATGTACGGAACAAACAACAGGAGCCCTGCGGACGCAGAAGTGATCGATGTTCTCATCGCGA
>Ga0310695_10009212_pt1 | contig 14941 bp, 12 predicted proteins | sample RumenRJG_04DNA_FD_203882 | JGI IMG/M metagenome (GOLD analysis project Ga0310695, IMG submission 203882) | Bovine rumen microbial communities from Lethbridge, Alberta, Canada - RJG_04 (v2) (version 2) | ecosystem: Host-associated > Mammals > Digestive system > Stomach > Rumen | place: Canada... | reverse complement strand
AATGCTTTTTCTGCTTCTTTACGTTCCACGCCGGCTCCGGTACAAACATCAAGCTGCATCTGAATATCAGAATTAAACTTTACCTGAGTCTGAACAACATTTTCTGGTGTAAAAAGATGATAGCTGCCGTCTATGTGGCTCTGAAATTTTACGCCTTCAGGATTTATTTTACGAAGGGCCGCAAGACTGAATACCTGAAAACCACCGGAATCTGTAAGAAAGTTTTTCTTCCATTGAGAAAAACCGTGTAATCCACCAGCTTCATTTATTAAGTCAGCACCCGGGCGCAAGAAAAGATGATAGGTATTTGCAAGAATAATTTCGAAACCTATTTCATCAAGAAAATCCTTTGGCATAGCCTTTACGGTTGCACAGGTTCCTACTGGCATAAAAACAGGAGTCTGAACATCGCCATGCGGCAAATGCAAAACACCAGTTCTTGCCATTCCATCCGAAGACTTATGCTTTATATCAAAAATTCCTTTAATAACAGACACTTTCCTTATACCTCTTAAAACTGCAATTATGTACGCGCCCGATTAAAAAGGAACGTACTTATAAAAGTAAACAAAACAATTGGAAACCACGCTCCCATAAAAGGCGTAATATAACCGTGTTTTGCAAGAACCATCGATACCATCATAATAACATAAAACAGCACGGAAGAGCCAACACTAGAAGCAAGACTTATCAAAAGAACATACTTTTTTGTCTTTCCCGTAACACCTATAGAAAGGAAAACAACAATAAACACTATAAACGGAAAGGCAAATTTTTTGTAATATTCAGACTGCTGATGCTGATACGGAAGTCCGGCCTTGCGTAAATGTGCAATATAAAGCTTAGCTTCCTTTGCATTAACCGCAGAAATATCAACATTCGTTTTTTTAAAGATTGAATAATGCTCCGTAAGCCGCGATGTAAATTCATCAGAAACAGGAACAAACTGAATATTTCCATTAACAGGCGCGTACTGAACAGGATTTCGTAAAACCCACTGATGAAGGTCGTCGTTCCAGTTTGCACCATCAGCATATATAATTGCTTCAAGATTTTTATGTTCATCTCTGAAAATAATATAAAGCTCCATAAGGTAATGCGTTGAATCAAAATAAACCTTTGCATTGTAAATTATTCTTCCGCCGTCCGAAAGTACATTTACATCGGCAGTTGTTTCTTCTTCTTTTTTTCCTAAAAGCTTATCCTGGAGAGTAACCTTTTTTTCATAAGTCTGAACAACAAGATTATTTTCAAAAATAAAAAGTCCAAAGCTAAGCACAATGGAAATTATAAGAATCGGAGCCGTAAAACGCAAAAGAGAAACGCCGGATGCAAAAAGTGCTTCAAGTTCGTTGCAGGCATACATATCACTTAAAACATAAGAAGTTGAAAAAAGAATTGCCACCGGAACTGCATACCAGATTGTCTTTGGAATATAAAAAATCATAACCGAAACAACTTCGTTCAGTTTGCAGCCGTTCTGCAAGTAAGTTGCAATATGCATAAAAAGATCTACGAGATTAAGTACAAGAGCAATAAAAACAAGCGAACCCAAAAAAAGAGGAAGTATTTTTTTTAACAGATAAACTACAAGCTTCATTTTTACTTTTTAATAAGAATTGCAAGAAAAACAAGGCCTGTTCCGCCTATTACAAAATTCGGAACCCAAATACACCAGAAAGCAGGAAGTCCTACTCTTTGAACAAACAGTTGCCCAGAAATCTGCATTGCCCAGTAAATTACACAGATTATAAGACCAACAAAAAGTCCAATTGTCTGACCATTTTTGCGGCCAAATAAAAAAGCAATTGTAAAGGCAAGCAGCGCAAAAAAAAGTGAACCGAACGGCATCGAAAACTTTTTATGAAATTCCATAGTCCAGATATTCAGTCGGTTCTTATCATTTATGCTCTCCGAGGCTTTCATTCTTTTTATTTCTTTCCCAAGATCATAAGTTGTCATTTCCTGAGCGCGCAAATCAAATTTTCCCATAAAAGTTGAATCAAATACATTAAGTGTTGTTTTTCCAGAAGTGATTACATCAAAATTTTTACGATTTTGTTTGTCAATTGAAATAACAGAACTGTCGTTCATATTAAGAGACATTAAAATGCCATCTGGAAGTTTATCTGCAAAATACGAATTTCCGGCAATAATAATACGGTCAGAATCTTTCTGTGAATCAATAAGTACAAGATCCGAAACAGATTTTTCGCTTACATCGCCGGTGATAACGCTTGCCTTGTCCATTTTTTTTGCACTGTTAGATTCAAGTTCTACAGTCGGCGTAGACTGCATTATATCGCGGAACAGCTGATTATATTTTACGGTTCCAAGCGGAAGCAGATAATCATTTACAAAAAAAGAACCAATTGAAATAAAAAGTCCAAGAGTCATAATAGGAAAAAGAATTTTCCAGAAAGAAAAGCCGGCAGCCCGAATTACAAGAATTTCGTTACTACTCATCATTCCGCCAAGACTCATAAGAAAACCAACAAGTGTTGCATCCGGCGCAGACTGGGCAATTACAAACGGCAGGCTGTACCACATAATTCGTATAACATCAGTAAAAGGTGCTGACTGGGCAAGAAGGCGTTCAACTGTAAGGAGAATGTTGTTTACAAAAAACACCATAAAAAAGAAAAGGAACGAAACAAGAAAATAAAGCGTTAAATCTTTGTAAAAATAACGAATTATTACATTATCGCGCAGCTGCCCTTTCTTCATATATTTTACCTGAAAGGCATCTATTTTTTTTAAGAGAGGAATAAGCTTTATGATTAATTTTCGCTTCTGTGTAAGCAGAAAACGCTGATTCAAAAAAAGCATTTATACTCCGGTCGAACCGAAACCTCCGCTTCCTCTTTGAGTATCAGAAAGTTTTTCAGCAGGCACAAAAGAAGCCTGTGTTACAGGGGCAAGAATAATCTGAGCAATGCGTTCACCATTGTTAATTGTAAAATCTTCATCACCAAGATTTATAAGGATGATTTTAAGCTCGCCGCGATAGTCACTGTCAATTGTTCCAGGCGTATTCAAAACCGTTACGCCGTTTTTTGCAGCAAGCCCCGAACGCGGACGAACCTGAATTTCATAACCTTCAGGAATTTCAAAAAAAAGTCCGGTTGGAACAATTGCACGTTTTCCTTTTGCAAGCACAAGAGGCTCGCTCAAAAAAGCACAGACATCTGCACCGGCTGCACCGGCAGTTTTATATTCAGGAACTACGGCTCCCTTTTCTGCAATTATTTTAACATCAACCTTATTCATTTTTATGTTCTTCCTTTATTTTTATTATGATTTTTTCTCTGATTTTCCGTTCAATTTTGCAAACAGTTTTTTAAGCAATCCAATTTTTCCAAGTAAAAGCCAGTAAACAAGTGCAACAAGAGCCAGAATAGGAATGCCGTAAACAACTACGTAAATTATAATTTCGAGCAGAGAAACAAAAAAGTTTGCAATGTCATATATCATTTCTTTTACAGAAAAGCCGTCAACATGATAATACGAAGCAGAAGACGTACTATTCATTGATATTGTTACCGAAATTGTAGAATAATCAATTTGATTTGTAAGAAGGCGCATTTTTCCTTCCATAGATTCAATTTCTGAAATAACATTATTTAGCTGACGCTCAATTTCAAGCATCTCCTTTACGTTTTCAGCTTTTTTAAGATATTGGTTATATTTTTCGCGCAAAACTTTTTTAGTTTCAAGCCTTGTCATAAGGTCATAATACTGCTCTGTAACATCATCAGCAGTTATATTTTTTGACTTAATTTTTCCTATAGTTCCAAAAGTATCCATAGCAGCATCAAAGCTGGCAGAAGGAATTCTTACTATATAAGATACATAATATTCACTTGAATATGAATTTGAGATATAGCCGTTGAACTGCTTTGTCCAGGATTCTACAGCCTTAGTTCCCTCTTCCAGATCAGTCACAACAACCTGTATTGAACCATTTTTACGAAGTTTTCGTTCAACATTGGCAGGAATAGAATCCGAAGAAACTGACTTGTCTGTCAAAGGATTATTGCCAACAACATTTGACATATCGGAATAAACAGAAGTTGTTACGCCCTCGTAAAATGCCGGACCTTCAGGATTGTAACCGTTTCCTTTCCAGGATTCGGCTACGCGCTTTGTTGAAAGCGGCAGAGAATCAGCATAAGAATCATCATAAGTTGTATCTGGTAACGAAGATTCAAAAGTAACTGGAAGATTATTTGATTTTTTGCCGCACGAAATAAAGCAGAATGCAACAAAAATAATAAAAATGATTTTTTTCATATCTTAATTATAAGATATTTACGGCAAGGTCGCAATGACCAATCATGCTAAATGCGGCGGTTTCGAGAGCCTTTGTTGTTGAGCCAGGCGAAACAAAACCACCGCTAATCATACTTATTAGTCATTCCCTCTTTTTATCAAACACATTATAAATGTGCTTCTGGCGTGGTTGCAAAACACTTTTCAATAAAACTGAATTAACCACGCCCCAAGTTTTGCAAAGCAAAACTTATACAAGTTATTTTTCTTCCAAAGCATTTGCAAATGCTAAAAACTTCAACTACATTTGTCAAACTATCCAGCATTTGCTCTAAGTTTGCTGCGCAAACTTAGCTTTCAAGGGCGTCTATATACGACAAGTTGAGGCGACCCTGTTTGTCTACTTCGAGCAGTTTAACAGGAATTACCTGTCCTTCTGTAAGAACGTCTGTTACCTTGTTTACGCGCTGTTTTGAAAGTTTAGAAATGTGGCATAAGCCCTCTTTTCCAGGAAGGATTTCTACGAAGGCACCAAAGTCCATAATGCGCTTTACAGTTCCCTGGTAGATTGTTCCTACTTCAGGATCTTCAGTAATGCCTTTTACAGCCTTTTTAGCAGCTTCAGCTTTTTCACCATTCTTAGAATAGATTGTTACAGTTCCGTCATCATCAGTGTTGATTGTTACATCATACTGCTGACACAAAGCTTTTACATTCTTTCCGCCTGGTCCAATGAGGGCGCCAATCTTGTCTACAGGAATCTTCATTGTGAGAATCTGTGGAGCATTCTTTGCAAGTGGAGCCGGCTTGTCGATGCACTTCTCCATGATTGAGAGGATGTGGAGACGACCCTGGCGAGCCTGTTCCATAGCCTTCTTCATGATTTCAGTTGTTACACCGGCAATCTTAATATCCATCTGGAAGCCTGTAATACCGTCTTTAGTTCCGGCTACCTTAAAGTCCATATCACCAAGGTGGTCTTCTTCACCAAGGATATCGCTCAAAATCTTATAGCGGCCATAAGGATTATCTCCCTCTGGTTCTGTGATAAGACCCATAGCAATACCTGCTACCATCTTCTTCATTGGAACGCCGGCAGCCAGCATACAGAGTGTACCACCACAAGTAGAAGCCTGAGATGAAGAACCGTTAGATTCCATGATTTCTGAAACTACGCGGATTGTGTATGGGAATTCTTCGCGGCTTGGAACCATTGCAGCAAGGGAACGGCGGGCAAGGTTTCCGTGACCAATTTCTCGGCGGCCTGTTGTAAGCTTACCAGTTTCACCAACTGAGTATGGAGGGAAGTTATAGTGAAGAATGAAGTGCTCGCTTCTGTCTCCATCAATATCATCATAAGACTGTTCGTCCATTGCAGTACCAAGAGTACATACAGCAAGAGACTGAGTTTCACCACGAGTGAAAAGTGCCGATCCGTGTGGGGTTGGCAATACGTTTACTTCACATGTGATTGGGCGGATTTCGTCAACCTTACGGCCGTCTACACGAACTCCGTCGTCAAGAATAGACTTGCGGAGAAGCTTGTACTGAATGTCGTCCATCAAAGTACAGAAAAGCTTTGCCTGGATTGGGTCAGAAAGCTGTTCAGCATATTTTGCAGCCAGGTCTCTCTGAACCTGAGAAATTGCCTTACCGCGTTCAATCTTGCTGCCCTTGAAGCATGCTTCTTTAAGAAGTGGTGTTGCTTCAGCTTCGATAGCTTCAGCGTTGTCCAAAGTTACGTCGAGAGGGTTCAAAGGAAGCTTTTCCTTACCAGCCTTCTTAACAAGTTCTTCCTGCAAGAGACACATATCAGTGATAAACTTCTGAGCGCGTTCCAAAGCACCAAGCATAAGCTCTTCAGAAACTTCGTTAGCACCACCTTCTACCATTGTAAAGCCGTCTTTAGTTCCGGCAACAACGATTTCAAGTTCACCCTTTTCAATCTGTTCAAATGTCGGGTTGATAATGTATTCGCCGTTCAAGTATCCAACACGACAAGCAGCAACTGGTCCGTGGAAAGGAATATCAGAAATACAAGTAGCAGCTGAAGCGGCAATAACAGCAAGAATATCCTGAGTATGAACACCGTCGCAAGAAACACAAGTTGGAACAATCTGAAGTTCGTGACCAAATGACGGTTCAAAAAGTGGGCGCATTGGGCGGTCGATAAGACGAGATACCAAAATCTCCTTGTCCTTAGGACGTCCTTCGCGTTTTACAAAGCCACCAGGGATTTTTCCGGCAGCATAGAATTTTTCATTGTACTCAACAGTAACAGGAACAAAATCCTGACCTTCAGTTACAGAAGACGAAGCACAAATAGTTGCAATAATAGCTGCTCCGCCCCACTGAGCGTAAACACATCCATTAGCCTGTTTACCGATTTTTCCAGTTTCGAGGATGAGATCGGCATCTCCAAGTCGGTAAGTTACTCTTTCTACTGACATTAAATTACTCCTACATACGTCACTACATCCGACGCATGCTTTGTTATGTATAAGTAATTAATTTTAGAGCATAAATAGATATTATTCAATGGATAAAAAAAATCCCGCACAACATAAAGCTGGCGGGATGTTACAGTCGGCAAGCTGTGGCTTACTTACGAAGTCCAAGTTCTTTGATGAATGCACGGTAACCTTCGAGGTCTGTGCGTTCAAAGTACTTAAGCATCTTGCGGCGCTGTCCTACAACCTTAAGAAGAGAACGTTTTGCAGTTCCGTCTTTTGGGAAAGTCTTTACGTGGTCTGTAAGCTGTTTTACACGCTGTGTAAGCAATGCAATCTGAACTTTTACATTACCAGTGTCGTTTTCTTTTGCGCCGTATTTTTTTACTGTTGCGGCTGTTGTTTCTTTTGTAAGTGCCATATTGGAACCCCTTAAAATATTTATTTAAATCTGCATTTGCGGAAACATTGCAGGTCGGAATCCGGGTTTCTGGGAACCAATCACAATAAAATCCGTAGAACAAACAGACTCAAATATATTACAAATTATTTAATATTTAATCAATGAGTTCTTTGCAAATTTCAAATTATGCCCTTATAATATAGAAGAAAGGCTTTTTTCAGCCGCTACACAACTTTACTACGTAACGAGGTGACACTATGAACAAGAAAATTACTGTACGATTTGCTGTTGACGGTTCAGAAACATCAAAAATGAATGTAGAAAACGGAACACAGGTTTCTGAACTTCTTAAGAACTTTAATTTGACGGAAGAACAAATTTTTGCCGTAAGACTTAACAACGAAATCAGACCTTTGGATTACAAAGTAGATTTTAACTGCACGATAGAACCTATTTTAAGTAATACAAAGACAGGCGGAATGGTATACAGACGCTCACTCTGCTTATTACTCGCAGCTGCAACACACAAACTTTTCCCGGAAAGAAGACTTCTTGTAGGACACAGTCTTGGTCACGGTTATTACTACACCATAGATGGAATAGAAGACATTCAGCAAAAAGATCTTGATGCAATCCGTCTGGAAATGTCCGAAATGGTAAAAAAAGACATTCCAATTACAACCGAATTTGTTTCTTACGAAGAAGCATGCCGCCTTTTTGAAAAACTTGGTCTTTCAGAAACAAGAAAGCAGCTTAAATTCATTTGTCCTCCAAAAGTAAAAATTAATTCCATCGGTAATTTCTCAGACATGTACTTTGGTCCGCTTGTACTTTCAACAGGTGTCCTTAAAGTATTTGATTTGATGAAATACAAAAACGGATTTTTACTAAGATTCCCTCGTTCTTCAAAACCGAACGAGCTTGATAAATTCAAAGATGAACCAAAGCTTTTTGAAATTTACAAGAAATACAAGGAATGGGGACGAAAGATCAATGTAACCTCTGCTGCATCTTTAAATGAACTTGTTGCAACCCGCAAAATCAATGATTTTATTGAAATTACAGAAACCTTTCAGCAGAAAAACATCTCAAAAATTGCGTCTCAGATTGTTGAAAAAAAGACAGTGCGCGTAGTTTTAATTGCAGGTCCTTCTTCTTCGGGAAAAACAACTTCGGCTAAAAAACTTGCGCTTGAACTTCAGGCTATGGGCTACAATCCAAAAGTTATAAGCCTTGACTGCTACTATGTTGGTCACGACAAGACTCCGCTTGATGCAGATGGAAAGCCAGACTACGAATGCCTTGAAGCTCTGAACATTGAACTTTTAAACCAGAATCTTGTAGATTTATTCGAAGGAAAAGAAGTAAATCTTCCAAGCTATGACTTCCACACAGGAACAAGCTATTTTGAAGAAAAGAACAAGATGAAACTTAAAGAAAACGAGATTCTTATTATGGAAGGAATTCACGGTTTGAATGACAAGCTTACGCCAAAAGTTCCAGCTGAATACAAATTTAAAATTTACCTTTCAGCTCTTACCCAGCTTAACCTTGACGACCACAACCGTGTTTCTACAAGCGACAACCGTCTGATTCGCCGAATAGTTCGCGACAACAACTTCCGCGGAAAACCAGCTGCAGGAACTATAGAAATGTGGCCAAGCGTAACACGCGGCGAAGAACTTCACATCTTCCCGTTCCAGAACAACGCCGACGCCATTTTGAACACAGCACTTGACTATGAGCTTGCTGTACTTCGCGTATATGCAGCACCGCTTTTACGCCAGGTAACGCCAATGGAAAAGGAATATTCAGAAGCAAGAAGACTTTTGACCTTCCTTGAAAACTTTGCAACAATTTCGCCAACAGCAGTTCCGCCGCGTTCAATTATCCGCGAATTTATTGGAGGAAGCGCGTTTAAATATTAGACTAAAATCGAACCCCTATAATCGAAAATACTTAAAAAAAAGGAAAGCTGATTTTTTTTACTGATGCTTAACAGTTTCATCCAATAATTCAGCTTCTTCATAATCAACAGCTTGCTTCCAATCGGCAAGCTGTTTTTCTTTTAACTTCTCAAGAGCGATTGTTTTTTTCATACATTCACGCAGAACACCGCGTTTTTCTTCCGAAACTATTTTTGCCTGGGCAAGCTGTTTTAAAAGCTCTTCTTTCTGATAATTTAAGAGATTTGTGTAGCGGCTCTGACTCATAATATCAGTAAAATCAAGAGAACCTTTCATGCTTTTGTTCAAGGCCGCATACTGCATTGCTATTGTTTCAAGATTCTGGTTAATTTCGGTTTCAACGGCAAGGGCTTTTGCAAGTTCTCCCTCAGCCTTCTGTTTTTCAAAATTGCGGAATTCAAGTACTTTTTCAAGTTCAAATTCAAACTTTTTCATTCAGCAGATTCAGTATCTAAAAGTTCATCATCGGCTTCTTCAAGATCAGAAATTTTTGCCGCATCAACAATCTGCGCCGTATAAGGAATAGTTGCGGCCGGTGATTCCACAAATTCGTCTTCTGGAATTTCTATACCGGTAAGAGCAGAAAGCTTTTTTAGAGTCTCTTCCATCGGGCAAGGTTCATATTCTTCCTGCTTTAAAAATTCTTCTATTGCAGGATGCTTTTCTATTGCCTCGTCAATTTCGGCAGAGTTTCCTTTCTGGTAAATTCCGGCTGTAATCATTGTTTCATTATCCTGATAAGTTGCCATCCAGGTACGAAGCTTTCCTACAGCTTTGCGAGTCTGAGCACCACTAACCCGCTTAGAAAGACGAGAAATTGACTGCAAAACATCAATTGCAGGATAGTGATAAGCCTGTGCAAGCTTGCGATTTAAAACAATATGTCCGTCCAAAGTTCCACGAACCTTATCTGTAATAGGCTCGTTCATATCATCACCATCGACAAGAACTGTATAGAACGCTGTAATTGAACCTTTTTTATTTGTTCCAGTGCGTTCAAGCAGTTTTGGAATCATATCAAATACGCTAGGCGGATAACCTTTCTGCGCAGCCGGTTCGCCATTTGCAAGACCAATTTCGCGCTGAGCATGTGCAAAGCGTGTAACAGAGTCCATCATCAGCATAACGTCTTTGCCCTGGTCGCGGAAATATTCCGCAACAGCAGTACAAACCTGAGCCGCACGCAAACGGCAAATAGAAGGCTGATCACTTGTAGAAACTACAAGAACAGAACGGCTCATTCCCTCTTCGCCAAGATCGCGCTTTACGAAGTCTAAAACTTCGCGACCACGTTCACCAATAAGACCAATAACGTTTATATCTGCATCTGTATTTCTGGCAATTATACTAAGCAAAGTTGATTTCCCAACACCAGAACCGGCAAAAATACCAAGACGCTGACCTTTACCAACTGTCAGTAAAGAATCAATTGCGCGGACACCGGTTGTAATACGGCGGTCAATATCAGTACGTTCATTAGGAGCCGGAGGGTTAGCAACTGCCGGATAATAATCATCTGGATTAAGTTCGCCTTTATCATCACATGGAAAACCTGATGCATTTATCATACGACCTAAAAGACAGTTTCCAACCGGAACCTGCAATGTATGACCGGAAGCTACAACTTCGCAGCCAACTTCAATTCCTTTTGTTTCGCCGTAAGCGGCAAGACGCACAGTTTTATCTTCAAGCCCAACAACCTCTGCCAGAAGCGAAGTGCCGTTTCTAAGTCTGATTGTACACATTTCTCCAATTACAGAACGCGGTCCTTCACTTTCAATTTCAAGACCTTTTACAGCTTTTACCCTGCCTGTATAGAGAATTGTTTCCGCATCAACTACTTTTTCAAGATATTTTGTAAAATTGAATTCATGCTTAAAAGAAGCTGCCATTCAGATTATTCTCCCGAAGCTAAAGAATCTGAACGTTTGATTGTCTTAAGAGGAGAAACTTCAAGAATCTTGTTTTCAAGTTCAGTAAGCTGACTTGAAATGCGGGCATCAATTGCACCAAAATCGGTTTCGACAATACAACCGCCTTTTTCTACAGACGAATCTTCAAGAATATTAATTCCCTGAATATTTTCTACATGCTGAATAAATTCCTGCGTATGAGCCGACGCAAGCTGCAAATCTTCAACATTTACACGCAAAGTAACTGTACCGCGCGCACGAACTTTTTTAAGAGCAGCCAGCGTATTTGCCATAACAACATTTTTCTGATTTTCTGAAAGGATTTTTACAACCTTACGAGCCATTAAAATAACAAGTTCAACAATCTGACTTTCGGTTTCCTGCAAGATTTCTTCGCGGCGCTGCATAACACTTTCTACAATTTTGTGCATGCGCTCAATCAGGCGTTCAACTTCTTCCTGCCCTTCCTGATAACCGCGGGCATTTCCTTCAGCATAACCTTTCTGTTCTGCTTCGCCTTGAAGCTTATCGCGCTGTTCCTGCGCATCGGCAATAATCTGCTCTGCTTCCAGACGCGCTTTTGCAATTATATCGTCAGCTTCGCGCTGCGCATCAGCTTTTAAAATTGCCGCTTCGTCAGTCTGACGTTTTACTTCGGCAAAGGCTGCATCCTCGGCTCGTTTTACAATTTCGTTGGCTTCGTTCTGCGCCTTTTCCAGCATATCAGCTTTTTCAGTTTCCCACTGAGCCTTGTATTCTTCTGCCTCGCGGCGCAAATCATCAGCTGTAGGACCTGTATATTCTTCAACAACTTCCTCTTCAACTTCTTCTACCGGAGAAAAATCTTTATAAAGAGGAAGCACTACTTTTTTATCGCTAACCTTGGCTTCGCCAGGTCTAAAAACTGTTTTTGCCACTTAAAGCAATCTCCTTACAAGCTGATTTTAAGAAACAAGTTCGTCTTCGCCGGAACGGGCAATAACGATATCACCATTATCTTCAAGACGTCGGATTATAGATACAATCTTCTGCTGAGCTTCTTCAACGTCCTTCAAGCGTACAGGTCCCATAAATTCCATATCTTCCTTAAGCATTGATGCGGCACGTTTAGACATGTTACGGAAGATTTTGTCCTGAACTTCGGTATCAACAGATTTAAGCGCTTTTGCAAGTTCCTGCTGGTCGACATCGCGAAGTACCTTCTGAATAGCTCGATCGTCGAGCATAACGATATCCTCGAATACAAACATTCGCTTTTTGATTTCCTCTGCCAAATCCGGATCGTCCTCTTCAAGAGATTCGATAATTGACTTTTCAGAAGAACGGTCAACAAGGTTCAAAATTTCAACGATAGCTTCAACACCACCGGCAGCAGTATAATCTTCTGAAGACAGAGTAGAAAGCTTCTTTTCCAAAACGCGTTCAACTTCGCGCAAAACATCAGGAGAAGTTCGGTCCATTGTTGCAAGACGCTTAGAAACTTCGGCCTGCATATCTTCCGGCAAGTTCTGCAAAATAACGGCAGCTTTGCCAGGTTCAAGGTAAGCAAGAATCAAGGCAATAGTCTGCGGATATTCCTGCTGAATAAAGTTCAAAAGATGAGCCGGGTCTGTACGGCGAATAAAGTCGAACGGACGAACCTGAAGACTTGAAGTAAGACGGTTGATAATATCAATTGCTTTTTGACTTCCCAAAGATTTTTCAAGAAGCTCGCGGGCATAGTCAATACCACCGGTTGTGATGAAGTTCTGAGCATTCATCAGCTCCTGGAACTCTTCAAGAACAGCGTCTTTAAATTCAGGATTAACTTTTTCCTGACGCGCAATTTCAAAGGTTAAAGTTTCTACTTCATCTTCGCGCAAATGCTTCATGATTTCGGAAGAAACATCCGGTCCAAGAGAAATAAGGAAGATAGCCGCCTTTTGACGACCTGTAAGACTTTTATAATCTTTACTGCCTTTTTTAGAACCACCAGCTCCGGCAGGTTTTAACTGGCCTGGTTTTGGCACAGGTTTAGGGCTGTCGGCTTTTGGTGCATCTGCAACAACTAAATCGTCTGACATTCTATTCCTCCATTAACCAAGTTCTAATGAGCATTGCAACATCCTCAGGATGCTCTTTTGCCATATTGATTGCATTTTCCTGAAGTTCCATACGTCTTGTTTCTTCGACAGACATTGTAACTTCCATACCATCGTCTTTTGCTTCCCAAAGTGCACGTTCGCGGGCTGCCTGCTGTTCTGCAAGAAGACGTGCTTCGCGTTCGCGGCGGCGTCTTTCCAGTTCGCGGCTGATAACACGGAACATAATAAAGCCGATAAGAACAACTGCAACAGCTACAAGAATCATAAGAAGTGTTCTTCTGCGCTGAATTGCAGCAAAATATTCGTCATCTTCTGCCTTAAACTGGTCAGTTCGGTCATACTGAATGTTAGTTACATGAACAAGGTCTCCACGTTCACGGTTATAACCAATTGCACCTTTAATAAGGTCTTCTGCCTTTGAAAGTTCGGCAGCAGGAATTTCATCATAATGACGTTTTAATGCACCGTCTTCTACAATAAAATTACCCTGATTATCTTTTTCAATACGCCATTTACCGTCAAGGTTGACAGAAACCGAAACACGGTCAATTTTTGGCGCAGTAATTTCGTGAGTTTCCTTTGAATTAAGTTCGTTGTTCTGAGTAAGTCCGGTTCTTGTAGTAGTTCCAATTACGTTAGACATATCAGCATAAACAGGAGAATTTTCGCCCTCTGCACCAGCCGGTCCTTCCGGATTATAACCGGTTCCCTGCCAGGTTTCTGTTACACTCTGTGTTGAACGCGGCAGATAGTCACGGAATTCAGAATCATCATAAGGAGTATCAGGATTATCTGCTTTGATTTCAATAGGAAAATATTCTTTTGAATCTGTAGTTTTCTGAGAAGTATCCATTTCGATTGTAACAGCCATATCGCGGCAACGATCCTGAGTATATGTCTGCTGAAACAGATTAAGGATTTTTGCACGAATTTCTGTTGCAAGCTTAAGCTTTGCCTTTTCAGTACGCTCTGTAACAGAAAGACGGTCAAGGTCGGCCATATCTTCAAAATTATTTACCTGAGCACCGGTAGAATCAGTAATAATAAGGAATTCCTGAGTCAACCCCGGAACAGCGGCAAGAATAGCACGCTGCAAACCTTCAAGACGCTTTCTGTCTTTAAGGATAGAACTGCCCGAAGACGGATAAAGAATTACAGAACAAGTCTGAGGATTCTGATCAGATTTAAAAAGTTTTTCTTCAACAGGAGGAACCGAAACTTCTGCATGATCAATATCACTATAACTTTCTATAAATTTTCGAAGTTCTTCTTCTTTCTTTTTCTGGTACTTAACTTTCTGGTCGGCATCGGTAGTAGACCAGTTACGTGTAAAATAATCACCCCAGATATCAACGTTTGAAGGAATAAGATTTTCATCATTCAACACAGGAATAATTCTGCGCTTAGTTTTTTCATCAGCGACATAAATATAACCCGCATCGTCTGTACTCGCAGTAATTCCAGATTTATCAAGCCGGTCAAGAATCTTGTAGAGTGAATTTTCATCGGTTACAGGGGCGTTAAACAGCCTTACAGTAGAAGGCTTTGCAGACATTTTTGCTGCAGCAACAACCGCAATAATAACAACGGCGATAATGCCAAATAAAATAACTTTTTGAACTGGTTTCCATTTTGCCCAAAGATCTTTAAGCTTTGAAACCGTCCTTTGAAGCCATTCGTTCATTAGTTCCCCTCCCGTGAACGAATAATTTTAAAGAAATTTATAGTAAATTTAATTAAGTATAACACACGCAAAAAGATAATGCAATGAAAAAATCAGGACAAACGTATTTAATGAGTTTAGCAAAAAAAACTGTTGACATTTATAATATAACGTTGTTATATTAACATA
>Ga0310695_10009211_pt1 | contig 14944 bp, 7 predicted proteins | sample RumenRJG_04DNA_FD_203882 | JGI IMG/M metagenome (GOLD analysis project Ga0310695, IMG submission 203882) | Bovine rumen microbial communities from Lethbridge, Alberta, Canada - RJG_04 (v2) (version 2) | ecosystem: Host-associated > Mammals > Digestive system > Stomach > Rumen | place: Canada... | reverse complement strand
GGGTATATTGCAGCCCCGCCGCTACCATCAGCCTATCCATCGCCAGCCTGCGTTGCTGTGGCGACAGGCGGTAGTCGAGTTGCATTTGTTTGCTCCAACCCAGCGTGTTGATCTGCGCCAATTCGTTGAGTATACGCACGGTATCGTGCGAGTCCAGCAAGGTGAGGCTATGGTCCAACGCGTGGCGCGGATAGTTCTCGCAAACGTCCATCACTTTGGCCGCAAACTCGTCGGCCGAGCCGCCCCTTGCGTAGTCCAGAATGGCGTTGCGAAACACATAATTCATCACGCCGTCCAGCTGTCCCGTGGCGAAATAGTGCCTTTGCACGCCGTAGCTGCATTTGGTAGAGGCGTCCTCCCATACTTCGCCTATCACGTTGGCCATAGGCTGGGTCGCGCGTATGCGGTTGCACAATTCGTCGAGATATGCGTCGGGCAACTCGTCTACCACGTCCAGTCGCCAGTCTATGTCGTACTGCGTCCAATGCGCCACCGGGCCTTGGGGGCCGAAAAGGAAGGCGCGTGCGCTCTTGCTCTTTTTGTTGATGGTGGGCACGTTTTCTATGCCCCACCAGCAATCGTATTTGCCGTCGCGATGAATGTTAAACCAATCCTTGTATGGCGACTCGTCGCCTTGGTAGGCGCCCACCGAGTCGAAGTGACCGTCGCGATTGAAATATAGGCTGTCCGAGCCGGTGTGATTGAATACGCCGTCGAGCATGATGCGCATACCGCGCGCTCGCGCCTCGCGCACCAGTGTGGCAAAGTCGGCCTCGGTGCCCAGCAACGGGTCTATTTGCATATAGTCGGCGGTGTCGTAACGATGGTTGCTTACCGACATAAAGATGGGGCTCAAAAATAGGAGTGTAACGCCCAAACTCTGCAAATAATCCAATTTGGACACGATGCCCAAAAGGTTGCCGCCAAAGAAATCGGTCGCGTCGTAAGGCGCGCCGTTTTTGCCCACGATATCCACGTCGTCGTCCCACTCTTTGTAGGTGCGCGGGGGCAGGCTGTCGAGTCTGGGGTCGTGTGGAATCTCGGCGCGACAAAAACGATCTACGAAGATATGGTAGGCGATTTCCTTGCCCGTACCCCTATCTTCGCGCACTTTTTGGCCGTACACCGTCAGTTGCCATTCGGGCAAAAAGTCGCCGCAAACGGCGTTGCCCATTTTGTCGCGCCCCGCAAACACTACGCCCCCGGGCGTATCTATCTCGAAACGGTAGAAATAGAGCCCCCACTTGGGTGGAGCGAATTGGACGGAATAGACGCGGTAGCCGTCGGCTTGCCCCTCCGCCTGCATTGCGTAGGGGGTGGATATGTCGTTGTGGCGCACCACGAGGCGCACTCCACTTTCTCCCGCGTCTTGGCGCACGCGACAGCGAAAGCGTATAGGCGTTTTTTCGCGCACGGCGCCAAAGGGAGTTTTGTCTATATGATTGTTGAAACGAAACATTGTGTCGCGGGTTATTTAACGGGTTTGATATTCCAGATGCGGTCGGCGTATTCTTTCACGGCGCGGTCGGCGGCGAAAAATCCGCTCTTTGCCACGTTGACCAAGCTCATGCGGTTCCAGCGCTCGCGATCGCGGTAGGCGCGGTCGATCTCGTCGTGTACGTTGACGTAGCTGCGGAAGTCGGCGACGCACAGGAAGGGGTCGGGCTTGCCACCGCGGCCAATGGTCAACAGATCTGCCAACTCGGCAAAGGAAACCCCGCCGATGCCCGCGCGCATCAAGTCGATGACGCGTTTGAGGTCTACGTCGTTGTTGTAGTAGCTAGAGGGCGAGTAGCGGTTGCTGTTCATCAATTCGCCGGCTTGCTCGGCGCGCAAACCGAAGATGAAGATGTTTTCGGCGCCCACGTTTTCATATATCTCCACGTTGGCACCGTCCATGGTGCCGCAGGTAACGGCGCCGTTGATCATAAACTTCATGTTGCCGGTGCCGCTGGCCTCTTTGCCCGCTACCGATATTTGCTCGCTCACTTCGCTGGCGGGCATGATGATCTCGGCCAACGAAACGCAGTAGTTCTCGAGAAATACCACTTTGAGTTTGCCCTTGATGTCGGGGTCGTTGTTGATCTGCTTGCTCATCATATAGATAAGGCGAATGATCTGCTTGGCCACGTAGTAGCTGGAGGCCGCCTTGGCGCCGAATATAAAGGTGCGGGGTGTAATGTCGAGATCGGGATTATCCTTGAGTTTGATGTAGAGGTCGAGGATATGTAGCACGTTCAGCAGCTGCCTCTTGTATTCGTGCAAACGCTTTACCTGCACGTCGAAAATGCTGTTTTCGTCCAACGTAACGTCGTAGTTGTCCTTGATGTATTTGGCCAAACGCACCTTGTTGTGCAATTTGATGCGTTCCAACTCGTCCAGCACCTGCTTGTCGCCTTGGTATTGCATAAGGGGGGACAGGTCGGCCGTGCGTATGAAGTCTTCGCCTATCAATTTGCAAGCCAGATCGCTCAGCTCGGGGTTTGCCTCGCACAGCCAGCGGCGATGGGTGATGCCGTTGGTGACGTTGGTATACTTCTCGGGGTGCATTTTGTATCCGTCCTTAAACACGTCGGTGATCAATATCTCGGAGTGCAATGCCGATACGCCGTTGACGGTATGCGAGGCCGCCAGACACAGATTGGCCATGCGAATTTCGCCGTATGCCATAATGGCGTTGCGGGTTACTTTGTCCCAATCGTTGGGGAAGGCGCGCCACAATTCGTCGCAATAGCGGCGGTTGATCTCGCAGATGATCTGGTAGACGCGGGGTATCTGTTGCTCCACCAAGTGTTGCGGCCATTTTTCCAATGCCTCGGCCATAACGGTATGGTTGGTGTAGGATACGGTATTGCACACGATGTCCCACGCTTTTTGCCAATCGTAGCGGTAGTCGTCCACCAGTATGCGCATCAACTCGGGTATGCACAGCGTAGGGTGCGTGTCGTTGATGTGAATGGCCACTTGGTCGGCCAAATTGTCCAAATTGGGGTTGTATTTGAGGTGATTTTTGAGAATGCTCTGCACGCTGGCCGACACAAAGAAGTATTGCTGTTTGAGTCGCAGTGCCTTGCCCTCTATGTGGTCGTCGGCGGGGTAGAGCACCTTGCTTATGCTTTCGGCCAACGCCTTGTTTTCGCTGGCTTTGAGATATTCGCCGCGGCTAAACAACGCCATGTCGAATTCCACCGGCGTGGTGGCCGCCCATAGGCGAATGCGGTTGACGGCCTTGGTGTGGTAGCCCGATATATACATATCGTAGGCCTTGGCCAAAATGGTGGTGTAGTTTTTGTGGTTGATGGTCAGGTTGCCGTCCGACCAATTCTCCTCCACCGTGCCGCCGAAACGCACCTCAAAGGTCTCCTCGGGGCGGGGCGCCAGCCAATTTTCGCCGCCTTCCTGCAACCAGGTGTCGGGCATCTCCATCTGCCAGCCGTCCACGATGCGTTGGCGGAAGATGCCGTAGTCATACCGAATGGAAAACCCGTTTGCCGCATAGTCCTCGCTGGTCAACGCGTCCATATAGGCGGCGGCCAAGCGGCCCAAGCCGCCGTTGCCCAAGCCTGCGTCCGGCTCGAGCGCTTCGAGGTCTTCGAGGTCCCAGCCGTAGCCTTTGAGTGCCTCTTTGACCACGTCGGTCAGGCCCAAATTGTAGAGGTGGTTTTTGAGGGAGCGGCCAAGCAAAAATTCCATACTCATATAGAACACTTGCTTTTGTTGTTTGGCGCGTATTTCGTGCTTGAAGTCCATGCGTTTTTGCGACAAAATGTCGCGCACCACAAAGCATACCGCGTCGAACATTTGTTTCTTGGTGGCGTCGCCGGCCGATATGCCTTGGTAGCGGCTCACTTGACGCTCGATCAAATTCTTCATTTCTTTTACGCTGATGTTTTCTGTCATGTAGTCCTCCTGTGTGGGTCTATTTGAGCAAACTGTCGTACAAATCCGCGTATTTGGCGGCCGATACGCTCCAGCTGAAATCGGTGGTCATATCGTTGTGCATGATTTGCTTCCAATTTTCTTTGTCGTTGTTGTACATATCTATGGCACGCCACACGGCGCCCAACATTTCGCCCGCGTTGTAGGCGTAGAAGGTAAAGCCCAAGCCCTCTTTTGTGGTGGGGTCGTAGGCCTTGACGCTGTCTTTCAATCCGCCCGTTTCGCGCACGACGGGTACCGCGCCGTAGCGCATCGCTATCATTTGCGACAGGCCGCACGGCTCGAATTTGCTGGGCATAAGGAAGATGTCCGACGAGGCGTACAATTTGCTGGCGAGATCTTTGCTGAAATTGATGATCACGCGCAGTTTGGCGCCGTAGCGGCGCTCCAATTCCTTAAACCCGTTTTCAAACCGCCATTCGCCCGTGCCCAATATCACCAGTTGTACGTCGGCGGACAGCAGTTCCTCCGCCGCTTCCAGCACGAGGTCAAACCCTTTTTGGGTGGTGAGACGGCTTATCATGCTGATGAGGGGACGGTCGGCGCGATAGTTGAGATCCAACAGTTCGCACACGGCCTTTTTGTTATCTTGCCTTTTTTCGGGGCAGGAGGCGTCGAAGGGGACGAATACGGCGCTATCCGTCTTGGGGTTGTACAAGTCGGGGTCGATGCCGTTGATGATGCCCGATATCTTGTATTGGCGTGCTTTGAGAATGCCGTCCAGATCGTAGGCATAGAAGGGGTGCTGCAACTCTCTGGCGTAGGTGGGGCTCACCGTCGTCACGGCGTTGGCGCACTCGATGCCGCCCTTCAGATAGTTCATGGCCCCTGCGTATTCCACCAACGAAATGGCCTCGTTTGGCAATGCGCATATCTCGTGGGCAAGCGAAATATCGTATTTGCCCTGAAACTCTATGTTGTGTATGGTAAACACGGTCTTGACGTTGGCCAACTTTTCGTTGCCGCGATAGAACACGTCCAAAAAGACGGGTATCAACGCGGTGTGCCAATCGTTGCAATGGATCACTTGGGGCGCAAAGTCGATGACGCTCATCGCTTCCAATACGGCTTTGCAAAAGAAAGCGAAACGCTCGGCGTCGTCGTATTGGCCGTACATCGTATTGCGGCGGAAGTAGTATTCGTTGTCGATAAAGTAGTAGGTCACGCCCGCGGCCGAACTTTGAAATACGCCGCAGTATTGTTTGCGCCAGCCCAGGGTAACGTAGGTGTTGCCCACAAAGCGCATCGTGTCGGTGTAGGTAGAGGGAATGCTCGAATAGTAGGGCATTATCACGCGGCAATCCACGCCCTCTTTGATCAAGGCCTGCGGCAATGCGCCCGCCACGTCGCCCAAGCCGCCGCTACGCAAAAAGGGCATAGCCTCACCTGTGGCGAATAGCACGCGTTGCGCCACTCTCTTGGCCTCTTGTTTTGCAGATTTTTTCTTTGCTGCCATAACTCCTCCTTGACTATACAGTCTTGCCTTTGGCTACCACCACGGGGTAGGTTTCGTAGCCCGAAATGGTGCGCCCGTTGCGAATGGTCACGTCCTTGTCGGTGATGGCGTAGCACACCTCGGCGTTCTCCATCACCTCGCCGTTTTCCATAATGATACTGTTTTTGATCACGGCGCCCTTGCCCACCTTTACGCCGCGGAACAACACCGAGTTTTCGACGGTGCCGTCTATGACGCAGCCGTCGGCCACCAAACTATTTTTGACGCAGGCGTTGTCCATATATACGGTGGGAACGCTGTCTTTGACCTTGGTGTAGATGACGCCCTCGCCGTAGAAAAGTTTGTTGCGCTTGTCATTATCGAGCAAGGCGATATTTTCGTTGTAAAAACTCTTGATGTCGTCCACCACGGCCACGTAGCCGTCTATCTTGTATTGGTACAGTTTGAGGTCGTGCACTTGCTTTGTCAGCACATCCTTTTCCCAGTCGAAACAGCCGCGCGAATATTGCTTTTCTACGATTTTTATCAACAAATCCTTTTTGATGAGGTAGATGTTGAGACCTATATCGTAGGTTTCGTCCTCGGGTTTTTCGGTGATGTAGATATCCTTGATGCGGCCGTCCTCTTGTGCGCTCACTACCATGCGGCGCGACGAGGTGGGGCAGGCTTTGTGCGTCAGCACGGTTACGTCCGCGCCGTTTTTGACGTGCGCGTCATACACCTTGTTGAAGTCGATGTTCATGGCCACGTTGCTGTTGGTCAACAACACGTACTCCTCGGGGTTGTGGGACAAAAAGCCTTGTATCGAGTACAATGCCTCTATCTTGCCCTTGTACATCTCTCGCGAAGCGTTCAGCACAAAGGGCGGAAAGATGGATATGCCGCTGTTTTTGCGGTTGAGATCCCAATCGCGACCCATGCGAATGTGGTCCATCAGCGACGAGTAGTTGCTGCGGGTAACGATACCGATTTGGGTAATGCCCGAGTTGACCATATTGGAAAGGGTAAAGTCGATCAGGCGATATCTGCCGCAGAAAGGCAAACTGGCCGTGGTGCGGTGTATCGTCAATTCGTTGAGTTTCGTTTCGTAATCACTTGCAAATATTACGCCCATTACGTTGTTCATAGTCCACCTCCTATTCTACCATCTCGGCGGGTTTCACTTTGCCGCCGTCCGCCACTTTCGCGCCGGGGCCTACCAGCGCAATTTGCCACTCGCCCTTGACGGGTGCGGTTTGAATGGCGCCAACCACCGCGCCTGCGCCTATGGTGGCGTTTTCGCCGATGATACTGTAGTATACCTCGGCGCCGTTGGCTATCTTGGCGCCGGGCAGCACCACCGAGCCTATGACTCTGGCGCCCATGCCCACGTGCGCGCCGTGCGATATGATGCTATCTTTCACTTCGCCGTATACCGTGGCGCCCTCGCTGACGATGGCGTGCTTTACCAAGGCCGAAGCCGCAATAAACTGCGGGGGCTCGGCCGAGTTGCGGGCGTAGATCTTGTCGCCGCCGTCGCCGCCGATGTTGATGCCGCTCTTGTCGTCCAACAGATCCATGTTGGCCTCCCACAACGAACTGACGGTGCCCACGTCCTTCCAATATCCGTGGAATTCGTGCGCCCACAGCACTTTGCCATCGCGCAACATATTGGGTATGATGTTTTTGCCGAAATCGTTTTCGCTGTCGGGGTTGGCCTCGTCGTCTATCAGGTATTGGCGTAGCACCGACCAGTTGAATATGTAGATGCCCATGCTGGCTTTGGTGCTTTTGGGGTGCTTGGGCTTTTCCTCGAATTCGTATACGCTACCGTCGGGATTGGTGTTCATGATACCGAAGCGGCTGGCTTGCTCGAGGGGCACGTCGTACACGGCTATGGTGCAATCGGCGTTGTGCTTTTTGTGGCAATCCAACATCTCGTCGTAGTCCATCTTGTAGATATGGTCGCCCGACAAAATGAGCACGTACTCGGGGTTGAAGCGGTCGATAAACATGATGTTTTGGTATATGGCGTTGGCGGTGCCTTTGTACCACTCGCCCGCGTTGCCTTTCATATAAGGAGGCAATACGTATACGCCGCCCGACAAGCGGTCGAGATCCCAAGGCTGACCGTTGCCGATATATTGGTTCAGTTCAAAGGGTTGGTATTGCGTCAATACGCCCACCGTATCTATGCCCGAATTGACGCAGTTGCTCAAGGGGAAGTCGATGATGCGGTATTTGCCGCCGAAGGGCACGGCAGGTTTGGCGACGGCGCGCGTCAATACGCCCAGTCGGGTGCCTTGGCCGCCTGCCAACAGCATAGCTATACATTCTTTGTTTTTTCGTTGATTCATATTTGCTCTCCTTACTTGGTTTTTTTCAAAAATAGCGCACTATTGGGCGCCACGCCCAAAGTGATATGATACGGTAGATAGTTGACCTCGCCTTCCTCTGCGTCGAAGTGCCACACGACGTCGTTGTCGCCCACGCCAAAGCGGCGGTCGGCGCTGTTGAGTATAGACTCGTAGTGGCCGGCCTCGGGCACGCCCAACAAATAGTTGGCGCGGTATACGGGCGAGAAGTTGAGCACCACTATGACGTAGTCCCCGTTTTTGGCTATGCGCCGCCAGGACAGAATATTCCAGTTGTTGTCGTTGACAGCGTGCCATTGAAACCCGTCGTAGCTGCAGTCCTGCTCCCAAAAACACGGCTCGCTGAGATAGAGCGCGTTGAGACTGGCGGTGTAGGCCTGCATGCCGTTGTGCGAGGGGTATTGCATCAAGAACCAATCCAGCCCTTTGCGATAATCCCATTCGATAAATTGGCCGAATTCGGCACCCATAAAGGTGAGTTTTTTGCCGGGGTGCGCCATTTGGTAGGCAGTATAGGCCATCAGCCCGCCGAATTTTTCGCGGTAGTCGCCGGGTTGTTTGTTGAGCAGACTGCCCTTGCCGTGCACTACCTCGTCGTGCGAAAGGGCCAAAATATAGTGCTCCTTGAAGGCGTACACCATGCTGAACGTCATGTTGTAGTGCATATACGAGCGATAGATGGGGTCGTTTTTGATGTAGCGCAGCGTGTCGTTCATCCAGCCCATGTTCCATTTGAAGTCAAACCCCAGCCCGCCCACGTCGGTGGGGGCGGTTATGCCCTCGTAGTCGGTGGACTCCTCCGCTATCATCAATGCGCCTCTAAAGCGACAATGCACCGAACCGTTGATCGTCTGCAACAGCGACTTGGCCTCCAGATTGATGGAGCCGCCCTCTACGTTGGGCACCCATTCGCCGTCGTTGCGGCCGAAGTTGAGGTAGAGCATACTGCTGACGGCGTCCATGCGAATGCCGTCTATGTGGTAGAGGTCGAACCAAAACACGGCCGACGACACCAAAAAGGATCGCACTTCGTTGCGGCCGTAGTCGTAGATATAGGTGCCCCATTGGGGGTGCTCGCCTTTGTTGCCTTGGTATTCGTAAAGGCAGGTGCCGTCAAATTTGCCCAAGCTGAAACTGTCTTTGGGAAAGTGGGCCGGCACCCAATCCATAATGACGCCGATGCCCGCTTGGTGCAAACGGTCAACAAGGTACATCAGGTCGTGGGGCGCGCCGTAGCGCGAGGTGGCGGCAAACATACCCGTACACTGATACCCCCACGAGTCGTTGAGGGGATACTCGCTGAGGGGCATAAACTCCACGTGCGTGTAGTGCATACCCTTGAGGTAGGGTATCAATTCCTCCGCCACTTTGCGGTAGCTGTAGTAGTTGCCGTCGGGGTAGCGGCGCCAACTGCCCAGGTGCATTTCGTAGATATTCATCGGGCTATTGAAAACGTCGCCGTCGCCGCGGTGGGCCATCCACTCGCCGTCGTGCCAATCGTAGCCCTCCAGCCGGACCAGCTTGCCGGCGTTGTTGGGCGAGGTCTCGGCGTGCAAAGCGTAGGGATCCGTCTTTTCCACGATGCGTCCGTCGCAGGTCTCTACGCTATAACGATAGATCTGCCACTCGCGGGCGTACTCGACGTAGGCTTCCCACACGCCGTCCGATATCTTGTGCATGGGGTTGGCGTTGCGATCCCAATAGTTAAAGTCGCCCACGACGGATACGCTGCGTGCGTTGGGCGCCCAAACGCGAAACCACCAGCCGTTTTGACCTTGCTCGGCGCTTTGGTGCGGGCACATAAACTTGTAGGACTCGTAGTTGGTGCCCTGGTGGAATAGGTAGAGGGGATAGTTGTCTTGCATAAGCCGCTCCTTCGCGCTGGTGCGCCGATTTACCCTATTGTAACACACACGCGCTGCGATTTCAATAAAAAACTTTATTTTTATAAAATAAACGCACGCATTTCGCGACGACGCAAAGTGAGTCGGTGGCGGCGTATGGCGAGGGAGGGCAAAGCCATACTATCACTATGAAAACCTTGCGCCTTGCATTGTTTATGCTATGGCTCCTTGTATTCGGATTTGTTTGGGGCCTGTCTTTTTTCGTGCCGTTTTCCTCGCCGTTTGCCGCGGCGGAGGGCGATGCGTTCGTGACGCAAACGGTTCGTTCTGCGTGTTCCGATGTGCCTTGCGCGTCGCCTTTGCCGGAGGCTACGCATCGGCGGCGTGCAAGCGGCGACGAGGGCTGTCTGATAGCCGAGGTGCGCCTTGTTGTCGACGGACATGAATATCGCAAAAACGCGTGCATTCCCGCACATATATATCTTGTTGCCCAAAGATACGGCTCGTTTGAGGCGTGCTTTTCAGCCCTTTCGAGGCAGGGTGTGCCTTGGCGCCGTCTATGCGATTGGGCGGCCTATCCGTTGGGCCGTTCGTTGGCCGAGTGGTTGTCTAAATTCGAGACGCCGCCCGTAGACGCCATGGTTGCGTTGGGCGCCACGGGGCCTACGGTGCGCCCCCACAAGGACGGGCGTATGGTCGACCGCTCCTGCCTTTTGTCGGCGGTCGCCGCTTGTTTGGACGGCGGTACGCCGGCACCGCTTGCGTTGTCCTTTGCCGCCGCCGAGGTGCGCACCGCCGAGGTGGAGGAGCGCACGGCTTTGCTATCCACTTTTTCCACGCCCTATGCCGACAACGCCAACCGCGTACACAATCTGCGGCTCGCGTGTCGCGCCGTCAACGGTTTGGCGCTATCCGAGGGCGATATTTTCAGCTTTAACGCCACGGTGGGCGAGCGTAGCGCCGAGCGGGGTTATTTGCCCGCCAAAGTCATTGTCGACGGCGCCTATGCCGAGGGTGTGGGCGGCGGCGTATGTCAGGTGAGCACCACCCTCTACAACGCCGCTATGTTGGCGGGGTTGGCACAAGTGGAGGCACACCCCCATTCGGCGGCGGTGCACTACGTAGACCCCGCGCGCGACGCTATGGTCAGCGGGTGGAGCGATATGCGCTTTGCCAACGATACCGACAGCCCCGTCTATTTGTTTGCCGAGGCCAAGGGCGGCAAGGTTACGGTGCGCGTGTATGGTCGACGTCTTTCGGCCCCCGTCAAGCTGTCCGTACAAAAGCAGGTGTTGGAGCCTTTTCGCAACGTCGACGAGGCAGGGCATTCGCTTGATTCTACCGAGGGCTATCGCTTGGTTTCCGCCGGTCAAAACGCGTTGCGCGCCACCTTGACCCGCAGGCAAGGCGGTACCAGCCAAATCTTGCGCAGCAACGCTTACCCTGCGCGCGACGCCGTGTGGCAGCGCATACCCGACGCCGCGCCCGACGACAACGGCCGGGCGGATAGCCCAAGAGCGTAGGGCGGCGCACGGACGGTCGGCGGCGACGGCAACGTCGCTTGGTTGCGCCCCTTTGCGCTACGTCACCTTATATTCGCCTTGTTTTTCGGCCCTTCGTGCGCCGTGCGTCGGCTGCTTTACCGAGGGGTCGGCGCGCCGCCGCTTCGTTTTCGGCGGTAATTTTGCCGTGTGCGCGCATCGGACAGACTGCGACAATAGTCACAAAAGCCGCATAAATGCTTGCATAAACAAGCCAATATGCGCGAATTTTGTCGAATATGTATAAATATGCAAAATATGGCGGCAAGAAAGGCAATGCGGAGCAAAAACTTGACAAATCTTTCGGGCGTGTTATAATAAATGTATCGTGCGCATATATATGCGTATGACGGGGCTTCGGCCTCGGGCGTTGGTTAAGTTTGCTCCGTGGGAACGCCGTGAGGCGTGCTCGGCGCGGGACCGACGCGACGTCGGGCTTGGTCAGGTGCAATCCGCGCGGCGTTGGCTACTCTCGTTTGTTCGACGCGCGTCGTATAGAATGTTTCCGTTGCATCGGCAACGTATGTGATTATGTTAAAATTAGTAGGGATTACCAAAGAGTACCCTTTGGGCAACACCGAAAAAGCGGTGGCGCTCAAGGGCGTTGACGTAGAGTTTCGCAAAAAAGAATTCGTATCCATTTTGGGCCACTCGGGCTGCGGCAAGACCACCTTGCTCAACATTATCGGCGGCTTGGACCGCTACACCACGGGCGACCTTTTTATCAATGGCATCAGCACCAAACAATTCAAAGATAAGGATTGGGACAGCTATCGCAATCATAGCGTGGGTTTTGTTTTTCAAACCTACAATTTGATCATGCACCTCTCGGTCATCGAGAACGTAGAGTTGGCTCTCACCCTAGTGGGCGTCGATCGCAAGGAGCGCCACGAGCGTGCGCGCCAAGCGCTGGCGGCCGTGGGGCTCAAGGGGCAGGAGAACAAGCGCCCCAATCAGTTGTCGGGCGGTCAGATGCAACGCGTGGCCATTGCCCGCGCCATTATCAACAACCCCGACATCTTGTTGGCGGACGAGCCGACGGGCGCTTTGGACACCGAGACCAGCGTGCAGATCATGGAGATACTCAAGGAGCTGTCTCGCGATCGCTTGGTGGTGATGGTTACGCACAATCCCGAGTTGGCCGAGCAGTACAGCACGCGCATCGTGCGCCTTACCGACGGCTTGGTGGTGGGCGATACCAATCCCTTTACGATAGAGGACGCCGAACTGGAGGCGTTGGAGGACGCTATGCCCGAAGAGGAAGGGGAGGAAGAGGACGCGACCGACAACGGCGAGGAAAGCACCGCGGCCGTTGTCAAGCGGTTTTTGCGCCGTCGTCATCGCCGCAAGGAGCGCAAGCACACCAGCATGAGTTGGAAAAGCGCTCTGCGCTTGTCGGGCAAAAATCTCCTTACCAAGCGCACCCGCACCGCACTCACCTCGGTGGCGGGCAGCATAGGCATCATCGGCATAGCCATCGTGTTGGCGCTGTCGGGCGGTTTTTCCAGCTACGTCAACGCCACTGCCGAAAACTCGCTGTCCCAATATCCGCTTACCATACAAGGCTCCAGCATCAGTATGTCTTCTATCGTCAGCATCTTTATGGGCGGCGCGTTGGGCGATCACGGCTATACGGCCTACCCCGACAACAGCGACGTGTCCTTCAACCCCATCATGTCCTCTTTGCTCAGCAATCTGGACGACGTGTTGGGCAAAAACGACGTCAAATCTCTCAAAGCCTATTTGGACGACAATTTCGACCCCGCTTGGGGCACCGTCAAGTACGATTATGACCTGACGATGCACCTCTACACCGATTTCGACGGGGACGACTCGTTGCACTACTACAAGATCAATCCCTTCACTTCGCGTGTTACCGACCAACTCAACGCCGTGTTGAGCGTGGCGGGCGGCACCGACTTGGGCAATATGTTGGGCGGAGTCAACACCAACGAGATAGTCAATATGTTCAACCAATACAGCAGTATGTTCTCGGTGTGGGACGAGTTGTCCACCGACCAAGCCTTGCTCGATTCGCAATACGAACTGATCGGCGGACATTGGCCCACCTCTCCCACCGAATTGGTGCTGGTGGTAGACCGCTACAATCATATCGACGACTACATGGCCTTTGCGTTGGGTCTCACCAATCCCAACGATGCGGGCGAAGTCATCATAGCGGGTTTGGATCTCGACAATCCCGAGGCCAATCCTTTGCATAATTGGAAATATACGGCCGAGCAGTTGATGGATACTTTGCACTATCAACTCTTGTTGGAGAGCAGTTATTACAGCTTCGACGAGGCCACCGGCACCTGGCAATTCGTGCCCTATCGCCACCTCGAGGACGACAATTCGCCCGCGGTGCGCGCTTTGGTGTCGCCCACCGTCGAGGGCGAGGCCAATCCCGATTGCCAGGCGGTCACTTTGTCGCTTGCGGGCGTTATTCGTATGCGCGAAGGCGTTACGGCAGGCTCTATCAACGGCAACATCGCCTACACCAACGGATTGGTCAAATATATGATAGCCGAGGCGCAAAAGAGCGATCTTCTCCGCGCACAACGCGCCATCGGCATAGAATATAGGGGGCAAAGCGGCGCCGACAAAGTGGACAAGGTCGAATACTATATGTCGGGCGACGCCTCCATCTTTTACGATCGCAGCCCCGTGGGCACCGTGGAGTACTATTACGACGGCGTCTATCACGAGGAACCGCGCTATCTGCCCGAGGCGGGCTACACCGTCAGCTTCCTCAAACTGTTGCTTTCGGGTGGCACCGGCATCGCTACTACGCGCACCTACGGCTCTGCCGGCAACTATTCGGCCGTCAATCCCGACAAGCTAAAATATTACAAGTTGGCCACTACGGGCGAGGACGACGACTACTACGGCATGACCGCCGGCACCATAGGCGAGGTCAGCCGCGAGGTCTATCTCGATTGGTTGCACAAATTGGGCTATGCCGTCGAGGACGACCCCTCGGGCGTCAGCATCTTTGCTTCCAGCTTCGAGAATAAGGACAGGATCCTTGCTTTGCTGGACGATTTTTCCAAGAGCGAGGGCGGCAGTGAGTTGCACTACAACGATACCGTCGGCACCTTGATGAGCGGCATCACTCTCATCATTCAGGCCATCACCTACGTCCTGATCGCCTTCTCCAGCATCTCTCTGGTGGTGTCCTCCATTATGATAGCCATCATCACCTACACTTCGGTGATGGAACGCACCAAAGAGATAGGTATCCTGCGCTCTATAGGCGCGCGCAAAAAGGATATCACGCGCGTCTTCAACTCCGAGACCTTTATCATCGGCCTTATGAGCGGGCTTATCGCTTCGCTGTTTACTTGGATCATGTCCATGCCCGTCAACGCCATCTTGTACGGCTATACCAAAATCAGCAACCTCGCCGTCGTCTCTTGGTGGCACCCTCTCCTCTTGGTCGGGCTGTCCGTTTCTCTTACCTTTATCGCAGGTTTTATACCGTCGAGGATAGCGGCCAACAAAGACCCCGTCCTCGCCCTAAGAAGCGAATAATTGAGCGATTGAGCGGGATATGCGCGGTTGCGCTCGCGTCGTGTACGGGGGTACACTGGGCGCTCGTCGCAGCCGTTAGCACATCCCCTCACTCATCTCAATTCTTCGCTTCTTATTGCTACACCTAACGAGTATAGAGGACGTACCGTTTTATCCTTTGCCTATTCGTCTTTCCTCTTTCGCTGGATATGCGCGGTTGCGCTCGCGTCGTGTACGGGGGTACACCGGGCGCTCGTCGCAGCCGTTAGCACACCCCCTCATTCATCTCAATTCTTC
>Ga0310695_10009210_pt1 | contig 14945 bp, 13 predicted proteins | sample RumenRJG_04DNA_FD_203882 | JGI IMG/M metagenome (GOLD analysis project Ga0310695, IMG submission 203882) | Bovine rumen microbial communities from Lethbridge, Alberta, Canada - RJG_04 (v2) (version 2) | ecosystem: Host-associated > Mammals > Digestive system > Stomach > Rumen | place: Canada... | reverse complement strand
ATAGTCACGATAGCGCTTGCTGATGTTAGGGTTCTGGGCAATTATTTCGTTTAACTTTTCATTGGTCTTGTTCAGTTTCTCCATACATTCATTCTCGAACTTCCTAAGCGCTTTTCCACCCATTCTACCATGACTCTCTTCAATATAAGGAACTTCACAAGGATTAGCCATAAGCTCATTCTGCAAACGGGCATCCTCACCCATACAGATACTAGTATTCCTTGTCCAGTCATGAATCATAGTATAGCTCTTGCCTGGCTGAAGAACCATACGACCAGAATACATTTTGTCATTGCCCAATGACTCTTGAACGAGCACATCTGCCGTTCCAAACATAGGAATCTTAGCCGTAAACATACCTGTTTCATCAACCTTGATGTTAATGTCTGATGGAATACCTTTTACATTATTGTATGTACGGAACAGCAGATTAATATCCTTGTCCTTAATCTCCTTCGGGAAATCCTTTATCCAACCCACGATAGTAGCCTCTCCCTTGGTCATTTCTGTATTATATGGAGTATTATCAGCCACAGGATAGCCTGGCAAAGCACCATTGAATCTTGCAAGGGTGAGTTTCTGACCATTGATAGTGAACTGACGCTTGCCGTTCTTCTCCTTACCAATATTGATAGTCACTTTCTCCTGACCGTCAGTCAGTACAGCCTTCTTCTCGTCCTTACTCTCATACTTCCATATCTTACTGTTATACACGGCATTATCGGCATAGAGACCGAGTTGCCAGTCGCCAGTCTGCTCATTACGCCAGTTTGAGTCAAAAAGATCAGAAATTTCCTTCGTCTTAGAGTCTGTTATATTCCAAATCTTGAAAGCCCTATCATTAGGTCCCTCAATCAAGTGAAAACGCTCTACATCAGCAGGTAATGGCTCAAAGTGCAGGGCAATATCCGTATTGGCATTGGCAGGATCGAATTTCTCGCCCACAGCATAATCAGACTCGCCATCACGTGTAGCCTTACCACCGGTAATGAGATAATGCTTGCCGTCAGGAGCTATCAGATACGTCTCCTTCACAAACAAGAACCAATAATGCGGAATGGTCTCAACGGTTAAATGCACGATTGTTTCCTCGTTAGCGAAATCCACTTTCGTAACTTTCAAATTACATGTAGGTCGCTTGTCATAGAATGACCTTGGGGTTTCCCACACCTTCTGTGCCCAACCGCAAACAGCGATGAGCAACAACATTAAAGAAATGATGCTTTTCTTCATACAATTAGTTTTTTGTCTATAGGTTAAGATTACCGTTTTATTAACTTTCTATACTATTAATGACGCGATCTTCGAGAAATAGATTTATAGTTTTAGATTATTTTTTCCTAATCTCATTTTTATCGATAGTTTGCGTAATCCGTATATCGATTGCAAAGGTAATTACATTTTTCCAAATATGCAAGAAAATACGATATTTTTTACAATTTATTTTTCTTCCATTATCAAATGAACACCTTACGCATCACCACCCTCCACTTACCGTTAATCTTCCGTTCATAATACCATTATAATACCATTATATTACCATAATAATACCATTATATTACCATTAACTATGGTATTTTAATGGTAACTTAATTGTGTTTTTATTGGTTTATTATAGGATTTACATGCTTGCAAGAAGGGAAGTAGATAAGGGGAATGTGGTAGTAAACGGCAAATAATCACGCAATAATATCGGGAAAAAATTGGAGTTGCAAAAATAAATCATTACTTTTGCGATGAAATCCATTTTTCATTTCAAACTGGATATTACATTTTAATGATGAATACAAGATACAAAAGATTCCTTACGCTCACTATGGCTCTTATGAAAACGAATAGTTCGTTTGTTCTGTGTATTTCGTGTTCGAATGAAAATTAATGCGAGATTAATGTGGTATTAATGGACATTATATGTTTTTCACTTCGTGAGGAAACATTAATTAACGCAAATGCCACATTAATATCGCATTAATTTTTTCTCGCATACAAGTCGAATATTTCCATCATTATATACATTTCTTCCCCTTTTTCAACGTTTTCCAGCCAAATAGTTGCAAATATGAAAAAATATGAGTAACTTTGCACGCTATTTATTTACAATAAATAAAATCTTAGAAAGTGAAGATAGGATTCGACGCTAAGCGTTATTATCACAACCAGACAGGACTGGGCAATTATAGTCGCACTTTGGTGGGCGGCTTGCAAAAGCTATTCCCCGACAATGAGTATGTGCTCTATGATGAAGGCTCACTCACCCGTACTTTCTCTTTGGGAAAGAAGGCTGCAAAGGATGGTTGTGACATTTTCCACGGTCTTAGCAACGAGATTCCTTTCGACTTGTCGGCAGGAAAACGCCCAGTGTCTATCGTGACAATTCACGATGTGGCTTGGCTCACCTTCCCTGATATGTATCATTGGGCTGACCGAAAGATATATAACTGGAAGTATGGCAGTTCTTGCAGAAGAGCCGACATGGTGCTGGCAATATCAGAATCAACAAAGAGGGATGTGATCAGATTCTATGGCGTAAAGGAGGACAAGGTAAAGGTTATCTATCAGCCGGTTCAGGAATACTATTATACTCCACTACCCGATGAGACCTGCGACCGCCTCATCACGGAGCACTTTGGCAAGGATGGTCTGCCGCCTTTCATCCTCTATGTGGGGAGCATCAACTCACGAAAGAACCTACTTGGAGCACTTCAGGCATTGGCTATGATTCCAAAAGAGAACCGTCCGCTACTGCTCATCATAGGCAACGGAAGGGAATACCGAAAGGAATGTGAGGCTTTTATTGCCAAGAACTCGCTTGAAGCATATACGAGGATCGAGACAAACATTCACAACAACCAGTTGCTTCAGGCTCTCTACACAAGGGCGATGTTGTTCATCTACCCTTCCTTCTACGAGGGTTTCGGATTGCCAGTAGTGGAGGCGGCTCTTCAGCAGACACCAGTAATAACGACCACCGTATCTTCACTTCCAGAAGCCGCAGGTCCGGATGCCTGCCTGATAGATCCTCATGCCTCAGATGCAGCCGAACAGATGGCAAGGCACATCGACAGCCTTTGCAGCGACAGGGCTTTGGCAAAGGGCATAGGACAAAAGATGGAGGCATACGCAAGAAGGATGTTTACGCCAGAGACGATTAGTAAATTACTAATTACAAATTACGAATTACTAATTGGGAAATAGTAAAATATGTCAATAAAGGAAATATACAATAAAGATCCAAAGTATGGTCAGTTCCTCCGATTCTGCGTAAACGGAGTATTGGCAGTAGCCATTCAGTATGCAGTATATTGGGTGTTGATAAAATGGATCAACGTAAACATAGCCTATACGCTAAGCTACATCGTATCATTCTGCTGCAACTTCGTGATAACGAGCTACTGGACTTTCCATAGTAGTCCGTCATGGAAGAGACTGATAGGTTTCGGAAGTTCGCATGTCGTCAACTTCTTCGTACAGCTCGGATTCCTGAACCTATACCTATGGCTCGGAATACCGAAGGAATGGGCGGCACTCTTAGCTATGGGATCAGCAGTTCCCGTGAACTTCGCAATGTTGCATTTTGTGTATAAAAAGCCCGAAAAAGTAAAAAGTATAAATTAAAAAGTAAAAAGTATGATTAGCATACGAAGTAAAAAGTAAAAATTAAAAAGTATAATTACCATGTATAGCGAAAGGCTGTCGGAGAAAATACTAATCATACTTTTTACTTATTACTTTTTAATTTTTAATTTTTCTCGAAGATGAAGAAAGTAACGATATTATTACCAGCATACAACGAGGAGAAGTCATTCCGCTTGATGGAGGAGTGCATGAACCGTGTGCTTGAAGAGAATCCCGGATATGAGTGGGAGTTTCTTCTTGTAAACGACGGTTCTACGGACAACACCCTTCAGCAGATGATAAGACTACACAATCAGGATCCTCAGCATTGGAGCTATATCGACCTTTCACGAAACTATGGCAAGGAGATTGCCATGATGGCAGGTTTCGACTATGTGGATAGCGATGCTATGATCATCATGGACTCTGATATGCAGCATCCTATCAACGTGATTCCTGAGATGCTGAAATGGTGGGAGGAAGGATATGACGATGTGTATGCCCAGCGCGAAGGCTCAAAGGAAACATGGTTCAAACGCAAGTCATCGCACGTTTACTATAAGTTGCTGCAAAGACTTACGAATGTGCCAATCCAGAAAGATACGGGCGACTTCCGACTTCTTGACCGCTCCTGCATAGAGGCACTCAAGAGTATGCGTGAGGTGGAGCGAAACACCAAAGGCATGTACTCATGGATAGGCTTTAGGAAGAAAGGCATAACGTACAAGCAACTTGAGCGTCAGGAAGGCGAGACGAAATGGAAGTTCTCTGCACTTCTCAACCTCGCTCTCAACGGTATAATGGCATATACCACGGCTCCTCTGAGAATCGTTAGTTTCCTCGGAATATTCGTGTCTTTGATTGCTTTCCTCTATCTCATCTACATCATCGTGGTGACAAATCTCTTCGGAGAGCCAGTAGCGGGCTACCCTACGATAATGGTGACAATCCTCTTCCTTGGAGGCATACAACTTATCGGTCTGGGCATAATAGGCGAATATCTCGGAAGGGTGTTCAACGAGGTAAAGCAACGGCCGGGGTATTTCATTAACAGCTATAATGGAAAGAGAGAAAAAGCCCCCCAGCCCCCCAAGGGGGAGTCTCTTTAGATAGTAATACCCCCTAAGACAAATTAATGACAAACAATTAACATATTCCCTCCATCGCCTTCCGGCTCCCTCCCTACGGGGGAGGGCGGGGGGAGAGGCCATTAAAAATGATATTACTGAGTTTTGATACAGAGGAATTTGACATGCCGAAGGAGAACGGACTTGACTATGATCCAATAGCACAAGGCATGGAGGTTTCAAGATATGGTACGAACAAGATTCTCGACTGCCTCAAGGAATGTGGAGTGAAAGGAACATTTTTCTGCACCACAAACTTTGCATCAAATGCACCTGAGGTAATAAAGAGAATAATGGATGAAGGTCACGAGATTGCCGCTCATGGCTGTGATCATTTCAATCCTGTTCCAGAAGATACGGACAGATGCAAGAAATATCTTGAAAAGGTGACAGGAAAGAACATCAACGGATGGCGACAACCAAGGATGTTTCCTGTGAACAACAAGGCTCTACATAGCGAGGGCTATATCTATAATGCCTCCCTCAACCCAGCTTTTATCCCTGGCAGATACATGCATCTCAGAACACCACGGACATGGTTCATGCAAGATGGTGTGATGCAGATTCCGGCATCCGTTAGTCCATGGCTAAGAATACCGATGTTCTGGTTGTCTTTGCACAACTTCCCATTGTGGCTCTACAAGGCTCTATGCCGTAGGATAGTAAAGCATGACGGCTACTTCAACACCTACTTCCACCCCTGGGAGTTCTATCCACTCGGAGAGCATCCGGAACTGAAGATAATGTATATAGTAAAGCGTCACGCAGGCAAGGATATGTATAACAGACTGAAGGAAGTGATTCTCGACCTCAAGACAAGAGGCTATGAGTTCGGGACGTATTCTGAGTTTGCGGCCTCAAAAGTAAAAAGTATAAATTAAAAAGTGAAAAGTATGATTAGCATTGAATGCTTACGGGCGTGATTTGCCACTTTTTACTTCTTACTTTTTAATTTTTAATTTAATAAAATTATATGATTTTTCTTGATAGAAACGAATTTAACTTCAAGCCTTCGCAGAAGGTTATTGACACAATAAAGAACTTTGACCCAGAGACATTGTGTTTCTACACTCGAATCTACGACGAGGGTAAGAAGAGCATCGTGTCTGTTCGTCTTTCAGAGATATACAACGTGCCAGAAGAGCAGGTTCTCCTTGGCTATGGTGGTGAGGACATCCTGAAGAATGCCGTTCACTACTATCTCATGAAGGGCGACAACAAGACCATCCTCATTCCTGAGTTCTCTTGGTGGTACTACAACCGCATAGCAGGTGAGTGTGGCGGTAACTTTGAGATGTACCCTCTGCATCAGTTGGATGATACCTTCGCATACGATGTGGACGAGGTTATAGAATATACCAACCGTATTCATCCTCGTATGCTCCTCCTCGCCTCTCCTAATAACCCTACGGGAAACTGCCTCACACCAGAGGAGATAGGCAAGATTATGGAGAATATTCCGGAGGACACAATGGTGCTTATCGACGAGGCTTACGCTTCATTCATCACCACAGATACCGATTATATCGCACCTCTGGTAAACAAATACTCCAACCTCATCATTTCACGCACATTGAGTAAGTTCTACGGACTTCCAGGTCTGCGTATGGGCTTCGGCTTCATGGGTAAGGGACATGAGAATTTCCTCAGCTATGCCAACAAGTATCTCGGCTACAACCGTTTCACAGAGGCTGTGGCAATAGCCGCCCTTGAGAGCGATGACCACTATCGTAAGGTGGCAGATGATATGGAGTGGGATCGCCAGTTGTTCAAGAAGGAACTTGGCAATCTCCCTGGCTTCAAAGTTTATAAGAGCGTTGCCAACTTCATCCTTATCAAATACCCTACAGAGATCAAGGAGCGCCTTCAGAAGGCAATGGCTGAAAAGCAGTACAAGATCAAGTTCATGGGCGACAAAGGACTTGAAGATTGTCTCCGAATCACTCTCGGAACAAGGGAGCAGATACAGGTGGTGGTAGATATAATCAAGCGCTGTGCGCTTGAAAAGTAAAAAGTAAGAAGTAAAAATTAAAAAGTATGATTACCAATGTTCCCGCACAAAGAGAACATACTGCTAATCAAGGTTGAGAAATTCACGGACAGAATTATCAAACTTGCAGCTTATCTGAAGTCAAAGCATGTAGATAACTACATCATCAACCAGATAAGTAGAGCCGGTACGAGCATAGGTGCAAATCTAAACGAAGGTGTCTATGCACAAAGCAGAGCCGACTTTGTAAGCAAATACAGCATTGCCCTAAAAGAAGCAAACGAAACGTCATATTGGTTGAGAAAGCTTTATACAGGAAACCATCTCACCCAAAAAGAATTCGACTCAATAAACAATGACTGCAATGAAATAATTTACCTCCTAATTGCAATCGTGAAGAAAACGAAAGAAAACGGGCTCTAAATGTAATCATACTTTTAATTTTTTACATTTTAATTTTTAATTTAGAATAAGTGAAAGCAATTATCCTTGCGGCTGGTATGGCATCGCGCCTTCGTCCGCTGACAAGCAATACTCCCAAGTGCTTGCTAAAGATTGGCGAGCGTAGTCTTCTTCAGCGTTCTATGGATGCGCTGATAAAGAATGGTATAACCGAGTTCGCCATCGTAACAGGTTATCTACACAAGATGATTGAGACCTTCGTGGCAGAGCAATATGGCAATAGCACAAAGGTGACATTCATCCATAACAAGGTGTATGATTCAACCAATAACATCTACTCACTCTGGCTTGCACGTCCAGAGGCAGAGAACGAAGACATTCTTCTCTTGGATAGCGACCTTCTCTATGATCCTGAGATTGTAACACGAGTATTGGCTAATGAGGCTAAAAATATCCTTACCCTCATCAGGCATGAGCTTGGCGAAGAGGAAATGAAGGTGGTTGTAGATAAGGAAGGCTCTATCCTTGAGATCAGCAAGACCTGTCGTGTGGAAGATGCTGCAGGCGAGAGTCTTGGCATAGAGAAGATGGGCAAGGAATACACCCGCGCCCTCTATGCGGAACTTGAGCCGATGATGAACGAGGAGCATCTTGAAAACAAGTTCTATGAACTTGCCTTCGAGCGTCTTCTTCCAAAAGGACATACCTACAAGGTTCTCGACGTTTCCGACCTCTTCTCTTGCGAGCTTGACACGGTAGAGGACTTTGAAAATGCGAGAAGAAGCCTAACCGAATAGTTTTAAATTATAAAATGAAAAGTGAAAAATGAAAAATACAAGACCCTCTCCCCGCTCCCCCTTAAAGGAGGAGAGCCGGTTCGCGATAGGAAGTCTCCCTTTAAGGGAGATTTAGAGGGTCTTATATTTTTTCATTGTTCATTTTTAATTTTTCATTTACAATGGCATCCTACGACATCCGACCACTTCAACTTCGTATTCTCGACATTCTCCTTGCCTTCGACAAGGTTTGCAAGGAACATAATCTGAGGTATTATCTCTGGGCAGGAACAATGCTCGGAGCAGTTCGTCATAAGGGCTTCATTCCCTGGGATGACGATGCTGACGTTGCAATGCCAAGGGAAGACTACAACACCCTTGTGGAACATAGCCGGGAATGGCTACCAACGCCATACGAGCTTAATTCCATAGAGAAGGACAATAAGTTTACCGGCACATACGCCAAGCTTGTTGATGCCAGTACCACAATCATCGAGCGATATGATTTCATGTCGGTCGGAGGTATCTATGTAGATGTGTTCCCTATTGATGGCGTACCTTCTTCAAAATTGAAAGGCAAGATTCATGTAGGTCGCTATTCCTTCCTGAAGAAAATGGCATATTTCTGCAACCGTAATCCATACAAGCACGGAAAGGGTGCAAGTTCATGGATTCCAAGACTCGTGCAGCATTTCTACACCAACGAGACGATACAGAAAACCGCGTGTGATATTATGAAGGAATACCCATACGCCAAGGCTGAGAAAGTATGCGACTATGACGACGGCACACCTGGTATAATGCCCAAAAGCTACATAGGTGAACCTGTGCCTATAGAGTTCGAGGGGAAGATGCTTATGGGCGTTGCAATGCCCGATAAATATCTCTCACATAAGTATGGTGACTATATGACCATACCCCCAGGCGAGAAGCAACGTCAGCATAATTTCTATTACCTTGACTATGATCTCCCATACAAGGACTATACAGATGATAGAGCGTTTATGAAATAGAAGACCCTCTCCCCGCTCCCCCTTAAAGGGGGAGAGCCAGAGCGCGGAAAAAGTCTCCCTTTAAGGGAGATTTAGAGGGTCTGAAAAAATCTATGAAAATATTCCACTTAGTAGGCAATAAGGCATGGGGAGGCGGAGAGCAATATGTATATGACATTGCCGATAGTCTCCAGAGAGAAGGAAACTTCCCTCCAGAGATCGTATGCAAGGACATAGACAGCCTCAACCAGAACTTCTCACGACTAAAAGACACACGCATAACGCATTTGCCTCTAAGCGGATATTTCGATTTCCATTCTATTCTTGCTCTCGCAAATGCGATAAAGAAGGAAGGGAAAAGCATCATCCATGCCCATGATTTCAAGAGAGCATTCATAGCCTTGGCTGCAAGAAAGCTCTCGCACAACAAAGAAGCGAAGGTCATAATGACAAGGCATCTGGTGCGCAAGGCAAAGAAAAGCATTATCGAGAGATTCATCTACAGAAACATCGACAAGATCATCTTCGTATCAAATCTTGCAAAGGATGCCTTTCTCTCCACATTCCCGGAAATCGACTTAGGGAAATGCCTCGTCATACACAACGGAGTCAAGGACCACAGCAATTCGAATGCCAAGAATCTCAGAAAGGAATACTCCATACCTGACGACGAGATGATTCTCATGTATCATGGCAGAATAACGCACGAGAAAGGCGTGGAGGTCATAATAAAGGCATTAGGCAAACTCCCCGATGACATCCGATACAGACTGTTCATTATCGGCTCTGGAGACAACGACTACATCTCAAGGCTAAAGGCTGAAGCACAAGCCTCAAACATAGCCAATAAGATAGAATGGATAGGATTCCAGTCTGATGTCATCCCTTGGATAAAAGGCACGGACTGCGGAATAATCCCCACAATAGCGCAGGAATCCTTCGGACTATCCGTTGCGGAATATATGATGGCAGGAAAAGCCGTCATCACCACCAACAACGGAGCACAGAAGGAATTTATCAAGGACAAGGAGACAGGACTTCTGATTCCACCTGACGATGCAGAGGCTCTTACAAAATCCATTACCTATGTATATAACAACTCATACGGAAAGGAAATTGGAAGACAAGCCCTGGCTTATTACAAGGACAATCTGTCTTTCGACATATTCTATGCAAAACTAAAAAAGATATATGAAGAATAACATATCCGTTGTAATCAACACATACAACGCATCAAAATATCTTGCACAGGTTCTTGAGACGGCAAAGTCATTCGACGAGATTGTTGTCTGCGACATGGAATCTACCGACAACACCGTGGAGATTGCAAATAGCTATGGTGCAAAGGTAGTGACATTCCCCAAGGCAAACCATAAGAGTGCAGAGCCGGCTCGCACCTTCGCCATACAGTCAGCAAGCAGCGACTGGGTGCTTGTCGCTGATGCCGACGAGCTAATCCCACAGGCCCTGCACGACTACCTCTACGACTTCATCAAGAATCCTGGTGACATTCGCGGGCTTTACATTCCACGAAAGAACTACACTATGGGCACATTCCTGCCTTCGTCATATCCCGACTATCAGCTCCGTTTCTTCATCAAGGAAGGAACCGTATGGCCACCATACGTCCACACCTTCCCTACCGTAAACGGCAAGCTCGACCATATACCAGAGAAGCGTAAGGATGTAGCCTTCGATCATCTCGACGACTCTACCCACGCCACCCTCATTCGTCTCAACAACTACACCGACAACGAGGTGGAAAAGCGTGCCGGCAAGAAAGTCACTCTTCTGAAGATCATTGCCTCCCCCACAATGCGCTTCCTAAAGCAGTATATCCTCAAGGGCGGTTTCCGTTACGGCATAGCAGGATATGTGCAAGCCGTCCGTTCCGCGCAGTATAAGTTCACGGTACTCTGCAAGCTGTATGAGAAGCAAATCGGGCTGTAACTTTACAGAAGTGAAAAGTGAAAAATGAAAAATTTAAGTTAGTATTGCCGTTATGATTATCCGCATTTACGAGATAGGCGGGCTGAAAGCCCAACAAGCCAATAGCATAGGGCATCGCCCTATGTACCCGGAAGTTGATTTATTCGCCCTGAAGGGGCAAAAGCATTAATTTATGTTAGAGCTTTTGCCCTTACAGGGCGTTAGTTATCCCTCCAATTCTCCCATGGCGATGCCATGGGCTATTAGCTTTTGCCCCTTCAGGGCGTTATCAGCCGAATACGAATAATCACAATCTCAAATTCTCTAATTCTTGATTATAAAAACTCCGCACATTACTTGATATCAATGAATAATCAATCTAAAAAACGTTCTCTTGGGTTTCTGGGAGGCTTACTCTTCTGCCTCTGGTGGCTCATAGCCCGCCTACCCGCATGGTGGCACTATCTATGGGCAGATATACTCTACCTCATCGTGCGATACGTTGTACACTATCGCCGTGACATCGTAAGGAAGAACCTTGCAGAGAGTTTTCCTGAACTATCAGATGCGGAGCGACAGAAGATAGAGAATGGTTTCTACCATCACATGTGCAATCTCATCGTAGAGTCAATAATGTACTTCGGCATGTCCCAAAAGACAATAATGAAGCGCATGAGGTTCAAGGGAGCTGAACAACTCAACCATTCCGTTGAGCAAGGAAAGAGTGTGGCTATCTTTCTCGGACATCATTGCAACTGGGAATGGATAAGCTCATTACCACCCTGGATAAGCGACCGTTGCCAATGCCTCCAGCTCTACCATCCGCTTGAGAATGCCACTATCGACAAGCTCATAGGCTATTCACGCGAGCGAATGGGAAGCGTCAACGTACCTATGGCTCAGTCCATACGCCATATCATGAAGTACAAGAAAGACGGCACACCCGTCATTGTCGGCTTCATAGCTGATCAGGTGCCAATATGGGAAAGCATGAACTACTGGTTGCCTTTCTTCCATCACGATACCCCTGTAATGACGGGAGGCGAGCGCATAGCCCGCAAACTGGATATGGATTGCTACTACGCACACATCACCAAGGACAAACGCGGACACTATACGGCAGACTTCCAGCTTATCACCGATGATCCAAAGTCAGTACCGGAATATTGGATTACGGAGCAATACTATGAGCGCCTTGAGGCAAACATCCGCGAACAGCCATCCCTCTGGCTCTGGACGCATAATCGCTGGAAGCGCACAAGGGCAGGCTTCATCCGTCATCTCAAGGCAGAGAATCGCCTTACGGAGCTTGCCAACCTCCGATTCTTCGATCATGCACATCCAGACGGACAGCCGGCAAGCGAGGTCAAGGAGTAATTACGAATTACCTGTTAACGTAAAATCAACGATAAAGATTAGCAGCAAGCTGCTTTTTACTGACAATAATTGCCAATCTACGCAATCTTTTCAATCTTTTTATTTTTATCAAGAATTAGAGAGATTTGTCGAAGACCCACTGACCGCAGGGAAGTAATTAGAGATTCTTGAATTAATGCGAAAAAGAGAATATTGCTACTTGCGTAGCATTGAGAATAGGCGTGATTGCAATAGCGCAAGCGATCTTCTCAAATTCTAATAAATTCAAAAAAGAGTTCTCTAATTACTTCCCTGCGGTCAGTGGGTCTTCGACAAATCTCTCTAATTCTTGATATTTTTATTGGATAAAAGATTGGTAAGATTGGTAATTATTGTCAGTTAAAGCACCAAAGGTGCGAATTCGTTGAACTGGCGTTAAATCACGAGCATGGAAATTTCCTTGCGACGGATTTCGCTCTGTAATTTACTGCTTTCTTGGCAATTTACTTTACTAAAAATCCCACCACCGCAAGGTGCTTTTCCTGTTTTTTGTGTCCTTCGTTTTCCCATGTTCTGCAAAAAAATCAAAAGTTTTTGAGGTAGGGGGTTTCACCCATACCGTTTTTACCGTATAACACACTGATAATCAAGAAGTAACAAAGGGTGAAACCCCTCTAAAAAAGCGAGGTTTATTTAGAGGGGGTTTCACCCTTCGTAAATTATTGATAATCAATGCATAAAAGCCTGTTTTTGCATAGGGTGAAACCCCCTACCTCAAAAACTTTTGATTTTTTCAAAGCAAGGGTATCACCCCATTTTCATCACATCCTCTTTTCCCTTACTGCCCCCTTCAAATCATCACTCTCTTCATCACTCGTTCTGCCTTCGCTCTACCTCCGCTCTTCCTTCGCTCCAAATTCGCTTCAAAGCCGTTCCTTAGAATGGGCGAAAAATGGGACTTGCATCGAATTTGGTAGGGATTTGCAAGGGAATTAGAAGGGCATAAAAAAGAGCCAGGCATTTGCCTGACTCCTTTTTGTTAATGAAAGAGGTTATTAGTCTTCATCCTCGTCGAAGAAGAACATGCCGCCTTTAGCACCTGCCTCTGGATCATCCTCTGGATCGACAGGAATCTCAGTTGATGCTTCCTGCATAATAGCATTTCCTCTTAACTGATGAAACTTTACCTCTGGAGCGAAATAATCTTTCTTTTCCATTTTTGCTTTTTTCCTATTGATTTTTACGTTACTATTCAAGATTGTTTTTTTATTTATCAAGAATTAGAGAATTAGAGATTTTCTGAATTTATACGAATTTGAGAAGATTTGCTACTTACGTAGCATTGGGAATGTCGTGATTGGCAGAAGCGCAAGCGACATCTCAAATTCTTCAAAATTCAAATTATAACTTTCTCAAATTCTCTAATTCTTGATCATATAAAATCCTTTATTTCTTAAACACTTTCTTACCGTTAATGATATAAATACCGCTTGGAAGGGTCTTTGAAGCATCTACCTTCATACCATTGAGGTTATATGCAGAACCGTTCTTTGCACCCTCAGATACTGTCTCACCATTAATCAGCTTAATTGCTGTGGTTTCGTCAAGATCCTCACCAAGCACCTCAATAGTGAAGTTTGCAAGTTTAGAACTTGAATCTGAAGTAGAACCGCAATAATCCTTTGACTCCTCATGCAGAACCCAACGGTTTGGCTTGACATTAATATTTTTATTCTTTGCACGACCAAAGCCACCACTTGCAGTTACATAAATATTATTATCTCCTGGCACTGCATAGAAATCAGCAGCATAGATACCCTTAACTGAGTATTGAGTTCTTGAAGTTGCAAACTCTACTTCATTGATTTCAGCAGAAGCCAATGTTGTATTTTCGCTAACGATAGTATAGCTCTTTGCAGCCTTTGGTCTAATCATATAAGGTGCATTAGGCTGAGTACTACCAGTATGCAGAGTTGAAAGAATGAGCTTCTTGTCATCACTTGAATCAAGAACACCATCTCCATTAGTATCACTTGTTGGACAGATAGCATAAATCTCGGCAATATCAAAGTCACTCTTGTATTCTTCTACATCAAATGCGAATGGCAAATATAATGCCTGCCAAGCTCCAGCCTTTGAGAATGAACGAGTATAGCTAATCTTCTCAGCCTCCAAATCTGTTGCGAGTCTATACGCATTACCATCTGTGAGCGCTACCTCCTTTGGAGTAACATGAACGCCACAGAAGTAAGAATCGCCATCTTCGAGTTCTGCCGTAATCTTGACATATTTGGCAGGCTGTAATGTAGAACCATCATACACGAAGTTTGTGCCAGTAACCACACCATCGTTAACGGTAGCAACCGCTGTGTTTGAAGAGTTCCAAGACAATGCCTTTTCTGTTGTCAGAATGTTATGGAGATTAGAAAGCTTAACGCTCTGAAGCACATCAATATCAATATCGTAAACATACTGCTTACCACCCTCTACATTAAACTCCTTCCACACATCTGCAGCTTTATAGAGTGAAGCCGTACCGTATGGAACTTTCAAGGTGATTGAGCTTGGTTCTGTTGCTATGCTACCTGTTGTTGAAGGGCATGTAGTAGCCAGACACACGATACGCTTAAGATTAACCTAAATAATTCATAGAGGCACAAAAAAAAGAAGCGTTTTTCTTTGTCATGTCGACAAAAATTAGTACCTTTAAGTGCTTAAAATACAAGGTAATAAAAACGCTTCTTATGTGCAAAGGTAC
>Ga0310695_10009209_pt1 | contig 14949 bp, 9 predicted proteins | sample RumenRJG_04DNA_FD_203882 | JGI IMG/M metagenome (GOLD analysis project Ga0310695, IMG submission 203882) | Bovine rumen microbial communities from Lethbridge, Alberta, Canada - RJG_04 (v2) (version 2) | ecosystem: Host-associated > Mammals > Digestive system > Stomach > Rumen | place: Canada... | reverse complement strand
CCAGCGGCAACGGCGATGGCGGCTCTAGTGCGATGGGCTATAATCTGCGCCGGTTCCACGGAACCTACAAGTCGGCGCGTATCTACAACCGCGCGTTGACGGATGCAGAACTCGTGAAGAACCGTAATGCGGACGAAATTCGCTTCTTCGGGCGCTCTCCTGCGGCGGCTGGCGATCTTGTGGTTGCATCAACCGTCAAAGGCCTCGGCGGCGACCTGCCATGCGGTGCGTACCGTCCGGTCGCGGGCTACACGTTCACGGCGCAGACCGAAGTCGTTTTCAATGGCGTTCCCTATGAGCTCAAGGGTTACACGCTGGAAACATGGAACGGCTCGGCGTGGGCGGATGCCACGACCGTTCAGCGCGGCGACGCTCCCGTCGCCGTCGTCCCCGACGTCTCCACCGCCTCCAAGCGCCTCACGTGGAACTGGGCGGTCAAGAGCCGTCTGACGAAGATCAAGGATTACGATGTCGGCGACTATGTGCAGAACGGGCTTTATCTCCACTTCGACGGCATCCGCAACGCAGGAGCGTCGGCAGATCACAATCCCGATGCTGCGACATGGGCCAACCTCGGCACGGGCGGCGCAAGTCTGAACGCGACTTTCGATTCCGCCACGGGCTCCAACTCCGGCGGATGGGCCAAAGACGGCTACAACTTCGTCAACGGCGGCAAGTTCGCAACGCTCGGCGCGAATCCTGACTTTGACGGCCAATGCTATCTGACGATTCAAGTCGTCTGCGACGATTACAACAAGCAAACTGCCTATCCGACGATATTTGGCTCTACCAACGACTATTGCAATATCTACGCGGGGATGTTTACCGACGGGAGGCAAGCCCGTTTCAAAGTGCACAACGCGGGAGCCGTGTATGTGCCAAATTGGGGAGAGCAATATGTTAATGCCATCTATCATGCCGGTGCATACACCGTGTTTGAAACTACATCGCCAACGTTGAACAACTGGACGGGGAAATGGCGCAGCGACTGGACCAAGTTCGAGAACAGGCCGTTCTATATCGGCGGCGTGTATTTCCCGGACGACGCCACGAAGACGAACGAGCGCCGCTTCAACGGCAAAATCCAGGCTGTGCGCGTCTATACTCGTATGCTCCTGCCTGATGAACTGGAGCACAACCGCATGGTCGATGAGGCGCGATTCAAGGGCGTCGCACCCGCCTCGAACGTAATCGTTGCGACGAAGTATGGCCACGTGGAAAGCGACGCGCAGGAGGTTCTTGCCGAAGCGCCGGGTGCCTACACGGTCGAAGGCACGTGGACGTTCTCGGCAACGAGCGTCAAGGACAAGGACGGCATTCTCAAGCCAGTAGCCGGGTACTACACCGAAGAGCTTGACGCACTCGGCAACTGGACGCCCAAGACCTGGCACGAGGGCGAGAAGGAATTCACGTATACAGAAGGCGCCAAGGTGCGCGTTACGTGGGGGCCGAAGCGGAAGGGCATGACGCTCGTCATCAGGTAGCGGCGCAAGAAAGCCGGGGCAAGGGCGGGTCGCTTGTGCCGTACGTGAGGCGGTCGGTGTACGAATAAAGCGCCTTCTCGCCGATTGTCGCCGTCACGGCCAGGGATTCTAGACCGCTCGCGTTGCTCGCTATTCTAGACCGCGTCCTTGCGGACGCTAATCTAGTACGCTCGCGCAGAGCGCGAGCTAATCTAGAATATCTAGACAAGCGAGCGCAGCGAGCGATCTAGAACAGCGAGCGCAGCGAGCGGTCTAGAATCTCCAGAATTGCCCCGCATTGCGGCGCGCCGTTCGGCGCTGCCGCCAACTCGCGCAACCGGATCGTCCTCGGCCACGATGCGGCGCGCCGTGCGGGAGATGCAAGTTTGGCGGAAGGATATGCAATTTCCTTATTTGGTCGGCTGTGGTATACTATGGGCGTCGAAATCAAAAAAGAGAGGTTTTTATGACTATCAGAGATGTTGTCAAGTCCATGTTCATGTCGGGTTCGGCATGCGCCATCGGCGTGTTTGCGTCAGCTGTCGCGCTGGCGTCTGCCGCCTTCGCCGAAGACGCGTATGTGGAATCGCTGAAGGCAAATACGATATTCACCTTACGCCAAGCCAACGACCCGCATCGACCTTGACTTCGAGTGGCTTGCGGGCGACTACGGTGATGCCTCGGTGGCACATGGCGGCATGGTGATCGGTCCGTGGAGCAGCGGATGCGGCACGGCCACGGCGTTCTGGAACAAAGGCGGCGCGGACGGGATGCAGTTCATCGTCGGCAGCGACCGGAAAACCGTCAACTCCGGGCGCGTCATTTCCGCCGTGCGCTGGTTTCTCTCCATCGACGGTCACAATGGGAAACTTCAGATCGCCGAACATGGCGCCGCCACGACGAACGAAGTCGATTCCGGTGCAACGTTCGCGGCAAACGCAAATTGGCCGGTGAGCCTTCTCGGCTCCTCGAAGTCCGCCGACGGTTCCGCAGTGGACGGCGGGCAGTTCGCCAAGGCCCGCATCTACGGATGCAAGATTTCCGAATGGAATGAGACAACCGGCAAGTACGACCTCAAGCGCGACTACGTGCCTGTTCTGCGCGACGGCCAGCCCTGTCTGCGCGATTCTGTGACCGGCACCTTCGCGCTCGACCCTCGCAAAGACGCGGCGGCGCTCCGCTACGGCGGCGACATCAAAGAAGTCGGCGGCGGATATATCCAACTCACGGCGACCAGCGGCGACGTCGGTCTTTTCACAGGCTACAAGATGAAGGCTACGAGCCGCGTGGAACTCGATGGTGCGCTCGGAAAGGCCTCCGGCACATTCCGCCCGATGGGGTGCTGGAACGGCGGAGGCTCGACGACAATGCGCTATCTCGTGTACACGGCAAGCAACAAGAACCAGTTCTTCCTTAACAGTGGTTCGTCGCAGGGTTCCGGCCCGGCGATCGACACGGACCGTCACACGTGGGTCTTCGACGCGGCGAACAACAAGGGAGAATACATCACTGGATGCACTCCCGTGGCCACCATCGCGGGAACGGCACCCGCATCCGGCGCGGAGGCATCCGTCCAGTTGTCCATCTTCGCCGACTCCAATGGCTCAACGTTTTCGCAACCGGCCTACGGCATGAAGTGCTATGGTCTGAAGATCTACGAAAGCGGCGTCCTCGTCACGAACTTCGTGCCGTATGTGCGCAATGGCGAAGCGGGCTTCCGCGACACCTTGACGGGGGCGTTCCTCTCCGCCGGTACGAGAAACTTTGTCGCTGGCGGGAACATCGCGCTTTCCGGCCCGACGGCTCGCGACGCGTTCGTTGAAAGCGACGGCACGCAGGTGCTCAATTCTGGATACAAGGTCGGCTATCAATCGCGCGTTGAAGTTGATTTAGCATTTACAGGGGGTAATAGAGGTTTCCTCTTTGGAAACTTCGCAAGTGGTTCTGTTTTGCGTTGGTGCGCCTGGCTTGACAGTGGTCCGCTTCGTTTTTCCGGCGGTTCGAGCGGAGGCAATACTTACATCATGAACCCAGGTCCAGGTGCAGAGCGCATCAAAGCAATCTACGACGCAAAGAATGCGAAAGGCTGGGTTGTCCGCAATGGTGTGCAGGAGGAAAAGAAGGATATTACATCCGCAGGAAATTTAACGTGCGCCTATCCGATGGGCATTTTCGGCAGTCTCAAGAGTGAAGACGGCACCGTTGTGGATACAACTGTCGCCAACGGCGTCATGCGCGTCTATTCAGTGCGCATCTACGAGGGCGATTCGTCCGAACCTGCGGCGGAGTTCCTTCCCTACAAGGGCGCGGAGGGCGTCGGCCTCTACGACACGAAGACGGGCAAGCTCGCGCTGAAGCACAGTTCATCCGTCGCCGATCCTACCATTGGCGGAATGGGCGTAGACGGCGAGGAGAAGTGGCTTGTCGATCCGACTGATAAGACCGTGTCACGCTCTAAGTCCGTGGTGTTGACTGGAAAAGCCGTCGGTGCCGTTTCCTATAAATGGACGTTGAACGGTGAAGCAATCGAAGGTGGAACAGATGGATCGCTTGAAGTGTCGTGGCGTAAGCATACCAAGACACCGGATGTTTATTCCGTCACGCCGGTTTACGATGTTTTCGGCAGCGAAGTCGATGGCGAGCCCAGGACTTGCGAGGTCACAAATGTACCGCTTGGCATGCTGATCATTCTCCGCTGAGCGGCCTGAGTGCCGTGTGGTGATAGCCTGAGCTCCAAGCGCATGGGTCTGGAGCTCAGGGCTTCTTTAATAGCCGCCGGATCTGAAGATGCTGCGTGGCTCTACGGCGGTGCAGTATCTCAGGACAGGTTTGCCGGATCGCGACAACGCCTTTCGTCGGTAATTTCAGGATAGGCGCTAATCCGAACCCAACGGAATCGCATGAGCATGCGTTTAATCTATTGGGATATGTGCGTTTGGGAACAGATACGGACCGATCCGGAAGCGGGCGCGAAGGCGCTGGTCGCGTCCTATTCGGATCGCCTTTACAAGCTGGCGTTCCGGCTCTGCTCGGATGCGGCGATGTCGGAGGATCTGGCCATGCGCACACTGGCCCGTGCGGTCAAGGCCCAGGGCGATTTTCCTTCCGAAGCGGCGTATTTTTCGTTTCTTTGCACGATCCTCGTCAATCTGCATAGGGATGATTTGCGTCTGAAGGCGGCGAACGCGCTTGTTTTCATGGAGGACATCCCGGAAGTAGAGGACGTTCGTCCGAACCCAGGCGACGCGCTTGCCGTCAAGTCGGATGCGGCGGCTGTCCGGCTGGCGGTTTCCCGGTTGTCTCCGATACTGCGGGAGGCTGTCGTTCTGCGTTATTTCGGGGAACTTTCGGTGGCGGACATCGCCGAGGCGCTTGCGGTGCCCGAAGGAACGGTGAAATTCAGGCTGTCCGAGGGGCGGCGGAAGATTTGTGCGTTTCTCACCAAACGGAAGGGCGGCGTCGCCCGTTAAACAGAATGGGAGAAGGCTATGGTTGCAGGTTTCGAGATGGACGAGGAATTCATGGCGGCGTCGCTCTTGTGCGATGCGGACATACCGCCCGCGTCGGACGGCTTCGCGCACCGCTGTCTGGCGGCGGTCGGTTCGGCGGCAGCGGTCGGTCGAGCCGCGCTTTGGCGGACGCGCACCTTTCAAGTCGCCGCGTCCGTCGCGGCAGTCGCGGCGTGCGCGGTCCTCGCGATGTCGGCGCGAACAGCGAAGACTGCGGATGGCGCGGCCGGTGCGCCGACTGCGGCGGTGATCGAAGATGTCGCCGTGGTCGGGGTGACGGCCTCGGAACCTGTGGCCGCCAGCCGGATGGCAATGTCAAACGAATGTGTGGTGAACGCCGATCCCGGCGCGACGGCGCTCTGGAAGACGCTGAACGCCGGTCAGACGCAGATGGCCTGGGAGTGGCCGGAGTGCGCGAAGTCGGCACGGCTCACGATCACGGGCGCGGGGGTGACGGCGGAAAGGGTCTACGGCAAGAGCGATGCGTTTCCGATATGGAATCCGCCGATGCCGGAAAACTTCAACGAGGACGATGTGTTCACGGCGAAACTGACCTTTTACAGCGGCGCGGGCGGCGCGGGCGAAGAAGTCGCGTGCCTTGTTGCCGATGGCATTGGCTTCGTGCGCGGGGTTTCGGGCGAGCGGCCGCGCCTCGCGCTGGAGGGTTCCGCCGGGTTCCGGATCGCGAAGAAATGACGAAATGAAGACGCTTCTGCCACTTTTGCTGACGTGCGCCGCGTTTGCCGCGGCGGGCGAGACGATTTCAGGCGTTTCGCTCGTGCAGCAGTGGCCGTGGTCCGAGTCGGTTTCGGTCGATTTCACGGTGAGCGGATGGGATGAGCCGGAACGGTCGGTCCGCGAAATGACCGTCGTCGCATACGACGGAGAGGATGAGATCGGCCCCGTCTCGCCGCTGGCGCTTGCGGGCGATACGGTGATCGACGGCGACGGCGCGAAGCACATCATCCTCACGCCGACGAAGGACGCGGCGCTCAGGGCGCGCGGCCGAATCGACCGCTTCAAGGTGGTGCTCTCGTCCGAGAAGGTCGCGGACGAGGACGTGCTCTACATCGTGTTCGACCTTTCGAAGGAGGCGGGCGCGCGCGGCGCGCGGCAGTATGTGACGCGCAACGCCCTCACGAACGGCGTGTGGGGCGCATGGGCGGCGTCAGACGATCTCTGGCGCGGCGTGGACGCGGGCGAGGGGCCGCGCGACAACGTCGTCTGGACGGGCCTTGCGGACGACGAGCGGTACTTCCGCGAATGGATGGCCTTCCGCCGCATTCCAGCCGGCGCGTTCACGATGGGGCGCAGCTCCGGCGGTTCGAAAAAGCGCTATTCGCCGTCCAGCCGGGTGACGATTTCCGCGCCGTACTACATCGCCGTGTTCGAGACGACAAAGTACCAGTTCCGACTGCTCAAGAACGGAAAGAACATGAACACGCCCGACGTGATGCTGCCGAGCGTGAACGACTCGTGCAGCACGATCCGCGGCGATTCCGCGCCGGGCGGCGACTACGACTGGCCGGTGCGCCGGGGCGTCGATCCGAAGTCCATCGTCGGTCGTCTCGGCGCCCGGACCGGCCTTGTCGGCATGTTTGATCTGCCGACGGAGGCGCAGTGGGAGAAGGCCGCGCGCGGCGGCGTTCCCGGCGGCACGGCCTACTGGGACGGCGCGGCGGACGCGAACGCAGAAGGCGCGGACGCGATTCTCTGGTACAGCGGGAACTCCGGCGGCGTGCTGCACCGCGGCGGGCTCAAGAAGCCGAACCAGTACGGGCTCTACGACGTCCTCGGAAATGCCTACGAAATGGTGCTCGACTGGCAGAACGGCGGCGTCGCGCTGGCGGCGACCGATCCTGTCGGCGAGACATGCCCGAGTCCCAGCTATCCGCAGAGGCGCATGCTCAAGGGCGGCAAGTACACGAACAGCCTCGGGGAATGCACGCTCTACTGGCGCTCGCAGAATCCGGTCGTCCTGCCGTCGCGCGACGGCGGCTGCGGCTCGCGCTTCGTGCTGAACATCGCGCCCTACGGGATTGGAGATTTGGCTTTAGCCGCCAAGAACGTAAAGTCTAACCAACAAGAAGGAAAGGAAACGCCATGAGAGACATGAACGTGCTGTTCGGGAGAGTTGCGATCGTCGCGACCGCGCTCTTCGCCCTGTCCGCTTCTGCGGGCATCAAGTACTGGGACAACCCGGCGTTCCGCGCCTTCGACGTCGACTGCTACGTGCCCGGAGCCGTGTGGAACCTCGACGGCATCCGCAACGTCGGAGTAAATCAGCCGCACTCCGACACGGCCCTGACCTGGAAGAACCTCGGCTCGTCCGGCGCGGACAACGACGTATTCCTTCAGAAAAACACGGGTGGCAGCGGCTGGGCGCCGGCCTCCGCCGACGAACTCGCCACCGGAACATACGGCGAATGGGCGGGAAAAGGCTTCATTTTCAAAGGCAACAGTCGCATGAGGGGCTCCAAGGGCATCAGCACCGGCACGAAATACACCATGCAGGTTTTGGTAGAGGCGGATTCTACACAGCATGCAACGAGCTTTGTCACCATATTCAACAGCAACTGGGACAAGTTGGCTTTGTTAATCCAACCGTCGAGCGAAACTCTCATTTTCCGCACCGTCGAATCTGTCGCGGCCAACAGTTTTGCCTCGATTCCAGGCCCTGTGTTCGAGTATGCGACGGCAATTGCCAACAGCGAAGACAACACCGAGGTGTTGTTCAGCGACACCGTGGCCCCGACTTCCGGCGATGGTTTTCGCCAGAATGCAAAAATCAGCGGCCAGACTGAGAACGGCTATGTGTTCGGTGGCGCCAACGACGGCAAATCGCCTTTCAAAGGTACGTTCAAATTCTTCCGCTACTACCAGAAGGCGCTTTCCAACGAGGAAGTCGCCTGGAACCGCGTAGTCGACGAGCGCCGCTTCTTCGACCGCGCCGCGCCCTTGCCCGTGACGAACGCTGTTGTCGTCTCGTCCGTCGCCGCTTCGGCCGAACCCGCCGGCACATATGCCGTCGATGGCAGCCATGTTTTCACCGCGCCGCGCGTTGTGATGAAGGACGGTACGAAGTATATCTGCACCGGCTACACGCTCGAAGAGTGGGATGCCGCGACTGGCGATTGGGGCGAGGCCGTCTTCCACGCCCGCGAGCTTTCCTGCAAGGTCGAAGATACCGATTGTGTCCGCATCACTTGGAAATGGACGGACGGCGAAGGCCTCGCGACCTACGATGTCTCCGACTATGTCTGGGACGGACTGGAACTTTTCTACGACGGCATCTGCAACGTCGGCACGAACGCTGTGCACGATGCCACCGCGCTTACGTGGAAAAACCTCGGCTCGAAGGACGCGGTAAACGACATGTTTCTCCAGCTTCTCAACGCCGCCGGCGACGGTTGGTCGGCCGCGACAAGCCTCGATGCCGTCGGAGAGCGCAATCCCGGCGTGTGGACGGCCGACGGCTTCACGCTCGCCGGCGACAGCCGCTGGCGCGTAGTCAACACCGGCGGCACGAATGGTGGCATCCAGACTGGCACGGACTATTCGCTTCAGACGCTTGTCGATGCCAAAACCGCCGACCAGAATGAAGCCGCCTCATTCGTGTTCTCTCTCTCGGCCGCCAAATACAGTATGATTCTCTACAAGTCGGGACGCTTCGACTGGCGAAGCGACGATGCGCCGGATTCCGGCACACCGCTCAAAATGAGCGGCACGTCGTTCGACTACGCTACAGCCATCGCAAACGGAACCGACAACACTCTTACGCTCTTTTCCGGCACGGAGATTCCTACCTCCGGCGATGGCTTCCGGCAGCTTGAGTCGATCACGGCTCACAATCTCGAACGCGGCTACGACCTTGGCGGCTACGGCAACGCGAACTACGACAAGCTGCTTGTCGGCACGATCAAGAGCTTCCGTCAATACGACCACGCGCTTTCGCCAGCCGAAGTCCTACAGAACCGCAAGGTTGACGATTTCCGGTACTTCGGCAAGTTCGCCGAGACGGATGTGATCGTTCAATCGACATACGCCGCCTTGCAAGGCAACGAGCCGGACGGCGAATACGACCTCGACGGCTCGCACACCTTCACCGCGCCCGCGAACGTGACGATCAAGGTAAATGGCAGGACAATCACCTACGCTTGCGCCGGCTACACGGTCGAGACGAAAGACGGGACCTATTGGACCACCTCGCAGACCGGCGACGGCAACTCCGTCGCAATCGCCGAGGGGGGCGGCCTGAAGCGTCTTACATGGCTCTGGAAGCCCGTCTCCGGCCTCCGCACCGCGGCCGACTACTCGTTCGACGACTACTCCCAGGCGGGCCTTGTCTGGAACTACGATGGTCTCTACAATGCCGGCGTCGGCGTCCATGATTCCGAGGCGACGACCTGGAAGAACCTCGGAAGCGGCGCGAACGCCGACCTGCACTGGAACGGTAAGACGACGACCGGCCATTGGACCGACGACGGTTATGTCTTCGCCGGTGGCCCGCGCTTCAAAGGTGATGCCTCGTTCTATCTTAGGAACTTCACGCTTCAGACGCTCGTTGATGCCGACGCCTCCGCCCAGACCGCCGGCAGCACTTATGGCTCGATCTTCTGCGGCATGTATCAGTATTTCAACCTCTATTTGATTACTGAAGACTACAACGGTTCCGCCGCAGGCTCGCTCTGCTGGCGCGCCCAGACCGACGGCAGATACATGTACTTCAAAACGCCCGGTCATCACTACTCCTACGCAACAGCCATCCAGGATTTCGAGAACGCCACGGCCAAAATCTTCCCCGGCGTGGCCATCCCGGATGCTCCCGCCGAAAACGACTACAACGCCCAAGGCGAAAAACAGCGCACTTGCTACCAGTTCGCCGCAATGAGTCCCAAGAACGACACCGGCTACGGCCTCGGTCAGCGCGGCAACGAGGCGACATGGGGGATGGTCGGCACGCTCAAGAACTTCCGCTACTACGACCGCGTGCTGACGGAGGAGGAAATCATCCGCAACCGCAACGCCGACGCCGCGCGCTACTTCGGCGAACTCGGCGTGACAAACGTGCTGGTGCAGACGAAATACGGCGACGTCGAAAGCGATGCCGTCGAAGTCCTCGACGAAGCGCCCGGCGCATATACTGTCGAGGGAAGCTGGACGTTCGAGGCTACAAGCGTCAAGAACAAGGACGGCATTCTCAAGCCAGTAGCCGGCTACTACACCGAAGAGCTTGACGCACTCGGCAACTGGACGAACAAGACCTGGCACGAGGGCAAGACGGCGTACACATACGACGCAACGTCTCCCGCCTGCGTCCGCCTCACCTGGAGCGTGATGCCGCCCGGCCTGATCCTCATCGTGCGCTGAAGTTGCCGCTGACAGAACAGATGTGATATAATTCAAGGACATCTGGTTGAGGGGCAAGTGATGGCAGATATGGTTTCACGAAGGAGTTTCATCGGCGGATCGCTGGCGGCGGCGGGCGCGGCGCTTCTGCCGCGCTTCGCCGGGAGTGCCGCGCTCCCGTCCGACACGTTCCCCCGATGGCGGGCGGGCGAACTCGAACTGCATTTCATCCATACGGGGTGCGGGGAAAACTGCTTCTACATCCTTCCGGACGGCACGACCATCCTGAACGACACGGGGGATTTCTACCGGCCGAAGTATGTCGGTGAAATACCGCTGCTGCCGTCCGCCGAAAGATTGGGCGGCGAATGGGTCGCCCGCTATATTTCGCGCGTCTGGCCGGAGAAGACGATCGACTACCTGATCTTCAGCCACTGGCACACCGATCATATCGGCTCGATGGATATCGGCCAGAAGCCGTCGCCCAAGGCGGGCTGGCGCTTTCGCGATTTCGGCGACAGCTTGAGGGCGAACGGCTTCCGGTGCGTGGCGCGGGAGTTTTCCTTCAGGCGCTATCTCGACCATCAATATCCTTCGTGGGGCGCGTACAAGTCCCACGACAGAATGTCGGTCGAGCTCGTCAGGCGGTGGCTGGAAACGCAGACGGAGCTGACCGTCGAGCCGTTCCGGGTCGGCGCGCTCGACCAGATCGCGCTCCTTCGCGCTCCGGAAAAGTACAAAGGCGTGTTTTCGATACGCAACCTTTGTGCGAACGGCGTTGCCTGGGACGGCGCGGAAGGGCGGTGCGATTTCGCCGCAGAGCATGCGGCTACGGCGAAAGACGGCAGGGTCAACCAGAACACGCTCTCTTCCGCTTTTGTCATTCGCTACGGCCGGTTCGCCTATTACGCCGGCGGCGATGTCAGCGGGCGGCTGAAGCGCGCGGACGGGACGGAGGTGGACTATGAGGCGGTGATCGGGAATCTCGCCGGGCCGGTGACGGTGTGCAAGATGAACCATCACGGCTGCCCGGACGCAATGGACGAAGGTTTCGTCCGCGCCGTCCGTGCAAAGGCGTATGTTGCGTGCGTCTGGGATCCGTGGCAGCTGTCGTCCGGGAAAACGCTCGCGCGTCTGACCTCGCGCGAGATTCACGAAGGGCGCGACCCGGTCGTAGTCCCGACGCTGCTGACGGCGAAGAACGCCGAAAAGTTCGCCGGGCAGCCGTTTGTCAAGAATATTCCGGCGGAGACGCGGCACGGCGTGCATGTGGCCGTCAAGGTCGCGCCCGGCGGCGGTGAATGCACGCTCTATCTCATCGACGCGCGCGATGAGTCGATGCGTGTCGTGCGCAGGATCGGATTGCCGGCATGACCTGGAAAGCGCTGCGCACCGCGCCGCTCGCGAAGCTGGTTCTGGCGATGGCCGTCGGGGCGCTCGTCGGTGCCTGCGCGCCCGCGTGCGTCATCCGCGCGCTCAATTCGTTCGGCGGGACGTTCGCGCAGTTCGTCAAGTTCATCGTCCCGCTCATCATCGTCGGACTTGTCACGCCCGCCATCGCCGAGGCCGGACGAAGCGCAGGGCGCATGCTGCTCGCGACCATCGCGCTCGCCTACGCCTCGACGATTCTGGCCGGTGCGTTCGGGTTCTGCCTCGCCGATGCCGTTCTGCCGCACCTCGTCTCCGGCTCGCTCGCCGCGTCCGGGGCGGTGCAGTCCTTTCCCGCCTTCTTCACGCTCCGGATTCCGCCGGTCGTGGACGTCGTGACGGCGATGGCGGTCGCGTTCGTCTTCGGTCTGGCGATGGCGTCTGTCGACTGCCCCGCCCTGGCGCGCGCGTTCGGCGAGATCCGGCGCGTCGTGTCCGTCGCGATCGCGAAGACGGTCGTGCCGCTGCTGCCGCTCTACATCCTGACGGTTGTCGCGGATCTCACGGCGCGCGGCGCGCTTGCGCAGATGTGCGGTCCGGCGCTCAGGATCGTCTTGACGGCGCTCGCCGCGACGTGGCTGGTGCTGCTGATGCAGTATTGTCTGGCCGGGGCGATCGCGCGGAAAAATCCGTTCAGGGCCCTCTGGACGATGCTCCCCGCCTATTTCACGGGGCTCGGCTGCTGCTCCTCGGCGGCGACGATTCCGGTGACGCTCCGGCAGGTGAAGGCGAACGGCGTGGGCGACGAGACGGCGAATCTTGTCGTGCCGCTCTGTGCGAACATCCATCTGGCGGGGAGCCTGGTGAAGATCACGGTGTTCAGCGCCGGGTTCCTCCTGCTGTCCGGCGGCGCGCTCCGCGCGGGCCCGTTCGCGGAGTACGTTCTTCTCCTGAGCGTCCTCGCCGTCGCCGCGCCGGGCGTTCCCGGCGGGATGGTGCTCGCCGCCGCGCCGATCGCGGAGTCCGTGCTGGGCCTTGCGCCCGAAACGTATGCGCTGCTGATGGCCGCGTATCTGTCGATCGACGGTGTCGGCACGGCGTGCAACCTCACGGGCGACGGCGCGATCGCGCTCATCGCGGACAGGTTCTACCGGAAGAGCGGCAGACAGGCAGGGAGGGCGGTATGATGACACGAAAGAGTTTCCTTTGCGGTGCGGCGGCGTTCGCGGCGGTGCGTCCGTGGCGGGTGTTCGCCGCGACGGGCGCGGCGCGGCCGATCACGCTGGACATCGCGGGCGCGACGCCGGATCTGCGCTTCGGCGTCGTGAGCGACGTTCATGTGCGGGAGGCGGCGGGGCTGTACGGGACGGAGGCCCTCGTCAAGGCATTCACATGGTTCCGCGACCAGGGCGCGGACGGCATCGTGATCGCCGGCGACATGGCCGACCACGGACTCGTCTCGCAGCTTCAGTGCGTGGCCGACGCCTGGAACAAGGTATTTCCCGACAACAGGGGACTTGACGGACGACACGTTGAGAAGCTGTTCATCTACGGCAACCACGACATCGAGGGGTTCAGGTATTCCAAGCTGACGCCGCCGCCGGACGCGCTCATCGCGACGGATCGCGCCGCGGCGTGGGAGCGCGCGTTCGGCGAACCGTATGCGCCGATCTGGAAGAAGATGGTCAGGGGTTACACCTTCATCGGCGCGCACTGGGACGGATGGAGGGGCGTGCCGTCCATCGAGCCGTACCTGAAGGAGCACGCCGCCGACCTGCGCGGCGACCGGCCGTTCTTCTACATCCAGCATCCGCATCCGAAGGGGACGTGCCACGGCGACTGGGCGTGGGGACAGGACGACGGCTTCGCGACGCGGGCGCTGTCGCCGTTTCCGAACGCCATCGCGTTCTCCGGCCACTCCCACCATCCGCTCGTCGACGAGCGCGCGATCTGGCAGGGCGCGTTCACGTCCATCGGCACCGCGTCGCTCCGGTACATCGACCCGGTCTACGGGCGCGAGAACGCGGGCCCGTCCGCGCTGGACGACCTGCGGCAGATGGCGCTCGTGGACCGCTTCAGCGGCAAGGAGGGGCTGCTCGTTTCGGTCTATTCCGGTCGCGTCGTCGTGCGGCGGCGTGACATCGTCAACGACGGAGACCTCGGCCCGGACTGGGTGATTCCGCTGCCGGCGACGGAACCGAAGCCGTTCGACTTTGCCGCGCGCGGCGCCTCCGCCGTGCCGCCGGAATTTCCGGCCGGCGCGAAGGTCGTCGTCAGGGGCCCCTTCGACGGAAAGGACAGGAAAGGGCGTGCGGTCCGGCAGATCGAGGTGTCGTTCCCGGCGGCGACGGCCGGGGACGGACGGCCGCGCGCCTACGACTACGAGGTCGCGGCGGAAGTCGAGGAAAGCGGCGCGCGGCGGATCGCCCGGTCGAAGCGCGTGTATTCGCCGACGTACTTTCTGACGCCGGCGCGCGAGGCCGGAACGGTGCGCTGCGTCTTTTCGCTGGACGAGCTCGGCACGCGGAAGGCGAAGTGGCTGAATCCGAAGGTGCGCTTTCGCGTCCGCGCCGCCGAATCGTTCGGCAACGCCGGCCGCGCGCTCGCGTCGGATCCCGTCGCGCTTTAGCGCTGCGCGCCGCGACGCGGTGCGGAAAATGCAACTTTATGCGGTTGAATATGCAATTCCCGCATCCGCACGACTTTGGTATACTGTGCGTGCACTGATCAAAAGAGAGGAGTTCAGGAGAAAATGTCTTTGCGCGTCAACGTGTTGTCTGTCCTTGTCGCGATGATGGTCGTCGGCTTGCCGTCGGCCAATGCCGCGCTGAAGGTCACAAAGATTTCAGAGGTTTACCGGCCTTCCTCCGCTGTCGCCGAGCAGATCAGCGGTATGACGTGGGCAGGGGGAAGTCTCTACTATGCTGTTGACGACAACGACAATAAGCTCTATCCGCTGACGCTCGACATCAATGGGGCCGGCGAGCTTGCGAAGACGAACATCACGATCGGGACCGGCGTGCCGGTTCAGGGCGCGAGCGATATGGAGGGGTGCGCCTGGGATCCCGCGTCCCGCCTGCTCTGGATTTCGGACGAGACCGGCCCGACGATTCGGAAAATCGATCCAGCGACGGGCGAGCCTCTCGGTTCGGTTGCAGTGCCGGCCGTTCACAGGCAGTATTACGGCAACTTCAGTTTCGAGGCGCTGACGATCTCCGGCGACGGCTTGACCATGTGGACGGCCAACGAGGAGGCGCTGA
>Ga0310695_10009207_pt1 | contig 14950 bp, 21 predicted proteins | sample RumenRJG_04DNA_FD_203882 | JGI IMG/M metagenome (GOLD analysis project Ga0310695, IMG submission 203882) | Bovine rumen microbial communities from Lethbridge, Alberta, Canada - RJG_04 (v2) (version 2) | ecosystem: Host-associated > Mammals > Digestive system > Stomach > Rumen | place: Canada... | reverse complement strand
CGATGAACACGATACCGGACATTACCAACTTGAACCGTCTGGTATCCGTTGTGCGTGACAGGCGACATGACCCTTCTCCATCGAATACTCCACACACGTCCAAGGTTGCTCACAGCAAAAGACGGTAACACACTTTGTTTCCATTCCTCTCCTTCGCTTCTCGGAAGATCTTGAAGGTTGACAGCCGGGACCTCATACGAATACCGACTTGGTTTATGCTCACAAGGCTCCGCCCCCTTAAACGCTTCACGGACTAACTGGGAAATCTTTCTCCACGTTCTATGTGTTCTCTCCCAGGCAAGTCTAACCTGCCCGCGGTCGTTAGGCTCAAGGATGGCACCCGTGCTGACACGACGTACACATCCATCACTGCTGACCTCATAGTCGGGCCACCCGACTACTTGTCTCCATTGTGCGTTCGTTTCCATTCTTGAATCTTCTTCTTATCTCGTTGTCCTTTCTCATGGTTGCACTCGTTACAGAGTGACTGTAAATTACTGCGGTCATAGAAGTAGCTGGCGCAGATAGGCCACGGCTCGATGTGGTCGACGCAGGTGGCGGGTTTGATGATTCCTTTCCGCTGACACTCCGCGCACAGTGGATGCTCCTCCCTGAACGCCTTCGACAGTTTGATCCAGCGCCATGTATTATATGGCGCACCAGACCGTTCACGGACGTAGCCGGGCTTCTGCTCCACGACGTCCCACCGAAGGCTCCTCTTCATCGGGTCTGGACTTTGGTCGGATCCATCACTTCCTGGACGGCGTCTTCCCGATGGATGATTCTGGCCTTCTTGATGTCCTCCGGCTGTACGACCCGGGCATGCGTGAAGGCAGCCAATATAGCGGACTGGATTTCCTTGGCGAGGGTCTCCCGGTCTTCGGGATTCGCCATCAGTCTCTCCGCCAGCTCAGGACTGACTTCCGTCGTGACGACGTAGTTCCGGTTATACGGGTCAAATTGTAAATCGAACTTCATTGTTTTGATTGTTTTAATTGGTTTAACCTGCATTGATGATATAGTCGCCTTTCTTTACTCCTTCCTTCTTGCCGGTCCTCTTGTCCTCGTCGTCTGCGACGTCATCCGGTTCCGGAGAAAAATAGAAGTAGCCGTCATAACGGATCCATATTCCCTTGTCCTGGTCGAGGGTCTGCAAGTGCTCAATAAATTCTCTTACGGTCATAGCTTTTGTTGTTTCAATTCCTTTATCCTTTGCATTATGAACTCCTGGCAGGTGGACTTGCCGGACAGGGCCGACATCACCCTCTCGTCAAGGGTGCCCGTCGCCACCAGGTGGTAGAGGATCACCGGCCGCTGCTGCCCCTGACGATGCAGGCGGGCGTTGGCCTGAAGGTACTGCTCGAGGTTCCAGGTGGGCGTGAACCACACGATGATGTGGCCGCCCTGCTGCATGTTGAGGCCGAAGGACACGGACGCCGGATGGCACAGCAGCACGCGGATCTCTCCACGGTTCCACCGCTCGAGGATGTCCGGCTCGCCCCTGAACAGGACGGGGCCGTACTCGTCCAGGGCGACGGTCAGCCGGGCCAGCTCGTGCTGGTAGGCGTAGAACACCAGGACCGGCTCGCCGGCGGCCTCCACCAGTTCGGTCAGCGCCTCCACCTTGGAGGTCCCGACCTCGTGCCAGTCGTGCTCGCCGTCGTAGATGGCGCCGCCGGAGAACTGCAGGAGCTTGTTGGCGAGGGCGGCGGCGGTGACGGCCTCTATCTCGGTGTCGTCCACCTCCATCAGCTGCTCGCGCTCGAACTCCCTGTAGGCCTTCATCTCGGCGTCGGTCAGGGCGATGTCCATCCCGGCCGTGATGATGTCCGGCATCTCCAGGTAGTCCTCGGCCTTCATCGAGAGGCAGATGTCGCTGATCCGCTCGGCTATCTGCTCGCGGGCTCCCGGCTTGGGCCTCCACTCGTACACCACATGGCCGTTGTGCCGGCCGGGGTTGAAGTAGTTGCTCCGGTAGGTGGTGAGGGTGCGGCCCAGCCTCTGCCCTCCGTCCAGCAGCTCGATCTGCGACCAGAGGTCCATCAGCCCGTTGGGCGACGGGGTGCCGGTCAGCTCGATGAGCCTCCAGATCTTCCACCGCATCCGGCGTAGGGCCTTGTACCTCTTGCTCTGCGGGTTCTTGAAGCTGGACGACTCGTCGATGACGACGCAGTTGAAGTCCCACCGCACCAGGGTGAGGTCACAGTAGTCCACCAGCCACTTGACGTTCTCGCGGTTCACCACGTAGATGTCGGCGTCCGCCTCCACGGCCTTCCGCCTCTGGGTGGGCGTGCCCATGATGACGGACACCCGCAGGCCCCTGAGGTGGTCCCACTTCCGGCACTCCGACGGCCAGGTGTTCCGGGCCACGGACTTCGGCGCGATGACCAGGACCTTGGAGACCTCGAGGTAGTCCTGCATCAGCTGCTGGACGGCGGTCAGGGTGATGACGCTCTTGCCGCAGCCCATGTCCAAGAACAGGGCGCACTTGGGATGGTCCAGGACGAACTCGATGGCCTTCTCCTGATATGCGTGAGGTCTAAACTCCATGGTACTTCTGCATCATGTGGTATCGTGCGTGTTCCTCCTGGGAAGCGAACACCATGAGGTTGGACGGGTCGTTGTTCCGCTTGTTCCCGTCGATATGGTGGACGACCTCACCGGGAAGCAGCGGCCGTCCAAGGATCCGCTCGGCCACGATCCGATGGGTGTGACGTCCGTAGGTCTTCGTGTAGGTCTTGCCGGCGCCAGAATCAAGGTGGACTTCCCGAAGTTTCGCTTTCGTCTCGGGAGTCATCCTCGTGGGATTCAGTTGACGGTTCATCTCGGCCATCCGGGGACCGGTGAAGGTCTTCGCGCAGTCCCGGCTGCAGAAGTGGTGTTTCATGCTTGCGGCCTTGGCCCCGTAGGCCTTGAACACCTTGCCGCAACAGTCACATTTCACGATGATCATAATTCAAACTCCTCTCTTTTTATCCTCTCGGCGATGACCGCGCGGTCCATGAGGGCGACGGCCGTCTCGAGGCTTTCCGTGGTGTCGATGACGAACACCTTGAAGCCCAGCTCGCGCAGCTGCTCGTGGCAGTGCTTCTGGAGTTTGGTAGGCTTCTTGCCGGTGGTCTTTATCTCGGCGAAGAAGGTCATGCCGAAGGGGACGAGGATAACGCGGTCCGGCAGTCCGCGGTGCAGCTGGGACAGGAGTTTCAGGGCCGTCCATCCCCGCCGTGTGCATTCCGTCCGGAGCCTCGCCTCCAGGGTCTTTTCGGACTCTGTGACAATGTGACTCGCGCGCGCGATATTTCCCATATACGTGCGATTAGGTGCGTGTGTATGTGTGTGTGTTCTGCCTAATTCCATATTTTTCCAATTTCAGGGATTTTATTGTCACATTGTCACACTTTCTGCATAATGCCGTGAATCTCAATGCGTTGCGCCTGTGACAATGTGTGTGACAATGTGTGTGACAAAGAATTATTGTCACGAATTGTTGTCACAGCCTCCGCGGGCTCTGTCACAGCGTTGTCACGGCCATTGTCACAGCCATTGTCACACCTCCTGACGTCCCTTCTCATAAGGCCACGAAATGCATCCAGAGTTTGACAATGATGGTCACCACGGCCCAGATGGCCGCGGCGAAGAAGAGGATGACGCAGAGTGCTATCATGAGCCATCCGTGCGGGGTGATCGTTCCGTTTTCGTCGTCGAGTCTCATTTTCAGTGTCGCTTTAAGTGGTCAGTCTATTCGGGTTCATCCATAATGCGGTAGCGGCGCTGCAGTCCGTAGACGCTGTCGCGCGAGCGGCCGGCGTCCTCGAGGCAGTCGAGGCTCCGCAGGATCTGGTTGATCTCCTTGGTCTTGTATCTGGTCTTCTCGTCCAGGCGGGTGGAGAAGCACTCGACGAGTACCTCCACGGCGCAGACGGTCTTCCGCATGACGCGGGGCTGTCCGTCCGGATCCATGGCCGAGGCGGTGCGGAACCAGTTCATCCTCTGCTCCATGGAGTAGGACTCCCAGGTGTCCGGCACTGGCGTGTGGATGAAGGCGTCGATGAGTCCGACGCGGTCGTCGGTGGCGAGCTCGTTGTGGCTCTCCTGGCGGGCCCTGGCCTCCTCGGTCTGCTCGCGGTCCAGGAAGAGGCGCTCTCCCTCCCGCCAGCGGACCACGGCCTCGGCCCACAGCTGGTCCACCTCCCCGGGCAGTCCGTCCCACACGTCCTTCTCCGGCCTGGACCCGCCGCACTCCACCACCCAGAAGCGCCGGTTGCCCGTGTCGCCCTTCAGGAAGGCCCGCTCGTTGGTGGTGGCGAAGAAGACGCACTGGCGGGGGTAGGTCTCGGTCTTGCGTCCGTAGGCCGGCCGGAAGGAGTCGTCCTGCTTGGAGAGGAAGGCCTTGTAGGCCTCGGAGGTGCTCTTCTTGTAGTTGGTCAGCTCGCCCATCTCGACGAGCCACTTGCCCCTCAGCTGCTCCATGGCCTCCTTCCCCTCGATGCTCGTCAGGGAGTCCGTGAACCATGCGTCCCTCGCCATCAGGCGGACGAGGGTGGACTTGCCGGAGCCCTCGGGGCCGATGAGCGTCAGGACGTAGTCGTACTTGCATCCGGGCTGCATGACGCGGGCGACGGCGGCCGTGAAGTGCTTGCGGGTCATCGCCCTGGTGAGCGGGTTGTCCTCCGCGCCGAGGTAGTCCACGAGGAGGGTGTCGAGCCTCTCCTTCCCGTCCCACTCCAGGGCGTTGAGGTAGTCGCGCACCGGGTGGTAGTTGTTCTGGGAGAAGACGTGGTCGGCCTCGTCCATCAGGGCGGTCTTCCCGGTCAGTCCCCGGTAGTTGGTGTCCACGTACTCGATGAGGCCGTTGTAGTCGTTGTTGTTCCAGTTGGGGTCGATGCCGGCCGCCCTCCACGGCAGGTCCCTCTGGAGGACGGTCCGCCCCGTGAAGAGGTCGTAGGCCACGGCCTTCCTGAGCCCCCTGTCGTTGCGGAGGATCAGGCCGAAGTTGGACGGCAGCGGGAGGAACTTCTTCCCCCTGTCGTCGGTCTGCAGGTCGTCCGTCCAGGAGTCGTCCTCGAGCTCCTCGGCGAAGTCGTCCTGGGCGGAGCGGATCATCTCCCTGACGAGCATCCCGTGCACCTTCCGGTCCTCCCTCGCGGCCTTCTCCATGTGCAGGAAGGAGGGGAGGCGGTTGACCGGCGTGTTGATGTCGGCCTCGGCGTCCTCGTCGCCGTAGAGGTGGATGCGGACCATGTCGAAGGCGTTGACGAGCTTCTCGCAGCAGGGGTCGGTGCCGTGGTGGCTGTAGGCCCACTTGTCCTCGTAGACGATCATGCCGCCCGCGGTGGACCCCTTGGCGTAGGTCCAGCGGTCCGGGTGGGCCGTGGGGACGTACACGTCGGGGAGGAAGGCCTCGATGGCCTCCGCTATGCCGTAGGCGCGGCAGAAGGCCCCGATGACGCCCGGCTTTGACGTCGGGTCCTCCTGCTTCGCCCCCGGCTTGCGCTGGACCGCCTGGACGATGCGCCTGCTCACCGGCCACTCCACCACGTTGCGCCAGTCGGCGTAGGAGGCGAGGGCGCGGTCGGCGTCCACTGGGTCGCCGTCGCCGGTCTCGAAGACGTAGTCCACGTCCGCCGGTGCGGACGGCCAGTACATGAGGCGGCAGGGCTCGTAGGTGGAGTCGTCGAAGAGGTCGATGCCGATGTCGTCGGCGATCCGGCGGGCGATCGGCACGTACTCGTCCGGGGTGGCCTCCCTGGAGAGGGGCATCACCAGGCGGTAGCGGGGCTTCTCCGGCGTGTGGCTGTGTGTGGAGTAGAGGCACCAGGCGGTGCCGTAGAGCATGTCGCGGACGGTGTCCACGGTCTCCTTCGTGCCGTAGTCGATGTCGAGGGTGACGAGAGACCGGGCGGTGATGGACTCGCCCTTGCGCTGGCCCCCGTCCCTGACGGTGCCGCCGACGAAGCCGCCGACGTCCTTCACTTTGCCCTGGGCGGTCTTGGTCATGGCCTTGTACTCGGCCGCCGTCTCCCTCGTGTGCTTACACTTTGAAAGCCGTTCGACCAGCCTCTCCCACGTGGTGCTCTTGTTCGCCCACTGCAGGGAGGTCCTCGACTGTCCTACCGATATGACGTATTCGTTCATGTCCTATATGGTGTATTGTCCTTTGCTGAGCGTTCCCTGGAAGCCTCTGCGCTTGAGCTCCTCGAAGAGCTGCAGGTCGGTGGCCGCCGAGAGGGCGACCTCCACCGGGCGGAGGCCCTGCGTCAGGTCGTTGATGACCGGACCGGCCACCGCCTCCTTCATGAGCTTATCAGCCTTTGCGAGGTCCTCCTCCTCCATCTCCTTCTGGGCCTTCCTCCTTTTGAGGTACTCGCCCATGTAGACGGCGTGGCACTTCTTGCACCGGGTGCCGTAGCCGTCGCTGTTGGTGGCGTTGAGGTTGAACTCGCTGAGGGGCTTGTAGGTGCGGCAGGCCCGGCAGAACTTCATGACGAGGCCGGTCTTCTCGTCGGTGTACTTGGGGAACTCCGCCTTCCGTCCTCCCTTGCGGGGCTTCTTCTCGGGCTTGGGCTCCGGCTTCGGATCCGGCTCCTTGATCGGCTTCGGCTGGATGTCCTCGCCGGTTGTGGCGTTGACGACTATGGAGGCCCAGCAGTCCCTCTGCTGGAGGTAGCCGACAGGCTTCTTCGTCTTCTCGCAGATGATTCCGTGCAGGGCGGTGTCGCGGTAGTACGCGCAGGTTCCGCAGATCTTCGATACTTCCATCTCGGTATGTGATTTTAGTCCTTGTAATAGTATTCTCCCGTATATCCGGCCCCCTTGAGCGGAAGGCCCTCGGCCCACTCGGGGCCGTCGCTGAAGCACTCCTCGATCCGTGCGAGGTCCTCCTTTTTGCGTACCTGGCACACCACCTCGTCGTGGACGTGGAAGACGGTGTGGATGCCGAGGTCGTGCAGCTTGAGCATGACGTGGGCGAGGCAGTCGCGGGCGACGGCCTGCGTGATGTTCTCCACGAGCTTGCCGCCGAAGGTCTCCAGCCATCCCCACTTGTTGGTCTTCTGGTTGACGCCCCTGTAGCGGACGGACTGACCGCCGAAGCGGTTGACCGTGACCTCCGCGTCGGGCCAGGTGATGCAGCGCCCGGAGGGGAGCCGGCACACCAGCCATCCCTCGTGCATGGAGAACTCCAGGTACGAGTCGCGGACGCTGTAGTTCCTGACGTACCCCGCTCCGGATGCGTTCTCGCGGGCATTTCTCTCGTCTGCCGTAATTTTTTTACGGATGCCGAGGCGGGCGGTCTTCTGGCATTTCTGTATCACCTTGAGGGCGGCGTCCTCCACGTCGTGCCAGAACTTGGCGATCATGGGGTTGGCGTCGCGCCACATCCGGACGGTGTCGGCCTCCTCCTGCTCGGTCATGCCGAGCTTCTGCCCGCCCATCGCGTCGAGGGCGGCGACGCCCCCGCCGTAGCCGAGGGCGAGGACGGCGATCTTGCCCTTCTGCCGGAGCTCCGCGTTGGCGCCGTGCTTCTCCACGGGGACGTGGAACATCTGGCTGGCCGTGGCGCAGTAGATGTCGCCTCCGCGCCTGAAGGTGTCGAGCACCCACTCCTCACCGGCGAGCCATGCCAGGACGCGGGCCTCGATGGCGCTGAAGTCGCACACGGCGAAGGTGAAGCCCTGCCCGGGGATGAAGGCCGTGCGGATGAGCTGGGACAGCGTGTCCGGCACGCTCTTGTAGCCGAGCTCCAGCATCTCCAGGTCGCCGTCCCTCAGGGCCTCGCGGGCGAAGTCCAGGTCGGGGATGTGGTTCTGCGGGAGGTTCTGCAGCTGGACGAGCCGTCCGGCCCACCGGCCGGTCCTCGCGCCCTGGAACTGCAGCAGGCCCCTGACGCGGTCGTCGGGGCAGATGCAGTCGAGCATCGCCTCGTACTTCGCGTTGGAGGACTTGCCCAGCTGGGAGCGGATGTCGAGGACGCGGAGCACCCGCTTGTCGCTGGTGATCCGGCGGAACTCCGGCAGGTCCTTCTTCGAGAGGGTGTCCACGTCGATGCCCAGCTGGGCGGACAGCCAGTCCTTGAGCTGGGAGACGCTGTTGGGGTTGCTCAGTCCGGTGAGTTTCATCGCCTCCTCGGTGAGCCGGGCGGTGATGATCGCGTCGATGCGGCAGGCCTCGCGGGCCAGCCGGGTGTCCACCTTCACGCCCATGTCGTTGATTGTCTGGTCCACGGCGTAGAGCCGGTGCTCCCAGGACGGTATGTTGAGCCAGGCGGTCTCGCTGTCGATCTGCCGCTCCACCTCCACGTCGCGGACGCAGTAGGCCTTGAAGGTCTCCCACTCCTCGGGGAAGTCCTCCGGAAGGTTGCGGTCGCCCTCGTAGAAGATGCCGTCGGTCTTCTTCTCCTTCGGTACGCAGAAGAGCTTGATGAGGTTCTTACCCTCCTTCATCTTCTGCTGCTCCAGGCCGAGGGCGGCGCCGGCCTCCTTCAGGCTCATGGGGAGCCCGCAGCGGGAGGCCTGGACCATCGTGCAGTGCCAGGAGTCAGCGGAGAGGAAGACGCCCTTCTGGCGTGTCTTCGTCTGCCAGAGGTGGACGGACAGGCACACCCGCTCGAAGGCCGCGTTGTGGGCCACCTTCGTCACCTTCTCGTCGAAGAGGGCGTTGACGAGCCACTCCGGCAGGCTCTCGCCCTGGGCGAGGTCCACGATCTTCACGGGCTCCTCGTCCCTCGCGTAGGCCACCAGCAGGATCCGGAAGTCCGGGTGCATGGCGTAGCGGTAGAGTCCGGTCTTTGCGATCGGCTCCGGGGAGTAGGTTTCTAAATCAAGGTGGAGCCGTTTCATACAAACCTCCATTCAAAGCCGTGGAACAAATCGAGTTCACCGCGCGCGGCCTGTCCGATGCCGGAGAAGCAGAAGCCGGTGCTCCGCTCCGCCTCCCTGGCGCTGGCATAGGTAGCCACGACGGCGCCGTCTTTGATCTGCTGGACCTTCTTTGCGGCGTTCGTCCGGTATTGCGGATGTCTCCGGAGGGAGTGCCGGACGTTCTGCTTCTGCGTCACCCATTCCAGGTTGATAGCGCGGTTGTCGGTCCGGACCTCGTTGATGTGGTTCACGACCTGCCCGGGTGTGGGCTCTCCGATGAAAGCCAGGGCAACCAGGCGGTGGACGGACAAGTTGTGGAGGACCCCCTTGATACGAAGGCCGACACGAAGGTACCCGGTCTTAGGCTCCATGACTGCAGCCAATTTCCGGCGGGGGTACCGATGCACCTTCCCGGACTGCTCCGTTGTCGTGTGGGCTTCACGATATATGTCCCCGTCCTCGCTTACGAGGAGGTTTACGCCCAGGTAGTTAAGTATTCTATGCCTTTTCATCTTTCAAAATTGCTTCTTCAGGAAATTTCATGAATGCGATCCAATGCGTTTTACCACATTTCCCCCCTTGATGACCATACAACGGCTCCTTTCCGAAAATTGATAATATCTCTGATAACTTCACGTTCTCTTCATTCCACTTGAAAATGAGTGTGCCGTATGGTTTTAAGCAACGCATACATTCGTCGAATCCGTTTTTGAGGATGGCTTTCCAATCGCCTTTTAAGAATCCATACTTTTTTGCAAGCCATGATGTTTGACCAGCTTTCGTGAGGTGTGGCGGGTCAAAGACAATATGGTAGAAACATTCGTCTTCGAATGGAAGTTCTTGAAAGTCTGCCACGACATCTGGGTTTACCTCAAATTCTCTGGTCTGCTTTCCATCCTTACTTGCCCAGATAACCTGTCTTTCCAGTACACGGTTATCTATGTATATGCAATTCGGATTGTTTTTGTTAAACCAAAACATCCTCCCTCCACAGCATGCGTCGAGAATGGGTTTGTTCGTCTTAATAGTTTTCATCTTTCAAAATCGCTTCTTCTGAAATCACTTTCTCAGTCTTGCCGATCAGGACGGCGACCAGGTGTGTGTGTGTGTGTGTGTGTAGAGGTCGGGGACGTACTCCTGGATCACGGCGTCCTTGACCTTTCCGTCCGACAGGCGGACCTTTACTTTCTGACCGGTCTTATACATGGTTTGCTTCGCTTGGTTGTCAGTTGAAAAGGGCACGGCGGGGAGAACCTCTTAACACTAAAACTTATCTTTTGCCTATGAAAAAACTGATTGGAAAACTCCCGCTGCCGACCTCCCGGCAGGCTTTTCCGTGCCCTTATGGTTATGCCTCGATGTATCTGGTCGTCGCCATGACCTGCACTCCCTTCCGGTACGGATCGTTCCGGATCTGCAGCCTCTCGATGTACATGAACGTCTCGCCGCGATAGCGGAGCGCTTCGTAGCCCTGGCTGGTGGGCGGGATGAGGTGCTCCAGGTTCTCCGGATCCTTGATGTCCTCGAACGGGAAGCCGAAGTGGCGCTTGAAGGCGTTCGCGATGATTTTGTCCACTTTCTTCTGCTGTTCGCGGACGGCATCGAGCAAGGGATTTTCAATTGTGCTCATGGCGTTTGTGTCGTTTTATGGGTTGTTTATAAAGGCTCGGCGGGGTGTACTAAAACGTTAACCTATGCAGTAGAAAAAAACTAATCCTGTCTTGACCAATCGATTCTCCCCTGCAGGGATCGCTCCTGGCTTTTCCGAGCCTTGGGACCCGGGAAGGCGGTCAGGCCCGCCCGGATCGGGTTGGTTAGAAGACCTCTTCGTCGTCCTCGTTGCCGTACTGGTCCAGGTCGTCCCCGAACTCGGACTGCGCGGAGGAACGTCCGCCGAGGTAGTCGCCGTCCTTGGTCTTCAGGACGTTGTTGAGGCCCGCCGCCACGCCCTTGTTGCCGGCGTTGTTGAACGGGAAGAAGTTGACGCTCACGACGCCGTAGCAGCCGCTGTAGACCTCGTCCTCGTCGGTGACTTCCACGAGCTTCTTCTCGCCGTTCATCTTGACGATCTTGACGATGCCGGGCTTGGTCTTGGAGGTGGCGTTGATGAAGTAGCAGCCGGCGTAGGTCTCGTCGTCTGGACGCTCGGCGTCACCGTCGCGGAGGGGGTTCTTCCAGGTGCCGGGCGCGGGCTGCTTGCCTCCGAACTTGGAGGCGACGCCGGACATGAAGGCGGCCTTGACGGCTTCCTTGACGGCGCCCACCAGGGCAGTGTTGGACTTGGGGATGAGAAGGGCCACGCTGTACTTCTTGTCGCCGCCATCGGAGATGGCCTCGGGGGTGAAGAGGTGGCAGTAAGACAGGCGGACCTCGCCGATCTTGACACGGGTGGTAGTGTTGTCGTTCATGACGTGTAACGTTTAAAATGGTTAGTTGGTGTATTCGGAGAAATCGTCCTTCGCGCTGGTCATGGCGGGACGGGGGTCGGTGTCCTCGACGAGGGTGGGCTTGCCCTGGGGCTTGACGACGTACTGGCCGAGGAGGGTGTTGAAGCCCTTCTTCGTGAGCAGCTTCTCCAGGTCGGAGATGGTCTTGAGCTCGCGGGGGCGGAGATAGGAGTCCTCGGAGAGACCGGCCTGCGCCAGGGCGTCGATGGCGGCCTTCTGGTCGGGGATCGTCCGGAGGGAGCGGCCCTCCACCACCTTGAAGCCGGGGACGGGCGTGCCGGAGAGGGCGAGGTCCAGGGCGTAGGACTCGATGTTAGAGATCCAGCTCTTGAGGGTGCCCACCTTCCGGAGGAGCTCGGAGATCTGCTCGTCGGTCATCAGGTCAGGGGACTTGTCGAGGGCTTCCTGGACGGAGGCCTTGAGGGCGAGTGCCTTGCACCTCGGGGCGATCGGGCAGAAGCGGCAGTGCTCGCCGGCCACGAAGGAACCGATGCCCTGGTAGGCCGCGACGGCGGCGGGACGGAGCTCGTCCGTGGCCCAGTCCATCAGCCGGTCGGCGGTGAGGATGTCGTTGGAGACCCACTGCAGACGGGGCTGGATGATGACCATGGAGACCTCGGCGATGTCGTAGAGCTCGCCCGGACCGAGGAGGGCGCCCAGGGCGTAGCAGCGCATCTGGGTGTTGTCGACGGCGGAGACCTTGACGCCCTTGCCGTACTTGAGGTCGTAGACGCAGAGGGTGCGTCCGTAGATGATCACCGCGTCAGAGGAGCCGAAGCCCTCCGGGATGAACTCGTCGAGCTTGAGCCTCGCCTCCACCAGGAGGACGGCCTCCGGGTCGCGGTAGAGGGCGTCGAGGTAGTCCTCCCAGACGAGGCGGGCGTAGTGCTCGGCCACAATGGAGAGCATCTCCTCCGGGTCGAGGTCCTCCCCCTCGCAGTCGTTGAAGCAGCGGGTCAGGGCGTCGCCGCCCATCTCCACGAGGTGCTCCCGCTTCTCCGGCCACTCGAGGCGTTTCTCGGGGTCGTACTCACGGAGGTAGGACTGGGCCTTCAGGGCGCCGTTGAGGAGAGCCTCGGCCATGGCGTGGGCGATGGTGCCTTCGCGGGTGAAGACGGTGTCCTTCTGCGGGGCCTGCGCCGCCAGCCGGGCGGACGGCGTGCATTTCATCCAGCGGGACGAGCCCGAAGGAGCGAGGATGGCGTGTGCTGTGGGCATGGTCTTAGGCAGCTAATTTCTCCAACCTGTCCATCAGCTCGCTCCTGCGCTCCTGAGGGCACGCCGAGCTGTTGGGGATGCCAAACTCCCCGAAGAGGGTCTTGACGGCCGGCCCGCCGACCTTGTCCTTCGCGGCCTTGACGGCCTCGCGGAGCTGGGCGTCCGTGATCTCCTCGGCAGCGGCCGCTGCGGGGGCCTGCGGAGCCGTAGGAGCGGGTTTCTCCTCCGGGGCGGGAGATTGTGCCGTCTGGGGCTTGGGCTCGTCTGCAGGCTTTTCCTGCGTCTTCTGCCAGGCCCGCTCGAGGAAGTCGAGGACGGCGTTCTCGACCGTGGTCTTGAAGCAGGGGTGTGCGGCGGGGTTGGCGAGGTCCGCCGGCATGTCCGGCGCGAACTGGCGCAGGACGTCGAGCGTCTCCTTGGAGAGGCTCACCTCGAAGTGAATGTTCAAATCAGCCATAGCTTTATCGATATTAAAAATGGTTTCGGTTGAAGGGCCGGGCGCCTCACGGCGGGCATGTCGGCCCGTATACGACAGTGTTTGTAGAGAATAGCCTGCATATCTGCAGGTGGAGGCCGGCGAAGGGTTCGAACCTTCCCCCTCGGAGGGGAAAATATTTTTAAAAAACGGTGCTTTCGCTTTTAAGTTATACAACCGAGGGGTGACCGTACCGGCCTTTATATTCCCTGCCAGGCGCGGACGATGTCCCTGCCGAGGTAGAACTTGAAGTGTCCGTCCGAGTGGTGCGGGACCAGCCTGAGGGACTTCTCCCAGCGGGCCAGCGTGTGGCGGTCCACTCCGAGGCGGCGGGCGGCGTCTGCCTGGCAGTACAGTCCGTGGATCTGGACGTCTGGTCTCTCCGGGTTCATTTCGCCTTGCAGGTTACTTCGATCATGCCGCCGAACTCGGCGGGGCTCTTGACGGAGAAGGTGCGGTCCTGGGACATGCGGGAGAAGCGGGAGCAGCAGGAGTGGACATACGCCAGCTGCACGGGGCCCTCCTCGACGGCCCAGGTCTCTCCGGGGGCCATCGTGCTGATGGTCCGCAGGACGGAGATCTTTCCGGCGTCCTTGCCGGTGGTGTGCTTGATTACTTCCATAGTTATGCTGTTTTGTTGTTGTCCTTGTCAAGGCTGTCGAAGAGCGTCTTCGAGACCCATCCCAGCACGAGGGCCGCGACGAGGGAGATGACGTTCCAGAGGGTGGGCGCGCCGCTGGCGTCTTCGACGCAACCGGCGAAGAGGCAGATGATGCTGATGACGCCGACGGTGGTGGCAGTTTTTCTCTTGTCCATGGCTTTGATTCTAGGGTTATATATACTTTTGCGGTTTTCTGGAAAGTGGGGCTCCGGAGAGCCCCGGATTGCGTCATTTGGAAATCTCCATTATGAGGTCCTGACCTTCCTTGTCCAGGAGCATGAAGTATTCGGTGTCCTTCTTCTGGTCAACGGTGCAAAAGCGGAACGATTGGTCGTGGATGCCGTTTTCCATCGTGAAGTTCTTGCGTCCGATCAGTTCGAAGGCCCCGTCCATAAAGCCATAGAGGTAGTAGAGCCAGTGCGCGCGACACTGCTGTTCGTCGTCGTGGCTTCCGTTGCAGATGTGGATGGTTTTTCCGGTCTTGTTGTCGGTCTTGAAGATGTAATAGTTCATAACACTGTCGATTATTAAGTTAAAATGTCTATCTTTGCGGCGTGGCTTGCTTGCGTGCTTATCAGTAACCAAGGGCGAAGTTAAGTAATGTATATGATATATCCTACACTTTTCGCAAAAAAGTTTAGCAGAGTATATCAAATAAATATTTTTAAAATGTATACGACAGTGAATTTACGCCTCTTCAGGAAGCGTAACTCTTTGACACAAGATGAGGTAGCTCTTTTCCTCGGGACCTCGAAAGGGTTCATCTCCCAAGTGGAGAACGGGCGCGTAAAACTCCCCGAGGACAAAGTCTACCGTATCCTGGACAATGACAGGGGATGGAATCTGGACGGCTTCGTTAAGGAAAGTGTAGTTTCGGCTAAACCCGAAGCCTCGGCTGACGGCCCCCACACCGTCCCGCTGCTCCCGATCTTCGCCCAGGCGGGACACCTCACCGGCTGGTCCGAGGGGATTGCCGAGGTGGAATGCGAGCGCGTGATCTCTCCGGTGGGGAACATCGACATGGCGGTACACATCTACGGCGAGTCCATGTACCCCGACATCCCGAACGGGAGCGTGGTCTACGTGAAGAAGGTGAAGGTCATCCTGGAATGGGGCCGCGCCTATATCCTCGACACGGTGGACGGCCCGCTGCTGAAGTACCTGACGCCCGGGACCGACGACGAGCACATCCGCTGCCTGTCGGCGAACCATGATCCGATGTACGCCCCGTTCGAGGTCTCGAAGGACAACATCCTCGGGATCTATAAGGTCATCATGTGCATGTCTATGA
>Ga0310695_10009206_pt1 | contig 14950 bp, 8 predicted proteins | sample RumenRJG_04DNA_FD_203882 | JGI IMG/M metagenome (GOLD analysis project Ga0310695, IMG submission 203882) | Bovine rumen microbial communities from Lethbridge, Alberta, Canada - RJG_04 (v2) (version 2) | ecosystem: Host-associated > Mammals > Digestive system > Stomach > Rumen | place: Canada... | reverse complement strand
GGCTGATAATTTGAGCAGCGTCCTTTCCAAGACCATTCAGGATCACACGGAGAGGCTTCTTACGAACCTTGTTAGCCATCTCGGCAATCTTGATGGCACCCTCGGCTGCTGCGAAGCTCTCGTGACCTGCCAGGAAGGCGAAGCACTCAGTCTCCTCGCGGAGCAAACGAGCAGCGAGGTTACCGTGACCGATACCTACCTTACGATCGTCGGCTACTGATCCAGGGATACAGAAACTCTGCAGACCAATGCCGATGGCCTCAGCAGCCTCGGCAGCTGTCTTCACACCCTTCTTGATGGCGATAGCAGCACCACAAACGTATGCCCACTTGGCATTCTCGAAGCAGATGAGCTGAGTGTCCTCACACATCTGGTAAGGGTCGATACCTGCCTTTTCACAAATCTCATTGGCCTCCTCGATAGAGTTGATGCCATTCTCCTTCAGAGCAGCAAGAACCTGGTTGATACGGCGCTCCTGACTCTCAAACTGTACTTTTCTAATCATTGTCGTATCCTCCTATTATTCTTTACGTGGATCAATTGCCTTAACTGCACCCTGCTCCTCGGTTGTACGACCGTAAGAACCAGTGAACTTCTTCATAGCCTCGTTGGCGTCCATACCGTTCTTGATGGCCTCCATCATCTTGCCGAGGTGTACATACTCATAACCGCAAACCTCGTTGTTGGCATCGAGATACATCTTGGTGATGTAACCCTCAGTCAGTTCCAGATAACGGGTACCCTTGGCAACGGTACCATAGAGGGTACCAGTCTGTGAACGAAGACCCTTTCCCAGATCCTCAAGACCGGCACCGATAGCCAGACCACCCTCAGAGAAGGCACTCTGTGTACGTCCATAGACAATCTGCAGGAACAACTCGCGCATAGCGGTGTTGATAGCATCGCATACGAGGTCGGTGTTCAGTGCTTCGAGAATAGTCTTGCCGGGTAGGATCTCACTGGCCATAGCGGCAGAGTGTGTCATACCTGTACAACCGATTGTCTCGACAAGAGCCTCCTGAATCACACCGTCCTTCACGTTCAGACTCAGCTTGCAAGCACCCTGTTGAGGTGCACACCAGCCAATGCCGTGGGTGTAACCAGAGATCTCCTTGATTTCCTTCACTGCAACCCACTTGCCCTCCTCGGGGATAGGTGCAGGTCCATGATAAGCGCCCTTACAAACGCTACACATGTTCTCAACTTCCTTAGAATAAATCATTGATAATAAAATATAAATAAGACGTTAAACAAATGTAATTATCTTCCCTTTTTGATTGTAATCCTTATTAGTGGCCTACAAAATTACTCGTTTTTCACGAACATTCCAAGTGTTCTTCTTTCTATTTAGATATTATTAACATCAAAAATCAGTTTATAGCAGATTTTATTCTCCCTTTTTTTGTATTTTTGCAACTCAAAATCGCAAATAATGGCAAATCAGGAGATAGACAAGAGAGTGGAGCGCGCCGTTGAGAATTTCATGGCGGGCTATGGCTGTTGCCAGAGCGTGGTGGCGGCCTTTGCCGATTTGTATGGCCTTGACGACACGTTGGCCAAGAAAGTGGCTGCCGGATTCGGAGGCGGTGTGGGTAGATTGCGCATGATGTGCGGAGCCGTTTCTGGTATCGTGATGCTTATAGGTTTGGACTGCGGACAGACTGAAGGTGGTGACCGTGAGGGGAAATCGGCCTGTTATAAGGTCGTTCAGGAGCTGCTGGCTCAGTCGAAGCAGGAGAACGGAAGTCTGATCTGTGCCGAGATTTTAGGTATCCAGGGTTATCAGAAGGCCGTTTGCAGCTTTGTTGCCTCCGAACGAACGGCAGATTATTACAAGAGCCGTCCTTGTGCAGCTAAGGTGGAGAGTGCAGCCCGCATCTTTGCCGAATATCTCAAGAAAAAAGCGAATGGGAACGATTGATACACATTAATATATATAAAATATGATAATAGAAAACATACATGCAAGGGAAATCCTGGATTCACGTGGCAATCCTACGGTAGAGGTGGAAGTGACGCTAGAGAGTGGTTTCGTGGGGCGTGCTTCTGTACCTTCCGGTGCTTCCACAGGTGAGAATGAGGCTCTTGAACTCCGTGACGGCGATAAGACCCGTTATTTGGGTAAAGGGGTGCAGAAGGCTGTTGAGCATGTCAACAAGGTGATTGCGCCGGCCATCATCGGTATGAGTACTCTTGAGCAGCGTAAGATAGATGCAAAGATGATTGAACTCGACGGTACACCGACCAAGAAGAATCTCGGTGCCAACGCAATCCTTGGCGTCTCTTTGGCTGTGGCTCATGCTGCTGCTGCTTATCTGCAGATCCCGCTCTATCGTTACCTCGGAGGTACGAATACTTATACCCTTCCCGTTCCGATGATGAACATCGTTAATGGAGGTGCTCATTCCGATGCGCCAATCGCCTTCCAGGAGTTTATGATCCGCCCTATTGGTGCCAAATCTGAGAAGGAAGGTATCCGTATGGGGGCAGAGGTATTCCATAACCTTGCCAAACTACTGAAGGCTCGTGGCCTCTCTACTGCAGTAGGTGACGAGGGAGGCTTCGCACCAAACTTCAAAAGTATCGAGGATGCACTCGACACCATCATGGAGGCGATCAAGGCTACTGGGTATGTACCAGGCAAGGATATCACTATCGCTATGGATTGTGCTGCTTCCGAGTTCGCTGTAGAAGAAAATGGTATGTGGTATTATGATTATCGGCAGCTGAAGAATGGCAAGAAAAAGGATCCCAACGGTAAGAGACTCACTGCTGACGAGCAGATCGATTATCTGGAGGAACTTATTACAAAGTATCCGATTGACTCGATTGAAGATGGCCTCGATGAGAACGACTGGAACAACTGGGTGAAGCTGACCACAAGAATCGGCCACCGCTGTCAGCTTGTAGGTGATGACCTGTTTGTCACTAACGTGAAATTCCTCGAAAAAGGCATCCAGATGGGCGCCGCAAACTCTATCCTCATTAAGGTGAATCAGATTGGTTCCCTTTCAGAGACTCTCGATGCCATTGAGATGGCCCACCGGCATGGTTATACTACCGTTACCTCACATCGCTCGGGTGAGACAGAGGACACCACCATAGCCGACATTGCAGTGGCTACCAACAGCGGACAGATCAAGACCGGTTCACTGTCGCGTACCGACCGCATGGCAAAGTACAACCAACTCATCCGTATTGAAGAACAGCTGGGTGAACAAGCTAAGTATGGCTTTAAGAAACTCAGATAACTAGCAGATTAAATAATTATCAGATGAAACATATCAGAATTCTACTTATTACCCTGTTGGGTATGATGGTGCTGAGTACCCATGCCCAGATTCTTTCAAGAGGTGTTACCAAAGAGCTTGTGGATCACCGTAAAGCCAACATCAGTAATGTCATCTATGACTTGACATTCAATATTCCTGCCGACATGAACCAGAAGGTGACGGGTAGCGCTGTCATCTGCTTCGACTTGAAGAAGGCTGAGGATATCATCCTTGACTTCCAGGGTGAGTTTAATGGCAAATGCTCGGCCCTCGTTCCCAAGAATAAGAAAAAGACTAAGTTCAAGACGGTGGCTTTCCAGGCTGCCTATCAGAATGAGCATATCATCATTCCGAAGGATATGGTGGTAGAAGGAAGCAACCGTATCGAACTGAACTTCACTAGTCTTGATAAGGCACTGAACCGTAACCAGGATTATCTCTACACGATTTTCGTACCTGATTTGGCACGTAGTGTGTTCCCATGTTTCGATCAGCCCGACCTGCGCGCCATGTTTAGGACAAAGCTCAACACACCTGCAGGTTGGAAGACCATGGTCAGCGATACCAGCGGCCCGCTACCAACCTTCCTTTATTCTTTTGTTGCCGGTAACTTCTACGAGAAAACCGCTACACGAAACGGTCAGCAGATGCGTGCACTGTACCGTGAGACCGATTCTGACAAGGTGGCCCAGCTCGATCAGATTTTCGATGAGGCTGGTAGTGCTATCAAGTGGATGGAAAGCTATACCGGCATCGTTTGTCCCTTTAAGGAATATGGTATCGCCATCCTGCCTAACTTCCAACTGTTTGGTCAGGAGCACCCTGGTGCCATCCAGTTCAATGATCGTCTGCTGTTCTTGGAGAAGTTCCATACACAGGAGGATGCTCTGTACCGTATGGAACTGATAGCCCATGCTACCGCCCATCTTTGGTTTGGCGACCTCGTATCACTGAAGTGGTTCGATGACATTTGGGCCAATGAGGTATTCACTAGCTTTGCCGCATCAAAGATTACCCATCGCCAGTACGACCAGGTCAGTTTTGATCTGAACTTCATCAAGACCCACCAGGCCGAGGCCATGGCTACCGACCGTACGGAGGGTACCCACCCTATCGCCATGGAGCTGACCAATGCTAATCATGCCAGTCTGCTTTACGACAACATAATCTTTGACAAGACTGCTGTCATGATGCGCATATTGGAGAACATGATGGGGCCTGATGTGCTGCAGAGCGCCTTGAACAAATACCTAGAGAAATATCAGTTTAGAAATGCTTCCTGGGATGACCTCGTGAACATACTGGCAGAAGAGGCACCCAGTCTCGGCATCCGCCAGTTTTGTGATGTTTGGGTCAAACAGAAGGGCATGCCCAACATCCACACTAGTTATCAGGGTGGGCAGTTGGTCATCAAGCAGACCGACCCCTATAACCGTGGCGTTTTCTGGCCGGAGAAGTTTCAAGTACGTGTCATCAACGATTTGGGCAAAAGTGTTACCTATGATGTCGATATGCAACAGCCCGAGATGTCGATCAAACTGAATCGTAAGCCCGACTGCATTCTGCCCAATACTGATGGGCGTGGCTATGGCCGCTTCACACTTGATGACGAGTATATTAGTCTCTTGCCCAAGCGTCTCATCACCACCCGTAACGATGTAAATCGTTATGCTTTGTTGCTGTCTATCCACGATGCCTACCTCCGGGGCAAGTTGCCTCCCTCACACTTCGGAGAGCTCTTCCGTCTGATGTGTAAGGAGAAAAATCCCCTCATCATGGTCACCGCCCTTGAACACATGTTCAAAATCGTGCGCGACGTGAACATCGAGCAGCGTGCTGCCTTGGAACTCTGTGTGATGGATCTTTTGGGTGAAAACAAGTCGAATGAGTGTCATCAGTATGTCATCCGTATGATGACCGATGTGGCTTCATCGCCTGAGGTGCTGCAGCAGTTGGAGACTATTTGGAAGCGTCATAACGATCCGTTGCTCAACGAGAACGACTATAATAACATTGCCTATCGCCTTGCTATCATGCACCCGAAGCGTTGGCAGGAGATCCTTAGCACTCAGCGTGCCCGTCTCACAACCGATGATCAGCGTGCGGAGTTCGATTACCTCAGTCGTGCCTGTAACCCTGATCCCACTGAGCGCACCAATGTGTTCAACTCATTGTTGAAGCCGGAGAACCGCGTACAGGAGCCGTGGGCCATCTACACTTTGAAGTTGCTCAACTCTGATGTCTTCGAGCCGCAGAGTAACAGCTATATCGAGCCCAGTCTGAAGTCCCTGGAATATATCCAGCAGACCAGTAATGTGTTCTTCCCTGAATACTGGATGAAGGCGATGATGTATGGTCATAAGGGTAAAGAGGCTGCTCAGATTGTGGAGAACTTTATGAAGAATAATCCCAATTATCCTGAGCATCTGAAGAACAAGGCCCTGGAGTCATCATATATATTGCTGAGTCAAGTGCCTTACGTAGCCCCAGCCAAACCGAAGGCTGCCTCGACTGCGAAGAAATCAACCGCTAAAAAGAAAAAGTAATGAACTAGATAAAGTTGGTATTGGGAAATCCCTTTCATCCTTGCCGGTGAGAGGGATTTTTTGAATATGGAATGAATAAAGATACGGAACGAGATGAAATTTTGTTAAAATATCCTTAATTTGGGGTTGTTCTCAACCAATTATTAAATTATTTATGTATATTTGCATAAACTATCATAGTAAGGAGGGATACGCTTATGTCAACTAAAAAAGAAACTCAGGAGATTAAAAGGACTGCTGACTTGAAGACCGGCAGTAATGGTTCAGTCAATTCCCTGCCATCTATTTGGTACACATGACTAAGTCGATCATATCAAAAGAGCCATCCCAGAAGGGTGGCTCTTTTGATATGATCTGACAGGCGGTTATTTCTTATATTTCCTCACGCGGTCGTCGTTAATGACACCGTTCCAGTTCAAGCCGAAAGCGAAGTCGTAAGTGTTGCCGTCGCCATCCTGATAGCAGCGCATATCGCCAGGCACATCCTCCTGTTGGGTCTCTACAGTCTTCATGTCTGCCGGCATCTGGAAGGGCAGCAGGGCAGAGGGCTCTGACTGTCCGCACATGGTTTCGAGCAGGGCCTGATACTGTACCCCGAAGGAGAGTAGGATGGCATCGGCATAAGGCTCTATTTCGCTAAGTACCAACGGCTTGCTGACCTCGATGATCACAATGACAGGCTTTTCGCCCATGAGCTTCTTGGTTTCACGTACCATCAACATGTCATCGCGGTTCAGGGTCTTGACTGTCTTGCCCTTATAGGTGCGGTTGGTGAATGATTCTAGCGGATCACCTCCACCGATACTCTCGTCGCGTGCATCGGTAGCAGTATAGTCCTCATACTGGAGACTGATAGGCAGATAGCCATTGCCACCATGACTGGCTTCGTCGAGGGAGTAACCTAAGCTGAAACTCGGTTCACCTATTACGCAGAGGCCAAACACGGCTTCCTCGGGCGTCTCGGCAATGTCGAAGTATTTCTTCACCAAGTCGGGGTTGATGGGATCGTCGGTCTTCTCTTCTGTCGGTGGTCCCCAGATGCGTGGAATCGACGGGAAATGGCGCTTGGGGATATACACCCTGCTATGCTCCTGCTGTGGGAGCGTGCCCTGGTGGTTCTTCAGCATGATGATCGAACGAAGCTGCGCGGCATAGCCTGCCACCATGAAAGCGGGTTTGCCAACGGTTTCTTCTGTGACTTTCGGATCGAGATAGGGATTCTCAAACAGTCCTACACGGAAGATGTTCAGCAACAGGCGCTGGGCTGACTGTTCAAACCGTTTCCTGGCATTCTCCTCTCCGAAGTCCTTGACCCACATCTGATAGGCTTCGACGATCGGACCGATCTCATTGTTTCCGCCAAACTGATCGACACCAGCCTGCAGCACGCGGTAATGACGCTCAGCCACTGTGAGATCCTCCACACCCCAGGGTTTGCCACAGCTGGGATCATAGACCGACTTACAGTCGCCGGTGATGCCCCAGTCGGTGCAGATCACGCCCTCGAAGTGCTCACCGTCGCGTAGCTCTTGCTGAATGAGCCACTTACTGTAGCTGCCGCCTACGTTCTCGCCCGAAGGATCCTGATCGAGCACGATGCTATAGATGGGCATCACGGCTGATGCCATCTTCGTGCCACCAGTCAGCTTGAAGGCGCCCTCAGAGAACGGCCGTTTGTGCATGGCTAAGTTGTTGCCTGGATAGACGGCGAATTTTCCATGTGAGAAGTGGCTGTCGCGCCCGGCCTCCTGAGCACCGTAGCCATACCAGTGCTTCACCATCGCATTCACGCTCTTATTGCCCCATCCTTTGGTCTCGGGTGTCGTCTGGAAAGCATCGCAATAGGCTTGCGCCATATCTGTAGCCAACTGGGGATCTTCACCGAAGGTTCCGCTGAAGCGCCACCAACGGGGCTCGGTGGCGATATCTACCTGTGGTGAGAGGGCTGTGGTGATACCTAAGGCACGATATTCCTCAGAGGCAATCTCGCCGAACTGTTTCATCAGGAGGGGATCGAAGGTGGCTGCCATACCAAGGGAACTGGGCCACTGGGATATTTGACCGCCAGCGCCGGCATTGAACTCCATGTTGGCCTGCGTCTCATGACGGGGATCGGAACTAGTGTTTGCAGGGATGCCATGATCGAGCCCTTCCACGAAAGCCTGCAGTTGGTTGTTCCACTTGGCTGCTACGGTAGGACTTGCCACTTGGGTGATTAGGACGGCTCTCAGATGGTCGTCCTTCAGGAATTTCTTCTGGTCGGCTGTCAGGTCCTTCTCGGGGACAGACTGATGACTGCTGTAGAGCATCAGACCGGCAATCTCTTCTAAAGAGAGTTTTGAAGCCAGGTCGGCAGCCCGTTTCTGGGCAGAGAGGCGCCAGTCCTCATAGACATCCAGGGAGTCGTTGCGGTTCAGGTCCTTGAAAGCAAAACCGTCAATCGTGAGCAACTTGACACCTGACTCCTGTGAATAACCGAGTGTGGGACCGTCTTCCTGACTCACCATCATAAAGTTATCTACTTGCTTCTCTGTCCATTTCTTCTCTACCTTGCAGGAAGACATAGCCATGAGTGCCATCCCCATGGGGACTAAGATTGTTAGCTTGGATTTTCTCATCATTGTATCTAGTTCTTTTATTTGAGGCTTAACAGTAGTTGCTCAAGGGCCTTACGGCGGGCGGGCCAAGTGGGATAGTCGTCGGCGCGGAGGGTATAGACCTTTTGACCAACTGACGGCTTTTGTTTGGTATCGGTGGTGAGGGTGCAGTGCAGAGTGCGTCCCTGAGCTACGAGTTTGTCGGCCATCACGTCGGCACCGCCGATCTTAAACCAGCTCTCCATCGTGTCGTCCTGTCCCGGGATGAGGCGGATGAGAACAGCTGTTCCTTGGTTCGCGCCAGATGTGAAGCACGCCACACCGCGATTGAGGTCATAGCGCAGTTGTCCATAGGCGATATCACCTGCTGTGGGATAATAGTAGGCACCGGCATGGTTGTTGCAGACGCTGGGCTTGAATCCCTTCGAGGGTGCGAGATACATATTCTGAGGGTCGGCTGTCGGCGTGCCGTCCACACAGTAATAATAGGTGAAGGCATCGGTGGTGACATCCTGGAGGGTGACCGACCAAATGCCGTCAGAATCTTTCTGCATGACAATGGGTTTACGCTGCAACTCTGTGATGAGAGCCACCTGCTTGGCCTCTGGTGCTTTCATACGGAAGGTGACCTTGTCGCCACTGAACTCAGGTGAGATGATGGGCTTTGGGAAGAGACGCGCCATCACGCCTGGTGTGAACTGTGCCTCCTTGCCTGTGGCGGCAAGCGTAGGCTGGGCGTTCTTCATCGCTTCTTTGGCTGCCTCAGGACGGAAGAGCAGGGGCAGGGTTTTGCTGAGGAAGTATTTGGCGTTCATCCACGTGTGACCGAATTTGTCGGTGGTATATTCCTTCACGCTGCAAATGCCTTTCTTGTCGAGGAACTCCATATAGTCGCGGGCATTGCCATAGAGGAAATCGTCAGTGCCCACGCCGAGCCATAGCAGGTTGATTTTCTGATTGGTGTCATCGGTCTTGTCATAGACGTCAGGCAGGTCTGTAGAGGTAAACGAGCTGTAACTGCAGAGATAAGAGAACTTATCGAGGTTAAGCAGTCCATTGGCCAGCGCCTGATTACCACCTCGTGAGAAACCGCCGATGGCACGGTGATCGGCATCATTGATGGTGCGGTAATGCTTCTCGATATAGGGCATCAGATCGGTGGTGAGGTCAAGGCTGAACACATCCTTGCCGAAACCGGTCATAGGGATCTTCGACAGGTCGGGCATCACGGGCAACAGCTTGTAGGGGTTGCCATACGGCAGCACGACAATCATCTCCTCCGCCTTGCCCTCGGCGAGCAGGTTATCGAGGATATAGTTCACACGACCAACCTTGTAATATACCTCCTCGGTGTCGGTGGTGCCGCTGATCAGATAGAACACGGGATATTTCTTCTCGGGGTGCTGGGCATAGCCCGGAGGCAGACAGACAACGGCCTGGTTGGTGGCGCCGAGACTCTTGGAGTAGTAGTGGATATAGTCGATGCTGCCGTGGGGCACGTCCTTGATGTCATGGGGCAGGGCCGTATCACGGGCAGGGATCTCCAGCAGACTGTTCTTGAAACCCTCGTTGGGGAAATACTGTTCACAGGCAGGATCCATAATGCTGACGCCATCGACGATAAAGCAATAGGGATACATGTCGGGGGCGGCAGGACCGAGGGTGGCGGTCCAGAGACCAGTCTCGATATCGCGCTGCATAGGGTGACGACCTGCGAACTGTACATCGACAAGCACCTCCTTGGCCTGATCGTTGCGGTAGCGGAAGGTCACCGTACCGTCGGCATTACAAGTGGTGGAGGAATAGGGGGTGAACTGCCACCAATCAAGATGTACGTCACCGCTTACCTCACTGAAGCAGAGGTAGAGGTCGTGGATGCCTGCTGCTCCCTTGATCTTGGTATGGAAAGCCTTATAGCTGTCGAGACCGTCTGTGTTGGCAATGCTGACATTACCGATGACAGGCCCCTCACGACTGTCGAGGCGTAGGGTGACGGTACATTGCCCCTTGGCAGCAGCAGTAATGCTGAAACTCTGGGCACCCAGTCCGAAATCTACGCCGCGTAGCCGGATAAACTCGCCGTTGTCGATATGATAGACATACATGTTGCGTTTACCGGTAGAAGTGGGCATATCGGCCACGATACCCGTGTTGGGGATACCCATCTTCGCTGTCTTGAGCCCGAAGCCCCAGGCCATCGTTTCGGCCTCTACGTGCTGATAGGGGTTGAAGGCATGGAGTTGTTTTATAGGTTGCTGGTCGAGCCAGTAGGGTGACTCAGGGATCGTGCCGTCTGCCTGATAAGTGATCTCTGTTCCAGAGACACTGCGGCGCTCATGATGAACGAAGGTTTCTAGGTGCATCAAGTCGTAGCTCTGCCCGAAAAGGTAGGAGTGCCCCTTGAAGTCACAGATACCAGGATGATTACCGCGGTCGCGCTCTGTGGGTGCCATCAGATAGCCCATGAACTTCCAGGGACCTGTGGGATAGTCACTCATCGCATAACCCAGTCCCTCTGGGCAACAGGTAGAGGCAAAGCCCAGATAGTAGTGATCGTTGCGCTTGTAGAACCATGGTCCTTCCTGATAATGGTCGATCTTGTAGTCGAGTTTCACGATGTCGCCTTTCAGTGAAATCATATCCTCGTTCAAAAGGACGTAGTATGTGTTGGGGTTGCCCCAGTACATATAAGCCTGACCGTCATCATCGATAAACACGGTGGGGTCGATGTCATCCCAGGTGTCCTTCTGCCATATCAGTGGCTTGCCGAGTGGATCCTTGAAGGGGCCATAAGGCGAGTTGCTCACGAGTACGCCGATGCCATGTCCGTGGAGCGGGGCATATAGATAGTATTTACCGTTGCGCTCGACGGTCTGGATGGCCCAGGCCCCGTTCTCACGACTACGCCAGGGGAAGTCCTTCAGTGAGGCGACAGCTCCATGTTCAGTCCAGTTCACCAAGTCGGTGGTTGACCACAACAACCAGTCATACATGAAAAAGCCTGCCGAGCTCTTCTCATTGGGATCGGCGATGTCTTCAGGTGAGGAGTCGTGAGAGGTGTAGAGAAACAACGTGTCGCCTACCACGAGTGGTGAGGGGTCAGCTGTGTATTTCGTCTGGAAGAGTGGCATATTAATCTGTTCTTCGCCACCGTGGAACCAGCGCTGTAACTTCAGTGAGTCACTGGTATGAAAAGGCTGTGCGCCTGCCGTAATGGCATAAACGCACAGCGAAATAATGGTTAGGTAACGGGTGTTCATATTGTTGGCTTAATAAGTAATAGTCATTCGTTTCAAATCATTGTCACGAGAGCTGGTACCGTATAGGATTTCATACTGCCCTGGTTTGGTGCGCATGGTATTTGTGGCTGCATCCCAGAATTCGAAGCTCTTTGCATCTAGAGAGATGGTGGCAGTGGCGGTCTCTCCAGCTTTCACATACACACGCTGGAAGCCACGGAGCGACTTCAGCGGACCCTCCTTGTCGGAGAGGTCGCGGATATAAAGCTGTACAATCTCTGTACCGTTGCATTTGCCAGTGTTTGTGACAGGGATGGTCACTTGGTAGTCGGTACCATTGCCGTCAATCTTGGCTTCACCGATTTCGAAGGTGGTGTAGCTCTGACCATAGCCGAAAGCGAAGAGGGGATCGTTAAAGTAACGGTAGGTACGACCTTTCATCGAGTAGTCCTCGTAGTCGGGCAGCTGTTCACTGTTTTTATAGAAGGTGACGGAGAGTTTACCGCTGGGGTTATAGTCGCCGAAGAGTACATCGGCTATCGCTGTACCACCCTCCTGACCAGGATACCAGGCTTGGATGATGGCGTCACAGGTCTCAGTCTCAGGTTGCAGGGCAATGGCAGAGCCAGAGCAGTTTACGTAGATCACCTGCTTGCCAGCAGCCTTCAGCGCCTTCAGGAACTCACGCTGCACCTTCGGCAACTCGATGTTCGTGCGGTCACCACCCTTGAAGCCATCGATATTCACGGGCATCTCCTCACCTTCGAGGCTTGGTGCGATACCACCGCAGAAGATCACCTTGTTGATACCCTTCAGCTGGGCAATAGTCTCCTGATAGTCGATGGGCAGCTCACGGGCAATGTCGATCTTCATAGAGGCGCCCCAGGTCTTCACGGTCTGGAAACGAACCTCTATCTGAAACTTCTGTCCCTTTTCTGCATTCAGTACCGTACGGGTTGGTGTTGCTCGCCAAATATGGTGAGTAAACTTCTTCTCTCCGTTGATGTAAAGTTCGAAGTGTCCGGTGCTCTCAACATTGACTACATACTCGCCAGCCTCCTTTGGGGTGAAGGTGGTTTCATATTTGGCTGAGAAATCCTCAATAGGCAGGTTGGGTGCAAACACGTGCATACCTGCGGTCGTCACGTTTACAGGTTTTGTGTAGTATTCAGTGGTGAATGACTTACCCTCCATACCGATATTATTCCAGAAAGTGCCTTTTAGACCCTTTTTCCCGTCAGGAGCTACGCACTCAGTAGCGAGATGACTCTCCATGACCTTGTCGTTGGTCAGGTCGCAACCAGGCAGATAGACGAGATTCTTATGCTTGGCCTTGATACCGTCGAGGATGGTGACGGTATGGTTCGGTGTGCCGTTGTAGTTACCCCACATCATCGGCTCATTGTTGGCATTCGGACCGATAACGGCAATTTTCTCCTTACCCTTTTGTAAAGGCAGAATATTGTTATTGTTTTGCAGGAGAACGATCGACTGGCGTGCCATATCGAGGGCTACCTGTGCAGATGCTTTTGTTGACATGGCAGAGTAAGGTATCTTCGACCATTCTACCAAGGCTGGATCGTCCATTTCACCGAGATCAAAACGACCTTCGAGCAGTCGGATAACATGCTTATCGACCTCCGCCTCAGTGATAAGTCCGCGACGCACAGCCTCAGGAATGCTCTTATAGGCATAGCCGTAACCACATTCCACATCTGTGCCAGCCAGTGTAGCCTTTGCAGAGGCTGTGATGGGTGAGGAACTACTCTTGTGAGAAGTGTAGAAGTCGCTCACAGCACCGCAGTCACTGACGACGAGATATTGGAAACCCCATTCGTCACGCAGGATTTGTTGGAGCAGACGATTTGAACCGCAGCAGGGATCATCGTCGAGACGCTGATAGGCACACATCACCTCGCGTACCTTCGCATCCTGAACAAGGGCCTTAAAAGCAGGCATATAGGTCTCCCAGAAATCGCGTACAGGCACATCAGTGAGATTGGCAGTGTGACGAGTATATTCCGGACCGCTGTGCACGGCATAATGTTTGGCACAGGCCCAGAGTTTACGGTATTTTGACTCCTCAGGACCTTGCAGACCCTTAACGACCTGAATACCCATCATTGTGGTCAGGTAGGGATCTTCACCATAGGTCTCTTGACCACGTCCCCAACGGGGATCACGGAAAATGTTTACGTTAGGTGTCCACACAGAGAGGCTGCGCATCTTCATGTCCTCACCCTTCAGGTCGTACATACGGTGGTTGTATTGGGCGCGGAACTCAGTGCTGGCGATGTCGAACACCTTATATAATAAGGCGGGGTTAAACGACGCGGCCATACCTACAGGTTCGGGGAAATTGGTGACATTGCCCATGTTGGCAGCACCGTGAAGGGCCTCGCTCCACCAGAAGAACTTCTTGATGCCCAGGCGAGGGATGGCAGGACTCTCGTCGAGCATCAGCTGGGCTTTTTCTTCAAGTGTGAGGCGGCTGCACAAGTCGATGGCACGCTCCTTGGCACTCAAATTGGGATTTTGATACTTATAAGTCTGTGCCGACACTGTTTGGCCGACACAGATAATGAATAAGGTTGATAACAGGTAATGATGTCGTTTGAATAATTGAGTTAGCATATTGTACTTGTTGTTAATTGGTTTCCGCTGCAAAGATATAAAAATTGTGAGACATACACTTTTATATATGTCTCACAAACTTTCGTTTTTGTAACATTTGGGCGTTTTTTTGACCTATTTCTCTATAAAATATGTCTCACCGGCCATTGTATCGATGTCGTATTCGTAGATTTTTTTGATGGGCAGCAACTTGAAGTTATTCAGTTCTGCTGAGCGCAGCGGCTCACGAATCTGGGCCGGTGCCAACAGCGGATTAGGACAGTCTCCCTTAGCTGGTTTCAGACCTTTACCCTTGAGTGGCACATAGGAACGCAAACGCAGTGTGCCCCCAATGGTTGACTGGATAGTGGCTGTCTGCAGGGAACCATCCTGCCAGTTGATGGATACGATGAAACCACCGCGGGCACGAAGACCTTTAACCTCACCGCTGTCCCAGGCATCGGGTAGGGCGGGTAGCAGATGCACAGCACCGTCATGACTCTGTACAAGCATCTCGCAAACTCCAGCAGCACAACCAAAGTTTCCATCGATCTGAAAGGGTGGATGGGCATCGAATAGGTTAGGGTAAGTCCCGCCACGCGGTCCCCATTCTATCGAGTCGGGAATGAGTGTCAGCATATTTTTGATGATCTGGTAGGCATGGTTGCCGTCGAGCATACGTG
>Ga0310695_10009205_pt1 | contig 14951 bp, 12 predicted proteins | sample RumenRJG_04DNA_FD_203882 | JGI IMG/M metagenome (GOLD analysis project Ga0310695, IMG submission 203882) | Bovine rumen microbial communities from Lethbridge, Alberta, Canada - RJG_04 (v2) (version 2) | ecosystem: Host-associated > Mammals > Digestive system > Stomach > Rumen | place: Canada... | reverse complement strand
TTGAACTGATTACCAGGGCCGGTGGCGACCACGTTTTTAATGCGGCTTAAGGGCCGTCACATTCGCTCGTCCACGCTGTCCCTTTCTTTCATAATAAACCCTGCGGCAAATACATTTCCGTTAGCTGATGTCCTGATACCGCCTGAAATTTCGTATAATTGGACTCAATTAAGGTTAAAGCGTTATGCTATGCTGTTATGAACTTTAAAACACTTTTTATTATTCTGCTTCTGTTTTGTCCTTTTAATGTAACAGCTGCTTCACCTGACGGCACTGTTGCTTTTAACAGCCAGACTGAAATTCCCGTGGAACGTAACAGAATGAACTATTCTGTTACAGAGGATGCCACCACCCGTGATATAGCCTTGCAGAAGTCTCGAATCAGCGCGGTAAGAATGGCCATGCTTGATATAAAAGGGGAGCAGTTTTTAAGAGATCACATAAGGGATGTCAGAAGCGGGGTAATCTTAAAAGCCGATGATTTTATCGCTGACGATAAGGTCCTGATGGTAATTGACGATTTAAATGGCAGGGTAAAGGTAACATCCGATGTTGCCATTGATAAAGAAAAACTCTCGAAGGCGCTTGAGAAAATTGAATCCCGGTCTGCCGGGAATTACACCGCTTCCGATTATAGCGTGCCCGATGCCCCGAAAACAGAGTCGAATGTACAGGCAGAATCATTCCCGATGATTGAATGGCTGTCAGGTTCCGTGCTGTTTTATATTCTGACAGTCTTGATTATTGTCATCGCCGCAAAATCGGCACGCCCCAGGGCAGCATCCGGGGCTCAGGATTCCGTTCCGAACCGTAACCTTAAAAACGTCTCTGAAAGCAGTGTCGCGGGGCATTCCGAAGATAGTTCTCCGCATAACGTTTTCCGTCCACGTTCTGACTCAGACTCCCATACCGGGCCGTCCCCCGCAGCGGACAGTCATACTGATACCGGTTCTGCAGTGTGGAATGAAATCCCGGCCTCCGAGATGGAATCCCTGCTCAGGGACACGGAACCCACAAGACCCCGGCAGTTTCAGGATGCCATGATGCCGAGCTCCATTGTGTCCTATGTGTTCTTCCTGGCAAGAGTTTCGGGATCCCCGACAGGCAGTCTGAGTCTTGATGAAATTTTTGCCCGGGGAAACAAGGCCTGGATCTGCAAATGCTGCGAAACCATGAATTCCTCAGAACACAGTGAGTGTATTGCCTGCGGAAGGTAGCGCTGACATGCAGGAATCCTGCGGGATGTTCGGTTATGTGCTTCGGCACGGCAATCACGGATATAATGAATCGCCCGGTTCTGACTTTTAACGCATTTGAAAACCGGGCTTTCAAGGAAAATCTTCAAGCGCTCTCCTAACCTTTTTACAGAACTGCGAAAGTCCCGGCATTGATGGCCCGGCACAGCAGGTATAATGACATTACGGACAAATTCAGTAATTTCCGATACAGCATCCCGAAGCATATCGAATATCCGGTAACAGATTCTCGTCATGACCTGGATGAATGCCCTGTGCCGATTTTGAGGTCTGTGAAATGCCCCCGGGGACCAATCCTTAGAACAGGCCGCTGTTGCGCAGGGCTCTTCAAAACCGGTTTACCGTGAATTCCGCTATTTTCGGACATAACGCAAACTTTTGGCATGAAAACGCTGTCAAAACCATCTGAGACGTTATAATCAGGACATTGCCGGTTATTGTACCGGCTTGCAAAGCAAGTTTATTAAGTCCTTTTTAGAAGAAGGAACATAATAATAAAATTGAAACCGACTGCGGATTTATTTCTCTCCCGGCATTACTGACATCCTGGCAGCAATGCCGGGATCCGGCAGCGGATTTCAGTTCTTCCGAATCGGGCAGACGCATCAAGGAAAGACACTCGTCATGAAAGATTCTGACACACTCCCGAGATTTGTTGCCAGAAAGCGCAAGGTGCTGGTAGTTGATGATTCTGATGTAAACCGCCGGCTCATCGGCATCATCGTGAGCAGGGAGTACGAGGTTATTTTTGCCAAAAACGGGCAGGAGGCTCTTGATATTCTCCAGGATAGCCCGGGGGCAGTGTCTCTTATTCTCCTGGACCTCATAATGCCGGTAATGGACGGCTATGCCTTTATGGAACGGTTTTTGGGGCACTCCGGTCAGTACGGCAAGGCTCCGGTGATCGTTCTTACCGCTGACAAGGAGGCGGAGGTGGAATCCCTGCGCCGGGGTGCCGTGGACTTCATTCCGAAGCCCTATGATTTTCCCGAAGTGATTCTCGCCAGAATCCGACGTTCCATTGCCCTGGAAGAGGATACCACCCTGATTCGCAAGAATGAAAGAGAGCCTCTTACCATGCTGTATTCCCGGAACTTTTTCATGGAATACGTACGACAGCGGGATCTGGACGATCAGAACACCCCCATGGATGCGGCAGTGCTTACTCTGAACCGCTTCAACATGATCCAGGATATTTACGGACCCGGTTTCGTCCGACATCTCCTGAAGGCAATTTCCGATGAAATCAGAAGGCTCCTGCCTCAGGATCACTGTCTGGCCAGCCGCGGCGAATACGGGAGTTTTCTTTTGTATCACCCGCATCGCAGTGATTACGACATCATTTGCAATGAAATTGCCAGAAAAGTCCGCGAGCTTACCGGAAATACCAGATTCAACATTCATGTCGGAGTGTATGAGAATGTCAGCAAGGACATGGATCCGGAACAGCGTTTCGAAAAGGCTGCGCTTCTGTGCTATGACAACAAGACCTCCTATAAGACAGGTTGTTATTTTTACAACATGGAAGCACACGAAAAGGAAATGTACAACGAGCGGCTGATCCTGATGATGGACGATGCCCTAAAGGACAGACAGTTCCGGGTATTCTATCAGCCGAAATACGAAATACAGGGAGATTCTCCGGTGCTTCACAGTGCCGAGGCCCTGGTGCGATGGTTCCATCCCGAGCTCGGCATGATAAGTCCGGCCGCCTTTATCCCGCTTTTTGAGAAAAACGGTCTGGTGCTTAAGCTGGATCGCTATGTGTGGACGGAAGCGGCAAAACAAATAAAAAAATGGTATGACACTTTCAGCAGGAAGATTCCGGTTTCGGTTAACGTATCCCGGGTTGACATCTATGCTCCCAGCCTCGAAAAGGAACTCCTGGCTCTTCTGTCAGCCAATGGTCTCACCTCGGACGATCTTCTCCTGGAGATAACAGAATCCGCATATACTACCGATTCTACCCAGATTATAGAGACCGCCACCAGGCTCAGGAGTCTCGGCTTCAGAATCGAAATGGACGATTTTGGAACCGGATATTCCTCCCTGAACATGCTGACATCGCTCCCCATTGACGCGCTTAAACTGGACATGTCCTTTATTCGCAAGATGATGAACAGTTCCCGGGATCTTAAGCTGGTAAAGCTCATCCTGGATATTGCCAAATTCCTCAGGATTCCCGCCATAGCCGAGGGAGTGGAGGAAGAAAAGCAGTGCCAGGCCCTCCGCAAAATGGGATGTGAGCTGATTCAGGGGTATTATTTTTCAAAGCCGGTACCTCCGGAAGAGTTTGAAGCTCTTATCATGAAGGAGACCGGAATTCCTGCCTGACTTTTGTGGCAGCCGGATCCCGGAATCGGCCCCGGGTAACGGTAGCGGCGTCCGGATACGGAGCAGTCGGCAGGGCAGTTTTAAATAATGCCGGGGAGAAAGCGGCAGAAATGCGGAAAGGAGATTCTTAATCATGATCACCGTTCAGAAGCTCAGGGATTTCGGAGCCGATGTCAGCGACGGACTGCGCCGCTGCTCCGGGATGGCGGATTTCTACCTCGAAATGGTTAATTCCGTGCTGGGAGATGCTCCGAGGTTTGATGAAATGGAAAAGGCCATCAAAGAGGGAAGCTTAAGGGAGGCCTTTGAAATCGCTCATTCACTTAAAGGTGTATATGCCAATCTTTCCCTCACTCCGGTACTGGACCCCATAGTCAGGATAACCGAAATGCTCAGGCATGAAGAAGCCGGAGACTATACCGCCGTGCTTCGCGAAATCCGGGAAAAGCATGCCGCGCTGGTCGCTCTGGCAAATGATGACTGATTCCCGGGGTATCCTTGATTTTGCCAGTCTTCTTTTCAGTAACGGACTCACTTTCCGGTATTGTCATTCAGGTTCCGACTCCGGTCTTTTTCTGCGGTCTTTATTTTTCTCCGGGAAATTTTGCGGGGCACGGCAGCATTTTTCATTTGCCTGTGGGAATTATGCAATTTCCTGAAAATGTCCCAAAATGTTTCTTAACTTTTTCAAAATCGCATATCGGTAACGTTATTAAGCTTTCCAATTGGATAGAATTAATCCGACTACCTTGAAAATCCGTTTTTTATAAGATTTTTCCGGTTGCCGAGGCGGCCGGACGCAGCAGAGGAGACGCAAGAATGAACATCAAACCCAAACTCTACGTTGACGGCAGAGCCAAACCCGATTCCGGTGGTGCCGGCTATGTTGTGGAAGCCCACAGTCCAGAGGGAACCGTTTATATCGTGCATTACGGCAAGCTTCCCGAATATCTGGATGCGTCAAACACTCCCGAGGATGCCAGAACTCCGAAGCAGATCGAGATCCTGAAGGGCGTTTCCAATGACGAGCCCGCGGTGTTTATTGAAGAAAAAGCCACCGGAAATCTGTTCGGCCCCGAGGATTACCGCATGATGGAGGGGAAGATTGTCAGAAATGTGGACGATTTTGATCCCTTTATCGAAGGCGAGTCCGACTGGTTTAAAAGGCAGGACATTCACAGCGTGGAACAGTATATCCAGTACATGGAGGATCATTCCGAGAACACCCAAAGACTGACTCTTACAGATGCTGCAGTAAACTTCATCGAGGATCAGATAAGACAGGCCTATTCCCAGCAGGGCAGCTCAGAATGGGACTTCACCTGTGACGTCTCCATGGATGACAATGATGAGGGACAGGAGACCAAGGTTTCAGATGAACCCGAAGACGACACTCCCAAAGAGCCGGAACCGCAGTTTGTATTCGGATTTGACGATGATGACGAGGAAATCCAGCGTCTTCGCGCCGCCATGCGTCAGAAGAAAACGGAACGCGAGACCGCAGGCGAGGATCCCAACTTCAAATATCATGAAAACGATCTTCCCAAGCTGCCGCCCATGGATATCTGATTTTCGACGAAGGATCATCGTTGCTGTTCCGATGAACATTTTTGAGACAGGCCCCGTACCGGGGCCTTTTCAGTTATTCAGGGGAAAAGGGGTACTTTTGAAGCTCACGATTGATAAAATCGTGCCTCCATTATCCCGGACAGACGTTCCGAATATGTAAATATGTCATTTGTGTGCTATATTTGCAGTTCAGGTGTCGCAAAACCGGGAAATACGGTAATTTATGAGGACATGTCAGGTTCGGAACATGCAGTCATTGAACTTTCCGAACTTCTGATCATGAGTAAGAATCATCAGAGGTCATTTCATAATTCGTACCAGATATCTCATCAGGTTCTTATGACAGATCCTGCCTTCCGAAGCATGAAATGCTTTCAGAGCCAGGTTTTCCGGGAGATTGCGACAAGGAAAGACCTCATATAACAGGTCTTAACACAGGAATAAATGAAACACTATGGATAATTCAAACCTCGCAATCAGAATTCTGACCTCAAAGAGAGTCTGCGACCTTCTTGAAATGTTCGGTATGGGAGGCTTCATCGGCGGAATTGTGCTGATTTCCCTGGACAGGAGCATCATTGTTGCCGTGACGCTGATTGTTCTCGGGCTCGTCAGTGCCGCAGCCTCTCTGATTCTCGATATTAAGGCCGGCAGACATTAAATGAAGCCGGGACCGGTTTTGGTATTCCAGAATGTGGAAATTTAAAGGTAACCGAAATGAATGCATCAGATAACAAGGATAACACTGTCCCGCATACCGCCGGCGCAGACAAGACTCAGGGGGGCGGTGATCCCGGAAGGGATCTTCCCAATAACGGCATTTCGTCTCCTGAAGACCGGAATACGGATGATTACTGGAAGAACCGGGCATCCGATTTTGACTGTATCATGAAGTTCATGTCATGCACTGACACTGACGAATGTGAGCGTTTTGCCAGAATATGCGACCGGAAAATAATATGGGAACTTCTGGAAAATGAAAGAAAGTTCTTCACTTCTCCGGATAAGGTTCGGGATTATGTGGCCTGCGAGATCCGGGATCGTAAAATCTCCGAAAAGCTGGAAACGGAAGCTCTGGCCGAAGCTGCCAGAGCCGCCGAGGAAGCACATGCCGCCGCGCTGAGGGCTGACCGGATTGAATCTGAGATTATTCAGGAAATTGCAGCCTTTGAGGATCTTCTTGGGGAGGCCGAATGTCTTTTTGAGATCCGGGGGAATGAATTCATGCCGGCTCTGGCAAGTTATGAAACCGGATGGGACAGACTGGCAGAGAAGAAGGCCGAACTTGCATCATCCCGTGTTACGCACGCCAGGGAGCGGGCCAGCATCGAAACCAGAAGAGCGAAGAAGTCTGAAGAGGATCTTGCAAAGGTTAGATGGGAGATTCAGGATTTAAAGAAGCTTATGCAAAGCTGCCTGAAGGAATAGAGCCGGCACGTGGAAGCCGTGTAAAATCTGCCGGGACCTTGTCCCTTCGACCTCCGCGGAGGGAAGGATGGCTGTTCAATCTCAGAATACCCGGTTAAAGACAAAGGGAGCCTCTGCTCCCTTTGTCACTTTGTGTTTCTTTTTAATTCTGCAAAGTCTGCATGACTTTCGGAATTACTTGTACTGGGACTTTCCGGCACCGTTCAGCTGAATGGTGCTTACATTGCCCGGGAATTCAAAGTAGTCCTCATGCCCGCCTTCGGTGGATTCCACACGAAGGTCAAACTTGTCATACTTGACTTCAACTACCATTTCCATGGTTTCGCCGGGATTGATAACCTGGCCTTCAATCATGTTCTCTTCCCAGTCATCGGTTTCGCTGTCGCTGAGATATACGGCATTGATAACGGAAGAAGTGTTGTTTACCAGGTCAAAGTTGGCGTTGGCGGTGCCGGCAGCCAGCATGAGAACGGAACCGGCGATTAAAGCGAGCTTCATAATTAATCTCTCCAAAAGTCTTTCATAGTATGGGGGAAGAATGCATCCTGAAAGGGCGACTTCCTGTTTCTTACACACAAATCAGGGATTTTATAATCCTGAGTTTCGGAAATTTTTCGTCCGTGGTGTGAAGTACAGCACGGATTTTCGGGGAATATCAGGGCATTGTCAAGGCTTTTGCATATGAATAATCCCGGACGGCACTTCGGGATTGCATCGGAAAACTCAGGGTAAAAGCAAGGTTAAAGCCTTATGATACAAGGTTTCCCGCATCTGAGAGCTTAACTTCCCCGGCTTCCCTGATACACATTTCGGTAACAATCTGTAACTATTTGCAATATTCTGCATACGAATTTTTTGCACTTTTATTTAATTTCTGTCAGTTTTACGTTAAAATAGGCTCGTTCGGCGTCCGGTTCAGCCGTGCCGCCGCAGTTTTGTTTTTTTACGTGCATAAGATAAGGGTAATGTTGCATGAATGACGATTTGAAGGCGGTGAACTATTTTAAAGAATTTGAAACCAAGCATAAGGAGCTTAAGGACGAGTTCAGACGGGTATCCAATGACATTCTCTTCCTGATTTCCCGGCTAGAGAAGCTTAACTCCGAGTTAAGAAGGCTTCCGGAAAAAGTTGAGCAGGACAATTCCGAGATCTTTCAGAGCTTTAACGAAGTTATTGAAAAAAGAAACGAGAAGATCACTCCCATCGTGCATGACCTGGAAGATGCTGTTGAGCTGCGTCAGCTTAATGTGATTATCCAGAAGCAGGGCTGGACCATTCAGGATTTTATCAAGGAACTGGACATTGCTCCCCGTACCTTCTACAAGAAGGTGGAAACCCACACCTTCACCATGAAGGAGCTTAATATTGTCAGAAGAGTTCTGTCCCTTACCGATCAGGAATTCCTGACCCTGTTCTTCAACTGATTAAAGGAAAATCCTTCGGCAAAGTACGTTCCGGGAGGCCGTTTCTTCTCCGTTTCGGACAGGTTTTCCGGCCGCTGTTACTGCAGCTCCCTGTTCAGAAAACCGTCAGCCTGTTAAGGCCGGCGGTTTTTGTTCTGCGAGTCGCTTTTAAGGAGTGTTTTCCCTGTCAGACCATTCAGGAAAAGAGTTCCCTTCAGAATGCTTTATCAGGCGGTCCGGGAGAGGTTATCCCGAGGCTGACCGGTTTTCCGGAAAGAGGGAACTTCCCAGCGGCCTCCGGAACAAAAAAAGCCCCGGAAACCGGAGCTCTCCATGCAGCCCTTCAGGGTATTACTGACCCGTCCCCCCGCACCGCAACCTTCTTCACCCGATGCCATTCCGGAACGTCATCCTCATAGGGAAGCCCGAAAGCCCGCACCTTCTCCGCGCCTTCCTGAACGGGGATCTCGGAGGTGTTCTCGGCCCCCTCGTCCAGATTGCCCACGGTATAGGTCACCACCTGATTCCCTTCAAAATCCCCGGAGGTGATCTCGTTGAGATAGTCCACGGCCCGGCTGTCCCTGACAGTGGTATATATGGTGATAAAGCACATGGTGCCACAGCCTCCGGAATTTGCCAGAACGCCGGGGAAGAACCGGAAATGGGTCTTGTAATCGCTCCAGCCCAGGAGCTGCGTTTTCTCCTTTATGGAGTACATCTGCTGGTAGTCTCCGGTAAGATCCGTGAGCCAGAGCTCCGGAATACCGTCCTTGTCGATGTCATAAAAGGTGTAATAGCCGGGGGTGAGATCGGCATCGTATTCCTGGGCCTGAGGGGGCAGTAGTCCGATAAAGTCCGCATCTGACTCGATAACCGTGCCGGCAAAGCTGTGCCTCATGCCGTTAAAGGTGCAGGTATGCCGGAGACTGATGCTGATCCCTGGGTTGAATTCGGTAACCTCGATATTTTTTCCCTGACGCGGCAGTTCCACCACCGGACGAAACGCCGGGTGCGACTCCGGTATCTGACAGCCCGCATAGGATTTTTCGGGAACCAGGTTTCCGGTGGCGGGGTCATAGTCATAGAAGATTTCGATCTGGGAGGTCCCGAAATCGGAAATATTCCGGTCAATGGTAATCCCCATAAGGGTATGCCCGTTGGTACGGCGCCAGATGGTGGCCACTCCGACCTCCACATTATCTGTTTCCGGATTGTGGAACTGCACCTCGGCATAACCGTTTTTGATGTCCATTACTCCTTTTTCGTCATGGAGCAGCTTCCCGAACACGCCGGTAGGCCAGTGCCGGTGGAAGGCGGACAAAAGCTCGTGGATGGTGGCCTTTTCCTTGTTAAGACCGGTGCTTACCGATACATGCTCCCACTGTCCGGCCAGAGTTTCCAGGGAAACATTTGAACGCGCCTCGGCCAGGGGCGTCAACGCCGCATTAATGCCAAGGAGCGCAGAAAACAGTGCCGTCTTCATAAGGACGGTTCTTTTAATCAGGTTCATAGCAATGCCTGTAAAATATTTTCAGAAACAAGATTCCGGAAAGGCGGGAAGCCTTCGTAAAGCCGGAATGGTATGTCTGTAAAAACAAATCTGCGGCATATTATCACAATATTTTAAAAATTTCCCTGAGGCAGTTATCACAAAGAAATCCCGGGAATTCACCGGAAAACGTTTCCCTCCTGATTCTGCGGGAATGGTTACGCTTTCAGAGGATTCCGGGTACCCGGAAAGAAAGTGAGAAGGATGCCTGAAAAGGCCCGTGCGAGAGGTGGAAATACCCCCGGTAAACGGGAGATCCGGACGGCATTTTTAAGGGTGGAGGAGAATGCCCTGACCGGAGTAGAATATGAGGCATCCCTGTTCCGGAAGACGGAGGCTGCCTCCCGTGCCCCGGAACGGAAGCCTCCCGGCAAGGATCCCGGGACCCATTCTATATTTGCGGAGCAGTATGACCTCCTTTTTTCTGAAATACTGGCGTTGTTCTCTCCTTTCCGTGATCTTCATGATCCTGGAGGTTTCCGCCGACCTGGCGCTTCCCGGCATTATGGCCGGACTGGTGGACAACGCCATTCTGGGCGGCCCGGACCGTCTGCCTCCGGACATGGAACAGATCTGGTCAGCTGCTCTGGTCATGCTGGCGGTGATGCTGGGGGGACTTATGGCCGGACTCCTCAGCGCCGTCTTTGCCAATCTTTTCAGCATGCGGGGCGGCAATCTGGCGAGAAAGGCGCTTTTTGCAAAAGTCGCGGCGTTTTCCTTCGCGGATTATGACCGGTTTTCCGCAGGTTCCCTCATTACCCGCACCACCTCGGACATTGTCGCCATCCAGAACATGACGGCCCAGCTTATCCGCGGGGCGGTGCGGGCTCTCATGTTCCTTGTTGCCGGAAGTGCCGCGCTTCTCATGCTGTCCCCGGATTTCAGCATGACTCTCCTGTTTGCGCTCCCCCTTATCATTCTGGAAACATCATATATACTTCGGAAGTCCCGGCCGCTTTTTCAGGAACTCCAGAAAAGAACCGATCTCGTGAATCAGACGGCCCGGGAGGACCTTATCGGACTCCCTGCCATAAGGTCCTTTGCCCGGGAGGAATACGAGAACCGGCGTTTCGATGCCGTGAATTCCGAGCTGGCCCGGACACGCTTCCGGTCCCTGATCCTCCTGTCCTTCATGCATCCCGTAATGAACATCATTCTCAGCCTGGCGATAACGGGACTCATCTGGATCGGGGCCGTGCAGGCATCTGACGGCCTGGCCGCTCCAGGTTCGGTCATGGCCGGAGTTACCTATCTCTCACAGATCCTGAACGGTCTCCTGATGCTGGCGCTGATATTTCAGAATGTAACCCGGGGGCTGGCCTCCTGGGAACGGATTTCCCAGGTTCTGGATGCGGAGCCCTCCCTTCGGGACGGCTCCCGGACTTCCGCCCCCGAAAAGGGCACGGTCTCTTTCCGGAATGTATCCTTCCGGTATCCCGGGCAGCAGGAATTCGCACTTACGGATATTACCTTTGATGTCCGACCGGGAGAAACTCTCGGAATTACCGGATCCACCGGCTCCGGCAAGAGCGCTCTCGTTTATCTTATTCCCCGGTTTTACGACGCCGCGGCCGGAACGGTCATGGTGGACGGTATTGATGTCCGTGACTGGCAGCTCCGGGAACTCCGGAACCGGACGGGGGTGGCATTTCAGAAGTCCCCGATATTTGCAATGTCGCTTCGGGACAATATCCGGGCCGGATATCCCGTAGCCCCGGATGAGGAAGTGACACGAGCGGCCCGGAATGCCAGTGCTGCCGGGTTTATTTCCGAAAAGCCCGCGGGGTATGACACAGAACCGGGAGCCGGCGGTGCCGGTCTTTCGGGAGGTCAGAAGCAAAGGATACAGCTGGCCCGGGTCTTCTGCCGGAGTCATGAAATCATCATTATTGACGATGCCATGAGCGCCCTGGACTTCAGCACCGAAGCCGAAATCCTGGAGAATATCCGCCGGGAGTATGCCGCTGCCACGGTAATCATTGTCTCTCAGCGCATTGCCGCACTACGGAATGCCGGACGGATTCTGGTTTTGGATTCCGGAAGGATTGCCGGGATCGGTACTCATGAGGAACTCCTTCAGCATTCACCGGTTTATCAGGAGCTTTTCAGAACCCAGACCGGAGGACTTTCCGATAACGGAGGGCAGCGATGACTGACACTCAAAAAACGGCACCTGACATGCGCTCAGGAAACGAAAGCGGACGTTATCCCGGGATACGGGGCTTTATGGGCCGGGGGCCCGGCTTTCAGGAAATTCCCGAAACCCCGCACACTCCCGGAACAGCCCTGAAACGGCTTCTCGGATACCTGAAGCCGGATCTCCGGCCGCTTTTCGTGCTTCTTCTGGCAGCGGCACTGTCCTCGCTTCTGACGGCTCTGGCACCTGCCTTCATCGCCGAAGCCGTGGATGCCATTTCCCGCGGCGAAACGGATGCGGTTCCCGGCATTCTGACGATCCTGGTCCTCACGTACCTTCTTTCCGCGGCTTTCAGCATGGTCCAGGGAGCGGCGGGGGCCGGAATTTCAGCCCGTCTCCTGAAAAGGCTCAGAAGAGATCTGTTTCAGGCGGTAACCGGACTTCCGTCCGAGATTTCCGGACGCCGCTCCCGGGGCGATCTTCTTAGCCGCATGACCAGTGATGCGGACATGGTTTCCGATACCGTGAGCATGGCACTGACAGCACTGTTTTCCGGATCACTGATACTTATCGGTACTCTTTTCATCATGTTCTGGTACAGCACAGTGCTTACCCTGACAGCGTTCGGTACTGTGATCCTTACCATGGCCGTCACCAGATTTATCGCACGCCGCATCAGAAAACTCCTTCTGAGACGTCAGGAACTTCTGGGAAAAGTTAACGGCATCGTGGAGGAATCCCTGTCCAACTATCAGGCCTGTGTTTCTCTGAACATGCAGGGGCAGAACCGGGAATCATTTGATGCGGCCTCCGACGAACTCACCCGGGTCGCAGTTCTGGCTGAAACCGCCGGAAATGCCATGGGACCAGTCATGAACACCATCGGAAACCTGGGATTTATCCTGGTAACCGTTGTCGGAGCCGTTATGGCCATTCGGGGACACATTACCGTGGGAACCATTGCTGCCTTTGCAGTTTATGCCCGACAGCTGTCCCGGCCGGTGAACATGCTGGCTCAGGTATTTGGCCAAATCCAGACGGCACTGGCCGGAGCGGAACGGGTCTTCGAGATTATGGATCTTCCCCGGGAAAGCACCGAAGGGATCCCGGTTCCGGAAAAAATCCCGGGGGAAATCGAATTCCGGAACGTCACTTTCTCCTATCCGGGCGGGGCCCCTTTGCTCCGGGATTTCAGTCTCCGTATCGCCCCGGGTGAAAAGGTGGCCCTGGCCGGAGCCACCGGAAGCGGCAAGTCCACCCTGATAAATCTTCTTCTTCGGTTCTACGAGCCTGATGCCGGGGCAGTGCTTCTGGACGGCCATGATATCCGGGAGTATTCATTAAAGTCTCTCAGAAAATCCTTCGGTACCGTGCTTCAGGATACCATGCTGTTTTCGGACACGGTCAGAAACAATCTTGCCGCCGGATGTCCCGGTATTCCCGATACGGAACTGGAAAAAAGGCTCCGGGAATGCGGGGCCTGGTCTCTTGTCATGAGAATTCCCTCCGGGCTCTCAGGCGAACTCACGGGGGCGGGAGAACGGCTTTCACAGGGTGAAAGACAGCTTCTTTCGGTGGCAAGAACCTATGTGGCTGATCCTCCGGTGCTCATTCTTGACGAGGCCACCTCAAGCCTGGACACCCGTACCGAACGTCATATTCAGGAGGGACTCCGGGCTCTCACCGGCAAAAGAACCTGCCTTATTGTGGCACACCGCCTGTCCACGATCCTGGATGCCGACAGGATTATCGTAATGGACAACGGCCGCATTGCCGAGGAGGGGCGGCATCAGGAACTCATGGATCGGGACGGCATCTACAGGAAGCTTTTCACCTGCCAGTATTCCGGTACTGCAACCTGACAGGGGATAGCCTCGGGAATCCCGAACCGGAACTCCTTCAGAAAAGATGTTATGCCCCCCAGGATTCCACTTGAATGTTATTTGGGACTTATCCAGGGAAATCTTGAAGCGTTCGCCCTGTGAAAACATGCAACTTCGAACCGTCGCCCTGATATAATGGAACTCCTGAAACATTCTGTTTTTTACGAGAAGAGTTATGTATATCAGCAGATCCTACAACAAAAAAATGAATGTCTGGTACGCTTATGAGGTGGAGTATGTCTGGGATGAGATGAAACAGAAAAAAGTTCAGAAGAGAAAATGCATCGGGCAGATTGATCCTGATTCCGACAGGATAATTCCCAACGGCAAACGAGGGCCAGCCCGGTCCGTTCCGGGGACTCTCGGAACTACGGAAACCGGTTCCCCGACTTCCGGTCCCGTATCCGCCCGACAAACAACCGGCACCCGGAAGCCGGTGCTGACCCGAAGAAAAATGGAAGCCAAAATTCAGAAGCTGGCACGAACACTGGACGATTTATCACAGCAAATGGCAATTCTTTCCCGGGATTTGCTGTCGCTTATCCAGGAGGATCCGGAACGGGAAGAGGGAGAGGACAGCAGTACCGGAGAGGAGCCGGAGTGTGCAGGCATAGTTGAGAAAACTCTCTGAAGGGTACTCAGGTTTCCATGCCTTTCACATTTACCGGTCATGTCCGGGTATGTTTCTGTATGGCTTTTCCTTGCACTGTCCCGGGGAAGAACAGACACTGTCGTCAGAAGACGAAAGAAACTGAATGCATGTTCCCGAATATGAATCCTGAAACGGGAACAAGCCGGCAAGGGTGATTCAGGATGGGATTTCATCAGGACTCCGGAGCCTGGTATAGTCCGGCATTTCGAGTTTCAGCGAAAGACAGCCGGGAGGACAGGATCCGGAAAGCATCATGCTGAAAGTTTCCTAGATGTTCCGGCAGGTGCCGTTTTCAAAATTGAACACCACCATAGCCTGCTGAAACACCCATATCTCATGCACGGAATCCTCTGCGTCCCAAATCTTCAATGGGGTTTTAAGAAGGTTCATGAGGGCAGTCTTTTCCGGGGGAGTGAGAAGCCACTCATCTTCTGACCGGCATTCCGGAGAATGTTCCTTCGTGCATTTTCCGAAATCCGGCTTCCTGTCCTGAACGTATAAGGCTTCCCTGAAGAGGATCCCTGCGGATTTTCGGGCGCGAAAGACAGAGCGGGCATTATAGAACGTGAAGTACTCCAAACCGGGCTAACGATGCCGGAACTGACCGTAAGACACATGCTGTCCGTGCGGTATACAGTTGCATAACTGTCGTATTCATAAAAGTCTGTTTCATTCATCTTTATGGACACGATACTTAAAGCCTCTTAAAAAAAACAATAATAATTCCGAAACCTGACTC
>Ga0310695_10009203_pt1 | contig 14952 bp, 7 predicted proteins | sample RumenRJG_04DNA_FD_203882 | JGI IMG/M metagenome (GOLD analysis project Ga0310695, IMG submission 203882) | Bovine rumen microbial communities from Lethbridge, Alberta, Canada - RJG_04 (v2) (version 2) | ecosystem: Host-associated > Mammals > Digestive system > Stomach > Rumen | place: Canada... | reverse complement strand
TTGTTCTAGCAACAACTCGGGGTCGGTATTATACTTGCGTTTATTCATATATACTGTACCTCCATAAGAAGTATAGCATATATTTTGCGCTATTTCAAAGTAAAGTTATTAATGTCGTTTACTATAATTTCCTTACCACTCCGTGGTGACTGGAAGTGAAATCGGAAATGTCGCTTTTCGATGTCATTGCTGCCTTTCCGGACATGTTCCTCGACACTGAGAAAAGGAAAGATTTTTCCTGCACGTTGAATGTAATCGTCCACATTCGTTTCAGGTTCCACAATGATATCAATGTCTGTGCTTAACCTCCGAGGCTCATCGAGCAAAAGAAGCAGGGAAGTTCCACCCTTAAAAATAAACTGAAGACCTACGCTTCGGATTGCCTCCAGCAAACCGAATGCAAAAATAGTCCTTTCCAAAATCGAAGGGTCTGCACCGGTTTCTATCCATACATCATTGATATGTGCTTTCGTATAGTTCTCATGTGATAACATCCCTGTTCCTCCTAATCCAGGCCAGCATCAAGGACATGAGCTATCTCCTTTTCCCTGTTCCTGCGTCTTGCATACCGGAGCATCCTTGTGCGGTCTATCCTGTACTTGTCAAATGCCTGTTCCACAATGGATGGATATTCTGCCATGCTGAATGTCCCCCTGATCAGCTTATCGCAATAGATATCTACAAGCATTTTCTCCATCGTGATCTTATGTGGATCTGACATTTGTATTGGTGCTTCGGACACCAGGTCAGTTACCACAATTGTATCCTTTGCCCAATACAGATCAAAAACCTTTTTTGTCGGCTTCAGCATAACATTTCCATAGCCTTCTTCCTGCAGAAAGCGAAAAACAAAAGAAGAGATGTCTTTTTCTGCCTGAACGAATATTGTGTTCTGTGCCACCAGATGATTTAGGAATTCATTCATAAGGACTGTCTCAAAAACAGTGAAAGCTATGTATGGATACTTCTCAGTAATTTGATCCATTATTGTTACTGCCAGCTTTGAATAATCCGGCAAATATGCAGGACTGATTTTTCCAGTCGATATCATATACTGATTATATCCGGTCTTAACAATTTCTCCGGACTTTATCATTTCTCCTAACTTCCACTGGTAGGAACCACTACTATAATCCGGAGTGGCTTCCCGAAGCAGCGCGATCATCTGTTGTCTGGTGTAACTCTTATCTTTTTTAATGTTCAATTCAGCTTCTTTTTTAAGAAACACTGCCATCACTCCCTTATATACATATTGGCAATTTTAAAATCTTTTGCCGATATATATGCTACCACCGGTCAGCCATATAGGCAATACACATCGGCAAAATAATTGAATTTTGCCGATGTGTATAACAATTTCGAACGGCCTTCTCGCGGAGTTCAACACAGTTACTTCTTTTTTATCGTTTACAAATCTGCATGCGAGAGTGTGGTCTGAGGCATGGAAAGTGCTCTATATCATTATAGCCTTGCTCTGGCATCCTGTCATTGAACTTGTCGTTCAATCATGACCTGCAAAGAAGGGCAGCCAGACCAATCTCTAAGTCCAGCCAGCCCTTTTTATTCTTTCTTTGGTGATCCTATCACTCTTTCTTCCGTCGCTCCTTGGCCAATTTCATCTGATATTTGCGCAGCCTTTCCAATACAGAAGATCTGTATCGCAATGGAACTTTTCCTGACCTTCGCTTCTTTTTTTGTTTGTTCTCATCCGGAACAGGGTTTGGTCTTGAATCAGGTTCTGGGTTCAATACAGGACCTAAGTTCGAAACCGGCTCTAAGTCCCCGGAATCCGGTTTCTGGTTTTCTGTTACTTTTAGCTCCAGAGTCAGGCCTTCGGAAGCAGTATGATCAGGTACTATTTCTATCGCAGGCAGAGGATCTGATCTCTCATCGGTTTCAGAAGATTGAATAGGTTCTAATTCCGGTGATTCGTCTGGAACAGAGTTCTTGTTTTCACTATTCTGTCCGTGGATATACTCCCTGATCTGTTTGATGACTGCATCTGAAAAGCCGTTTGTTGTGTCCTCTGCGGCGGGATGTCCGCGGCTGTCCAGGACTGCGCAGGCGGCTTTCCTGCCGAAGAACTGGTTCTGCATGAGAAAGAAATGATTTCCGTCGATCCAGATATCTTCAGCGACGAGCCAGGTCCCCGGGCGGCCTTCGATCTGGAAATCTGTAGTCTCAGGAGTGAGCAGTTCCCGGGATGATGGAACATGGAAGAATCCTGTCAGCGAAACCAGCTTATCGGGATCCACGTAATATGCCGAAGTAATACCGTATCTGGTAATCGCAAGAACGTCACTTATGGCAAGCGTTTCGCCTGCAGAATCTGCAGGCAGTTCTTTTTCGAGCTGCCTGCGAAGCTGGAGGGGAGACAGAGAAGGATCAAACTCAGAAAGATAGATCTGGTCGTACAGATCCGAAATGACTTTCATCTGATATTTCTGCAGGTACTGGAAAGACTGGTGGCGGAGTACCCTTGTCTCTCTTAAAGTGCGCTTCAGGCGGTAGACCACATATTGGTTGAGTCCTTCGCTCATCACTTTTCCTCCGCTGTTTTTTCGGTTTTCACCACGTTATCATCCGCAGTCTCTGCGTCACTGCCGGTTTCCTCCACGTTATCATCCGCAGTCTCTGCGTCAATGCCGTTTTCCTCCTCATTCATATCCCACTCAAGCTCTTCGCGGTAGGAATCGAGATCCAGCAGTGAATATTCTCTGTCAGAGATCTTTTTCAGCTTTTCCCGGGCACTGCGGATCAGGTCGCGCATCTCGGGATCATCCTGAAGCTCAGGCAGGACCCTCTCCAGCCTTTTTATGGTATTGCCCCTGGTATCAGGTTCAAAAACCGCAATCGCAAACAGTTCCTCTTCGTCAAATGTTATCTTCTTCATAATGACAGTTCTCCCTTCTTTCTCTGTGTGACATTTGTCTTTTCAGGTTTGTCTTTCTCTGCCGCGCGGACCTTTTCCCTGTTCTCACGAAGGGCAGCAAGGACGGATTCTTTCCGGCCTTCACGGGCACCTTCACGAATCGCTGGGGGTTTTTCCTGTCCCTGCGCAAGGCTGGAAACGGAATCCGAAAAATAAGATTTTGCTTCTGTAATGGCATTCTGCACTGCCGGGGAATCCCGGAAATAGCCGATCGAATTGATCACTTTTTCCTGGACCTGTCCGGATACGATCAGTGGGAAATCTCCTTCAAATTCACTTCCGTCATGCAGGGAAAAGCCGATTCCTTTACCACCATTCTGCTTGCCGTCCGGAAGATCCCGACAGGCTTTGACTGCTTCCTCAAAGGTAAGGCCGCCGTGGTATTCCCCCATCACGGGAAAATCGATGCATTCAGCAGCGTAAAAGGTCAGGGCTGCTTCAACAGGAATTGCAGGCTCTGATGCGGACGGAGCCGCAGATGAATCACGTGTATCCTGCATTGTTTTCTGGCTGCGCTGATCCTCTGTTCTTTGGTCGGAATTGAGTTCCGCAACTGACTGTTCTTCCTGCGATGTTGTTCCCTGCACTGTTGCTTCCGGAACTGATGTTTCCTGCACGGATGTTTCCTGTCTTGTTGCTTCCTGCGCCGATGCTTCCCGCGCATGCACGACCACATCTTCGTTCACTACATCTTCATTTGTGACTGTATTCTCTACAGGCATGTTCAAAGGAACATTTGGATCCTCTGTAGAGATGTCCGGATTCTCAGAAGCAATTATCTCTTCCTGCTCCTGCGGGGAAAGGAAGAATTCGGGAACTTCCGTAAATCCTATGCTGTCCACATAGTAGGCGTGGTCTTCACCAGCTTTGTGGAGAACGATGATGTCGCTCATACTGAGGGAATGCATCTGTGTGGCTGCAGGACGGTCATCGCGGTTGAACTTTTCATAGAGGCTGTCAAGGGTATCGCCGGGACGGAGATATCCGTGGTAAACATCCTGGTAGTATTCCATGCTGACCGTATATCCATGCTCTTTGACAAAATCCATTCCCATAAAGATGTAATCGTCAGCAGGTGTGTCCTTTTCGATCTGGTAGATTGTATAACGGTCCACATCCCTCTCCGCGACATAGGCTTCCACTTCATCGAAAATCTCTGCAGCTGTTTTACGAATCGTATTCAGTGACGCCCGCAGTGCTGTTGTGTCCTGACTTCCTGCATAACTGGCAAGATAAGGGATACTATAGCCGGATGAATCGATCTGGTAATGGGACAGGAGTACGTGGGCTACGGCTTCAGCCTCGGTCTCCCGGGTCCTCTGATCCTTGACAAGACCCTGCTGACGCATGATGTCTCTGTCATGAAGTCTGGCGTGTGCGAGTTCATGGACAGTGGTTTTCATTGTCTGGACCTCACTCATCCCGTTCTGGATAACGATCTCCTTGTTCTGGCTGTCATAATATCCCTTGGCGCCGCCTTCGATCTCATCGAACCGGATCGGAACCGGGGAGACGGCACGCATGGCATCCATGAAGATCTCATAGTTTTCAGCTGTTCCTGTAAGCTCCGGAACATCCAGTTCAGGGAGCGGGTCGCCGGTCGTCTGTGCAAGATCAAATACTTTCGCCACTTTGTAATGGGGAACCGTGACCTCCACCTCTTCTGTCTTAGGCTTTCCGTCTCTCCCAAGGACAGGCTTTCCGGTCCGCGGATCCAGGACTTCCTGTTCCGTCTTTTTCTTATAGGGAGCAGGAGAGATGATAGATATTCCCTTCTGTCCCTTCATGACCTGCCGGTTGAACTTTTTCTGCCAGTTGGTATAGCTTGCCACATGCGTTGCCGTAGGCATCTGCATGGCGATCAGCAGGACATTGTTGGCACTGTAATGGTGAAATTTTGCCATTGTTTCAAGTACCTTTTTGAACTGCACATCGTTTGACATATACTCCTTCAGCCCTGCTTCCAGCTTGTCAGTGATCTGTTTCATCTGTTCCCTGCGGGCAGCAATGATCTCTTCAAAACTTTTCTTTTTCCCGGATGCATGAGTCTTTTCTGTCTTTGTCTCTTCTCCTTTTGAAGTATCGCTTCTGCCGGGATCAGCCTGCCGCTTTCCCGGATCGTCCTGCGGCTTGTAACTATTGATAGTGTTATTTGCTTTTTCAGCCATAAAATGCTCCTTTCCCGGAAAAAGCCGTGACCGTAATAAAGCCGGTCGACTGCCGGCTCCCGCCGAAATATTTCTATTGGTTTGTTTTATCTGCTCAGGACTATGGAATCCTGAACATTCGCCTTCTGTTTTCATAAAGCCGGTTCTGCATGCATTTTCATATCCGTCCTTTTAATACCCGCGGATAATTCTGCCTTTTTGGCCTGCAGCCGGTCGAGCAGAGAGTCTTTACCCTGCTGCGATTCGCCTTTGCTTTTTCCGGAGATGTCCACTGCTTTTACAGCCTTACTATCTGAAATATCTGAAGCGAGATCTGCAAAGGTCTGCTCTCCTGAAAGGAGTTCTGCAGAACGTCCTGCAAGCGCTTCTGTATGACTTTTTGCGGCGTTCTCACGGACAGACTGGTCTGTTTCCTCATCCACTCCCAAAGTCTCCCCGGGCGAGTGCTCATCCATGTTGAGCATGGCATTGAGCTCCGCAAGACGGGCAGATTTCTCTGCAAGCTCTGTTTCATGGGCAAAGGGCTTCCGGACCTCTTCCTTCGCGGCGGCGAGCTGACCCTGCAGGTTTTCCAGCTTCTGCTGTGACTCCGCAAGCTGACGTTCCACACTTGCCAGGGTATTCTGGATACGGGTGATATTGCCGGAAGGGTCTTTGCCAATTTCGAGGGTGTAGCTGCACTGGCGCTTTAAGGTGAGCATGTAGCTCTGGCGGAAGCCGTCAAAGCTGGCACTCATGGAAAAGCCCGCATATTCACCGATCGTTCCCTCCGCATGGACGGCTTTGAGGCCTGCACAGGCGGCGATCAGGGCAGTACCGGCTTCTTTCCTGTCCGTGAATTCCTTCCCGCCGATCGTCATGGAAAAAGTCTCTTCTTCGCTGTCCTTGTCTTTTTCCTGCTGTGCCTGCAACGCTTTGACTGCCACCAGATCTGCCTTGAGACCGCCGATACGCTCCTTTACAGCTGTGATCTGGACAGGGTAAGTCCGGGCAATGTCAGACTCCAGACGGTAGCGCTCGTTGGTGTGATTGGCTTTAAGGAGCTTCAGGCGGCTCACCTGTATGTCGAGATCCATCTTCTCCTTGATCGCGGGATTGCCGGTAGCAAGCGCCTTGATCTCGGCGTATGACAAGGCAGTGTCATCCACATCCTCACAGGAGCGCACGGGGGATTTTGACGTCATGATCTGGGAAATAAATTTCTGTTTCTGCTCCAGGATCTGCCACATGTAGCTGTCGAAACTCGATTCAGTCACATACCGGTAGATCTTGACTTTGGGATTGTGGTTGCCCTGACGGAGGATCCGGCCTTCCTGCTGTTCGAGGTCAGAGGGCTTCCAGGGGCAGTCGAGATGATGCAGGGCGATAAGGCGGTCCTGCACGTTGGTGCCTGCGCCAAGCTTTGGTGTGGATCCCAACAGGATCCGCACCTGCCCGGAGCGGACTTTGGCAAATAATTCCTCCTTTCTGGCTTCGGTGTTTGCCTCATGGATAAAGGCGACCTCCTCCCGGGGTATTCCTCTGGCGACAAGTTTTTCCCGGATGTCATCATAGACATTGAAGGATCCGTCTCCTTTCGGCGTCGAGAGGTCACAAAAACAGAGCTGGGTGGAGCGGTCCTTTTCCGTGTCCCTCCAGACATTGAACATGTTCTCCACGCATCGGTTGACCTTGCTCTCCGGGTTATCCGGGAGCATAGGATTGATCAGGCGCTGATCAAGGGCACACTTCCTGCCGTCATTCGTGATCTTGAGCATGTTGTCTTCTGTAGGCTGCACCCTGCCTGCCCGAACAGCCTCAGCGCGGTCTGCGAAAGAGGAGACAAGCTCCTTCTGCTCCTCACTGGGTTTTAGGACTTCGTTGATGTATTCCGCTTCCGGGACGGGAAGGTCGAGCATGTCGGAAGTCTGGATATCCGCGCTCTCCTTAAAAAGCGTGATCAGCTCCGGGAGATTGTAGAACTTGGCAAAGCGTGTCTTGGCCCGGTAGCCGGTGCCTTCCGGAGCCAGCTCGATCGCTGTGACAGTCTCACCAAAGGCTGCCGCCCAGGAATCAAAATGTCCCATGCCGAGCTTCTGCAGCGTGCCATACTGCAGATAGCGCATGACAGTATAGAGTTCTACCATGCTGTTGGAGACCGGAGTACCGGTGGCAAAGGTAACACCCTTTCCGCCGGTGATCTCATCCAGGTACTGGCACTTCATGAACATGTCCGAGCACTTCTGCGCATCGGTCTGGGCAATGCCGGCGACATTCCGCATCTTTGTATAGAAGAAAGCATTCTTGTAAAAATGTGATTCATCTACAAAGAGACGGTCCACGCCCAGCTGTTCAAAGGTCACGACATCATCCTTACGTTTTTGGTCATTCAGCCTTGCCAGCCGCACTTCCAGAGTCCGGCGTGTCTTTTCCATCTGCTTGATGGTGTAGTTCTCCCCGCGGTCGTATTTCATGGAGCTGATAGCCGACTCAATATCATCGATCTGGGACTGGATCGTTGCCTTCTGTCGCTCTCTGGAAAGCGGGATCCGCTCGAACTGGCTGTGCCCGATGATCACGGCGTCATAGTCGCCGGTCGCGATGCGGGAACAGAACTTCTTGCGGTTGGCAGGCTCGAAATCTTTCTTTGTCGCGACAAGGATGTTTGCGCCGGGATAAAGCCGCAGGAAATCACTTCCCCACTGTTCGATCAAGTGGTTGGGGACCACATAGAGGCACTTCTGGGCAAGCCCGAGACGTCTGCTCTCCATGCCGGCGGCGATCATCTGGAAGGTCTTGCCCGCACCGACGCAATGGGCCAGGAGCGTGTTGTCGCCATAAAGGATATGGGCGACAGCGTTCTTCTGGTGATCTATCAGGGCAATCTCAGGTGTCATCCCGACAAAGCGGATGTGGGAGCCGTCATACTCCCGGGGACGGATGCTGTTGAATAATTCGTTGTATTTCTTACATAGGGCCTCCCTTCTGTCGATATCGCGGAAGACCCACTCCTTGAAGGCTTCCTTGATCATTTCCTGTTTCTGCTGTGCCAGCATGGTCTCTTTCCGGTTCAGGACCCTGCGCACGTTCCCTTCCGCATCCTGCACGTTGTCATAGATCTTCGTGTCCCTGAGGTTCAGTGCATCCTCCAGGAGCCTGTAAGCGTTGACGCGGGTAGTGCCATAGGTGGATGTAACACGCGGGTTCCCATAGGAGTCCCGGTTCTTTCCTGAGATGTTCCACTGGCCGTTGACTTCGGCATAGCGGACGTCGATGTCCTTGCCGAGGAAGTACCATGGTGTCTTAAATGTCTCCCCCATGAACTGTGTGATGTACTCAGGGTCCACCCAGGTCGCGCCGAGGCGGACTTCGATCTCTGAGGCGTCGAGGTCTTTGGGTTGGACCTGCTCGAGGGCAGCGACATTTACCTGATATTCGGGATGGTTCTGCGCGAACTCTTTTGCGGTCCGGAGCTTTTCCCGGACATTGCCGGAGAGGTATTCATCCGCATTTTCATACCGGTCTGTCAGAGGATTCTTGAAGATGACACCAGTGAGTTCTTCTGTGATCTCGTCCTCTGTTTTCCCTGTCAGTTGCGCCATAAAAGGCAGGTCAACCCTGGCTTTTTCCCCGATGGAAAGTGCGAGGGCTTCCACAGCCGTATCCACGCTCGTGACCGGTTCCGGGCGGCGGATGGTACGTTTGGTGAAGATATCAGCCTTCCTGTCAAACTTCCCTTCTTCATCCAGGATCTCGAGGGATGCCAGGAGGCAGTAACTGGAATCCTGTGCAAAAGCCCTGCGGTTTGCATTGCTGCTGATGATCCCATACTGTGCGGTATATTCGTCATAGCGCCGGTTCAGGCGGCGCTGGATGGAAGAGACTTCCGCATCGCTCCTGTCCTCCAGCTGGGCCTGCAGCAGTTCCTGAACGATGTCGCGCAGCTCGATCATGCCGAGGATACGCTCCGCCGTTGTAGCCGGAAGATCCATGCGGTGCATGCGGGAGTTCTCACGGTAGTAGACATGGCCGTCGATATTGGTATAGCTGAAGTTTTTGACCGAAGGGTCCGCAGGGATCGAAAGATCCTCATCTTCCAGTTCAGAGTCTGTGATCTCCGGGGCTGTGATCTCCCCCTGGATATGGCTCATAGCTTCACGGAGCTGATCCGCAAGAAGTGCTCCCGCAACGGGCTTTACTGTCACTTCCTGCCTTCCGTACTGTGTGTTTTCTGTTGTAAATTCTCCAAGTACCATTTCCGGATGCTCGGCAAAATAGCTGTTCACCGAATAGCCTTCCGGTGTCGTACCCAGATGTACCCAGCCAGGTTCTTCCAGGGACATGCGATCCCGCTTCTGGAAAAAAAGGATGTCCGCCACGACGCCGGTATTTGCATTGCGCAGGAAAGCGTTATCCGGAAGACGGACCGCCCCCAGAAGGTCTGCCCTGTGCGCTATGTACTTCCTCACAGATTCATTCTGCTTGTCCATCGTGCCGCTGGATGTGACAACAGCCACTACGCCGCCGGGACGCACTAGATCCAGTGATCTCGCGATGAAATAGTCATGGATCAGGAAATTGTGCCGGTCATACCTGGAGTCCGCCACCTTGTACTGGCCGAAGGGCACGTTTCCGATCACGGCATCAAAAAAGCTGTCCGGGAAAGAGGTTGTCTCAAATCCCTGAACAGCGATGTTGTTTTTCTGATAAAGTTGTCTGGCGATCCTGCCGGATACAGAATCAAGCTCCACACCGTACATGCGCATGTCTGACATGCTCTCCGGAAGGAGCCCCATGAAATTGCCGACACCGCAGGACGGTTCCAGCATGTTTCCGGAGGAAAGGCCCATCTGTTCCAAAGCTCCATACATGGCTTTGATTACGGTAGGTGATGTATAAAATGCATTGAGCGTGCTCGCCCTGGCTTCCCGGTATTCCCCCGGATCCAATGCCGCGCGCAGCTCCTCATATTCCCCGTGCCATTCACTGTTGTTTTCATCGAAAGCCTGAGGGATCCCTCCCCACCCGACGTACCGGGAGAGAACCTCCTGTTCTTCCGGCGTGGCGAGACGGCCTTCCGCTTCCAGTGTTTTCAGCATGTGGATAGCGTTCATGTTGGCCCGAAACTTGGTCTTCAGGCCGCCAGCGCCAAGATCGTCATCCCTGATGCGGAAGTTGTGGAGCTGAGGCGGTGGGAGAGCAGACGCTTCAATTTCATTTTCAGGCGGTGCAGTACTGCCTGGATCTCCCGAAACAGCACTCGTTTCACTCCTTCTTTCTGCATTGTTTTCACGCTCCGGACTGCCCTCTTCCAGAGGAAGAAGATTAGCGGCACGGATGGCATTGATCTCCTCAATGCTGAGTGCGCCGCCGGTGAGCTGTCCGAAAACGCCCTGAAAATGAGCAGCTGTATGGGACTGTGCCCTTGCCTGCATGTCCATGATCAGCTGCATCTGCTGAGGGGGATAGGCAGGATCGCAGAGTGCTGTGACATCAAAGCCTTTTTCTGCGGCATCATAGATCACATCCATCTGCTCCGGTGAATAGTCTCCGTAGTCGGTCCCGGATTCCTGCAAGGCATCAAAAACTGCCTGCTCGATCTCTTCCTCACGTCGTTCGGTAGAGACAGCTGCCTTTCCTGCAGGTCTTCCAGGTTCAGGTACATTTCCTTCCGGCTGTTCCTGAAGAGAAAACACTTCTGTTTCCTCAGCATTTTCCGGTTCCTGCGTATTGGTTTCTCCGTCATATACATTTTCAGGAGTTTCCTGCGCGGTCCTTTCCTGCTCGGTCCTTTCCTGTGCAGATGGATCAGAAGCAGATGCTTCCATTGCACTTCCCTCTGTGACTTCGGAGGCATCCACTTCGACCACAGGTGCAGGATCCGGATACTGCTCTTCGTAATAAGAGCGTACATAATCGACAGATTCGGTCCGGAAAAGCGGATAGCGAGCTTCCCTCGCCATTGTCATGTCCTGCAGGGAAACCGTACCGTTCACAAAATCCACCGAATCGATCCGGTAATCACGGTCATTGATATGGATCTCGGCATTGATCGGAAGAAAATCTTCCCCCCGGAAAATTTTTGTTTCGTGGTGCGTGCCGTCCTCGTTTTCTCCGGCAAGATAGATACTGTTTCCGGCACTCCATAAGAGCCGGGCTTCTGAGGGCCATCGCGATGCCTCAAAGCCGGTGACATCCACCTGGCCGCCGGGGATCGTCTTCCTTAAAAGTTCCATGTCCATGAGTTCAGCCACTCGGCGGGCATCTTCCCCATAAAACTCGTAGAATCCATTCTGCTCAAATCCGACAAGTGAATCGGGGTACCGGTTCTTCAGCTCGTTGTACTCTGCCGCAGCAGGACCGGATAAGGGATGCAAAGTATCCTGCCGCATATCTGATTCTGCCCAGGATGAAAAGCCATTCGAAATGTCCTGTCGTGGTATATCAGGGCTCTGCTCCTGTTCGTCGCTTCCAGATATTACCATCTCTCCTGATTCGGGACTCAAAGTCCCGTCCGTTGTTTCCGATTCGCTGTTCTCAGCAGTTATGTCAGCAGGTCCGGTCACTGTATTATCTTCCACCTCAGCTTCCGGTCCTGAATGCTGCGCTTCCTCGGGAACGTTCATTTCAAACAGGTCCGCAAGAGACAGCTGCGTAGAGGGCGGGGTGACTATTTCCTGTCTCGGCTGTGGAAACAGGGTAAAGGTCCCTTCCGCATAGGAATGCAGATCTGTCAGAGCATCCAGCCTCATCTGGTACCTGGGGTCAGTTTCTGGTACTGAAGCAAATCTGGCATCCATTTTTCCGAGAAGGTCATGGAGCTTTTCCGGATCTTCGATCATCAACGCGATCTCCTTACGCGTCTCCATGTCAAAGATGCTCCCCTTAAATGGCCAGTCGGATACGGGAGTAAGGGTGCTGTAAAAGCGGATGACACCTGCGGCAAGCTGCTCTCTCTCATAAGCCGGCATGCGGACATGATCCTGTGCCGTCAGGAAGCTGTCATTCCTGATCAGATGATCTATCCGGTGTGCCGCCTGCGTATAACTCATTCGAAGAACAGCAGAGTTTTCTGCTTCTCCCCTCGTGAGGACGATCCCTTTCGCGCTGTAATCGGCATAGGAGTCGTCCGCACCTGAAAGGGAATGGCTCCTCCCGCCGGTACCGTACTGATCCTTAAGATATTCCGCTCTTTCCTGCGTATCCTCATGCCGGAGGAAGAAGGAATATGTCAAGATACGTCCGTCGGAATAAGGTCCCCCGGCAGCAAGGAAGGCGTCCGCTTCCTCCTGTGTGATGAAAACGGCATGCTCCTCCCAGGAAAATCCTTCCCTTGCATCGAAGGGTACTGTTTCCCTGGAGAACTGGCGGAACTGTGAAAGCATGCGGTCCGGATTGTAATAAGGAAAGCGCATAAGGTCGGGAGATTCTGCATAAGCGGCAGCAAGACCCTCCAGGCGTTCCACAAGGTCTGCAAGATAGGCTGGATCATCAAGCTTTTCCGATACTTTCGTTACAGCATCGGGGAAGCCGCCTTCAAAAATGGATGTGTCTTCAAAAACGATGTCCGCGATCCCGTCGGCAAGGTCGTGTTCCATATAGACAAGCGCGGTGGCGTGCTCACGCAGGGCGTTTCCCCTCGCAGCGTCAAGGACGGACTGAGGGGCATATTCCCCCTGGGCAAGGAGCTGGCGGATCCTGCCGGAGACATCGTCCCATGACAGATAAGCCTTATCCATCAGAGGATCATCCACGGAGTGGCCTGCAGCAAACTTCATACCTGCTTCATCAAACCAGACACAATAATCCTTCCCTCCTATGACAAGCCCCTTCCCGCCTTTTCCGTACTCGCGCCGGACAAACTCTGCTGCATCCTCGGAAGACGGGTCTGTCATGAAGTGATAGATGATACGGAGCTGGCTGCCTGTACGATTACCGCCGGTACGAAGAAACTCATCAATGACTTCCGGAGGAATGTTGGATTCGCCGGCAAAAACAGCATCCATGCGTTCCTCGATCTGCCTTTTCTGCTGTGCAGCCGTCGGCAGGTCCGGAAAAGTGATGATCGGTGGAATAGAAAAAGCAGGGGACCTGGTGTCCTCTGCTTCGGGTGTTTCCTGTATTTCTGTTTTTTCTGGTCCGGAAGTTGATCCAGTCTCTGATCTGACCGGACTTCCGGCAGCAGCTGTAATGTCTGTTTCATCGATATCATCCGTGTCGTCTTCGGAGATCAGCTGTACACCAATTCCCTCAGAACGGTCTCTTCCGCGCGGATCCGGATGTTGTTCATCTGCTGTATCCAGGCCATCGGATCGGCTGCCTTCAGATTCTCGTCCACGCCTTCCGCCTGTGCCATCTGTGACGAGATCCTCTCCATCTGGTCGTTTGCTGTCTCGTCGATCTCCTGCAGGTGTCTCTCCAGCTTCCCGGTCAGCATCATGCTCTGATACCAGTTTTTCCTGTTCTCCTTCAGGAAAGTCTTCCTCAGCATCCCGTACTTCCCGTACTGTATGGGCTCCTCGCTGATCGCCAGGTTCGGAAACAGGTAATCTCCCTTCCTCGTGTAAGTCACTTCCATTTGTTGTTCCTCCTTCGTTTTCTTCTATCCCGGCCTGTGAAGTCTGCTCCTCATTGGCGCTTTCACGAATTAACGCGCTAAATCCATTATATGCACCGGCTTCTCCATTTTCAACCTCAAAACCGGCTTTTCTGATATATTCATCTATTTTCTGCTCCGCTGCACGGAGGCGGTAGCGCAGGATCAGCTCCCTGCCGATATCCCTGAGCACAGGCTCTGCAATGTCATGAGCTGCGTTGCCCAGAAAGGACAGGACCGAGAGCCGATTGAAGTTCGTGATCCCAGTAAAGTCATCAGGGGTGAGTTCCTCCCACGGATCAAGACCACAGCGTCGTGCCAGCATATAGTAGGTGCTGTTTTCCATGAGCCTGCGGAAACCTTCACGGACGGCATCTTGGCCAAGTTCCTCCAGCCACGTTCCCTGGATCTCATAGGAGAGGCCATCCATAGCGTCGTTGAGATTTTCCTCTGTCTGTGCCCTTGCCAGGGACATGAGCACGGTTGGAAGGGGAGCCTCCGGGTCTGTTTCAAGGCCATAGGTGTCTGCCAGGTAATCGGACATTTCCGGCTGGGCCCAGGATTCCATCTGCCAGATATAGGGTGTCTTTCCCCCGCGTACCATGTGTGTGTCGGAAATATCAAACACATACCGCAGGCTTTTCCTGGGGCCGCTGTCGTCGATCAGGGCGATACCCTTTGAGCCGCGGTTGACCCACCGTCCCATGCGGTTGTTCCAAATCTCCATTTCAGCACAGGCCGTTGCGTCCGGACGCTGTGCGTGGATCAGCAGTGTCTCCGGGAAGTCATACCGGTACAGCGTTGCCGCCGTATCCAGGTACCCGGTCCAGGCCTGCACGGACCTGGCGATCTCCGCGGCATGGCTTTCCGCCAGTGCACGGATGTCATTGAGTTTTGCCATTGTTTTCCTCCTTCGTTACGAATGTGATCACTGATAAAAAAAGCGCCGAGGCAATAACTGCCTTCAGCGCTGATGATTGTCAAAAACGTTTTATTATTTTTTCCGTACATGCTGCCTCTTTATTAACACTTTTTTTATACGAAAACATAAACGATGTTATCGTTCAAAAAAAATGTTATTAATTCGGTCTGCTGTCGTAACTTTAGTATTATCTCTCCCCGTGTGTTCCGCCATTCAGTACAATGAATGTACCCCATGTTTGTTGTCTGAAATGCTCTGCCTCATCGTAAGATCTTTTCCATCGTTTTTCCTTTTGCCAGTTCATCGACGAGCTTGTCGAGCTGCCGAATCTTTTTCATCAAGGGATCATCTATTG
>Ga0310695_10009201_pt1 | contig 14954 bp, 11 predicted proteins | sample RumenRJG_04DNA_FD_203882 | JGI IMG/M metagenome (GOLD analysis project Ga0310695, IMG submission 203882) | Bovine rumen microbial communities from Lethbridge, Alberta, Canada - RJG_04 (v2) (version 2) | ecosystem: Host-associated > Mammals > Digestive system > Stomach > Rumen | place: Canada... | reverse complement strand
TTAAGGTAGAACACTGCGACGTGACTTGCAAAACCATGGTTGCAGCTGGCGGATGGTGCGTCCTTCTCCCAGAGAGTGCCAGTTCGCTCAGCCATGTGCGAAAAATACCCTTTAGTCTCTTCTATCAGCCGTCGCCCCATTCCTGCGCGAGAAAGAAGTTCAAGTCTCATGAAGTTTCCAATGAACGCATTGGATGGGTAAATTTGCGGATACATTTTACTCTGGCGGCGCTTTGGCCCGAAATCTTCCAGTAGCGTCCGCCGCATAGCGGATTGTCCCCTATTGCAGTCTTTCGACATTATTCTTCTCGCCATTTGATTTGCATCGTCCCTTTTTTCACGCAGAGGCCCTTCGCACCCCTGCTCGCTTCGCGACTCGCCTTCGGCTCGGGGGATACCCACGGGCATTGCTCCGCAGGACGCTTTTCGCGGACGAGTTTTGACCGCCATGTCCGATACCTGCCCTTCCCGCGCTCCGGAACGGCCACGGCCGGCCCCATGACGGAAACGCCCTTCCAGCACCGTTCGCCGTCAGCTATGTACCCACGGGTTCCGCCGAACGGATTCAGACGCGACACAACTTCGAATGTCTTCGGGTCCACCTTCAGGGTCGGCCCGTGCTGGCAGTTCATGTACAGATATCCGTCGATCAGCTTGATCGTCTCGATGCCCATCGGGATCTCCATGTCGTCCACTACATGCGTCGAGAGCAGCCTGAAGTCCGCGCTCACGTGATGGAAACGGACCTGGGTTTTTGATATGTCGTCCGGCCTTAGGCATCCAACGACAAACGAGCCGTCGTCCAGAACCGCAAGAGAACCCGCGCGGTCGTTGGCGGGAAGGACATGGCGGGCGCAAATGGCGAGAGTGTCTGCGTCGTACTCGTGCACTTCAAGTCGGCTCCGCTTCGTCCATGGCGCGATTTCAAGCCGTGCGCACGGCGGCGGGACAAGCGGGCACACCGCCACGTACAGACGTCCGTCCTTCACCGCGCAACCGGCATTGTGCCCCTCTACCTCAACTTTGCATACGACGTTCCCGCCAAGGTCGGTCTTGACGATGTACTGCGTATGCGCCCAGTAGACGAAAGAATCGTCCCTGCACACGTCCTGCAGATGGGAAAGGTATTCGCCGGGCAGAACGATTTCGTCCGTGTCGGGCATGGGCTCCGCCGCGAATCCACGCGAAACCGCGGCAGCCATCGCCACAAACGCGGCCGCGCAGGAAAAGAATGTCGTTTTCATAGTCAGTTTCCCATGTCCGCGCCATGCCGCATACCCCGCCGACTTCAGGGGGCGTATAGCGGCGGCGACGGCTGTCAGGTCAGTTCCCAGCCTTTTTCGTACTCCCTTGACCACAGGGCGCCCGCGGCCTTCGTGAGAGGTGCGCCCGTCGCAGGATCAATGCGCACGGTCTCGCCGAGATCGGCGGCGATATTGGCGACGAGCGGCATGAACGACGACTTGACGCCGACGTCCACCGGCGCGTTGGTCGCCGCATTGCCCGCGCGGAGACATTCCACGAAGTTGGAAACATGCATAACATCCAACGAGTCCGTCGGGTTCGTGAGGCTACCCACCGCCGAACTTCCGCCGGACTGGAACGTGCGCAGCTCCCTCGACTTCCCGCCGTATATCGTCACGGTGTCGGCCGGATGGAAGAACGCGGCGCCTTTCTCGCAGTACACCATCGCCCCCGAGGCAACGCCCATGTACGGACAGGCGTTGTGGTGGCACGACAGTTGGAACGTGACCAGCTTCCCGCCAGGGAACTTGAACGAGACGTCGTATACGTCGGGCCATTCGAAATCCCCGCCCTTCATGAACGCCGATGTCGACGTCGCCTGCACGGTCTCGGGCCATTCTACGCCGAGTGCCCATCGCGCGACATCCGTGTAGTGAGGCATGTTGTTCCCCGTCTCGGCCGTGCCCCACCGCCGGAACCAGTGCCAGTTGTAGTGGACGAAATTGTCGCGAAACGCGGTGCGAGGCGCAGGCCCTTGCCAGAGGTCCCAATCCAGCCATTCCGGAACGGGCGATTCCTTCCCCTTGCCGATGGACGCACGGTTCGACATGAACCAGCACTTCGCCCACTTCGGCTCGCCAATGGCGCCGCTGCGCAGAAAAGCAACCGCGTCTGCGTATGACCTGGACGAACGGCGCTGGCTCCCTACCTGAAGGACCGCGCCTGTCCGCCGCTGGGTTTCGAGGAGGATTTCACCCTCCCGAGGGCAGAACGCGCACGGCTTCTCGACATACACGGCCTTACCCGCGCGCATGGCCATTACCGCCCCCCAGGCATGCCAGTGGTCCGGGGTTTCGAGTATGACGCCGTCGATGGACGGATCCTCCAGCACCTTTCTGAAGTCACGCACCTTTTCTGGCGCGATGCCAGACGACGCGAAAACATTCCCTGCCGCCCAGTCCATGGCGCGCGAATCGACGTCGCACACGCAGGCTATGTCCACGCCCGGAACGCGCATCGCCGACTTCATCACCTGCTGTCCCCGCCCCCTTTCGTGGCATCCCACGATCGCGAGCCGCACCCTGTTCGACGGCGACTCGGCGCCGAAGACCCTTCCCGACGCGGCGATGAACGCCGACGCGCCGAACCCTATGAACTGCCTTCTGTTGTACATGAAATCTCCTTTATCGAATCTCCCTGATGCGCACATTGCGCCAGAAGATGTTGTGCCCGTGTCCGCACCAGTGTATGCGCCCCGACCTGTTGTGGAGCCCCGGCCTGCGGATTCCGTCCGCAGGCACCGTGCCGTCGGTAGAGTACCGCGACACGTCGGCGTCGACGAGGGTTGCGCCGTTGAGGACGAAGCGGACGCGCGGACCGTCGGCCGTGACCTCTACGCTGTTCCATTCGCCGGGGCGCTTGAGATAGCTTTCCCCGTTCACCTTGCGGGCAGGCGGCACAACCCCGTATATCGCGCCAGTGTAATGGACGTCGGCGAGCCTGTTCGAGCCATTGTAAAGGTCGCCCCAGTCGTCGAGCAGCTGCAGCTCCATGCCCTCGCGCGAGCACCACCCGTTCGGCGGGGTACGTATGCCCAGGCCGTTGTTTGCGTTCGGAGGCAGCTTTACGTCAAAGCGCATTACGAAATTGGTGTACTCCCTGACCGTCCAGAGGTTCTTGGCCCCCGACTCGCCGAGTCCATCAGTCTGCGTGCATGTGAGGTAGCCCTCAGACGTGACGCTGTAGGTGTCTGTCGCCCCTTCCCATCCGGTTAGATCGCGGCCGTTGAACATTGGCACAAAACCCTCTTCGTCCTCCGCCGACATCGCGCAGAAGGCCGGCAAGGCAGCGAGAAAAGCAGCGGCGGCGAGGCGTGCCGTCTTCATTCGGGCCTCCGTTCCCCTGCACCGAACCGGGCGGAGTCCAGTTTCGACGCAGCCGGCCCGTCCAGGTACATGGTACAGTCGCCGTGCCTGCGCAGGATAGAGGACGGGCACATATTCGAGAGAGGCCCGTCTACTGCGGCAGCAACCGCATCCGCCTTGCGGCCGTCCGGCACGACGACTATGATCGACCGCGCGGACATGATCTGCGGGACGGTCATCGAGTAGGCGTGCGTCGGGACGCTTGCGAGGTCAGGATACCATCCTTCCCCAACTTGCTGCCGACGGCACTTCTCGTCCAGCTCGACGACGGCGTATGCCTCGCCGGTCTCGAAGTCGGCTGGCGGATCGTTGAACGCGATGTGCCCGTTCTCGCCGATGCCGATGCAGGCGAGGTCGATCGGCCGCTCACGGACAGCCGCCGCGAGCCGCGCACACTCCGCCGCCGCGTCGGGCGCGTCTCCTTCGACGAACGTGAAGGACCGCATCGGATTAGGAAGCCGTTCGAGAAGCCGTTCGCGGAGGAACCGCCTGAACGACGCCGGGTGGTCTGCCGCAAGTCCCAGATATTCGTCAAGATGGAATCCGCACACCTTAGTCCAGTCGATCTCCTTGTGCGCGACAAGCGCCTTTAGGAACTCGAACTGGCTCGCGGCCGACGCGAACACAACGCGCGCCACGCCGTTCGCGGCAATCGCCGCCGCTATCTTTTTTGCCGCGTCGTCCGCGGCGAGCCGTCCCATCCATTCCCTTGTGGACCCTATCACCATTTCCATTTCAGTTTTCTCCTATTAAAGAAAGGGGGTTGTCGTGCCCTATCGCCTGCAGCTCGCCCGCGGTCAGGCCGATCCGCCCGGACAGAAGCTCCATCATCCTGGCCATCGGCGCCGTCGCGCCGACGAGGCAGTTTCGCGCGGGATTCCACAAAAGGCCGTTCGGCTCAAGCCGCGCGCGCGCGCCGCACACCTCGTACTCCCCAGGGGGCATTCCGGCCGGATACTGCGAGTCGGAGACCGCGATCAGCCGCTTCAGAGGCACGGCGCGGCAGTAGAGCTTTAGCATCGTATCTGGAAGATGGTGTCCGTCGGGGATGAACATCACGGACGCGCGATCCTCGACGAGCGCGGCGAAAATGATGTTGTCGTGGCGGTCGATGAGATTGGGAATCCCGTTGCCGAGATGCGTGAACGCCTTCGCCCCGGATGCGATGCACGGCTCAAGCCGCGCTGGATCGGCCGCCATCTGGTGCCCGAGCGAGACGGCCACGCCACGTGCGGAAAGTTCACGCACAAAATCAGGCGACCCTGGCAGTTCGGCCGCGACATTCACCATCTTGACAAGGCCTTCGGCCGCGTCCTGAAAGCGGTCGAACAGCGCGAGATCCGGCGGATGCACCCACTCGACGGGATGCGTCCCGACGGCCCCTGGCTCCGGCGAGATGAACGGGCCCTCGAGAAAAAAGCCGAGAACCGCCCGTTCGCATTCGGCATACCGCCTACGCGCGGCGAGAACGGTGCGGATGTTTGCGACAACCATCTCGGGGTCTGCGGTGACAAACGTCGGCAGAAACGCCGCGGTGCCGTCGGCCGCAAGCCGGTCGACTACCGTCTTCACCGCCTCCACGCAGAGCCCCGGCGAGTTGAAGTCCACTCCGGCGTAGCCGTTCACCTGAAGATCGACCCAGCCTCCCTTCATCACATCAGCCCCCTGAAATAGTCGCGGGACTCGTCGATCCACTGCGGATTCCCGGGGAAGGCGTTGGCGAGCTCGAGACCGAGGCATCCGTCGTAGCCGATCTCGCGAAGCGCGTCGAATATGCCGCCGTAGTCGAACGCCCGCCCGGCCGGATTGACGCCAGACGAGCCGTTCGCCGCATCGGAGATGCAGCGGACATGCCCGTCGAAGATGCGCGAGGCGTATGTGCGCGCGACTTCCGCGCAGTCGAGGCCGTCGGCGTATGTATAGGCCCAGTCGACGCAGAAGCCCATGCGCGGCGAGAGATCCCCTATGAACTCGAACGTCTCCGGGACTGCCGGGTAAAGATTCGGGTTCCCGGTATTCGGGTTGCGGCCGTGGTTGTGTATCGCGAAGCGAATGCGGTATTCGTCGGCAAGACGCGAACAGACCTCGCACATGGCGCGGTCGCCGCGGCAGTCCGTCCACTTCGGGCCGAGGCGCCTTCCGGGAACGCCGACGATCAGCGGCACGCCGAGCGCCGCGGCGTAGTCGAACCTGCGCTTCGCCTCGTCCTCCGAGTACATGTAGATCGGCCCTGCGGCATACGGAACGACGCCGGCGTCTCCGCACATGCGGCGGAAGACGGCGATCTGCGGGCCTGTCGCGTCGAAAGGCAGATGGAAGTCTTTCACGCAGAGGTGCGTGAAGCCGTGGGCCCTGCAGAACTCGAGCGCCTCGGCGGTCTTGAACGACTTCAGCGTGTAGCCGGCCATCGCCAGCCGGAACTTCGTGCTGCGCCGCAGACGATGGAGAGTGCAGCCCGAGGCAGCGAACGCCGCAGCAGCGGAAATGAAAGAGCGTCTTGTCATGACTTGGCCTCCAGTTTTCTGAAAAACACATCCACGGCCGCGCGCGATTCGGGGTCATCCGGCCAGAGCAGCGAGCCGAGCGCAAGCGCGGCGGTCGTCGCCGCAGCCGTGATGGGAAACGCCCAGACCATATCGCGCAGGAACGCCCAACGTGCGCCCGCCGCAAAAAGAACGAGTCCGGACGCCGCACCGAAGACGAGTCCAGCCATGCCGGCGCGTCTGGAGATGCGGCGCACGAGCAGCCCGCCAAGCAGCGGAAGCGCTATGGGCGGCAGCAGAACGCCAAAGGCCTTGTTGGAGAGGTTGAAGAGATCGTCCGCGCCCTGCACACACTGCATGAGGAAGGCGAGCGCGACGACGACGATTCCGACAATGGCGGTCGCGGCGCGGGCTGCGGCCAGCTTCGCGCGCCCGGACGGATTCCCGCCGAGCCGGAGATACAGTTCGTTCACCGCAACCGACGCCGCCGCGTTGAAGTTCCCGGCGAGCGAGCTCATCGTCGCGGAGAACATCGCCGCGACCACGAGCCCCATCATCCCGGACGGCAGCACGTCCCGGCAAAGGCGCGCGTAGACGCCGTTCATCTCCGCATCGGAAAGCCCCGGCAGAAACACGCGCGCGGACATTGCGGGAAAGAAGAACAGCGGCGGGCCGACGAAGAGCAGCACGGCGACGAGGTACGCCATCTTCTTCGCGTCGCGGTCGCGGCGCGTCGTGTAGTAGCGCTGCACAAGCGACCAGTTCGTCGACAGAGTCGAGCCGACGCAGCAGAAGAAGACGAGCATGTACGTCCACGTGTAGCGGCCGGCGGTGAAGCCGAAGAACCCTGGCGGCGCACGATCGACGAACACCGACATCCCGTGCAGGAACCCGGCGCCGCCGTCAAGCGCGGCGAGGCGAGAGAGACACAGGAACGGCAATGCGACGACTACGACGAGAATCACGAAAAACTGAATGAAGTCGCAGGCGAGCGTCGCCTTGAGCCCGCCGAGAAAAGTGTACACGACTATGATCAGCCCCGACGCGACGATAGACAGATAAAGCGGGAAGCCCATGCCAACGCCGACGACCGTGCCGATGGCAAGCAGCTTGAGTGCGTTGTCTATGAGCTGCATCGGCAACCCGAGCACCGCCAGCGTGGAGCACATCGCGGGCGTATAGCGCGCCGCCACGAAGTCGATCGGGCTCCCTTTCGCCGCGCGCCGCCAGCGGACGGCCAGAAACCGCGCGCCAAGCAGAACGGCCGGGACCGACAGCCAGCTCACCGTCACCGGCACCCATCCGTACCGGTACGCAAGCGCCGAATACATCACGAACGCAAGCGCGGAAAAGCTGTTCATGTAGAACGAGATGCCGGAGAGCCACCACGGAACCGCCTTGTCGCCGCCGAAAAACTGGTCTACGTCCCTGGAGCGGCGGGCGTAGAAAACGCCGACGCCAGCCATCGCGGCGAAGAACACCGCGACGACGGAATAATCGGCAATCGAGACGCCATCGTTCATTGCGACGCATATTATACACAATTCAATGCAAATTCAATATTGCAATATTTCCACCATTGCATTGTGCCACCCAATCACATATGATACAATAGATCGATATGAAGCTAAGATGCGTTCTCGTCCTCATGTCTCCGGCCTCGCAAGCCAGGCTCAACGGCATCGCACGCCTTGCACGCGAGCGCGGATGGATGCTAATGCTCGAAAGCGACATCAGCCGTCCTCCCGGCGGATGGCGCGGAGACGGCGTGATCGTGGCGATGAAGGACAACGCTCCCGAACTCGCCGCCTTCGTGCGCGAGCTTACCGGCGTCGGCATACCGGTGGTGAACGCCTCTGGGCGGTACGATGGAGTGCGCATCCCCGCGGTCTGCGGCGACGACTGGAAGATAGGCGAACTTGCGGCAGAACATTTCGCGGAACGGCGGTTCGAGAACACGGCCTGGTTCTCGACGGGATGGGGACAGATACACGAGCGGCGATTCGCGGCGTTCTGCAGATTCTGGCATGCTTCCGTGCCAGATGCGGCGATGCCGCTGCGTCTCGTCTGGTCGGAGACGTCGCCGAGCAGACCTCCAGCCGAATGGTCGAAGTTCTCGAGCTGGCTCGGCGACGCCATCGACAGTGCGCAAAAGCCCCTTGGCGTGTTTGCGTACTCCGACTACGACGCAACCCGCGTCATCGCCATCTGCCGCGAACGGGGGCTGGACGTTCCAGGCGAGGTCGCCGTACTTGGCGTAGACAACAACCCGATCATCTGCGAAAACCAGATTGTCCCCATCTCGTCGGTAAACCACGATCTGGAGCAGATCGGCCATGACGCCGCAGCGATGCTTGACAGCCTTATGAACGGTGCCGAGCCGCCTGCCGGACCAGTTCTCGTCATGCCGCGCGGAATCACATTGCGCCGCTCCACCAACACGATGGCGGTAAACCATCCTGTCCTGCGCTCGGCAATGGCCTGCATCGCGTCGCATCTCGCCGAACCGATCGGCGCACCGCAGATCGCTGACGCCGTCGGCGTTTCGCGGCTCCGCCTCGACCGTCTGTTCGCGCGGGAACTCGGCACCTCGGTCGGGCGCGAGGTCATGCACCAGCGGCTCATCAAGGCGAAGCTGCTTCTGCGCGGGAGCGAACTGCCCCTTTCGCAGATAGCCAGGCTCACGGGATTCTGCGATGCCGCCTATCTCGCCAACGTATTCCGCCGCGAGTTCGGCATCACACCCGGCATCTGGCGCAAGTCATAGCGCAAGCCGATAAAGATTCCTACAAAACTGTAGGAGATTAGAGTAGTCGAACAATCGCCGCGCCTTGCCACGCCAAGCGCGGCACTTTCGCCGCGCTACGGTGCCTATTTTTATTGCCCGCCCAGAAACAGCCGCTTCGCGGGACACGTAGCCAATTATATTCCGCGGCATATTTGCCGCACTTTGGCATACAAAAACAGCATCATCATCCGCTGAAGTCGGCTTTACAAGCTAAATCATAATCTGCTATACTACCAATTAAGACAAGAGCGCACTTGCCAGATTAAGCTAAGCAATGGGCATTGCACTGGCTTCTGGCTGGCGGGTCGCGGAAAATCAACGCATACACTCCATGGAAAAGACAACCTTGCCAAAGTCTACCGTAGCCATTGTCCTTCTTGCATCCTTTCTGGCAACGTCGCAGGCATGCGCAGAACCGCTTCCGCGCGCAACACCAGAATCGCAGGGCATACCGAGCGCTGCCGTACTGAAGCTGATCGATCGGCTTGAGGCACAGCATGGGATGGTGCACAGCTACATGCTGATAAGACACGGGAAGGTTGTGGCCGAGGGCTGGTGGGCGCCCTTCGACGCGACGACTCCGCATGCGCTGTTCTCCATCTCAAAGTCGTTCGTCTCGATGGGTATCGGCTACGCAGTCAATGACCGCAAGATGATGCTGAACGACAGAGTGGCGTGGTTCTTCCCGGACTGTGTTCCGGCAGACGCAGACGAAGAAGTGCACGAAATGCGCGTGCGCGACCTGATGTCGATGGCAAGCGGACAGAAGCACGACACCTTCGACGCCATGCTCGCCGCCGCACCGGGCGAGGCTCCGCGCGAATTTTTCAAGGCGCCGATTGGCAATCCGCCGGGGATGCTATTCCGCTACATGTCGGGCAACACTGCTATGCTCGCCCAGATACACCGAAAGGTGACAGGAGCAGAAGACCTGATAGCGTATCTGCGCCCCCGTCTATTCGACAAGCTCGGCATCGACGATCTTTTCTGGTCCCGTCAGCGCGACAACACTGTCGCAGGCGGCTCAGGGCTTGAGATGCGCACCGAAGACCTCGCCAAGATATGCCTTCTTTTACTCGACGGCGGCCGGTGGCACGGCGAGCGCCTGCTGCCGCTATGGTGGGTCAAGCAGGCGACGAGCTGCCAGACGCCTTACGGTCAGGTGACGGATCCCGTTCTTGCACTTCATGCAGGCGTCGCAGACAACTCAACTACGCCGTCCGAACCCGACGACTGGCAGGTGGGCTACGGCTACCAGCTCTGGATGGGCCGCCACGAATCGTTCCGACTCTGCGGAGCCTTCGGCCAGATTGGAGCCATTCTGCCGAACAACGACATAGTCTTCGTCAGCAATGCCGGCGGACGCGGCTCCAACAAGCCGTCTCTCAACGCGTTCTACGATACAATCCTGCCGGCACTTTCGGATGGACCGCTTCCCGAAGACGTAATCGCGCTCAGGCAGCTTCGGGAGCGCTCCTCCACGCTCGTCCTCCCTCTGCCCGAGGGCACGGCTAAGCCCGATTGTGCCGCTGTAGCTGCATTCGCGAAGAGCTGCGCCGTCGGAACAAACGGCTTTGGCCTTGCCTCAGTCTCCTATGACGCGGCAACTCGAGAACTCGTTGTCTGTAACACATTCGGCAATTGGCGAATCCGCGTTGGCGAAAGCGAGTGGATGCGCGGCGAAATGCAGGCCGAACCCGATCATGCCGATACGCTGCACAGGATTCCAGGCGGACTCCAGCCCGTCGCGGCGGCCGGCGCATGGAGCGCACCCAACCATTTCTCGGCGCAGATACGGTTCATCCGTTCGCCTGCGGTGTTCACAATCTCTCTCGAAATCATCGACGGGAAAACCCACATTTCAACCGATTCCAACATGTCAAAATCATACCGCATCTTCACTTCGCAGTAATTCTTCACGAAGAAATCGGGTAATCGGGTTTTAGCGGTCATTCAGCCCACCGCGCTTTGTATATTCTGGCGCCAGGGATGACTCGGCACGGGCGGAAAGTCGCCCCCCCGCCCTTTCGGTCAACAACGCAAAGCTCAAGCGAGTCCGTCCACCATTTCGTCTTTGCCGTCGTCACGAGAAAGTTTCTGCCATCTGGGGCCGGATCGAACGCCTTGACATCCGCACGTTCGATGAACAGTTCTTCCCGCCACCGCTCCTTTTTCAGATCGAAGAACAGCACCTTCTCGTGCGTAGTAAGCGCAAGGAGCGACGATCCCGGGACAGGCCTCAGATCGTGTCCGTGAATGACACCCAACGACGCAAAAAGCCACGACCGCTCCACTTCTGCGACCGGCTCCCCGTCCTTGCCGCGCTTGACGGCGCAGCGGTGCAACCCGGGCGTGTCAACAACCCAGAGCTTCTTCCCGTCCCAGTGGAGCCCATGCGGCGAATCAAATTTGAGGACAGATTTCTTCTGCCTTGACGGATTCATGGCCGCATCACCGGAGATATCGAAGAGAAAGAGAGAGTTGCCGCCCTTGCCGCCGGTGGACACGACCGCGACGACGTTCTTTCCAACGCGCTCGATAGAATGGCCCCATCCGCCATTGACTCCCCACGCCTCTATGCGGCATGTCGCGCGGTCAATAATGGCCCAGCGTCCGCCGCAGGAGACCATGCCGATCTTCCTGCCGCCGTCGAAGCTCTTGCACTCGGCGACATTATTGGCAAATGCCGACCTGTGGCTCTTTGCGATGCCTGGATCGTCGGACGCCGTCCAACGCCAGACGTTGGAACCCGATGCATCATAGATATCGATCGTCTGCTTCAGCTGGTCGCAGACGACTATTGCGCGTTTCGGCATCGCGGCGAGCCGCCCCCATGCCGCGCGGTCGCCGATCCTCGCGCCGTCCGCCTTCGGCTCCGCCGGAAGCCACTTCGCAATTTCATCCGTGCGCTTCCAGAACTTTTCAGCGTGAGAAAGGTAGGCATCCCAGTCGACAAGCCCAAGGTCATGCCCCCCGTCGTGGCAGTGGTACGAGACGCGGGAAGCATCTGCCCATGCGGCGCGAGCGAGCTCTGTCGCCATGCGCTCGCCATCGGGCCCTGCCCAGACGTCTTTGCTGCCAGAGCCGACCGCGAGAAGTCGCGGTGCAATGCACGAAAGAAGCTCGTGCTGGTCAAACGGCATCTCCTTCTCGCGGTTCGCCCAAAGAATGTAGTCGGAACAGAACCAGTATGGGAATGTCCGCGCAATCTGCGCGATGTGCTCGGACTTCGGAAGATCTATATGGTTTAGCTTGGCGCCCGCGCAGCCCGAGCCATTGACGCAGGCCATTGCAAAGCGCGTGTCAGTCACCGCAGCCCATAACGCGGCCTTCCCGCCGCGCGAATGACCTACGACGGCGACCTTCGATGCATCGACATCGGGCATCGTCTCAATGAGATCAAGTGCACGGCTCGCGCCCCACGCCCACGCCGACAGAGTCCCCCATAGCCGGTTGTCACGATATGGACCAGGCCTCTCGAACGCCGTAAATACACCATGTGTGTTGCCGGTGTTGAAGTCTGGCGCTACGTCCCACGTGCGAAAGACGGCGGCAGCGAATCCGCGGCGGACGATTTCGCCGACGGGGAAATAGTCATCCGCATCCCCAAGACAGTCGTCGAAACCCTCCCGGCGCTGGCAGACAAGAAGAAAAGCCGGGGCTGGCTCCTTTACATCCGTCGGTATAAACACCGTGACGGGGAAGGAGTTTGTCGCATACGGCCCGGCGTAGACTACGCGACTCCTCCTGCGCATAACGGTACCGCCCAACAGCGGAGCGTCGTCGTCCGTTCTCTCGAATCGCAGGTCGAGCAACGGCCTTTCGGCATCCGCCGGACGACGGCCGAATTCGTTCTCCGTGAAGAACGAGACGATCTCCTCTCGCGAGCGCTCGCCTATCGGCACAACGGACGTCTCGGCAGCGTCCGCTGCGGAAAACATGACGAGCTGCAAAACCATGCACACGGCCAGCCGCGCACGTGCTATTCGTTTAACGATGTCATAGTCAACCTGGCTCATGACATGAACATAGTGGTGTCAACGGAAAAGGACAACGGCGCACCCTTAATGCCATAGCAGTCGACAGGCCGAATCGAGAATACGGTATGACCCTTCGTCGGAATCTCGTCAAGGGAAATAACGCACGACCCCGGAGCACCGCCTTGCGTCTCTGGCTTGTAGAAGTCTGGCGCCATCACGCGCCGCTGCACTTGCACAATATCAACTTCGTCCTCAACGAGCGTCGCGGTTGCTTCGTATTCGAACACACGGCGGCCGTCGATGGTCTTCGCGGCCGGGAAGTCCAGCACAAGACGTTTTTCCCCGTCCAGACGAACTAAGAGCTTCGCGTCCGGCGCGAACTGAGGCGGACGGCGACGCGCGGCGCGCGCGCGAAATGACTGGTTACCCTTCGGCGGAACAGAAATAAGCCAGTCCTCTCCGAGCGACGCGTTCGCGAGGAAATCGCGGCGCTCAATTACCAGTTCTCCGCCATAGACCGACACAAGCATGCCATGTCGACTGTCGCCGGTCTTGGGCTGCTCCATGAGGTGTTTGCGAGTCTCACCTCGGAAACCGTGGCTGTTTCCGCCGAAGTTTTCGCGAAGAGAATATCCCACAGAAATGTAGCGCAGCGAAGCGGCATTGATTGACGTGAACGACTCCTGCCAGACCGAACGCTCATCGGTCAGCGGATAGTGGCTATGCCCAGAAAAGGCGACAGCGTTTGGGTATGCAGCAAGCGCACGGGTGGACGCGCCGTTGTCGCGCCCCCAAGCCCAAGAGCCTATGCAGGTATCCTTGGGATGAGAATGCTGCGTATAGAAGAACGGCTTGGAGGTGTCAATCTCACCGGCATGCGAACGCAAATAGTCGGCCAGGCCGTCAAACTGGTCCTTTTTGGTCCAGTGTGCGCCAATGAAGGCATAGCCCTTGACATGCTTTATCCAAAAGTCGGAATAGGGTTCCTCGAAAACCTCCTCCCAGACCCTCGCCGGACGCGCATCATCATAGGCGATTGCATCCTGGCGCGCAAGATCGGGATTCTTCCTTATTATGTGTATGGAGGCCCAGATGTCGTGGTTGCCGTAGATGAAGAGTTTTTCGACATGTCGTCCGTCCTTACCGCTGTTGCAGGGAAACACGCGTTTCCACGCATCTGCGCAGCGCCTGAGTTCGCTAATGAGCCCAGTGTCGGCGATGTCACCGGCGAGAAGCACTGCATCGACTCCTTGGTCGCGGAAGTATTGAAACGCCTTGACAAGCGTGTCCTCGTCGCCAGGCGTCCGCAGATGGACATCGCTCACAACTCCAAACCTGACGTCCGGCTCGCCGGACATTCTACAGCCCCAACCGCCCGCAAGCCGACATCCCGCCACGCCGGAAAGCGCCGCAAACGACGCACTTTCCAAGAAAAGCCTTCTGCTGATCGCCATCTTGTTTTTCAGCTACTGCACGGTGATGATGAAGCCGTATTTCACGCGTTCATAGCAGCCGATGTCGAGGTTGCGCCCGCCGAAGCGCGAACCACCGGCAAGGTCGGTGTCCGACGTAGCACCGTAAACCGATTTATAGTCGCCTCTCGACGTTCCGGCATCAATCAGAGACGAAGCGTCCTTGAGGGGCCGGTAGTCACCGCCAGAAAAGTTCTCGAACGCCGACGCGTCGACTCCGATGCATGTGTCGTTCGGTTTGGTAGCATTGCCGATCGCGCAGTTTACAAAAAAGCCATTGATGTTGGCGCTGTTCGAACCCCAGTCTTTGTGCAGATACTTGGCTGATCCACCATTGTTGTACATGACACAGTTGACAACCTTACAGTCGTCATAGTCGGAATTGTAGCAAATAGCAACCCCTCCAACGCCGTTGCCGGAACCATTGATGATAGTACAGTTTACAATGCGGCAACTGCCGTAAAGATATAGATTACCTGCCTTCTTCCGACAAGTGGTGTCCGAACCGACGAATCCGAAACCATAACCGCCGGAAATCAGGCTGTTTTCGACGACGGGGATGCCTCCAGTAACGCCCCGGACGATAATGTTACCAACTGCTACATTGTCTTTATAAGCGCTAGCATTCCTAATTCTCGCATAGCCGTCCAGTATCTTGCAGCGTCGAATAATGCCTCCGGCCATATAAACATTACCCCCTTGTTGGTTAATTGTCGAATCTGAGGAGCCAAGGGATCCGCCTTGAATGACGCAGTCTTCGATGATGCCATTTTCCATATTAACGAGACCGCCGCCTGACCCGTCCGACGGATCCCACGTCCCGGAAGTGCGCTTGATTGTCAG
>Ga0310695_10009200_pt1 | contig 14955 bp, 12 predicted proteins | sample RumenRJG_04DNA_FD_203882 | JGI IMG/M metagenome (GOLD analysis project Ga0310695, IMG submission 203882) | Bovine rumen microbial communities from Lethbridge, Alberta, Canada - RJG_04 (v2) (version 2) | ecosystem: Host-associated > Mammals > Digestive system > Stomach > Rumen | place: Canada... | reverse complement strand
TTAAAGTATCTTGCCATGATATCCGATTTTTAGGTTAAACGTAGAGCAGTCGCCAAAGACGTTGCCCTTGTCGAAAGCGTAGGCTGCTGACACCTGCCAAGGGCCTTTGGCATAGATGCCTTGTAACATGGCATTGAAGGTGTGGCGTTTGGGGTAAATGGGAACATCGTACGTGCCCATTCCCTCGCGATAGGAACCTTTGACGAGATAGGATATGTTGTCTGTTAACTCACCATTTACTGCTACATGCCATGCCTTGATGCGGTTGTCTCGGTACATGTTGAAGCCGTCCATATTATAAATAGGTGAGGTGATGAGCGGATTGCCGAGGGTCATGCCGTAATGCGAGTAGCTAACGTAGTAGGAGTGATTGTAGTATTCGTCCTTACCTACCACCAGATCTGTAATCTGACTGCGTATGGGCTCAGGATAGTCACCGCGGTCATAGTGTAACGGTCCAGACTGGTTAGTAGTCTGGAAATACTCCACTACGGCACAGCGCACCCATTGACGGCCTGCAGCACGGTTGGTGTACTCCACGCCCCATAAGCCGTCCCAGCCATTGCCTTTACGCATGCCGGAACCGTCCTCAAACGGGTCATCGAGATAGACTTGCACTTGGTGGTTGCGGTTGATGTTCCATCCCACTTGGAGGGTCATCGAGCCGAGGTGGTTACCAAACACCCAGTCCTCCATCGCGTTGTTCTCGTAGTAATTCTTGTCGCCAATAGGCAGGATGACCTTGAAGAAGTCTTTCAGTCCAACAGATTTTTCCTTGGCAAGTATGCTGCCATTGGGCACGCACTCATAGCTCTTTCCGCCAAATTGTGCAACATGCTCAATGCCTGCGGTGACGAAGAATCGCTTTTCAGGATTGGTGCGGAAGTAAAGGTGCTTTTGGTGATACCATGCTCCAGTGGAATAGCAGTAGTTGACATCTGTGTGGTTGTTGAATATGTCCTCACGGTAGCGGCTGTCCAGGAACTTACCATAGCCTCCCTCGAAATGGATTTGCAACCAACCGTTGGTGTAGGGCACTGTCCAGAAATCGCGGGTTCCGATGCGTACTTGAGGGATAGGTTTGGCGTTAGTTCCTTTTGCGAAGGTACCCGATGACAACTGTGTGTTGCGTATGATGGCTCCATTTTCGCGGGCACCTATCTCAAAGAAAAACTTGTCGTACTCCAGACTAGCATACAACTGTTGCAAGTAGGCTTTGTGATCCGCATGTACAGAGGCAATGATATCAGCACCGCTCGTCAGCGTGAAGTGCTTGGATAACGGGTGCTCAGCCTCGATAGCTCCTCTTACATAGCCAGTGTTTGGTCTCGTTGACAGCACATGATGGCGGTTAGCCACCAGTTGGTAGGCTGTGAAGTCACCTGTACCAATAGCCACTTCTGAGGACAAGTCATAGGTGATGTGTGTCTGAAGGCTATCTTGTGCTGAGACGCTCATGCTTGCCAGCAGTAACCCAAAGACAATGGTTCCGTGTTTCACCATGATGTATTTTTAAAAGATGATTTGATTTGTCGATCAGAACTTCTTGCCGAATGCGATGTTCAAGAATGTCTTGACCAACAACTTAGCATCGAACCACAGGGAGCGATGTTCAAGATAGTATAAATCTAACTCTAGGCGGCGTAGCATCTTTTCCATGGTGTCGGTATAACCATTATATAATGTGGCATACGAGGTAACACCTGGCCTTACCTGATAGAGGTATGTGTAGCGTGCGTCATGCTGCATAATCTGGTCAATGTAAAATTTGCGCTCTGGCCGTGGACCAATAAATGCCATCTCGCCCTTGAACACGTTCCACAACTGTGGCAGTTCGTCCAAATGATGGTCGCGTAAGAATTTTCCCACTTTTGTCAGTCTGTCGTCACGCTCATGTTGAAATAGAGCGGGGCCATTCTTTTCTGCGTCGACCCGCATGCTGCGGAATTTATAGATGTAGAATGGACGACCGAAGCGACCTATACGCTCCTGTTTGAAAATTGCAGGTCCCCCGTCTTCTCGTTTGACTGCGATATAACAGATGAGAAATAATGGTGAGAATACTACCAGACAAATACCTGAAGTGACAAAGTCAATGATACGCTTTAGGTTGCGTTGTATTTCGCCCATGCCATCTGCGATGTAATGAGGATTTTTTCTGTCTGTATTGGATTTATAATGAGGAGTATAGTTTTTCGTCATAGATTTCCTTTTTTTATACTAACGGACATATATGCGGCTTTATTGTATATGTGTCTATTAATAATTATATATTAACTCCTCATTCAATACTTAAAACTGCTATATATTGCAAAATGCTCGCTGATAACATAATTAATCGAAAATTTTTGTTCAGCGATTTTCCTTGACTCAAGTCCCATCTTTTCGCGTAAGGTAGTGTCGTTAGCAAGGATTTCAATCTTTTCAGCAAGTTTATCGGGCGATTTGATAGGTATCAGAAAACCATTTAGACCATTGACAACAGTTTCTCTGCAACCAACGGAGTCGGTTGTGATGATAGGTCTTCCGATGGCTGTTGCTTCGATTAGTGACTTGGGAATTCCTTCACGATAATAGGAGGGAAGCAGGACAATGGCAGAGTTGATGAGCAAATCTCTAATGTCAGACCGTTGCCCCAGGTATTGTATATAATTCCCATCGCATAGTTCGTCAAGTTCTTCTTTACTGATAGCTGACGGTCCCTCTTCAATGAGACCGCAGAGTTGGAAACATAGTTTATTGTAGTACTTTTCTTTTAGAATTTGTGCAGCCTTGATAACGTCTAATACGCCTTTCTCACGCAGCATTCGTGAAGTAAATGAAAGCTTTAAAGGGGTTCCGGGAGTCTCCTTGGAGTAGTTGAAGTTTTTTAGGTCAACTCCAGAGCCATGAATGAGGCGGATTTGGTTTTCGGGAATAACTCCGTGCTCAACAAAAAAGGCTTTGTCGTCGTTGTTTTGTAAAATGGTTACAAAATTCTTTCGTTTGTGCGAAAACTTTAAAACTTTGAGAATAAAGCGTTTACTCAGTGTATCAACTTCTCCATTTTGAAAAAACTTTCCCAATCCATTGATGGCATTGACAACACACGGCACCTTGGCCAGTTTGGCCATAAGACCTCCCCACAGGACTACCTTTGTACTGACGTGGTGCACCAGGTCCGGTTTTTCACTCTTGTATAACCTATAGAGGAATAAGCAGGTCTTCATTTCTTCGATGGGGTTGGTGCCCACTCTGTTGATGGGCATGTCAATAAAACGGACTCCCATCTTTTCTATTTGTTGTCTAAATCCAGTATCTTTGGCAATGACAGTAACATCCCATCCTCTCTTGATAGCTTCTTCAACAATTGGCCTGCGGTGAGAAATGAGTTGATAGTCGATGCTAAAAATATAGAATATTTTCATTCTTTTTTTTCTTATATTTATATTTATGGGTGTGCAAAGGTACTAAAAAAAAATGAAATAAAAAAGAATAGGATGATTTTCTTCTTTAATCTCTTACTATTTAGAGCTATTTTGAGTTACAAAACAAAAAAAACGATTTTTATTTTGTTTTGCTGTAGTTATTTCGTAACTTTGCCAAATATTTATTAGGAAATGAACGTAAAATACCTAATACGATTGGATGATGCTTGTCCCATGATGGACCGTCAGAGGTGGCAGCGCATGGAGGATTTGCTGGATTACTATGCCGTTCGGCCTATGGTAGGTATAATACCTGCTAATACTGATCCTGATACGATGATTGATGCCCATGATGATGCCTTTTGGAAGAAGGCAAACCGTTGGAAATCAAAAGGTTGGTGCGTTGCACTTCATGGGTACCGTCATGTCTGCGATTCCTTTGGCGGCATGCAGGGAATGAACCCCATGTGGCAGCGTTCGGAGTTTGCTGGTATCCCCCTTGATGAGCAGCGAAGGAGAATCAGACAGGGATATACTTTTTTAAAAGAGCATGGTTTTATGCCTCGCTACTTCTTTGCTCCCAGCCATACGTTTGACGAGAATACCCTTGAAGCTCTGCGACAGGAGACAGACATACGTATTGTCAGTGATACTATTGGACGTTATCCCTACCGCAAGGACGATTTCTTCTTTATCCCTCAAATTTTGGGACATGCGGTCAAGATGCCAATATCAGGGATCTATACGTTTTGTTTTCATCCCAACACGATGAACGATGAGGCCTTTGACAAATTGGAGTCTTTCCTTCAGCAGTATGCTGGTTTGTTTGTCAGTTTCGAGGATGTTGACCTCGATATTGTTTCCTGTAAGGCCTTTGCTGACAAGTTGCTTTCGTGGCTGTTCTTTGCACAAAGAAAAATCAGGGGGCTTCGTTGAGATATGAGAATACTACAAGTCATAGAATCACTGAAAATAGGCGGCGCAGAGCGTCTATTGTCAGATATGTTGCCACTTATGGCACAGCATCATCAGGTGACACTATTGGTTAATAGGGATATCGATAATGATTTCTCCCGTCGGGTTAAGGCTGCTGGTGTGAGGGTAGAGGTGTTGGAAAACGTCGGGTTGTACAGTTTTAAGAATATCCTTCGTCTTAGGAAGGCTTTCAAGGGTTACGATATCGTTCATGTACATTTGTTTCCAACATTGTATTGGGCAGCTTTGGCTAGTATATTCTCTTCTGTCCGACTTGTCTATACTGAGCATTCCACTTCGAACCGCCGTCGAGGCAAGTGGTATTTCCGTCCCATTGAGCGTTTCATCTACAGTCGCTATCTGCGCGTTATTTCCATCAGCCAGCAGACGAAGGATGCCTTGGTGCAGTGGCTTGGCGTAAAGTATTCTGACCATCGTTTTGTAGTCATTAACAATGGGGTCAACCTGTCCGCTTTCAGTCATCTTGAGAGGCAAAAGGACTACCCTCATACACTTGTAATGGTGTCACGATTCGTTGCTTCAAAAGATCAGATGACTGTAATTCGTGCTCTCTCCTTGTTGCCTAGTGATGTGCATGTGATTTTTGTGGGCGATGGAGAAGAATTGGCCCATTGCAAAGACCTTGCTTCTTCTTCGGGCGTTTCTGACAGGACGCATTTCGTTGGCAGTCAGTCGGATGTGCGCTCATGGATAGCCAAAGCAGATATCGGTGTACAGTCCTCTCACTGGGAGGGCTTTGGACTTACCGCTGTAGAGATGATGGCAGCAGGGTTGCCTGTTGTGGCCTCTTCCGTTGAAGGCTTACGACAGGTAGTTGAGGGCGCTGGTGTTCTTTTTGAGGCTGAAAACGCTCAGGGATTGGCTGATGCAGTCAGTCAGCTCTTGAGCGATGCTGATTATTATAGGGAAATAGCCAATCAGTGTGTTGCAAGGGCTGCTGACTACGACATCCGTACAATGGTCAACCAGTATCTTAATGTATATTCTTCCTTATTTTCAGCAGGAGTGCATATAAAAAAGGTTTGACATCTTGACGGAAGTAGGTGGTGAAGCAATCTGCTCGTCGCATGTTTCGCATCCACTCCCCAAACCCAAACTCTCTCTTTAGGAGTCGCATGGTGTAGTATATCTCTGGCATCAGGTAAGTAGTATGCACTTTCGAACAGCTCAACTCCTGCTTGTAGTCACCTCCTGTCAGATACAGATAGATGATATAAGGGATATTTGTTCCTGATTTCGTTACGCAATAGGCATTACCATCGTTGCGGAAATTCATCTCAGTAAAATAGTCCTTACCATTTTTATCTCTCAGAAACTCAATGCTGAATGGTCCGGAATACTTGGTGCGTTTGACAAACTCTACGGCTTTGCTAACGGTGTCGTTGAATTCTTCTTCATATTTGTCAAAACGTAAGAAGAAGGTGTTGTCAATACCGTTAGGTCTGTCAATATGGGTACGTCCAGGGATGATGACCTCTTCACCGCTGTTCAGCGAACACCCTAACAGTTGGAATTCAAATGCTTTGTTTATAAACTGTTGAATCTGCAATTGCTCATAGTGGTTTGTATTGATAAATGCTTCTAGCTCTTGGCGGTTCTTGCATATCTTGATACCTTTCTTACCACCTTCGACACTCGATGGTGACTTGGTGATGATAGGGTAGGTGATACCGTCAGGAATCTGACCGTCAGTCATTGTCCACGATGTAGGTACGTTGAGATTTACTTCTGTGGCCAGTTGGGTCATCCACTCTTTCTTCATCATCTTTTCCAGATGCCCTACCGGAGAAGCGATTGGCAGAAAGAAGTAACTGCCAAGTCTGGTATGGTTTCTATCCACCAGACAGGCAACTTCGTCGTTGGTAGCTATCAGAACGGTTTTGTTTTCCTTGTCCGTGAAATTCTCTAATAGTGTGGTGACAGCCTCCTTCTCACTCTGGCATACCCATCCGCCGGCAATATGCTTGCTGTGTAACACAAACGAGTGAGGATTTTTCTCATATATCAGTACATAGGGCTTGATGCCTTTTTCTGCCAAACTTTCTACTACACCCAATGTGTTGTGGTGGTCTGCTCCGATGATTAAAACTTTGTTGTCCATTTCTTCTAAAAAAGTGTTTGACCTTCATCGTTGAAGGCGCAGATTCTCAATTTGTAGCTCTCCTGGTATTGATTGAGTGGAAGAACGCTCAAATCTGTTTCCTCCGATTATCCAGTTCTTAGACTTTCCATTGCCGACGAATTTGTAAGGTGGTGTGTCTGCTGCAACATGGTTGTTGCGAATCACAAAGTGTTCAGTGGTGTCGTCTGTTTTCAAATAGATATAAATACCCAGATTGGAATTGCTAATGTCGTTGTCTTCTACATAGATGTGATGACCAGGTCCGCCATCAAACATACAAAGTTCTATGGCACCGCAACTACCGCGAGATCCAGATATTTTATTGCCTATAATCCAAATGCTTTCGATGGTATAGGCAGAGTTATTTGGCTCCACATCAATGGCACCAGGCATATCTTTTCTGGAAGTGCTGCGTATAGTGTTACCTTTAATAACAACATTCTGACCGTTTATTACTGATATACCGTTGCGGTTGTTATGAGAGCCACCTGTGATAGTGCAATTCTCAATTCGGACATTTTGGTTCCTGGCACGTTCGCCAGTCTCGGGTGTATCTCCATAATGATCCAAACAGATGCCATCGCCCCAGAAATCTTCTATCGTACAGTCTTCAATTACGAAGCCATTAACCCCCATTAGCTGTATGGCATGTGTCCATTGTAAAAACTCACTGCCGTCATTTACAGTACGGAAGGTAATGCCTTTCAGCCTGATGTTCCTTACACTGCCTTCAATGTCGTAGGGCTTGCTGAAAACGCACACCATTCCCAAATGCTCCTTTGTCAGGAACACAGTCCCTTCTTCACCAGTGAGTGCGACATCATCCTGATGAATGCCTATATGGAATTTCTCCTGCTTATATGTTGATGTCAGGCGATATGTACCACGAGGAAAGAAAATATTATTGCAGATGGCAATCATCTCATTGATACTCACTGCATCGTCAGTCACGCCATCCATAGTACAAATCCAAGATGCATCAAACGTAGCGTTACACACATTTCCAAATATATGTGCCCCTCTCAAGTTTACTTTACCGTTCAAAAAGGTGTTTTTAAAAACGATGGGACCTGTCAGTCCTCCGCCTTCAAATCTCAGTTCGCAGCCGTTAGGAATGTAGAGCGTGTCATTAAACTCATGATGATAGCGAAGCACATAGTTGCCGCTTCCATGCATGAAGAGTTGCTGTATATTTCCGCTTTCCGTATCATAGTGAGTAGGTACTGCATCTGCCGACATTAAAACCGCAAGTCCCATAAGAGATGCCAGTAATCTGTATTTGATATTATGTTGTAGTCTCATTGCTTGCTGTCGTAAACATTCTCTAAATATTCAATGGTCCTCTTAATAGAATAGCCTTTTCGCAGGATGCTATCGCTTTCGTCCTTTCTGTGATAATCTGCTAGCAGGTGGGCTGTTTCCTGAGCCCATTCTGCTGGAGATTTCTCTAGTGGGTAGCGATGGATATTGTCCGTCAGGCAGATGTCACTGTTTACGACATCTGATACTATGCAGGGCAGTCCTGCGCATTGCGCCTCAATGAGCACAAAGGGTTGACCTTCGAAAGTAGATGGCATGATGAAACAATCCATTGCCTGCAGCAGTTGGTTGACATCCGACCGTTCACCCAAGAAGATTACCTTCTCTGCGATGCCTAATTGTTGTGCTTTGGCTTTAGTGTCATCCATGAGCCTCCCAATGCCTACAAGTAACAATAGAGCATCGGGATGTAACTGGAGATAGGCGGCAAAGATATCCAACAAGAATGTATGGTTCTTTTCAGGCTCAAAGCGTCCAACGTGACCGATGACTGTTGTCGAAGGGCTGATGTTAAATGTTGCCCTAATTGTTTGTCGTGTTTGAGGGTTAAATGCAAAGCGTTCCGTATCAATACCGTTTTTGATGATAACTGCTGGAGCCTTTCCGAAGAACCACTTGGCTGCAGCCGAAGAACAGGCAAAGTGGTGGGTGGTGATGCGTTTGACCAGAGAACGCTGGAGTATGTGTAACAATTTGTTATGGAAACCTGCAGATGAAGAATTGTGGGAATGTGCTATGCGTACAGGAATTCTAAAAATGTATGCAAAAATGAAAGGGGCTATGGCTGTTAGTCCATTTCCATTATAGTGAACAGCGGAATATTCGTGGGCATGTGTCTTGAAGAACATGTATAATTCTTTATACCACCTAAATGGTGATTCTCTGCGGCATGGCACACGCCACACTTTGCAGCCAGTAGCCTCGACCTCTTTACTGTAATCTGTATCCTCCCAAGAATATAACAAAAAATCAACTTGAAACCGACTATGATCAATCCCTCTAAAGACATTCATCATAAAAGCCTCGGTTCCGGCCCGTTGAAGGTATTGTGAGATAAAGAGTATTTTCTTCATTAGCAATTATTCAATATTTCGTACATTTTTATCAGATTCTTCTATGTTAGTGGCCTCGAAATGTGCTATTTCTCGAATAAAAACATCATCAGTTTCGTTGAGAATACATGTATAAGGATAGAAATAGTCGTAATAATAGGTGTTTGTAGATTTGTAATGTATAAAATAGGTTAGCGTTATGAGGAATATCGTTCCTATCATTGTGCCGATTCGGATAATGAGATGCTCTTTGATTCTAAATAATAAATAAAAATAATCAGCGAGCATAATGAGGTAAAATATTTGTATGTAATTAAAAAGACGTACAAAACCAGCAAAAGAACTTGCTAATATGCCTAAAAGAATCAAGAACGAAAGAAGCTTTTCCTTATATTTCTTTATTTCATCTGATGGTTCATAATACATACTTGTATAGGCAATGATAAAGGGGAAAACAAGATATGTGAGCACAGATCGCAAGAAACCAAAAATAGTACTTGCCTGAATGGAATAGAATAAGACTTTTTGAACAATAGCTCCCATACCGCCTAATACCCCCATCATTACTTTTCCCAGAACAAGGTCGCTGAATACCCATATAGAAAAGGAGATGAGTAGAGCATACAGTAAAGATATAGGAGTAATCTTAAATCGGATAAAAGGGAATAAAAGTGCTGTCGTGGCTGATATGTGGAAAAGAATAGCAAACGGCAAGAGGGTAAAGAACACCCAACGACGACTAGTCATAAAGAAATGCATGCCGACAAGTGCAAAAGACATCGCAAAGCCTTCACGCATGATTTCTGTGTTGAAAATGAAATACTGAAGTGAGAAAAAGTAAATCAACAAAAAAAGAAAAAAACGGTGTGTATATTTACTTACTAAAAAACATACAGCAATATTGATGGCAGCACTTTCTAATAATTGTACTGCATAAAAAGAATCAAAGAGAACCTTGCATGTAAGGTTGGTTAGCGTCCATAATGGCATCTGGCCTTTCATCATAAAGTTTAACCAGATGAAGTCCTCAGCCTCAGAGAAACTTCCTGGGTAGGATTGAAACTCTTTCATATAGACGAACTTGTCGCCGCCTAACCCATAGCTAAACCCAGTCAGTAGTATCATGTAGACACACATCATCCACAAACGATGTTGCTTGTGGCTATCATACTCCTCTATACCATCATAACGATAGCAGAAGTACAGGCATAGGCCTATGAATATCAGATAAAAGATGCTCATGTGTGGTCTATTTTGATGTTAAGTTTTTCTTCAATGAATTCTACCAGCCTGATAGGGATGATTTGCTCCTGATAGGGGTTACTATCCGTATAGGTGCTGCTGTTCTTAATGAAAGCCCAGTCCAAGTCCTGCTCGTTGTGGAATACAGAGATAAAATTTTTGTCATAAAAGACTGATGCTTTGATGCTCTGGTTGTTAGTCATCAGTTTACGGTTCTTCGCTATGGCCTCCCAAGTACGGAACGTTGGGCTTGAGGCTTTTTGTTGAAGCAACTCGATGATGCATCTGCTCTCGGCCACCATTGACAGGTTTTCTTGATACGAGACATCCTTGTCGGAATAGACCATACCCTCAAACTCTATCCTGTCTTTTAGTGGTACTTCTAACATTACGAATCTACATGTTATATTCCTTTCCTTTGCTTCTTTGGCAATGGCTAATAGAGTTTTTAACCTCCCTTTGTCACGTCCTAAGAAATAAAGGTCATATTTGATGTTCTGACAGTCTTTCGCTTGTGGCGAGAATACCGTTGGGTGATGGCATGCTCCATGCTTTATAGCATCTGTTTCATCATAACTAATCAATAAATCTGTATAATGCTTGATGTAGTTGACATCAATCTGTTTGCCCGTATATTGGTCTTTGACAGTTTCTATCAGGTCTTGTATGAAACATACAATTTTTGCTTCTGGATAAGTCTTTCTGAGATAGGGGAGGAGTCTGAGGCCGCTTTCATATCTCAGCCAATGTTCCATGATGAGGAAACAGTATTTCTCTTCTTTCTCATGGCGTAGATAATAGGGCGTCCAAAGATGCTTACATGGCAAATTCACTATGCGGTTCAACTTTGGATTAAAATGTAATCTTTGTAATTGCCCTAATAAACCTTTGGTCCGGAAGCTAGGTATATAGGTAATACGTGGATCGTCTATCAGATCCTTATAGGCCGTCATATAGACATCCCAGTTGTCGCCGAATATGATGAGCTTGCTTTTATCCATTGACAGACTGTTTTGTGAATCTGATGTAATAATATATGAGGCACGAGAAGTACACTGTATCGCAGAGGATAGTGGTGGCGATGGCACCACTGGTGTTAAACAGGGCTACCAGTACAGTATATCCAACAACTTTGAACACACCATTGATGATACTGGCGTTGCGTACAGATACCCCCTGCCCATGCGAACAGAGGTAGCGATTGAACATATCACCCAACCCGTGTAAACAGTAGGCTACGGAGAGTATTGAGGCATAGGCGCCTACTACCGCATAACGCTCAGAATAGAGGAATACTACGATAGGACGTATTAACAAGACAAAGATTACGCAGGTAAGGGCTGTCATGCCTACAGTTGCAATAATTACTTTCTTGGGAATAAACGACTGCTTGGCAAATTTCTTGAAATATGTAGTGCCTACGATGGTGGGCAGGGCGGTAAGAGGTGAGGTGACAGTGAGCGCCAGTGTATAAAAGCCCACCTCACTGTTGTCTTCGTTGAAGTAGCCTAGCGAAATGCCTGCCAAATAATTTGTTGATACCATTACCAACGAGCCAATATACAATTGGATACCGTAACTACGGTTTTCTTCATTTAATTTCTTCCAGATTGGTTTGAGTTGGCGGAATAATGGCTTCGTGGCAATAATGATGACAATATAGACAGCAGAATAGATACCCCATTGCAGCAACACCATCCTTGTAGATGTGGCACCAAAGTACGAATAGATTAAAAATGCTGTGGGTACATATAGCAAATAGGGTAATATACGTGACGCAGCCAAATGACCTATCTGGTTGTCACCCTCTGTCGTTTGCTCTATATAGTTCAATAATAGTGGAGTAAAACATACAGGCATAGACACCAGGAAAAGCATAGCCACTGCAGGCCTGTCAGTATGCAGGAAGTAGTTCACAGGCATGGCAATACTTAGTACTATGCATGCAATTGCAAGAATGACAATCATCATGCCCTTTATGCGGCCTACGTATTGCCTGTCATCTGATAAGGCCATTAAACGGGCACCTGACAGAAAATATCCAAGGATAAGGAAGGTCGCTACGAAGTTGATGATGTTTTGTACATAGCGCACATCACCATAGTCTGCTGGGGCAAGGTAACGCGTATTGACAATCGACGCTAATACCCCAAGTAGAGTCCCTCCCAGTGTGGATACGTATAGCGTGGTAATTTGCCGTCGTGGTGTCATTCCAGTGAAAAGATAGGGTGGAGTGTTAGAACCATTCTGCCAATTCCTTCTTGAATAGTTTAAAGATTGTACCACAGGTTGCCAAGAACAGCATGACTGCTACGAAAATCATACGTTTGGGGCCTGCAGGCTTTATGGGGACTGTTGCGTTGTTCAGGGTCGTGAAAACAGGTGTGCTTTCTTGAACTTTGGCTTGTGCCGCTTCAAGACGAGTATTCATAGCAGAATAAACATTATATTTCAACTGCATTTCATTTTCTAAATCCGTAATCTTCGACCTTACACTCTGTAGAATAACATCCTCGTTAGCATCTGAGTAAGAAGCGTATCTCATTCGAGCTTTGTCGTAGTTGTTTTTAGCCTCAGCTGTTAACCTCTTATAGTACTCGTAGTCAACACGCGATTTCTTGGTTCTGTAATCGGTAATAAAAAGTTGCAAGTGTTCCTTTATACTGTCTGCTAATAGTGCACAGGCCAAAGGATCCTGATCTTTAACGGTTATTGTGACAACATCAGTCGTTCTACTATAGGTACAATTGATATTACCTGATACACTTTTAATTACATCCGTTGTTTCTTGGTTCAGTCGGAAGGGATTAAAACGTTTACCATCCTTTCCCTTAATGGGGGCTTCTTTCTTTTCAGTTAAGGAGCTAATCCATCCCTTAAGTCGATTCCAAGGTAAAAGCAGAATGTTTTGCTTTTGTTTATCTTTTAAGTAAGTATAATAGTCCGTTTTTATCTTACCGTCTTTAGTCTCTATCTGTATGTCTAATAATCCGACAAGAAATTCTGTTGACTTAAGCAAGTCTGGATATAGTTGTGGATATATGGCATCACTTGTACTACCACCCATATTTATACCAAAATTAGATGCCATTGCAGCCAAACCTCCCATTTCCTTAGAATTACTTGATTCTGGAGCAATTGATACTGTTGAAGTGTAATATCTGGGTTGTGGGAAAATCCATACGCACGACAAAATGAAGGTAATTATCCAAACTTTTATAAACAGTCTCTTCTTCTCCCATATTTTTTTTGCAACTTCAGAGAAGTCTATCCTTATTTTATCTTTCTTTTCTTCCATATTGTTTTTCAGTATTTACTTCAACAGGTTGGCAATGGTGGCACCCATGGTGGCGACAGCGGCAGCAGTGCTACCGATGGCGAGGTACTCAGAGAGGCCGGCCTTACGGTTCAAAGCCTTCTGTGGAACGACAATCTCGCAGCCAGGACGAATCTTGGCACCGTCGCTGACCTTTGCGACGGTACCGTTCATATAGATGACGTAAGCCATATTCTTCTTAGCGTAACGGTTGTAGCCACCTGCCTGACTGATATAGTATTTGGCACTCTTGCCATCCTTGAAGGCTACTGAGTTGGGGTACATCACCTCACCATCAATCTTCACAGTTCCGTTATAGGTGGGGATAATGATGCGATCGCCCTCGCGCAGTACGATATCATCATCGCTGCCAGGATTCTGAAGTGCTTTTACAAGTTCAATACCTACGGGGTAGGTGTCGGGAATCTGCGTAACTTGTTCAATATTGACAATCTGAGCCATTTCGCCAACCGAACGCTGGTTATTAATAGCAACCTCCTGCATGATACGTTCCTTTTCTTCCTTACGCATCTTGGCAATCTCTTCCAGACGGGCACGTTCGGCCTCGTTGACTTTACGTATCAGACGGGCACCCTCAATGTAGGCAAGGTCAGTGCCGCCTCCAGCTCGACGGAAGACATCGCTGAGGCGCTCGTTCTTCTTGGTGAGGGTGTATTCGCCGGCAAACAGAATCTCACCCTCAATAGTAACGTTCTGCTGTTCGTAGTAGCCAGGACTCTTACGGACGTAAACCTCGTCGAATGGCATCAGGACGAACGACTGCTGTCCGTCGATGACGAAGCCGTCTTTTAGTGAGAACTTAAAGGTCTGAGACATCACAGTATCGGTCGTCAGCGCATGAGGATCGTAAACACGGCGCGAGATGAGCACGTTATGCATGGAGGCCGACTCTTTCAGTCCTCCTGCCTGCAGTACGAAATCCTCAAGGGTCTCGTTGTCGGCAAAGCGATAGGTGCCAGGATACTGCACTTCTCCATGAATAGCAATGGTTTTCTCTATCTGTGACTCTGTACGGGTAGGAATGAAGAGCACGTCTTCATTCTTCAAGGGAATATCGGCTACGCTACCGTCAAGGATGCCCTGGATGTCAACTGACAGGGCTTCAAGCGTGCGGTCAGCTTTCAAACGGTGCATCACGGCATGGGCTGTGAAGGCTTCCTCGGTGACGCCCTCTGCTTGTTCCAAAAGAGTCTTCACACTATAGACAGACTCGCCAAGTTGGTACATACCCGGACGGAAGACGGCGCCCTTGATCTCGACCATGTTCGAATAGCGAGGCAGGATGCTGTCAACGCTGACTGAATCGTTGTCGGCCATGCGGAACGAGCCCATATCGAACTCGTTGACGTTGTGTACGGAGTACTGACTGCCCGACTTACGGACTATGCGTACGGACTTGCGATAGGCGTCGCCGGTAAAGCCACCAGCATAGTTGATGAGCGTACCAACACTCTCACCGGACTTCATCTCATAGTACAT
>Ga0310695_10009197_pt1 | contig 14960 bp, 11 predicted proteins | sample RumenRJG_04DNA_FD_203882 | JGI IMG/M metagenome (GOLD analysis project Ga0310695, IMG submission 203882) | Bovine rumen microbial communities from Lethbridge, Alberta, Canada - RJG_04 (v2) (version 2) | ecosystem: Host-associated > Mammals > Digestive system > Stomach > Rumen | place: Canada... | reverse complement strand
TCGTTATTTGTGGGGATGAATATGACGGAAATTAGGATGGTTCCACTGAAAGATTGTGTGGAAGAAATGTTCATAGGTCCTTTTGGAAGCAGCCTTAAAAACGAGTGTTTTGTTGAAAAGAATAACGCTTTTTGTATGGTCTACGAACAGAAACATGCTATTCAGAAATCAATGGATGTTGAAACCCGCTATGTTGGTGAACAAAAATATGAAGAGTTGAAACGCTTCACTATACGTGGTGGAGACATCATAGTAAGTTGTAGAGGGACTATCGGCGAGACATACATTGTGCCAGAGGATGCACCGATTGGGATTATGCATCCATCAATAATGAAAATCCGGCTTAAGGCGGGAGTATATGATAAAAACTATTTTAATATGCTTCTTCAAAAACGGCTTAAGATGCATGAAGCGGAGGCAAATGGAAGCGGAGTTAAGATGGCTATTTCAGCTACTCAATTAGGAAATGAATTGTTTCCACTTCCTTCTTTAACAGAACAGAAGTTAATTTCGGATACGATATCAAAAGCTCAGACTCTTATTGAAGTACGACATAAGGAACTTCAAATGCTCGACTATCTCATCAAAGCCCGATTTGTCGAGATGTTCGGGGGTGAAAAAAATCTTATGGCAATGAGCGATATATGCTCGATTATTACAGATGGTACTCATCAGCCACCTAAGTTTAAAGAGGATGGAATCCCTTTCATATTTGTTTCTAATATTACAAGCGACAAGTTGACGTATGAGGCCGAGAAATTCATAGACCAGGATACTTATAATGAGCTAGTGAAACGAACACCAATAGAGATAGGCGATGTTTTGTTATCAACGGTTGGATCATATGGACATCCAGCAGTAGTTAAATCAGATAAGAAGTTTCTATTTCAACGACATATAGCATATTTAAAGCCGAAGAAAGAGATTGTCGATAGTGATTACCTTCATGGTGCTATTCTCTCACCGGGAGCACAAAGGCAAATTGAACAGGGTGTCAAGGGAATCGCCCAGAAGACGTTAAATTTATCAGAAATAAAGAAAATGCGAATTCCAATTCCAAATATGGATAAACAAAAGGAATTCGCCACTTTCGTTGCTCAAGTCGACAAATCCAAATCACGCAAAGAGTTAAACTATAAAACGAAGAAAATATTAGCATCATAATATTCTTTATTCTAACAAAATACTTAAGCAGAAGCGAAAGGTGTGATGTCTCATGACCAATTTTGACTTCATAAAAGCGGAACCTAAATTCGATGCATTTTCAGATATTGCTGTTTCGGCTGAAAAGATTATGCCGATTGATTATGCATCATCTGCGCTTACCTGCCGTCGTGCTATGGAGTTTGCTGTCAAATGGATGTATTCCGTTGACAGTTCTCTTGTGATGCCCTGGGATGATAAGCTGGTCAGCCTGATAAACACAGATGAGTTCAGGGGGATTGTGGACGCGGATCTGCTTCTGCGAATGGATTATATTCGAAAGCTTGGGAATAAGGCAGCTCATTCGGGAAGAAAGATCACCAGAGAACAGGCGGTTTTAAGCCTGGAGAATCTGTATTATTTTATGGATTTTGTGGCATATTGCTACGCAGATCACTATGTTGAAGGTTCTTTTGATCCAACTCTTTTGGAGCAGCTGGAAAAACCGCAAAAGGTTGTTGATGAAGCGAAAGCAGCTGAAACTGAGCTGAAACTGTCTGAGCTCATGAAAGAAAATGCTGCACTTCGGGAGCAGCTGACTTCCAGAAGAGAGGAACAGCAGCAGACTTACAATCCTAAGCCTTTAGATATATCAGAATATAAGACCAGAAAACTTTATATAGATGCTATGCTGGATGATGCCGGATGGATCGAGGGGAAGAACTGGATCAATGAATACCAGATTCCCGGCATGCCCAACAAATCGGAACAGGGTTTTGCTGACTATGCCCTGATGGGAGATGACGGTCGTGTTCTGGCGGTGATTGAAGCGAAACGTACCTGCATGGATGTTTCGAAGGGAAGGCAGCAGGCCCAGTTATATGCCGATTTGATTCAGAAAAAGCAGGCGGCAAGACCAGTCGTTTTTCTTACCAACGGATTTGATACGCGCATTGTAGATAACCAGTATCCGGAGAGGAAGGTATCTACGATCTATTCCAAGCGTGATTTGGAGAAGCTGTTTAATCTCCAGCGGATGCGCAGCAACCTGAATTATATAACCGTGGATAAAGCTATTGCAGGCCGATATTATCAGGAAGCTGCCATCAAAGCTGTCTGCGACAGTTTTGGAAATAAGAACAGGCGAAAAGCGCTGTTGGTAATGGCTACCGGATCCGGCAAGACCCGTACAGTTATTGCTTTGACGAAAGTACTTCTGGAACATGGCTGGATAAAAAATGTTCTGTTTCTTGCCGACCGTAATTCACTTGTAACGCAGGCGAAGCGCAGTTTCGTGAATCTGCTTCCGGACTTTTCCGTGACAAATCTTTGTGAGGAGAAGGATAACTACCAGGCGCATGGTGTCTTTTCCACATACCAGACAATGATGAATTGTATCGATTCTGTGCAGGATGAAGAGGGCAAGCTGTTCTCCTGCGGACACTTTGATCTGGTGATCTGTGATGAGGCACACAGGTCGATCTATAACAAATACAGGGATATTTTTAATTATTTCGATGCTCCTCTGGTCGGGCTGACTGCAACTCCCAAGGATGAAATTGATAAAAATACTTATTCCGTATTCGAATTGGAAAACGGTGTCCCGACATATGGATATGATCTTGCGCAGGCGGTGCAGGATGGTTATCTTGTGGATTATATGTCAGTAGAGACTGTCCTGAAGTTTATCCAGCAGGGCATTGTTTATGATGAATTATCCGAAGAAGACAAGCAGGCTTATGAAGATACATTTAAAGATGAGGACGGTGATCTTCCCGAGAGCATAGCCTCCTCTGCACTGAACGAGTGGCTTTTTAATGAGGATACCATCCGGGAAGTGTTGAATATCCTTATGACGAATGGCCTGAAAATTGATTACGGCAATAAGATTGGCAAGACGATTATATTTGCAAAAAATCACAGGCATGCCGAAAAAATATATGAAATATTCGGGAAAGAATACCCGCATTTAAAGGATTACGCAAAAGTCATCGATAATTATATCAACTATGCACAGAGTGCTATTGACGAATTCTCGGATCCCCGGAAACTCCCCCAGATTGCCATTTCAGTAGACATGCTTGATACCGGCATTGATGTGCCTGAGGTAATTAACCTTGTATTTTTCAAAAAGGTTATGAGCAAAGCCAAGTTCTGGCAGATGATTGGCAGAGGAACGCGCCTTTGTCCGGGACTGCTTGACGGAAGGGATAAGCAAAAGTTCTATATCTTTGATTTCTGCGGAAATTTCGAGTTCTTCCGTATGAGTCCGGGAAAACCGACTCCGACAGTGCTGGCATTGCAGGGAGCCATTTTTGGTTTACAGTTTGAGATTACGTTTAAGCTTCAGGACCTTCAGTTCCAGACTGAGCGATTGATTGCTTACAGAAATGCTCTGATCGAACAGATGTCAGGAAAAGTCCATGAACTGAACAGGGATAATTTTGCTGTTCATCAGCATTTAAAGTATGTGGAGCAGTTTTCGGAAAAAAATAATTATCAGGTCCTGACGTACGAAGACACAATCAATGTGCGGAAAGAACTGGCGCCTTTGATTGAACCGGAAAATGATGATGCAAAAGCGCTTCGTTTTGATGCATTGATGTACAGTATTGAGCTTGCCTATCTCAGCGGTAAGAAATACAGCCGCGGGAAAAACGATCTTTTGAAGAAAGTATCCGCGATTGCAGGCGTTGCGAATATTCCGGAGGTTTCAGCACAGGCAGAGTTTATAGACAAAATCCTCCATACAGATTATCTTGACAATGCCGGCATTGAAGAATTTGAACTCATCAGGGAAAGACTCAGAGACCTTATCAAATACATTATCGAAAAAGGTCCTATATTTGAAACAAACTTTGACGATGAGATTCTGTCGATGGAATGGAAAGAATCGGAACTTGAGAGTGACGATCTGAAAAATTATAAAGCAAAGGCAGAATACTATGTTCGACAGCATCAGGATAATGCCGTGATTTCAAAGCTGAAACACAATAAACCTCTTACAAATGAGGATGTAGCGGCTCTGGAGAATATCCTGTGGAGTGAGATCGGTACGAAACAGGAGTATGAGGCTGAATATGGGGAAAAACCCCTGGGAGAGTTTGTACGTGAGATAATAGGTCTGGATATGAATGCGGCCAAGGAGGCGTTTTCAGAATACCTGAACGGGACAAATCTGGATAGCCGCCAGATATATTTTGTTAACCAGATTATTGAGTATATTGTTCAGAACGGCATGATGAAAGACCTTTCTGTTTTGCAGGATCCCCCTTTTACAGATCAGGGAAATATTATCGAAGTGTTCACAGATATTTCAGTATGGATGGGAATTCGCCGGGTAATTGAACAAGTTAATGCCAATGCGCTTGCGGCATAATAAGGATATCGGAATATCCTCTTTGTTGGAGGGGTCATTGTTTAAAAATTTGGAAAGGCGCATGAATGACACAGCAAACTATAGATCGTATCAGAAAATTCACCGAAGACCGCGACTGGGATCAGTTCCACACGCCTGCAAATCTTGCAAAATCCATTGTCATTGAGGCCTGCGAGCTGCTTGAGTGCTTTCAATGGTCTGATACGGAATATGACATCGATCATGTCAGTGAAGAACTGGCAGATGTCCTCGTCTACTGTCGGAATATGATGGATAAACTCGGTCTGGATGAGGACGAGATCGTCAACCGCAAGATGGATCAGAATGAGGCAAAATATCCTGTGGAGAAGGCTCGTGGAAGCGCGGCAAAATATGACAGCCTGTAGTAATTGTCTGGGGCCTGATGCAGGAAGCATAATGTAGGAACCAATATTGGACGGAAAGTCAGCAGCTTTTCAATGCATGATCCGGTGAATTCAGTGGATATTTCGGGTAATGATAAGGAAAATATACCATGGTAGGAAAATACAAGGTGATCACCCTCTGCGGCAGCACCCGCTTCAAGGATGCCTTTATAGAAGCTCAAAAGCGGCTGACCCTGGAGGGAAATATTGTGATCAGTGTAGGGCTTTTCGGCCATTCCGGCGACACGGAGGTCTGGGAGGGCATGTCAGAGGATACCCTTACAAAGACTAAAGAGATGCTGGACGACATGCATAAACGGAAGATCGATATGGCTGACGAGATTTTTGTGATCAACGTGGGCGGCTATATCGGCTCCAGTACCCGGTCTGAAATTGAGTATGCAAAAGCAACAGGGAAAGCTGTGCGCTATCTGGAACCGGTGTAGGCATAAATAACCGGTTTTATCAGAAGAACAGGCGGAACCGGTGTAGGCGTAAATAACCGGTTTTATCAGAAGAACAGGCGGAACCGGTAGAGGCGTAAGTACCTGGCTTTATCAGAAGAACAGATGGAAGCGGTAGAGGCGTAAGTGACTGATTTTATCAGAAGAAAAAAGAACCGTCAGAGGCGTAGGTATTTAGTTTTTTTCAGAAGAAGAGAGGAGTTAGGGAATGAAAGAAAGTAAGTTTTTTCCTGAGATACACGGCAATTTCGGGTTCGGATGTATGCGGCTGCCCATGAAGGACGAAGCTGTTGACTATGATGAATTCATTCGAATGGCAGATGCCTTCATCGCCGCCGGATTCAATTATTTTGACACGGCGCACGGGTATATCGGCGGGCAGTCGGAGACAGCCATACGGGACTGCGTTTCCAAGAGGTATGACCGGAGCCGGTTCCTTCTGACCAATAAGCTCACCGATCCTTATTTCCAGAAACAGGAGGACATCCGCCCCTTCTTTGAACAGCAGCTTGCATGGTGCGGCGTTGAGTATTTTGACTTTTATCTGATGCATGCGCAGGATAAAAATAACTACAAGAAGTTCTCAAGCTGCAGGGCATATGAGACTGCTTATGAACTCAAAAAAGAAGGCCTGATCCGGCACATGGGAATCTCCTTCCACGATAAGGCGGATGTATTGGATATGATCCTGACGGAGCATCCGGAGGTTGAGATCGTTCAGATCCAGTTCAATTATGTTGATTATGAGGACGCGTCCGTTGAGAGCCGCAAGGTCTATGAAGTCTGCGAGAAGCACGGAAAGCCTGTGATCGTCATGGAGCCGGTGAAGGGCGGAAGCCTTGTCAATCTTCCTGCGGACGCCGACAAGATTTTCCGGAATCTGAACGGCGGCAGCAATGCCAGCTATGCCATCCGCTTCGCGGCAAGCTTTCCCAATATGGCAATGGTGCTCTCCGGCATGAGCAATATGGCACAGATGGAGGACAATCTCAGTGCCATGAAGGACTTCAGGCCGCTTGACGAAAGAGAAATGCAGGCAGTGAAAAATGTGTGTGGTATTTTCAGAAGCCTGAATCTCATACCCTGCACATCCTGCCGCTACTGCGTGGAAGAAAACGAATGTCCCAAGGGAATCCGCATTCCGGACATGTTCTCTTCTCTGAATGCGCACGAGGCCTTCCATAACTGGAACACGAACTTCTACTATAACAGCGTTATTACAGGCGGAGGACACGGAAAAGCATCTGAATGCATTCAATGCGGAAAGTGCGAGAAAGTATGTCCCCAGCACCTTCCCATCCGGGAACTTCTCAAGGACGTGGCAAAAACATTTGAAAACGATTGAAGGATGATTATTATTGGCGGCTGTGAGAAAACAATAAAAAGGTAAAGGACTTCTGCCTGAGAAAGCCGCGATGTCATAAAAACATCTTCAGCGGAAAAGAGGCATTGGGTTATTGGGTTATATGAGCGGAAATAAAACACAGGATCAGCGTCTGACGGAGCTGGTCGAAGCTTTTAAGACAGATTCAGGTCAGTATAAGGACATTGAAACGCCCGGGGATGCGGAGGGAAGGCGGATGCTTCTGCGGTCGCTCATGAATATCCGTATGCCGGGGTACATGTCACCGGAGATCCTGCAGCTGCAGGACGAGTATCTTCAGACAAGGGCAGAGGAAAAAGGCATTGTGACGCTGGCAGAAATTCCGGTCACTGAAGGGGTGATTTCCATCTGGCAGGGGGATATCACGCGCCTTGCGGCAGATGCCATTGTGAACGCGGCCAACTCACAGATGCTGGGCTGCTTTGTGCCGATGCATACCTGTATCGATAATTGCATCCATACCTTTGCCGGCATCCAGCTGCGCGCCGAGTGCAGCCGCCGTATGACCCGGCTCCGCGCCCGTTACGGCAGCCGCTATGAGCAGCCAACCGCTGTTCCCATGCTGACAGACGGCTATAATCTTCCTGCAAAGAAGGTCATACATATTGTGGGTCCCATTGTTTCCGGCCCCCTGACCCCCGCGCTTGAGAAGGATCTCGCCGACTGTTATACCAATACTCTCAATATGTGCGCGGAAAACGGACTGCGGTCCCTTGCCTTCTGCTGTATCTCCACGGGCGTATTCCGCTTTCCGCCGGAAAGGGCGGCTCAGATCGCTGTCAAGACCGTCCGGGACTGGCTTGCGGAACATAAAGGCGCCATGGACCGTGTAATTTTTAATGTATTTTCCGACAGGGACAGGGATATTTATGAGGCTCTTTTCAAATAAACAAAAAGCGGATTACAGGCAGACTTTGCAGAAGGGGATTTCCTTCGTGCGCGGGCTTCAAGGCGGACTGGCCGATGAGACAGGCAGCCGGGAGAAGAATATCCGCCGGCTGAAAGATGAAATCGGAACTGCCGACGCGATCGTGATCGGCGCCGGAGCAGGCCTTTCCACCGCCGCGGGCCTCACCTACAGCGGGGAGAGGTTCGACCGGTATTTCTTTGATTTCAAAGAGCACTTCGGGATCCGGGACATGTACTCCGGCGGCTTTTATCCCTTCCCGGACCAGGAGACCCGCTGGGCATGGTGGGCAAGGCATATTTATTTCAACCGCTATATCGACGCGCCCAAGCCGGTTTATCGGGACCTGCTCTCCCTGGTCGGGGATAAGGATTATTTTGTGATCACGACAAACGTGGACCACCAGTTCCAGAGGGCTGGCTTTGATAAAAAGCGTCTGTTTTATACCCAGGGGGATTACGGGCTTTTCCAGAGCGCCGGAGGGCATATAAAAAAGACCTATGACAACGAGTCATGGGTCATGAAGGCCATGGCGGCACAGGGCTTTATTCCCGACAAAAACGGCGTCTTTCAAGTGCCGGAAAATCACCTGCTCTCGATGCGGATTCCGGCCGGACTCATTCCCGTCTGCCCTGATGACGGCGGCCCGGTATCCATGAACCTCCGGGCAGACGAAACTTTCGTTGAAGATGAGGGATGGCATGACGCCGCTGACCGGTACGCCGTTTTCCTGCAGTCACACGAAGGAAAACATGTCCTCTTTCTGGAACTCGGCGTAGGAGGAAATACTCCTATGATCATCAAGTTCCCCTTCTGGGCTATGACGGCTGAGAATCCGGACGCAGTCTATGCCTGCCTGAATTATGAACAGGCTGTCTGCCCCATGCGGATCAGGGCACAGTCTGTCTGCATTGACGGCGACAGCGGTCAGGTGCTGAAAGCACTTAAATGCAGCACTTAAATGCAGCACTTAAATGCAGCACTTAAAAGCAGTACTTTAAAGCAGGATTTCAGGATTTTCAGGCAAGGATTCCCGGTGATTCAATCTCCGAGAAGCTGACAGCCCGGCATCCTGACGCAAAATGGGGATTCAGGGATGATTTGATGATGGTTTCCCGAGAGGAATCAGATAGCTGCCGAACTGCCTGTTGAAGAGCGCGATCACGCGGCCTGTGCCCAGCATCCCGGCAAGAGTCCCGATGCCGATCCCGATTATATGGCGGGTAAAGGCCAGGGACAGAGCGCAGGTCGCCAGTACGCAGCACACGTCTACGATGTTTTTGGTCAGACCAAGTTCCAGGCCGGACCGGTCAGAGACTGCCTGTACGATGCCGTCGCCGGGGCTCACGACCAGGCGCATATCAAGAGTGAAGGCGGCTCCGATCCCAATCAGTATGACTGCGAGGACCAGTACCAGAATGCGCGCGGCAAGTGTCTGCGGGGCAGGGATCACCGCGGCATAGAGGTTGAGAAGACGGGTGAAGAATATGCTGAAAGGCAGCTGCAGAATATCCATGACAACTGCTTTCTTCTTGTCGGAAGGAGTTCTTTTTCCGGGAAGAAGATGCAGGGCAATCTGAACGAGGATAAAAAAGCTGTACAGGAAGAAGGTGGCATCGCCCAGCTCAATCCCGCTGAGTTCTGAAATGCAGAAAGCCACGGCGATAATAGGCGAGGCTCCGAGCTTTGTCTTGGTACTCAGGGTCAGCCCCAGGGCGAGGATGCATATGCCTGCCACATAAAAGAAAATGCGGGCGGCTGTCCTGTTCTTTGCTGTACTTGTGCGGTCTTCTTTCATCTGGTCCTTCCTTACAGAAAATGTCATGAGAAAATGTGCCCGTTTTCAGGGTTTTGTACTGGATTGTTATGTAAAAACAGTGGACCTCAATCCATGAAAAAATTCAGAGCGCAGGCAAAAAATTGCTGAATGCAGGAGAAAAAGTTCTGACGCGGGTGGAAAAAGTGTCCGGCGCCTGCAGTCCTGTATGGAGAATAACATATCTTCAGGCCCTGTGTCACCACCCGGACAGGAGTGGCGGCAACTTCATCGGCATCCCTGATCTCAACGTGGGAAGCAGTTCTCCCCAAGTCTTTCTATATTGTCTTTTCCTCCTGGCAAAGGTAATATAAGAGAAATACCCTTTGAAGAAAAGTTTGACGTTAGGGTGGAGAAACCTATGCTCAGACAGGCAGACAGGCAGACAGGCAGACATACATTAGAATAGTCACTGCTATTCTTTGTTTCATCATGAGGAAACATAAACAAGCACACCCTGTAGGAGCAGATCCTCCAGAATGCGCTTGTTGCGTATAAGAAGCAGAACATCAGGTTTTCAAAGAAAAGAGGCAGGTATGAAAAACAGAAATATTTGTAAACTGTTAGCAATCACAGTCATCGTAACAATGCTTTCAGCAGGCTGCAGCGCTGCCAATGCGGCGCCTGCGAAAGAAGAAGCTGTTCCTGAGGCGACAGAAGCAACGGTTACGGAAGAAGAGACCGTTACTGAGGAGACAATGGCAGTAGAGTCGGTTGCAGACACCTCAGAAGCTGCCAAGCCGGAAAAGAAGGGAGCTTCTTCAACAGAGAGTCAGGATACAGCTGCTAAAGTAAAATTTCTACCCAAAACGATGAAGAACTATTATGTGTCGGAGGATGGAAAAAAGAATCCCAGATTCGAAGAAGAGTATGAATATGACGATAATGGAAATTGTATCCATAGGAGTACTACCTCGTATCGAGATGATATGGAACCCCAAAAAAGTGAAACTAATGCCGAATATGACGAAGAGGGGCACTGTGTTAAAGAGGATCACCTGGATAGCGATGGAAAAGTAACTGGCAGCACCAGTTATGAGTATGAGTGTGATGAAGAAGGACGTACCCTAAAGGAAAAACGTTCGGATAAATATTATTCGGAATACGGGAATACCGAATCCACTTTTATTACTGAATATTCGTATACTGGTGATCAAGTTACGTGTGACAATTATTTTAACGATGTGCTTACACAATCAGCTAAAGGTTTTGTTCTTGACGGAGAATGCTACATGACAGAACAAAAAACATATGATGAAGAGAATCCTAAAACAGAAGACGATGAGATTTATGCCTCTAAAAGGATTTATACATACGAAGGAAACAGGGTAGTAAAAAATGAGGAATATGATAACAAAGGTGAATTGAATTATGAAGCGAGTTATGAATATGAGTCGGATGAAAATAACAATCCCATAACCGTAAAATCTGTCGTCAAGTATTCTGATGGTGACGTATGGACGGCAATCACGGAATACACGTATATTCAGCTCAAATAACGACACTTGTGAGAACAGACTCTCATGCCTTTATTGAAAGGTAGTAACACAGATATAAAAAAACAGAACTGCATTGATTACGGGGGCGTCCGGAGGGCTTGGCCTGGAATTCTCGAAGATTCTTGCCCGGAAACATTACGACCTTGTGCTGGCTGCCCGCAGTGAGGACAAGCTGAATGATCTCAAGGACTGGCTGGAAGACCAATATGACATCAGAGTCTTTGTCTGTCCTGTCGATCTTTCTGTCAAAGACGCAGCTTTGACTGTTTTCAATTTTACGCAGGAGCAGGGACTTTCCATTGATGTGCTGATCAACAATGCCGGATTCGGAGATGCCGGCAGCTTTGCGGAAAGTGACTGGCGGAAGCAGTATGAAATGGTTAAGGTCAATATCGTAGCCCTAATGCAGCTGACCCACTGTTTCCTGAAACCCATGATCGCGCAGGGACATGGAAAAATCCTGAACCTCTCTTCAGTCGCGGCCTTCAGTGCAGGCCCTGACATGTCCATTTATTACGCGTCAAAAGCTTTTGTGCGCAGCTTCTCGGAAGCGGTTGTCGAAGAAGTAAAAGGGACAGGGGTGACTGTCACTGCGGTCTGCCCCGGTCCGACGGCCACGGGATTTGAGAAGGCGGCCTCCATGAAAGTGGGATCCTCCATGTTCCGGAAAGCCGCCGCTGCCTCTGATGTCGCTGAAGATGGGATCAGGGCGATGGAAAAGGGAAGAGTACTTCATTACCAGGGAGCGTTTACAAAACTGATGAATGTCGGCTCGAGAATAGCGCCGCGCGCAATAACCAGAAAGTTCGCAGGAAAAATGAATCACTGAAGGCGCACACAACACGCCTGACATTTCAGGGGGATCCGAACAGTCCGGATCCTCCTTTTTTTTCGCTTTCTTTTTTATCTGTTTTTTATAATCTGCTTTTTATACTTACGGCAGATAGCATTTTCGCCTGATAGATGATATGTTTATGTTAAAAGCTCCGGCGATGCGTGGAGCTTAAAAAAACCACAAATCCGGAGCTCCGGCGATACTTTATTTAATCATCGAAATCTGCCGTTCAGAGGCAGCCCATGCGGACCTGTCGGCAGACACCGATAGAAAGGAGGCGGTAATGAGCGATAAAGACCAGAAGTGTCAGTTCTGTGGAAAACCGAAAGCAGGATCAAATAAGCGTTTCATAGGGGGCGGCGGCATTATCATCTGTCAGGACTGTATCAAGGCGTCCAATGATGTTCTTAACCGCCTGGAGAAGCAAGATGCGGAGAAAAAGCAGGGCAGCTATATTAAGAAAGAAGACCTGAAAAAGCCCAGTGAGATCGTGGAATTCCTGGATCAGTATGTGGTCGGACAGGACAGGGCCAAGAGGTCGATCGCGGTGGCTGTTTACAACCATTACAAGAGAGTCAACGCCTTAGGCAACCCAAGTGTTGATATTGAAAAGAGCAATATCCTGATGATCGGTCCCACCGGTTCCGGCAAGACCTACCTGGCCCGGATCCTGGCCAAGGTCCTTGGTGTTCCTTTTGCCATCTCTGACGCCACAACACTGACAGAAGCCGGTTATGTCGGTGAAGATGTCGAAAACGTGCTTCTGAGGCTGATCCAGGCGACAAACTATGACATCAAGCGGGCTGAAAGAGGCATTATCTACATCGATGAGATCGACAAGATCGCCAGACAAGGTGAGAACAGGTCAATCACGAGGGATGTATCCGGTGAGGGTGTGCAGCACGCGCTGTTAAAGATCCTGGAGGGGACTGTGGCTTCTGTCCCTCCTCAGGGAGGTCGCAAACACCCTCATCAGGAAATGCTGAAGATCGATACGACAAACATCCTCTTTATCTGCGGAGGTTCCTTTGCAGGTATTGAAAAAATTCTCGCAAAGAAAGAAAGTAAAAATACCATCGGTTTCGGTCAGGCATTTGAAGACAAAAAAAACAAGCCCCTTTCTGAACAGCTCAGAGAGCTCATGCCTCAGGACCTCATGAAATTCGGCCTGACTCCGGAATTTGTCGGCAGACTGCCCATCTTCATCGCCCTGGATGAACTGGACGAAGATGCAATGGTGAGAATTCTGACCGAACCAAAGAACAGCCTGGTGAAACAGTACCAGAAGCTCCTGGATCTGGACGGCGTCGAGCTGGAATTTGAACCCGAAGCGCTCAGGGAGATCGCGCAGATCGCTCTGAAGAAGAAAACGGGTGCCAGAGGCCTGAGAGCCATCATGGAAAACGTGATGGAGGACATCATGTTTGACATACCTGATGAAGAAAATGTCAAAAAATGCATCATCACAAAAGCCACAGTTACCGGAGAGGAAAAGCCTGTAATCATAAGAGGTGAAACAGACGAGGACGAGCTTGACTGAGACGTGTCCTGTCTGAGACAGGCTTTGCCAGGGACAGGGTCTGACAGGGGTCTTGCCTGAGACAGGGCTGAGAAGTGCCTTGTCTGAGGCATGGCCTGCCTGAGACAGGGCTGAGGATTGCCTTGCCTGAGGCATGGCATAGGCTGGGCTTGTCTGAGTCAGGCGGACATTCAGCCGGGTCTCAATGGAAACGGGAACGGAGTGACATGGAAGGGAACAAACACAAATCATCCGGCTTCGGATCCTTCCGGGATTCAAAACAGAATTATCGCAGACCGCTGCGGTTTTTTCTGACTGCCGCGGCAAGCGCTGTTGTGGACTGGACACTGTTTCTCTTACTGATCCGCTTATTCGGCAGTTCTGCCTGGGCGGCCTACAGAATCACAGTTGCCAAAGACGCGGCGGCTGCGTCGGCCCTTTCAAGGGTCGGTTCCGGAATACTGAATTTTACGCTCAACCGGAATTGGAGTTTTCAAAGCAAGGGGCGCGTCGGAATCGAAGCGGTCCGCTATCTCGTCCTGTTCAGCGCCAATCTGTTTTGCAACGCCAGCGCTGTCGGGTGGCTGACGCTTCAAGGTGTCCCCGCGGCACTGGGAAAGTTCATGGTGGATGTCCTTCTCTTCCTGATCAATTACCAGGTGCAGAAGCGCTGGGTTTTTAAGCGGACCAATTGAGGGAAGTCTGATTGGAACAATAAAAATGCAGAGGGGCATATAAACAGATTTGAGCCAGTGTCCGCCAGGCAGACAAAATAGAAAGCGGGCAGAAAAATAAAAAGCAAAAAACCAACTGCCATCAGATCACACCACGTGGTCTGATGGCAGTTTTTCAGCTGATGACCTTCTTCATATAATTTCATGTTGTAAAGGTCAAAAGTACGTGATGGAACTGAGCCTGATCAATGTGCGCAAAGCGCTTGTGCACATTGATTAGACAGACTGCACTCAGCTCTTTTTTTGGCTTTGGCACGACTCTGACACCATATCATTCCGGCTCCTCCAGCCCGATACATATCATTCCGGCTCCATCAGTCCGGTCCATATCATTCGGGCTCCTCCAGCTCGATACATATCATTCCGGCTCCTCCAGCCCGATACATATCATTCCGGCTCCTCCAGCCCGATACATATCATTCCGACTCTTTCAGCCCGGTACATATCATTCGGGCTCCTCCAGCCCGGTAAAGGACTTTCTGTAGTCCCTCGGAGTACAATTATATATTTCGCGGAAAATCTTGCTGAAGTAGCTGTCAGACATAAAACCGCAGTTGGCCGCTATTTCGGACACACTCTGGCCGGTCCGCAGCAGAAGGACAGCCGCCATCTGGATCCGGTATTCAATCAGAAAGCGGACCGGAGTGAGGCTGACAGACCGTCTGAAGCACCGCGTGCATTCCCGAGGGCTTACCCCCGCTGCCTGAGCGATTTCAGGCACTCCGATCTGGTCTGCGTAATTGTCATAGATATAGTTGAGCATAAGCTTCATGCGTTCCTGGTCACGATTGCTTCCGGCCCGATCCTTTGCAAGGATTTCCGCGGTTTCTTCAGAGAGCAGGAGAAGAAAACGCACGAGGCTTTCCCGCACAGCCA
>Ga0310695_10009196_pt1 | contig 14964 bp, 7 predicted proteins | sample RumenRJG_04DNA_FD_203882 | JGI IMG/M metagenome (GOLD analysis project Ga0310695, IMG submission 203882) | Bovine rumen microbial communities from Lethbridge, Alberta, Canada - RJG_04 (v2) (version 2) | ecosystem: Host-associated > Mammals > Digestive system > Stomach > Rumen | place: Canada... | reverse complement strand
ACATGCCCTTATTGAGAAATAACATGCCCTTATTGCCCAATAACATGCCCTTATCAATGCGGCTTTGCCGCGGTTCAAGGTTCAAGGCTGAGGGACTCGAGGAGGATTTCGACAAGACGGGGGATGCCGTAGTCGACGATGTCTGACTCGTGTATCCAAAAGTAGTCGTCAGGCAACTCAGGCCGTTCCTTTGTTTCCCACAGCCAGAAGTCGGCATAGAGGATGCGGTGGGTTAGCACGTGCTTGACGTTCTTGGCAAGTAATTGACAATTGACAATGGATAATTGACAATTATTCTGCGCTGCCCAATTATCCATTGTCCATTGTCCATGATCAATGAGCAGGGGTTCGTACAGTCCCTGCCAGATGTCGCCAGCAGGACGACGGTGGATGGCCGTATAGCCATTACAACTTATATATATATAAGAGAAGTGACGTTCCTTGACTTTGAGCGTACGTTGCTTGACAGGAAGTTCCGAGACGCGACCCTCGCGGAATGCCACACAAGTCTCCTGCAGCGGGCATTGCGGACACTGCGGCGACTGCGGGGTGCAGAACGTCGCACCGAAGTCCATCAAGCCTTGGTTGTAGTCAGAGGTGAGTGGACTGAGGGCTGAGGACTGAGGGAGTAAAGACAGGGCAAGGGCTGAAAACTCCTTTTTGCCCCCGGTGGTGTTGATTGGGGTGGCTATGCCGTAGTGGCGGGCCAGAACGCGATAGACATTGCCGTCGACCACGGCTGCTGGCAAGCCGAAAGCAAAACTTCCGATAGCGGCAGCTGTATAGTCACCTACTCCCTTCAGGGTACGGATTTCCGCTAATGTGGAGGGAAAGCCTCCACGGTCGACAATCTGTTTGGCAGCGGCATACAGGTTGCGGGCACGACTGTAGTAGCCCAGCCCCTGCCACTCGCGCAACACCTCATCCTCCGAAGCCGCAGCCAGGTCCTGCACGGTAGGCCAGCGACGCATGAAACGCTCCCAATAGGGTCGGCCTTGTTCGATGCGCGTCTGTTGCAGGATAATCTCCGACAGCCAGATGGCATAAGGGTCTCGTGTCTCGCGCCAAGGCAAGTCACGTCCGTTCTCGCGGAACCACTGGAGGATAGTGGTGGTGAAACTCATTGTCTATTGTTCTGGAAATTGCTGATAGATACGCAATCCGTAGGTGTTGGCCTCAGCGTAAGCGTACTCCATGATTTCTGATATGGCGTGTTCGAAGGGCAACACGTCTTGTGTGTTCAGCCAGAAGACAAACTCCAAGGGCAATCCCGTGGGGGTGGCGTCCAGTTGGTGCACCAAGATCATGTTGTCCTTCAGCACCATGGGATGTTTCTTAAGCCACCCTTCCATGTGTTCCCGATAGCGCGTCAGATTAACCACGCCATCCTCGCCAGCCACGATGCTTCGGAAGTCAAAAAAGACCTTGCGCACAGCCTTGCGACCTACTTTCTCCTTCATGCCCTTCCAGTTCTGGAACGAGCCGTCGACGAGTGTCTGGGGTGAGATGGTGATGATGGTATTGTCGAAGTTGCGCACCTTGACGGTGGTCAGCATAATCTCCTCCACGATGCCATCAATGCCCGCAGAAGGGAGGGTGATTCTGTCGCCAACGGCCAGCATATTGTTGGATGTCAGGCGGATACCTGCCACAAGTCCCTTGATGGTGTCCTGGAAAGCCAGCATGAGGATGGCAGACGCAGCACCCAGTCCTGCTATGAGTGTAGACGGGTCTTTGTTGACGATGATGGCTATGACCACAATGACGGCAATGAAGATGAGCACTATCTTCAGCACACTGATAAACGAGTTCAGGTATTGCTGATGTGGCACGTTATGATGCTCGCCCAGACTCCTGAACGTATTGGCAAAGCTGATGAGCAACCACGTCACGACGACGGTGATGTAGATGGCTGTCACGCGATGGACGATGCTATAGACCTTGGGATAGTCGCCCAGCATCGAGGGCAGGAAGTTCCACACCAGCGCAGAGGGTATGATGACACATACCACAACCAGCAGGATGTATTTAGTCAATTTATTCATAGTCACACAACACTTTGCATACACGATCCTGGAAAGCCTTACCCGCAGCAGCACGCATAATGCCCTGGTTGATGATGGCAAAGCAGAGCTGGTGGCCGTTGGCTGCCGTGCAGTAGCCCGCCAGACTGGAGATGCCCGTCACCGTGCCCGTCTTCGCACGGACATTGCCCTGGGCAGAGGTTTTCTTCATGCGGTCCTTCAGCGTACCGTCCACACCGGCAATAGGCAGTGACGGCAGCAGGGCGTCTTGAATGCTGGGCGAACGCCAGGCATGACGCAGCAACGTGCAGAGCAACTCGGTACTGACATAATTATACAAAGACAGTCCTGATCCGTCAGCAATCTTGTAGGGATTGTCACCCAAGCCGAGACGGGCGATGAGCCGTTTGGTAATGTCACGGGCATCCCTGGCGCGAGCCAAGCCTTTTCGGGCAGACGCAGCCGTCTGGTAGAACATGGACTCCGCATAGAAGTTGTCGCTCTTCTTCATCATACGGTCCAGTATTTGAGAGATATTATGGCGAAAGGTAGCTATCAGTTGGGCATTCTGTGGTACACGTCCCTCCGTGAGCTGCACACGCTCCAGATTGATACCGGCACGGGCCACCTCCTCGGCAAAGGTCTCGAGGAAATTATACTTACGCCCGATGCTCAGTGCGTTCAGCATGGGATTTTCATCATCCCAGCACCAGCCCTCGCCATAGTCCAGCGCCTCCTTCATGGTGCGGTCGGCAACTATCAGACCATGGATGCTGTCAATGCCCAGCCTACTGACACAGTTTGCCAGCACAGCCACGTCGTCGATGGTCAGCGTCGGGTCGAAGCCACCTACACAATAGATATTACCCTCCAGTGTCGAGTAGTTGACATTACCCGTCATGTAGATGCGTGTCTGGTAGTCATAGTTGGCCCCAAGCTGGTCGAGAGCCGTAATGGCAGTAACCAGTTTCATGCACGATGCCGGACGCATCAGCTGGCGGTGATTATACGTGAAAAGTGCCGAGTCAGCTGTCAGGTCGTAGACCATGAGCCCCACTTGAGAGGTTTCAAACATGGGGTCGCATAGCAACGAGTCAAGCCGTCCACGCAGTGAGTCCTGCGCTGCAACCGAAGCAAAAACGCCCCACGAAATCAATAAAAGCAGATATTTCTTCATAATCGTGTGCAAAATTACAAAAATAATTTGTACTTTTGCACGCAATAACTTAAAAACAATGGTTTACAAGTACGATTTTCTCATCATAGGAGCAGGTGTAGCTGGTATGAGCTATGCACTGAAGGTGGCCCGTGCCCACAAGGGCCGTGTGTGTATGATTTGTAAGGCAGGACTGGACGAGGCCAACACCAGCTTCGCCCAGGGTGGTGTAGCGTCGGTGACCAACCTGAAAGTGGATACCTTTGACAAGCATATTGCCGACACCATCATTGCCGGTGACTATATCTCCGTCCGCTCTGCCGTCGAGCAGGTGGTCAGGAACGCTCCCGCACAGATTGAGGAGTTAGTGAAGTGGGGTGTCAACTTCGACCGTAAGGAGAATGGTGACTTCGACCTGCACCGCGAGGGCGGCCACTCAGAATTCCGCATCCTGCACCATGCCGACGACACCGGTGCAGAGATCCAACGCGGACTGATGGAGGCCGTCAGAGCATGTCCAGACATTGACGTCAAGGAGAACCATTTCGCCGTAGAAATCATTACCCAGCACCATCTGGGCGTCCGCGTCACACGCCGTTCACCCAACATACAGTGCTATGGTGCCTACGTGCTGAACCCAGATACACAAAAGGTTGACACCTATCTGTCGAAGGTCACCGTCATGTGTACCGGCGGCTGTGGAGCCGTCTACCTGACCACGTCGAACCCCGTCATAGCCACTGGCGACGGCATCGCCATGGTATATCGCGCCAAGGGCACCGTAGCCGACATGGAGTTTGTGCAGTTCCACCCTACGGTGCTCCACAATCCCAAGGAGACGCACCCCGCCTACCTCATCACCGAGGCCATGCGTGGATATGGTGGCATTCTGAAGCTGCCCAATGGCGAGACTTTCATGGAGAAGTATGACGAGCGCCTCAGTCTGGCTCCACGCGACATTGTGGCTCGCGCCATCGACAAGGAGATGAAGATTCACGGTCTGGACCATGTCTGTCTGGACGTCACCCACAAGGATGCTGCCGAGACGCGCCACCACTTCCCCAACATCTACCAAAAGTGCCTCAGCATCGGCATCGACATCACTACTGACTACATACCCGTGCGCCCTGCAGCACACTATATGTGCGGCGGCATCAAGGTCGACCTGAACGGTCAGTCCTCCATCCAGCGGCTCTACGCCCTGGGCGAATGCTCATGCACCGGCCTGCACGGTGGCAACCGACTGGCATCCAACTCGCTCATCGAGGCCGTGGTCTATGCCGACGCTGCTGCCAAGGACTCGCTGGCACATGTTGACCTATACGACTGGAACGACCAGGTGCCTGAGTGGAACGACGAAGGAACGATGACCAACGAGGAGAAAGTGCTCATCACACAGTCCGTGAAGGAGGTCAACCTGATTATGTCCAACTACGTCGGCATTGTGCGCTCCGACCTGCGTCTGCACCGTGCCTGGGACCGTCTGGACATGCTCTACGAAGAGACCGAGCGTTTGTTCAAGCGTGTCCGTGCCACCCGCGACATCTGCGAGCTGCGTAACATGATCAATGTCGGTTATCTCATCACCCGCTGGGCCCTGGAGCGTAAAGAGTGCCGCGGCCTGCACTTCACCACCGACTACCCGCTGCACGCCTACGACAAGAAATAAGGAAAAGCGACCCAGCAGGTCACTATTAACGAGATTACGGCTCATTTTTGGTGAGCCGTAATTTCGTTTTATCGTGTCAGCGAGAACTTCATGGACAGTCCGAAGTCCTGCGTTGTTGTGGGATAGCTGCTGGAAGATAGCAACGGGGTGTTGGTCTGGCGGTCATAGTAGAACGACATGGTGAGCAGACGCGACAGTGTATAGTCCGCAAGGAACGAGATCTTCAACGCTGAGTTGCCGCTGCTGGCCGCAGAGGTACGCGAAGCAATGTCGCGGGTAATAGCCGCCTGGTCGCGCAGCGTGAAGTCGAGACGCAGGTTCAGGTCGTGGTTGACACCTGACCTGCGGTTGTTCGAGGTGCTCGCTTGACTGGTTTGACTTGCCTGACCTGCCTTACCAGACCTGCCGCTCTGGGCTTTCTTGATCTTGCGGGTGGCACCACTGGAGAAAATACGGAAGTCGCTAATCTTGTAGCCTACGCCGAATACCCAGTCGTTGGAGCGGCCCTCATTGATCTGTACACTGGTGGTAGAAAGGCTGATGGTACGCGTCTTGCGGTATTCCGCCTTCAATGTAAGGTTGTTGTTCAGCGTGGCATCCACACCCAGCAACGGAGCAAACGACTCGTTGATGCTGACCATGGGAACGCTCCACCCCAGCACAGAGGCACCCTGACTGCCCGAGGTATAGCTACCTACGGAGAAGATGCTCTTGTAAGAGTGGTTGACATTGAACGACTTGAAATGCTCACTGAACCAGTGCAGTTTTGACAGTCCCGAATAGCGGATGGTCCAGTTGGGCAGCATTCGTGTCAGGGTCGGGAACAGGTCGAGCGAACCACCTCCACCACTGCCCGTATAGGTATTGAGGAATGCCGGAATCATGACCGCAGCATTATACATACTGACGTCCTGTCCGTAGGCGGCTGCAGCCTTGGCCTGATACTCGGGCAACGCATTGCAGAACTTCTCGAAGACCTTGGACGGATAGCCGTTGCTGGCATCGCCCATCGACTCAAGGGCCGAAGAGATGGAGATGGTAGTCATGGTAAACGAACCGCTCTGTGTGGTTGGCATACCTTTATACATATACTGGATGTTGCGGGCACGAGTTTCCGTGCGCGAAGCATTGAGGTCAATCTTCAGGTCGCGGATGGGCTCCAGCGTGGCACGCACCTGCAGGTCGTTGGTCTGGTTGGTGGAAGCCGGTGTGGCAATGCTGTCTGCAGTCAGCAGCCATCCATTGTCAACGGCACGCTGCAAGAAGGAGTCGCCCGTCATACCGAAGGCAAAGCCTAATCCTGGAGCCATGACACCTCCCGTGCGCTGTCCGAAGGCATCGCCAATCTTAGGCATGAATCCCGGCAGCGACATGGCATACTGGTTGCGGTAGGAGATGCCTATAGTGCGCACCATCATCAGGAATCGTGCTGCCGACTGGGCAGGTTTATACCACCACTCGTTCTCCGTGGGCGGCTTGGCGGTGACGGTCACTTTCACCTTCAGCGAGTCGCGGCCCTTGATGACAATCTTGTTCTGGTCCACCACCTTATATTTAATAGGATAGCTACGGCCTTCAGGTGTCTTGGCGGTGACGATGAGTCGCTTGGACTTCTTGTTGTGGGTCACGGTGAATGTCGTATCAGGCAGCAGAGCCAACTCGGTCTCGTAGGAGTTTTTGTTTTTGGGAAGGGCTTTTTCCTCTTTGGTGGGTTGGTTAGGTTGGTTATTTTTACCAGTTGGCCTCGTTGGACTAGTCTTACTTGCCTTACTGGTTTTGTTCTGTTTGGCGATGGGTTTCTTGAAGCGGTCGTTGACCTTCTTGAGGAAGGGGAAGTGGTTGTAGAGCGTCTCCATGTTCAGATTGCTGTTGATGTTGATCTGACGGTTGTTGGAGATGGTATTTCCCAGATCTGCACCATTCTGCAGTTGTGAGCCACGCACCCAGTTGTACGTCGCATTATAGGAGGCATCCGCATTGAGCCAGTCCAGGATAGGCAGCTTGTTGAGCGGCAGCTGATAGCTGGCAGTGAAGTTCTGGCGATAGTTCAAGGGAGTACCGAAATGCTTGATGCTTTGCCATACTGAGTCCTTCCATGCCTCGTAACGGTCTGGGTAGAGGTCTTTGTTGATGGGCAGATTGCTGTTGGGCTCTTCTATTTCGGCCTGCGTACCCGACTGGAAGTTCATGTGGAGGTTCTTGGTCAAGTCCCAGCGCAGGGTGAAGGCACGGTCCCAGAGGAAGGTAGAGCTCCACGTCGGAGCCGGCTTTGCTCCGCCCAGGTCGTCCATGTCTCGTTCCTGCATTTCGTAGTAGGAACGGTGCAACTCGGAATTGAAGGTGATGTTCTGAGGCAGGTAGTTCAGTCCCAAAGCCTTGGGCAGCTGCATCCATTTCGACTTCGACTTGGACTTCTTGAAGGGTTCCCACGGCTTGTAGACCGGAGTATAGCTATAGTTGAAGGAGCCGCGCCACTCGTCGTCATGTTCATAGACTGTTGTCTCGCCCGACTTACGGGAGCTGCGATGGCTATACGAGAACGAGAAGTTGGCAGGGTCGTACGGCATGGGGTGCCGCTTGGTCTTGATGCCGAAGCGTACGTTGGACAGAGCGAAGTTGGTCGTGGTCGTCTTGGTGACGGCAATGCTCTCAATGCTGTCGCGCTCATGCTGGTCGATGGCGGCATCAAGGGCGTCTTCCAGTTCCATATCCGTATCCAGCGGATTATACTTGGGTCGTGTTTCTTCCTTGGTCACCGAGTAGTAGAGCGGTGCTGTCACCTTCATCTTGTCGGGGAAGAACTTGCCCAGTTCGAAATTGGTGGTCACCGAATAGGTCTTGTAGTTGTCGGTGGTACGCTGGGCCACACCCTCTTCCAATCCGCCAAAGCCTTCGGAGATGACCTTACCCGTCACGTTGACAGCACCCACATCGGAGAGTTGGACGTTCAGGTTGCCCGACGCAGCCCAGCCTCCCTTGTTGATCACCTCCTGCAGACGCAGTTCGTTGACCCACACCTCGCCCGACTTAATCGTTCCCGTCAGGTTGCGCACACCAATCATCATGGTCTTCACCTCGCCCAGCGTAGGATTACCCATGATGGCAATGCGGTTGTTGGGATTGGCGGGATCGTAGTCCGAGAACTCCATAGTGTAGCTGGCCGTTCCCAATGCGCGAGCCTTGTTGCGGGCCTTCTTGAGCTGGGTAAAGAGCGTCAGGTCTATGTCCAGCATGTTCTCCTGCGGCCATACGGCACGACAGTCCTCAAGATTGTACTTATTGTAGTCATTACGGTCTGGGGTCAGCTTCAGCGGGATGAGGTACTCATAATAGTTGTTGCGGTAGTCACTGCCCAGACGTACGAAGACAGCCAGCTGGTCGTCACCTAAGGCTTCGTCGTCAATGAGGTGGTTGGCATGTACGAACATCTGCATGTGCTTATATCGGCGCAGATCGAGCGTGGTATTGCGATAGACAGCCTTCGACTCGCCCTGTGACAGATTCTTGGCCACCATCATCAGTGCCTGCTCGTTGGCCTCGGTCAGCTGTGGCTGCGAGGGGTCGGTGACACGCGAGATGCCTGGGGGTACAACATAGTTGACGGGGCGCTTGTCGTTGTTCTCCTCGATGTTGACGGCACTGACTGCCAAGGTACCGCTATTGGACGTACCTGTCAGCTGTTGGTTATAGATGCGCCAGTCGCCACGCACCAGTTCAAGAGAGCCGAAACGCAGCACGACGGGCTTGCTGAACTGGGTGAGGAACATACGCATGAAGCGGATGCTGGAGAAGTCGCTGATGCCCCCTACCCTGTCCTCGTATTGTGACAGGGGAATACGGAACTGATACCACTTGACAGGTTCCTTCGAACCATTGCGGAGGGTTACGGTATATTCGCGGATATCCGTAATATAGTTATGTCCCAGCCGCAAGTCCTCAGGACGGATGCTTACATGGTACTGGTAGTAACGCTCATACTCGTTCAGCGTATAGTCCTGGTTGATATCCTCAACGTCCGGATAGGTCTTATAAGAGGTGTCATAGCCTTCCGTCTGCTGGTCGTTGTCGGGCGAGTTGCCTTGTGGCATGTTGATGCGCTTGTAGCGTTCCAGGATGCTGGCACGGCGATCGTCCAAGTCACTGCCACGGAAGTAGTGGTAGTTATCGTTTGCCGGGTCGGCATTCCAGGCACTTCGTACACTGTCGTTGACGCTGACACTGTTGAGGAAAGCGTTATAAGCCGGATAGCTGCGCTCCTGTTCGTCGTTCAGACCGTTGAGTCCGACATCCTGCAGGGCACGCGAGCCGCTGGTGGTGGCGAAGGCATAGGTCTGGGTGGCCTGTACCGGAATGCGTCCCCACTGTGAATTGGCAAACGACGAAGTACCGTCGACGGGCATACCACTCTCGTAGAACTTCTTGCCGTCGCGCAGGATGTCCTCGCTGACTTCGCCAAGGTTAATGTACAAGTCACCGCCATAGTCGGCAGCGTCTTCCTGCTGGGAGGAATAGATGAAGGGGTCGAGCAGCCAGAACTCAATATACTCGACATTGGCTGTCTCGAAGTCGTTGGTATCCAGTTTGCGCATCATACCTCCCCAGCGCTGGCGCGGATTGGGAAGTGTTCCGTCTATATTGACAGCCGTATTCAGATTGTACGGGCCGCGCTCCTGAGGATAGTAGGCCAGGTTGAGCACGGGCAGTGTCGACGTAGCACCGCTGTAGGTAGACTGCTGACGGTTAGGATAGAGCTCGCTGACGTACACGGCACGCACATAGTGGTTGGAGAGCTGGTCGAGGTCGCTCTTGATGTGAGCAGGTGCCAGCGAGGACGAACGGTTGGTAAACAGAGGGTCGATGGTGTACCACGACAGCAAGGAACGGTTGTAACCGCTTGAGACGCTGTCCTTGTCGGCATATTCCGGGAACATCGTAGGCACGCTGGACAGCGTCCACGACTTGGGCTCCAGCACATCTATGCCGTTTTTGGCATTCTCGAAGTCATCGATGTACGAAGCATTGTCCTGCGTGCCCCCTGCCGTACCGGCGATGAGGTGTGCAAACTCGCCCGTAAAGGAGATTTGCGACGGCTGGGTGCAGTGCAGCAGCGGCAGTTTGTCGAGCATGCGCGTCAGCCACTGGCTCTCCGTCTTCCAGTTCATGTTCAGTCCCCACAAGGTATTTTTCAGCGGCTCCGAACCCATGGTCACCTTCGATGTCAGCGTCTGCTCGCTGAGGTGCTGCAGCGTACCGCCTATCTGGAAATTCTTGGTGAAATCGTACTCCCAGTTGAAGCCCACCATCGTCTTGCGCTGCATGCCATATTCCGTGTTCGACTCCAGCGACACACTGACGGAAGTGCCTGCGTCGATGATGCTCTGGTTGAGGATGGTCACCTCGCCGGCCGAATAGTCCACACTATAGTCCGAGCCCTCGTTCAGTATGACGCCACCTGCCGTGACGACTACCGAGCCCTGCGGCACATTGTAGGCGCCCAGCGAGATGACATTGGCTGACGAGCCCTTGAACTGTCCTACCAACAGATATTTGTCCTTGTTCGTCATCTGGCGGGCAGCCGTGCGGGTGGTATCGTAGAGTTCCTGGAAGACATACTTGGCGGCAGCCTCGTCCGTCAGTCCCTTGCTCTTCAGGAAGTTGCGCATCGTGGTGCCGAACGGCTCTGCCGACGGGAAGAATACGCGTCCGTTGCTGACGGTGTAGCCCTCCACAAAGTCGAAGTAGCCATTGGGGCGCGGCTTGTTGTTATTGTCCAGCCGGTCGGCTCCCAAACCTCTCAGCAGGGTCACATCCTTCACGTCGGGGACATAGGTCAGATAGACACCTGCCGTGTCGCTCTTGTACTTGATGTCGAGGCGGAACCTGGTCTTCTCCACGTTGGAGGCCAGATAGTAGACGTTCTTCATCATCAGGGGCCAGTTGGCCTGCTGCGGATTGTTCGAGGTATTCTTCAGTGCCTTGACGTACAAAGCCTCTGTGGCATTGTTACGGTCGGCGGCAAACTCACCGACTCTGTAGGTCTGTCCGCCATAGGTGTATTCGTAGGCCACCGCCAGCACCTGGTCGGTCTGCAGGCTGGTCTTCAGCGAGATGTATCCTAACGCAGCATTCAAGGTGTACTCAGAGGAAGTGAGCAGACGTGCCGCAGCCAGTTTCTCATAGTCCACACCGCCGGTCATGAAACCGTCGAGGGCTGCCGAGGTCTGGTCGATGTTGCGTGCCTGGTCAGGCATGCCGCTCACCGTCACGCGTCCGTTCTCGTTCTGCGGGAGCATGGACGTGCCCGACTGTTTTCTGCCCAGGCTCTCACCCAGTTCCGAGAGGGCTATCAGGTTACGGGTGTTCTGGGTGGTTCCCGTCTTGTTGGTGACCCACACCTCCACGCGGGTCACATTGATGCCGGTGGTCAGGTTGGGCAACCGCTGCATAGCGGCATCATAGCGCTCGCGGAAGTATTTGGCCAGGAAGAAGTGGCGGTTCTCCTCGTAGTTGGCTACGTCTATCTCGAAAGGTGTCATCTGGACGCCTCCCTTGGAGGAAACGCTTTTCGTGGAAGAGTTCTTCTGCGAGAATATCGTCTGCAGTTTCAGCTTGCCGAACTGCATATCGGTACGTACACCGAAGAGGCTTGAGGCACCCTTCACCAACGAGTTGTTGGAAGGGAAGGTGACGTTACCTGCCTCCACCAGCTTGATGATTTCGTCTTCCTTGCCCTCATAGCGCAACTTGAGGTTCTTGGTATCGAAATCGAAGGTGGCATCGGTGTTGTAGTTCAAGCTCATGTTCACCTTGTCACCCACCTTTCCCGTGACGTTCAGGTTGATTTTCTCGTCAAAGTCAACGGCTGTGGTCTTGCGGTTGCGCTCCGGCAGCGAGGGGTTGTCTATGTTCTTGAGCGTAGCACCCAGCTTCAGCTCTGCCGTTCCCTGGGTACGGATGCGCACACCACCGGGACCGAATATCTTCTCGGCAGGTCCCAAGTCGAAGTGCATGTCCGAGAAGTCAAACTTATCCTTACCCTTGGCTGCTACGTTCTGGGCGTCCTTCTTGCGGAAGAACTGTTCACGCTCTCGGCGCTCGCTCCATTGCTGATACTCCTCCGGCGACATCAGCACGGGGGTGTTCAGGTACGAATCGCCCATCTTGGAACCTATCTTATAGACGTTCAGCGAGTCGTCGTATTCCACCTGCTGACGGATATTCTCCGGGAATCGGAGGTCAAGGGCCGAGGAGTCAAGGTCAGCCACCTCGATGGGGGCTGTCTTCTGAATGCGCCAACGGCTGTGCAGCAGTGAGTCGGGAATGGTGTCTTCCTCTATCTCCAACACAGGCTGAGCCTTAGGCACAGGCTTGCGCTGTGTCTTATCATCCTGTGGAGGCATGGCTAAAGCCGTGATGCTCAACAGGATCAGTGCTGTATAGAGAAAGCGTTTCAAAGGGGGCTACTTGATTTGTTTCAAAGCCTGCTTGACCACCTGCTCTACGGGCAGGTCGGGCTGTGCCTGCAGAATGGCCAGCACCACCTTCTGGGTGGGTGCCGGGGCAAAGCCCAGCATGGTCAGTGCCGAGACGGCTTCGTCCTTGACCGCTGTGTTGACGGGAGCCGAAACCTGACCGCCCGTGGGAATCTCGTCTGCAATGCCCAGGGCGACAATCTTGTCGCGCAGGTCGACGATGATGCGCTGGGCTGTCATCTTACCGATGCCCTTGATGCCCTTGATGAGCCGCTCGTCACCACGCGAAATGGCATTGCACAGCTCGGCGACACTCATCGACGAGAGCATCATACGGGCCGTATTGGGTCCCACACCGCTGACCGTAATCAGCAGTTCAAACATTTCACGCTCTTTCTTCGACACAAACCCATAGAGCACATGGGCATCCTCGCGAATAGACTCAAAGACGTAGAGCTTCACGTCTTGCTTGCCCTGAATGGCAGAGTATGTCGTCAGCGAGATGTTCAGTCCGTAGCCTACGCCAGCGGCTTCCACCGTAGCCAATGCGGGGGTAAGTTCCGTCAACTCACCCTTGATGTATTCTATCATGATTCTTACTTTAATGTATTAATACATCTAATTAAACGTCTCCGGCGGCTGGTTTATTGTATCAGGGGGTGAAAAGATGACACCGGATAACATTTTGCATGTTATTAACAAAATTTTCTGTCATTTCGTTATGTATTTCGAGAAAAAGATGTACTTTTGCAACCGAAAAGGATAAAAAGGAACCAAACAAAGACAAAAAGATGAAGAAAATCAGAGCAGCCGTAGTAGGCTACGGCAACATTGGAAAGTACAGTTTGCAGGCCCTGGAGGCCGCACCCGATTTCGAGATTGCAGGCATCGTGCGCCGTCAGGGTGCTGAGAACAAGCCCGCCGAACTGGCACAGTATGAGGTTGTGAAGGATATCAAGGAACTGAAGGACGTGGACGTGGCTATCCTGGCCACACCGACCCGTTCGTGCGAAGAGTATGCCAAGCAGATTCTGCCTCTGGGCATCAATACCGTCGACTCATTTGACATCCACACCAATATCCGCGGCTACCGCGAGCGACTGATGGAGCTGAACAAGCAGACCGGAACGGTCAGCGTCATTGCCGCCGGCTGGGATCCGGGCTCGGACTCTATCGTCCGCACGCTGATGCAGAGCCTGGCTCCCAAGGGACTGAGCTACACCAACTTCGGACCGGGCATGTCCATGGGACACTCGGTATGTGTGCGCTCCAAGGCTGGCGTCAAGAACGCCCTCTCGATGACCATTCCCCTGGGCGAGGGCATCCATCGCCGCATGGTCTATGTGGAGCTGGAAGACGGCTACACGCTGGAGCAAGTCACCAAGGACATCAAGGCCGACCCCTACTTCGCCTCTGACGAGACGCATGTCTTCCAGGTAGAGAGCGTCGACGATGTGCGCGACATGGGACATGGTGTGAACCTGGTGCGCAAGGGTGTCTCTGGTCAGACCCAGAACCAGCGCCTGGAGTTCAACATGCAGATCAACAACCCCGCCCTGACCGGTCAGGTGCTGGTCAATGTGGCCCGCGCCTCCATGCGCCTGCAGCCCGGATGCTATACGATGATTGAAATTCCCGTCATCGACATGCTGCCCGGCGAGCGCGCCGACCTGATAGAGCATCTGGTATAAGGGAATTTTCCATCCCCGACATCAAGAAAACGGGCTGGCTCTTGGTCAGCTCGTTTTTTATTCGTAACTTCGCCACCGAATTGCACAAACGTGAAACCAATCATATATTAAAGAAACTATGATGAAAAAGATTTTTGTCCTCAGCATGATGCTGACAGTCATGATGGCCGCACAGGCCCAGTTGAAAGTAGCCCCCAAGATGGCTAAAGGTACCACCAAGGTGTATGTGTCTGAAAGCACTACAGCCATTCCCGGTCAGAAAGACGTCCACACGACCAGCGAGACCAAGTTCACCGTAACCGCCCAGAACGCTGACGGCTACACGATGGAGGTGGTGACCACCGACGTCAAGAGCGACGCAGCAGGCGACAACCTCGCCGCCAAGATACTGAGCGCTGCTGAGAATCTGATGAAGGGACTGTCCGTCCGCTTGACGACCAACAAGGACGGCCAGGTGAAGAGCATCCAGAACTACGGCGAACTGAAGCAGAAGATAGACGGACTGAGCAATGAGCTGGTAGACCAGTTGTTCGAGCAGGCTCCCATGCTCGCACAGGCCATGTCCAAGGATGCCATGAAGCAGCAGATACTGGAGAGCACCACCGAAGAGAACCTGCTGAAGACCATGCAGAACATGACCAGCCCCCTGGCCTTGAACGGCAAGACCATCACGACCGGCTCTCAGGAGGAGTACAAGAACGAGCAGGGCATGAAGATGAAGCGCATGTACTTCGTCAACGGCAAGAACGTGACGACCAACGGTTCGATGAACATGTCCAAGGACGAACTGAAGGCCATGATTATCGAGAAGGTCGAGAAACTGGTTCCCGACCAGGCTGAACTCATCAAGCAGAACATCGACCAGGTGATGGCTACCGGTATGATCAAGTTTGAAAGCAAAGAGACGGCTACCTACGAGCTGCAGGACGACGGCTGGGTGAAGAGCATCAAG
>Ga0310695_10009195_pt1 | contig 14964 bp, 14 predicted proteins | sample RumenRJG_04DNA_FD_203882 | JGI IMG/M metagenome (GOLD analysis project Ga0310695, IMG submission 203882) | Bovine rumen microbial communities from Lethbridge, Alberta, Canada - RJG_04 (v2) (version 2) | ecosystem: Host-associated > Mammals > Digestive system > Stomach > Rumen | place: Canada... | reverse complement strand
TTTGCCGGTGGCCACAGAGAGGCGGCCATACCCGTTCCCATTCCGAACACGGAAGTCAAGCGCCTCATCGCCGAGGGTAGTGCGGGACCCGCCCGCGCGAGAGTAGGACGCCGCCGGCTCTTTTTTTTGTCCCGTGGCGCGGTGGTCTTGCGGCCCAGGCCGCCGAAACCCCGAAACCAGAAGCCAGAAACGCGAAACCAGAAGCCAGAAACGCGAAACCAGAAGCCCGCGCTCTGGACTTTGAACTTCAAACTCTAAACAACATAGGCACATTTGCCTACATACCTGTATCCGACTCCGTAAACAGTGTGAATATATTTGGAGTGAGGATCTATTTTCTTTCTCAGGTTCGAGATGTGCGTGTCTATGGTGCGCGACTTTGTGGAATATGCTCCCCATAGCATGAAAATCATCGCGCTTTTCTTTATCACATGGTTTTCATTCTTCATAAGCATGTTGATGATGCGGAGTTCGCAGTCCGAAATCTTGATGAATTCCCCGCATTCACTTACGAACGCATGTTCTGCAGGCATGACATTGCCGCCGCAGAACGGGAATGACGTATCTTTTTCTTCAGACTCTTTTGCGCCTTTGGCGCGCCGTAGAAGGGCAGTGACACGCGCGAGGAGTTCACGCCCTGAAAACGGCTTTGTCACGTAGTCGTCGCAACCGAGATGGAAGCCGTTCACCTTGTCATCGTCCATTGTCTTTGCGGTGAGGAAGAGAACGGGTGTGTCGGAGTCGCGTCCACGCACCCATTCACATACATGAAAACCGTCGACGCGTGGCATCATGACGTCGAGGATCATCAGTTCCGGACGGCATTGGCGGTAAAGCGCGAGAGCATCCTCTCCGTTCGACACGGCATGCACGTTGTGGAAGTCTGATTCGAGCAGCGTCTTAACGCCGTCGCGCACGCTTGGCGAGTCTTCTGCGAGCAGTATTTCGGCCATGATTTTTCTCCTTTTCTTTGATGTTCCCATTTTGGGGTTGCGGGAATAGTAAAGCACATTTGAGCGGAAAAGACATTACAGGAATGTTACACGAATAGTTTGGCGTTGAATTTGCGGCTCGTCACTCTGCGTTCAATTATGATATACTATTGACGCCATGAAAAAGCGTCACAACAACGTAAGATTTGCGAAGGCAGTCTTTGGCTGCCTGGCGATTGGGCTTGCCGCTTTCGCGGCGGCGGAGGAAAGAGACTGGTTCGGCGTTTCCTTTGCGGACTATCAGCCGGGGCAGACGGTTTCATCCGCCGGAGTGTCCGGTGGCGCGTGGCGTGCCGGCGGCCCTGTGGCCACGAACGTCTTCGACGGCGTGCGCAACGGCATTGCAATCTCCACTCAGATCGGCGAAGAAATTGCGTTCGAGCCCGTGGCGCCCGAGGGGCGCAACGTAGAGCGCATCGAGTTCTCGATGTGTCCGAGCGAACTGGCCGTTGCGGGGATCGACGACTTCGACGGCGCGGCTGGGCTTCTCCCGTCGCGGCTGAGCACAGGCGATGACGGCTATCTTGGCTTTGCGGCCGCAGGCTGGATCGAGCTGCACGGCGAAGGCGTGACACCTGTAGCGAATGAATGGTTCGACGGCGTGATAGAGCTGAGAACGGTTGAGGACGTGCGGCTCGTGAGCTATCTCGTGAGGAAGGGCGGCGATTGGGTGCGGCTCGCAAACGCGGCTGGCGCCACATGGTTCCGCACATCGGCACCTCGGGCCCAGGGCGGCGTCGAGAGCGTGTCGTTCACGGGCAACGGACGCTTCGCCGACTTCGAGGGACGCGAGGACAACGGCGAGGCGCTGCGCCTCTACCGCTGGGCGGGCGGCACCTCCGGCGACTGGAACGAAGCGGCGAACTGGACTCTCTCCGGCGCGCCCGCAGAGTCCGTTCCCGCCGCGGCAGGCGATCTCGCGCTCATCGACGGCACCATCTCCATAACGCGCGGCGAAGAAAGCGGGCGCACCACCGACCTGATGGTGATGTTCGACGCAGACGGTGCGGACGTGCTGGGCGGCAGCGTGGGAACCGACGTCACGATCGACGTGACGCGTCCTCGCGCCGGCAAGGCCCTAAAGGCCGAGTTCGGCACTCTCTTCGGCCTTGCGCCAAGCTACACGTTCACCTGGCGGCGCGGCTCCACGGCCAAGTCGTACGAGTCAAGCCCGGTCAGCAAGAAGTCGTCGTACACGCCTACGGCGGCCGACTACGAGCACTGGTTCAAGTTCACGGCGTACGACGGAGCGAGCGCGGTCCTTGAGAAGGAGTTCTTTTTCTCGAAGCTGCCCGTTCTCTATCTCACCACCGACGACGGCGCCACTCCCTCGGCCAGCAAGGAGACGCACGACGGGCGCATGTTCGCGCAGGGCAACGACGAATGGAAGTCGCTCTACGACGGCAAGATGACGATAAAGGTGCGCGGCAACTCCACGGCGAGCTACCCGAAGAAGCCGTGGAAGATCAAGCTCGACAAGAAGACGAAGATGTTCGACATCCCGAAGTCCAAGCACTGGGTGCTTCTTGCGAACTACAACGACCAGTCGATGATGCGCAACAAGCTCGCGTACGACTTCGCGAACGACATCGGATCGCTCGGCATGAAATCCACATGGGTGGAGTGCGTGCTGAACGGCGCATGGCAGGGCACATACCAGTTCTGCGAGCACATCCGCATCGCGGAGGACCGCGTGAACGTGCACGACTGGGAGGGCGACGCAGGCGACATCGCGGAGGCGTTCGCAGAGGCGAACGGCCTCACGGGCGACCAGGAGGACGCTCTCGCCACGCAGCTTGAGCAGGACTTCTCGTGGGTCACGGCCGACGCGTTCACATTCTACGACGCCACGAACCGCGTCACTCTCACCGGCAAGCCATCGGAGCTCTTCGACGGCTTCACGCAGGACATATCGGGCGGCTACCTCTTCGAGTTCTCCGAGGAGTACGACGAAGTCTCGAAGTTCACCACCTCCTCTGGCGCGCTCGGCGTGAGGACAATGCTCAAGTCTCCTGAGTATCTCTACTCCAACACCGACATGATGAACGCCTGCAAGAACTACCTGCAGAAGTACTGGGATTCGTGCACGTCCGTCGATGGCTACTCAGGCGAGGGGCTGCGCACATGCGACTACTGCGACTACGAGTCGATGGTGCGCTACTGGCTCGTGATGGAGCTCTTCGGCAACAACGACGCCGTGAAGAAGAGCCGCTATGCCTACAAGGACCAGGGCGCGAAGCTCGTGTTCGGCCCGGTGTGGGACTTCGACTGGGGCATGGGCAGCCCGCGCGTTTCATCGGACGGCACCGGATGGAAGTGCCAGGAGGCGAGCGGCAAGACGGCCTACTCCTTCTTCAAGGAATGGGCCGACAACCCCGAGTTCTGCACGCGCCTCTACACGCGCTACTGGCAGGTGCGCGACCGTTTTGAACAGTGCTTCAGGGCCGGCGGGCTGATGGAACAGTACACCAACTACCTCTACGAGGCGTGCCTGGTGAACTCCGCCAAGTGGAACGTCGACTACAATCAGGGCTCCGGAAACTTCGCGGCCGACGTGACGCGCCTGAGGAACTACCTTGTGCAGCGCCTCGCGTGGCTCGATCAGCAGTTCGCGAGCGTGCCCACGCTCATGGCGAGCGTAAAGCAGAGCACGTCCACAAAACCGTACACGGCCGACGCCGTCACGCTGCCGATCAAGTTCACGGACACCAACTCCAACGGCATGATCTACACGGGGCGCCCGCTTCGCTCGCGGTTCGCGGTGGGAGGTTCTTCCGCGCGCACGGTTTCGTGCTTCGTTAACGGAACGCGCGTGGCGGACAAGGTGGCGCTCGTCTCGGGAATGTTCGACGCGACGATTCCCGCGTCAGCGTTCACGGCGAAGGTGGGCGAGCCCAACTGCGTGTCGTTCATCGCGTACAATTCGTCCGGCTCGGTGGTTGCGCGCAACTACGCGCTCGTCACGCAGGTGCAGTCCGGCTCGGTCTTCCTTCTGCGTTGACGTCCCCTCCCGAAAAACAGAAACTTTGAAGGTCGATTCATATGAACAATGCAGCAAGAGCCGTTCTGTCCACTATTCTGGTCGTTGCGCCTGCCATCGCGCCGAAAGTGGTGGCTGCGGAAACTCAGCTCAGGCCGAAGGCGCTGATGATCATGGTTGACGGTCTCAGGGCCGATGCCGTCGAGAACGCGCCGATGACGAATCTTCTGCGCCTGCGCGACGGAAAGTGGCAGAAGGGTTATCGCGGCTTCAGCTCCCTCGCGGGCCACACGCTCTATGACGCGCGTCCTTCCAGCGCCGCAAACCACGCGGCCATCGCCACAGGCGTCACTGCGGCCAAGACGGGAGTCTACAAGAACGGCGACACGCCGAACGGCGCCTTCGCCCGCTGGCCAAGCTGGCTCGCGCGCGTTGTGGACGCCAGGCCGGAGAAGAAGGCGCTCTACACTTATTCCTGGCCGGGCGACGCTCAGCTCTCTCCACATCCGAAGGTACGCAATCTGCCGCTCACCACCGTCATCACGAACAACTGGCCTGTGGGCGGATCGTACGAGAAGAACGCCACCACCGTCTCAAGGCTCATGGCCCGCGACGACGCGCCGGACGCCGTGCTCTACTTCATAGACATCGGCGACTGGGGCGGACATCGCAGCGGCTTCTATCCGTACGGCTGGGAATACGTCCACGACATCCGCCTCGCCGACCGCATAATCGGCGATGTGCTTGCCGCTATAGCGTCGCGTCCAAGTTTTGATGAAGAGGACTGGCTCGTTATGGTCACGAGCGACCATGGCGGCTACGGCAAATCGCACGGCATCTGGGGCGGACAGGCCACCACCATACCAGTTGTCATCGCTGGCCGGCATGTCCCGCAGGGGCGCATCGCCGGAACGCCGCACAACTTTGATCTCGCGCCGCTCGCGATCGCGCATTTTGGCGTTGACGTGTCGACGATGGAGCTGGACGGCAATCCGCCGCGCGCAGTGGCGGCAGATGTGGTGCGCCCGCTTAACGAAGGCCTTGCCGTGTACATGCCGTTCGACGGCGCGCAGGCGGTGCCGTGCAACGTCATTGCCGGCGGACCGTCGCCAAAGGCGCACGGCGCCACGAGGTCCGGCATTGGCGGCGGCGCGTTCGGGAACTGCCTTCGCGTGGCGGCTGACGGCAACGGCGCGTGCGGAGTGTCGCTTGAGGGCAGCGAATCGCTCGCATTCGAGAACGGCGCGGACTTCGCGTTCACGCTCTGGCTGCGCCTTGACGACGAGCAGTCGCCGCAGGCGCCGATCGTCTCGAACAAGGACTGGGAGAGCGGAAATAATCCCGGCGTGGTGCTGATTGGAGCGCGCAAGACAGAGAAGGTGAAGGATTACGGGGTGTGCTTCAACAGCGCTATCTCCTCCAAGAAGGCGCGAATCGACATGGGCACGTTCGACATCGACTACGGCGAGTGGTGCTTCTACGCCGTCACGCGCAGCAGCGACGGCGTGCTCACGGTGTACCAGGGCGGGCGCGATGGGCGCCTCTACTGGATTGCCGAGGACGCTTCCGCGATCTCGTTCAAGACAGGCCTTCCGTTCTGGATCGGTCAGGACGGCACTGGCAAGTGCAAGGTCTCGATGAAGGGCGACGTTGACGACTTTGCGCTCTGGACGCGCCCCCTCTCGCGCGATGACGTTCGGCGCATCTACAATGCCGGCCGACGCGGCGACTCGCTCGCCGATCTCCTCACCCGTTAATGCTTAGGCGAATTGCAGCTTGCCGTGCTTTCAAAACCCCGAAACTTCGAAACACGAAACTTCGAACCCTCGTATTCTAGAAGCTTCCGTTCAATATCGGCAGCATTGGCAGCCAGCCGTTCTGCGCGATGATGTTCACGATTCCGATCTGGCAGCCGCGGTCCATCCTGTTCGCGTAGTTGACGAGCCCGATCTGGCAGCCGCGCACCGAACCGCTGGCCACGTTCACGCCGAAGATCAGATAAAAGCCGCACTGGAGGCCGTACACGTCATCTGCGAAGTTCACAAGGCTCGACTGCAGCCCCATGAACGAACCGCCTGAGATGTTGACGAAGCCGTCCTGCAGACCGCAGAAGGAGTTCGCGTAGTTCAGTATGCCAACCTGCGCGCCCACCGAGCGCCGATCCCAGGATGTGGTGGCGTTGTCGTTCCAGTTGAACAGGCCTGCCTGCGCGCCGTAGAGGCGCTCGCCGGCGAAGTTGAAGCCGCCGATGGTAAGGCCGGTTGAGTCTTTGCGCGCGTTGCCGATCACGCTGATGTCGAGGCCGGTGAATTCCTGGCATTCGCCGTAGATGAGCGAAAGACGGAATCCCGTGACGTCGTACGCTCTTGACGGCGCCTGCACGGGCGTGAGAAGCGACACCATGACAGGCGTCGAGTTGTTGGCCGCGTCGGCAAGTAGCATGCCCGCCGCCATCATGCAGACCATAGACACGATTTTCTTCATTGCATTCTCTCCTTGTTTGGAAACGGCGCAGATTATACCAAATCGCCACGCATCCCGCCAGCATCCGATTCACGTTCATTTGCACGTCATTGCCGCAGAGCTGCCGATTTGGTATAATCTCGTCAGCTAAAAAACGAAGGAGAAGATTTCATGACAGTCAAATCGTTCGCATCGGCGGTCCTTGCCGCGGCTGCGCTTGGAGGGACGGCGCTCGCGGAGTCCGGCGGACCCGGAACGTACTTCGTTCCGCCGAAGGGAACGGCGAATGTGACTGCAGACGCCGCCGCGCGCGTCGGCGCGGCAAGGAAGACGGTCGCGTTCCTCGGCGGATCGATCACCGAGATGAACGGCTTCCGTCCGCGCGTGATGAAGGCGCTGCGCGCGAAGTATCCGCAGATCGACTTCGTCGAGATCGCCGCCGGGCTTTCGTCCACGTGCTCCGACGCGGGCGCGTTCCGCCTCGAGGAGGACGTTCTCTCGAAGGGCGTGCCCGACCTCTTCATCGTGGAGGCGGCTGTGAACGACGACCAGGATGGACACTTCACGCCCGAGCACAGCGTGCGCGGCATGGAGGGCGTTGTGCGGCACGTGCTGATGCGCAATCCCGCATGCGCCGTCGTCGTGGCGCTGATGGTCAATCACGGGCAGTACCGCACGCTCATGAACGGCGCCACGCCCACGCACTACGCCGCGCACGCCAAGGTGGCGAAGCACTACGGCGCGGCGCTTGCGGACGTAGGATCCGCCCTCGCGGCGTCCGCAAAGTCCGGCGGAATGAGCTGGAACGAGTACCGCGACTGCCACCCGTCTCCGGCCGGATGCGACCTCGGCGCGAAGGTGGTGGTGGATGCCGCGGCGCGCGTGTTCGACCCGCTCGACGATGCGAAGGCGAGGCCGTTGCCGCCGCCGCTTGACGTGAAGTCGTACTTCAACGGACGCTTCCTCTCGCCGAATGAGGTCAAGCTCGGCGAAGGGTGGCGCGTGTCGCGTCCAGACTGGAAATCTGTTCCTGGAAACAAGCGTGCGTACTTCACCCAGGGTCCTGCGATATGGAGCGAGCGCGCGGGATCGGAGCTCGAGTTTGCGTTCAATGGAACTGCGGCGGCGCTCTTCCTCACGGCCGGTCCTGACGCGGGCGACATCGAGGTGTCCGTTGACGGCGGGCCTTTCAAGAAGGAGGCGCTCTGGGCCAAGTACGGCTCTCTGCATTATCCGTACGTGCACATCCTGGCCGACGACCTCTCCGACGGCACTCACAATGTGCGCCTGCGCGTGGTGCCTGCCGGCCGCGGCAGGGGAAGCACCGGCACCGCAGTGCGCATCCACCGCATCTGCGTAAACTCAGGCGCCCTTGCCTGCAAAACAAGGAGGTAGAAATGGCATTGAAAAATCCGCAGTCAGGCTTTGAAGACAGCATATTCGGTCCCAATGGGACGCATCCCGCGCCGAAGACGCTGCCTTATCCCACGCAGCCGCTGTCCACCCTCTACGGCGATACGGTCGAGTACCTGATCCCTGAGGAAGAGAAGGAGGCGATTCTCAGGAAACTCTATCCGTTTGGAAATCCGCCGGCGATGACGCAGACGCTCATGGACATCCACGAGCACAAGGAGTTTGTGGTCAAGGACTTCAAGGTGGTGCAGCAGGGCGACTACGTTCTTCTTGCGAGTCCATATTTCGCAAGTTCCGGCGGATCTGTCGTGGACTGGGAACCGGTGAAGAACGAAGATGGCGTCCATGTTGCGAAGATGCAAGACGAACTTTCAATCAGTGCGTTCTCGGCAGGCGAGGCAGATGCTCTGACAGGTCGTCCGTTCGGAACCGCAAAGCCGGCGATGGGCGAAGGAATGTCGAAAGAGCGGTATCGCATGATCGAGGAGTCTTACGCGGCGGGATTCTTGAGTGGCGAAGAGAGCCGCATGTCCCCAAGTTCTTTCTTTCCCGGTTTCGGCTCGCCTACGCCGTCACGTCGTTCCTTCCGCCGTCCTCGCTAGTGGAGATGCCAGTCACCGAAACCTTCTCTAGCGCACTTCGTTCCGATTTGATATACTCATGGCGTTGTTCGGACATGAAGGAAACACAATGAAAATCAAGAAACTTTTTGCGGTTGCGCTTTGCGTGGCCATTGGATGCGGACTTGTCGGATGCAGCTCGACTGGAGCCGATGGATATGCTCCGGCGCAGATAGAGAATGTAACTGTTATGCTTGCTCCGGGGCGTACTCTGGCCGGCGCCGTCACAGCCGCTGCAACGCGGAGGCGGTGGCTGCCACAGGCGCAGGCCAACGGCACGATTCGCTGCACGCTCACCCAGCGCGAGCATCTCGTCGTTGTGGATGTGGTGCCGAACGGCGAGCAGTCCTTCTCGATTCGCCTTGTGCAGAGCAACATCCCGGTTCGCAAGTACAACCAGTGGGCTAACAACCTCAGCCGCGAGATCGTGTTTCAGGCGTCGCGGTGAACCGTGGTTGTTGCCGGGAGGAAGGAGAAAGCAGATGGTAGGCATTTTTGAAGTGGACGAAGCCAAGTGCGTCTCATGCGGCGCATGCGTGCGCGACTGCGCCTTCCGCGCGCTCAAGATGGAGGGCGGCGCGCCGCGCATGGCCTTCCCCGATCGGTGCATGAAGTGCCAGCACTGCCTCGCGGTGTGCCCCACGGGCGCGGTCACGTTCGACGGGAAGCGTCCGGAGGATTCCGTGCCGGTCAAGGACCTGCCGCTGCCGAGCCTCGAGTCCGTCGAGAACTGGCTCCGCACCCGCCGCTCCATGCGGCACTTCGCCGCCGAGGACGTCGAGCGCGCCACGCTTTCGCGCATCCTCTCGGTGCTCGGCAACGCGCCCACCGGCTGCAACGCGCGCTCTCTCACGTTCACGTGTTTCCCCACGCGCGAGTCGATGGACGGCTTTCGCCGCGATTTCATCTCCGTGATCGAACGCCACCGCGACGGCGCGAAGCTGCTGCCGCGCTGGCTGGCCGTGCCCGCGATCCGCATGCGCAATGGAGAGGACGACATGTTCTTCCGCGGGGCGAGCGGGATGCTCGTCGTTTCGTCCGACGAAACCGCGCCGGGCGTGACGACGCCACGCGAAGACGTGACGATAGCCTGCGCGCATTTCGAGATGCTTGCCAACGCGGCGGGCATCGCCACCTGCTGGTGCGGGTTCCTCAAGTTGGTGCAGCAGGAAGTGCCCGAACTGCTGGAGCAGACGATCGGCCTTCGCCGCACGGCGCCGTTCTACGCGATGCTCTTCGGCCGCCCCGCCGTGCGCTACGCACGCGGCGTCCAGCGCGACTCCTACGCCCGCATCGACTTCCGCGGGTAGAGCGAGGCGTCCCGCCGAGCCGCCAGATAGGGCCACGCTTGTCGCGGCCTTTCGGGGAAGCGGCACTCATGCCGCTTCGTATGGTAGGGCGAGGCGTCCCGCCGAGCCGTTTCCCGCCGAACAAGATTCGACATGCTTTCCGTTGTCAACTCAAAGAGAGATTCCAAGGAGAAAACAGATGGCAAACGACACGGACAACGTGCCCCCAAGACTGACGACGCTTTGCTACATCGAGAAGGACGGCTGCTACCTGATCCTGCACCGCACCAAGAAGCAGCACGACGAAAACGGTGACACGTGGATCGGCGTGGGCGGCAAGTTCGAGTACGGCGAGAGCCCCGAGGAATGCGCCCTGCGCGAGGTGAAGGAGGAGACGGGCCTCACCATGCTCAATCCGCGCTTCCGCGGGCTCGTCACGTTCGTCTCAGATGAATGGGGCGTGGAATACATGCATCTCTTCACCTGCACGGAGTTCGCCGGCGCGCTCACCGACTGCGACGAAGGCGAACTCGTGTGGCTGCCCAAGGCCGAACTGCTTACGAAGAAGATGTGGGAAGGGGACAAACTTTTCCTCAAGGCCCTTGACGAGCGAAACGACTTCTTCACCCTCAAGCTCCGCTACGAAGGCGAAAACCTCGTTGAATCCAAATTTGGCTGACCCGCCTGTTGCGATCACACCGGCAGTCGCAGTACGAGCCGCCTTCTCACCCACATCATAGACTCCGGTGTACCTGCGTAATTCGCCGCCGAGCCTTCTGATGATTGGAAACAACTATTTGAAACAACTTGCCTTTGGCGCGCGGACGCGGGGTCTTGCGGCTGCTTCGCAGTTCGCGCTTCGTGCTCACCCAACCTGATCGCTTCGCGACAGGCGCATCAACTCGCCCGCGCCCATTGGCAAAATCAAAGCGGAACGATGATACCAAATCCCCCGCGTCACAAATAGAGGGAAAAGATGCGCGGGCGAGTTAGCCCGCGCACCTCTCTCAAAGTTGTTTTTACCAGTTGTTCTGGTTGTTTCCAAATCCCAATACGTATGGGTGAAAAACGCAGATTCGCCCACTAACCACTAGCACTTGACTACGGCGAAATGAAATGATAGACTGCCTGCCAAGTGTTTATATTCATTCTTTTTCAGCAAGAATGAGTGAATGTAGACATTCTGCTGACCAGATAAAGGACTTGCCAAAGAGCTATGTCGCATACGACGACGTGGAGATTGGCTCCGGCAACAAGATACCGCTGTGGCTGTTCGGCTTCCTTTATTGATTCCCGCCCGCCGAGCGGGCCGCCGGGAGGGCCGCGCCCCGTCGCGGCTTTTCGGGGAAGCGGCACTCATGCCGCTTCATCTGGTAGGGCGAGGCGTCCCGCCGAGCCGCCTCGGTAGGGGCACGCGTCCCGCGTGCCCGCCTAACTGAGAACGTCGCCATCTTGGCGGCGCACTGGGACAACGGGCGTCTCGCCCGTTGCAGCTATGTACGGTAGGGGCGGCGTTCCACCGCCGTCCGCGTCCCGCCGAGCCGCCCCCCGCCCCCCGGGAGGGTCGCGCTCCGTCGCGACCATTCACTCCGTTCGTTTCCGAAGCGTCAGAAAATCGTAGTTTTTCTACGGTTCGTGTTGCGATGGCGGCACTGATGTGCTATACTGTATCATGTGATCTTCGATGCAAAAGAGGTTTGATATGCTAAAAAGCTTTGAAGTGGAGAACTTTCGCGGTTTTCAAAGTCGGTTGAAGTTTGATTTGAAGGCTGGTCGGTACGACTTCAACTCGGAGCTGGAGTCGCATGGACTCGTCAAGAATGCGATTGTCTATGGTCCGAACGGCATAGGCAAGAGTGCGCTTGGCCTTGCCCTGTTCGACATTATTATACATCTGACGGATAAGAGACCCTTTGAACCGTACCAAATTCTGCCATACCGCAATCTCAACCGGGTGGGTGATGATGCTGCCTTTAAATATGTCTTTTACTTTGGTGACGACGAGCTTGTCTATGAATACAGCAAAAGTGATCCGGTCAGCCTAAGGTGGGAACGGTTGGCGGTAAATGGCGAACGACTGCTTGAGTGTGACTATGCAAAGCCGAAAACACCTTTTGTAAAACAGGGTTTGGTCGGTAATCTGAATATTGAACTTGCGGATGACAAGCTTTCCTTGGTAAAGTACATCTGCCGCAATACGCCTACGAACACGGTACCGCAAATCACGAAGCTCGTAAATTTCTGCGAGAACATGTTGTGGTATAGGTGTCTGTCGAAAGGGAACGAGTTTATAGGCCATGAATCAGCCCCATCGCTTCTGTCAGACATGCTTCGCAGGAACGGCAAATTGGATGAATTCACGAAGTTCCTTCGCAAGTTCGGACTGTCATACAAGCTAGGTTTCGAACCGGTCAACAATCAGAATGTTCTTTACGCCTATTTCAATGGTGGGCAGAAGGCGCCATTTGAATCGGTGGCCTCGACGGGTACTATGGCCCTGTATCTTTTCTATTGCTGGAGCGTGTCCACATTCAGCAACATGTCGTTGTTGTTCATCGACGAGTTCGATGCGTTCCTCCACTACGAGGCGTCAGACGCGCTCGTCAAGTTATTGAATGGACAGCCGCATTTCCAGACAATCCTCACGACGCACAACACGTCGCTGCTCTCGAATGAGTTGTCGCGGCCAGACTGCAGCTTCATCATGTCGCGCCAGAAGGACAAGAAGGGCGAGTCGATCAAAATCGCCAATCTTTCTAATCTCACGGAGCGTGAAATCAGAAAGGTGCACAATCTGGAAAAGATGTACCGTGCCGGCGCTTTCGCGTGATATGGACACTACTTCAAAGATACTTTTCGTCGTTGAAGGTGAAAGGACGGAGCGCCAGTTGGTGAACCGTCTCTCTGAGGTCTTTGATGTCTCATCGGAGATCTTCGCAGTTAAGGGAAACATCTACAAGCTTTATCAGGCGGTCAAGGACGATCCGTTCTCTGGAATCGTGGAAGTCCTGTCGGAGATGACTGATTGCGAGTCCGACAAGGCGATTCTTGCCAATGTGTTCACAGACGTGTTTCTTGTTTTCGACTGTGATGCGCAACATACGATGAAACCAGAAGAAGCCCATAGCATGACGGCGCGGGAGATTGCGGTACGGAACATGGGGATCGTTCATGAGATGGCGAAGCGTTTTGACGAATCGACCGATCCCGAACGTGGAAAGCTGCTTGTCAATTATCCGATGGTGGAGTCTCTTCGTGATTGTGACGACTTCTTTGACATGTCTTATGCAGATGCCGTTGTTACTGTAGAGTCATTGCGCGCGTACAAAAACCATGTTGCTTCGCGCCGCTTGGTGCGGTTTCACATAAAGGACTACTCGCCAGCAAATTTCAGAGATTTGATTCGCATGAACGTATTCAAGCTGAACAAAATTATACGTGGGAGTTTTGGCACGTGTCCTTATGATGATTTCTTGTCAATCAATGACCAGAGGATGATTGCGAAGAAAGAGTCGGAGTTGGTTCGGCAAGACTCCGTGGTGTCGGTGTTGAACACGTTGCTGTTCTTTCCTCTTGAATATTTCGGCAATGCAAATGGCTTTTACGACAAAGTGCTTGAGATGCCGTAATTGTCGCGTTTCAGAGGAATCAGCTTGCCAACCGCTCACGGTGTTGGGCCAGCAGTTTTGCTGAAGGCTGGAACCTCAGGGCTGTACGCATGTGAGCGCCTTCGTATGTCTTGAAGGTATGGTGAAAGATTTCGCTTGTTGCGTGTTCTCTTAGCGCGGGCGAAAGAATCATGCGGTTGTCTTCATCAAAGGAGATGAGATGTTCTTTGAATGCTGCGGCATACGTTGCGGAAAGGCAAAGCGCATTGTCAGGAGAGAATGCTTTCCGCTTGTCTTCCGACACGATGAGGCATGCTCGCAACGTGGCGGGAACGTCAAGTCCCGTAAGGCCGCAAGCTTGCCGCAACATTGGCGAAGAATACCGCCAAGCCCAAAGGAAAGGGGCGAGGCAAATGAAACTACGCCGGTTCACATCTGCCGGCGTGGAGATGGCTCGGCGATCTACGCGGTAGGGCGAGGCGTCCCGCCGAGCCGCCTCGGTAGGGGCACGCGTCCCGCGTGCCCGCCTAACTGAGAACGCCGCCATCTTGGCGGCGCACCACCCACCAACCCACCACCAAACCAACTACCAACTACCCACCAACCAACTACCAACTTGCCTATATGTTCTTCAGGAAACAACTGGAACAACTTGTAAAAACAACATCTTATTTCTCGCCGCGCAACCGCGCGGCAATCTTGAAATCGGGCGCGGACTTGTCCGCCACAGCCTTGGCGAAGGCGGATACGCCCGGATGGCAAGAGTTGTTTTTATCAGTTGTCATGGTTGTTTCCTTTTCAACGAAACTTATCCTCATTTACATTCCGTGCGCAACACCCACCACCCACCCACCCACCACCCAACCCACCCACCAACTACCAACTACCAACCCACCAACTACCCATCAACCAACTACCAACTACCAACCAACGAACTACTCACTCACAACCCACCCAAAACTTTTCGCCTCCTCTTCCTCTCTCCCTGCCGATTTGCTATACTTGTTTCCGTCATGTTAAGGCAATCGTTTACAGACTTCATCTTCGCCACGAACACGGACGGGAGCGGCAAGGCCGCGTCCTACGTCCGCGCGCTCGACATGTTTGGCCCCATCCTGACGAAGTATTGTGGTGTTATGTGGGGGGGCGACGCGGAATGAAGAAGGGTAACGCTATGATCAAGAAGGATGATGATCTCATGGGCGACAACGTGATCGCCAATGGCGATCAATTCGACATTCGTTCCGTGATATACACGATTCGAGGCGTTCAGGTCATGCTTGACAGAGATTTGGCTGCGGCTTATCAAGTTACAACTTCCGTGTTTAATCAAGCTGTCAAACGTAATGCCAATCGTTTTCCTGAAGGGTTCCGCTTTCAATTGTCAAAAGAAGAAAACGAAGTTTTGATATCACAAATTGTTACATCAAAACGAAATGCTGGGCAGGAAACGCGTGGCGGATATCACAAGTTGCCTTATGCATTTACCGAACAGGGCATAGCCATGTTGTCCGGAGTGCTGAAAAGCGATGTGGCAGTGGCCGTAAGTATACGGATAATGAATGCCTTTGTTAACATGAGAAGATCGCTTTCGATGAT
>Ga0310695_10009194_pt1 | contig 14966 bp, 10 predicted proteins | sample RumenRJG_04DNA_FD_203882 | JGI IMG/M metagenome (GOLD analysis project Ga0310695, IMG submission 203882) | Bovine rumen microbial communities from Lethbridge, Alberta, Canada - RJG_04 (v2) (version 2) | ecosystem: Host-associated > Mammals > Digestive system > Stomach > Rumen | place: Canada... | reverse complement strand
CGCCAACATCGAGATCGCCTCGAAGACCGACGTCAGCGGCCTTGAGATCACGATCAAGCCCGGCACGAAGCGCGAGAGCGTCCACATCCCCGTGGTGCTCACCGAAAGCGGCCTCACCGAAGCGGTGTACAACGATTTCCACGTCGGAGAGGGGGCGGACGTCGTCATCGTCGCGGGATGCGGCATCGACAACTGCGGCAATCAGGACTCCCGGCACGACGGCATCCACCGGTTCTGGCTGGGGAAGGGATCCCATGTCCGCTACGTGGAAAAGCACTACGGCTCGGGGGACGGCGCGGGCAAACGCATCCTCAACCCCGTCACCGAGGTCTATATGGACGAGGACAGCGCGATGGAGATGGAGATGGTCCAGATCAAGGGCGTTGACGACACCGTGCGGACCACGAAGGCGGAACTGGCGGCCGGGGCGTCCCTCGTCGTCCGCGAACGCCTCATGACCCACGGCAGCCAGACGGCGGTCAGCATCTATTCCGTCTCCCTGAACGGAAAGGGAGCCGCCGCCGACGTGGTGTCCCGGTCCGTCGCCAGGGACGAGTCCTACCAGAAATTCGACGCGAAGATCGTCGGCAACGCGGAGTGCAGGGGGCACACGGAATGCGACGCCATCATCATGGACAAAGGCCGCATCCTCGCCGTCCCGGGACTGGAAGCGAACAACGTCGACGCCGCGCTGGTCCACGAGGCCGCCATCGGCAAGATCGCCGGGGACCAGCTCGTCAAGCTCATGACCCTCGGCCTCACCGCCCCCGAAGCGGAAGAACAGATCATCAACGGGTTCCTGAAATAATACTATATCCCTTCTAAGGAGATACGCGGCTTCTTTGAAAAGAAGCCTGGCAAGAAACTTCAATTGGGGCAGAACAAGGCTGACTCCATTTCGTTCAGTCTGTGTCCGCACACCCATATAGCCATCCAACCATATCAGAGTTATCGTTCGTGAGCTCAATGTTACGGCTGACATAAGCGAGAATTCCCAAAGGGGATTCTCGGGGGTGGGATGGCCCGTGTCATGTTTGGATATATGACATTCCCACCCCGTCGTTCGCACTCTACGGAGAGCGATCAAAACCCATGAAGATAGCTCCATAGAAGGAAAACAGTATAAGAACAGAAAACAACGCCTCCCGCAGTTTCCCCGAAAGGATTCCGCGGGAGGTTTTTTCACTGTTTGTCTGCGAAAACCGTTTTTCTCAGTCCCTGATCCGCCTGAACACCGGCATTTGATCCAGGGGGGCGGGGACGGTGACCCATTCGCCGGAGCTTTCCAGCCGGGTCCTGTCCCAGAAGGATTCCCAGATCCCCGCGGGGAGATAGACCTTCCGCTCCCGGGCTCCGGCTTCCGTCACGGGCGCGATCAGATAGTCCGGGCCGAACATGTACTGATCCCAGAGAGCCCACACAGCCGGATCGGAGGGGAATTCGAGGAACATCGCCCGCATCATCGGGAGCCCCGTTTTCACCGATTCCGCAGCGGCTTCCGCGATATACGGTTTCAGCTCTTCCCGGATCCCGACCCAGCGGCTGAGGATCTCATACACCTCGTCCCCGTAGCTCCAGAGCTCGTTCGGGGACCCGGAGGAACAGAATCCGCCGCCGTGGTCCACGCCCTGCGCGAGCGATCCGAGATTCGGGGCCCGGTCGCCGTGCATCCGCAAAACCGGCATGAACACCGCCCATTCGAACCAGCGCACCAGAAGCTCCCGGAACGCCGGATCTTCGATATTGCCCCCGTAGAATCCCCCGGTGTCGGAGATCCACCACGGGATCCCGGCGACGCCCATGTTCAAGCCGTTCGCCAGTTGGACCTTCATCTCCCGGAAGGAGGATTCGATGTCCCCGCTCCACACGAGGGCCCCGTACCGCTGGGATCCGACCCACGCGCACCGCACCAGATTCAGAATATCCGGCACGCCGTCCTTCTTCTGCCCGTCGTAGACCATCATCGAGTGCATCCGCGGGTAGATGTTCCCCGTTTCGAGGGAGGAGCCGATGAAATGCCGGTAGTGCTCGTAGTCGTTCACCGCGTATTCCGGTTCCGCCTCGTCCAGCCAGAACATGTCGACGCCGTATTTGCCGTAGTTCTCCTTCAAGATCCCGTAGGCGAACTCCCGGGCTCCCGGATTGGTGGCGTCGTAGAAGGAGGTCTGCCCGAGGAAATTCATCTGATACGGCAGGCCCCGCTCCGTCCGGACGAGATACCCGCCGGAGGCAAAGCCCGGATAGTTCTTCGACCGGGGATCCACCGTCGGCCAGACCGACACCATCAGCCGGATCCCCATTTCTTTCAATTCCCGCACCATAGCAGCCGGATCGGGCCAGTATTCCGGGTCGAAACTCCAGTCGCCCTGATAATCCCAGTGGAAGAAGTCGATCACGATGCAGTCGAGCGGGATCCCGCGCCTGTGATATTCCCGGGCGACGGAGAGGAGCTCCTCCTGGGTCCGGTAGCGGAGCTTGCACTGCCAGAGGCCCAGCAGGCTTTCCGGCAGGGGGGAGGCGTGTCCCGTCACGTCGGCGTAGTTCGACAGGATCTCCGCGGGCGTCGGGGCGGCTGTCACCCAGTAGTCCACGCAGCGGGTGGCGTCCACATGCCATTCGGTGACGTTTTCGGCGAAGACCGCCCTTCCGATCGCGGGATTGTTCCAGAGGAAGCCGTATCCCCGGGAGGAGAGGAGGAAGGGGACCGTGATCTGCGAGTTCCGCTGGGCCATTTCGAGGGTGCATCCCTTGAGGTCGTACCGCGCGTTCCGGTACTGGCCCATGCCGTGGATCGCCTCGCCGTCGTAAGCCTCGAAGCGCACGGTCGCCGCGAAGCTGGGGCTGCCTTCCCGGGTCTTGTAGCTCCGGGCGCGTTCGTGCAGGGCCCAGGGGTAGCTCTGTTCCTCGAAGAGCAGGCAGTCCCCGGCGAAAAAGCGGAGCCTGTCCCCGGCGAGCTCGCACCGGATCCCCGCGCAGGAGACGGACCGGTCGGTCACTTCCGCGTCGGATGCGGGCGGGGTGAGATCGAGAGCCCAGGGGATTTCGGGGATCTCCCCCATCGGCACGGCGCGGACGCGGATCCCCCGGCCCCAGGCTTCCAGACGGACGGTCTCGTGGCCGAAGTTTACGGTCAGGGAGGTTGCGGTTTTCTCAGTCATGGCGCGTTTCCTTTCATGATTCCGGTATGTTTGTCTTCCCACCCTATTGTACCCCGCCGGCGTCCTCCTGTCAAGCGTTTCTCACGGGGATCGGGGCGCAATTTCGTATTCGTATTGACGGGACCGCTCCCGGCGTGTTATAATAGTCCCGGACAATTCATCGGGGGGAGAATCGCGCTATGAAGAAAAAATGGGATACCTATATCTATGGAGATGTCAACATTGATCTTGTGGTGCCGGGGGTGGAAGAACTGCCAGCACCTGGAACCGAGGTGGACGTCGAAACGATGGAGACCTTCGTCGGCGGAGGAGCGGCCCTCTTCGCGCTGGGCGTCGCCAAACTCGGCCTGACTCCCGCGTTTCAGGGCAGCGTCGGCCGGGATATGTACGGCAGATACATCCGGAATCTGTTCCGGGAGACCGGGGTGGACGACGCCCTCCTCGCCGACCGGGACGACACGAACACCGGGATCTCCATCAGCTTCACGAACGAGCGGGACCGGTGCTTCCTCACCTACCGGGGGAACAACGCGGGGCTGTCGCTGCGGCACATGGACCTCGAAAAGGTGAAACAAGCGCGGCACGTCCACGTCACGGGCTACGAGGGGACCTCGAACCATGAGGAATACCTGGGAGTGCTCCGGAAGATCAAAGGATCCGGGGACACCACCGTCTCCTTCGACGTCGGCTGGGACATGACCGGCGCGTGGTACGAGGGGATCTTCGAACTCCTCCCCTATATCGACGTGCTCTTCATGAACGAGACCGAATGCCTCCACTATACCCGGTGCGAAGACGTCGAGAGCGGCGCGGTGAAACTCGCGGAGAAGGCGGGCATGGCGGTCATCAAGCTCGGGAAGAAGGGGGCGCTGGCCGTAAAGGACGGGAAGATCTGCAAAGCGCCCGCTTATGACTTCAAGGTCGTCGACACCACGGGGGCGGGGGATTCCTTCAACGCCGGATTCGTCTCGGCCTTCCTCGAAGGGCTGACGGTGGAAGACTGCCTCCGGTGGGGCAACTGCTGCGGCTCCTTCTCCGTCACCAGACTGGGCGGCAACACCGGATTCCCCACCCGGAAAGAACTCGACGCGTTTCTCGCGGATCACTGAAAACAGGCAGGAGGAAAACCATCATGAAAATCGGCGTAATCGGCGGCGCGGGCGTGCGCACTGTCATTTTTATCAACGGACTCTTGAAGCGGTATAAGCAGCTTTCGATCGACGAGGTCGTGCTCTGGGACACCGACACCGAAAAGCTCGGGATCATCGGAAAGCTCTGCCGCCATGTCGTGGACCGTGAGGGGGAGAGCCTCAAAGTCCGGGAAGCGAAGGAGGCGGCGGACGCGATCCGGGGGATGGACTACATCGTCACCACCCTCCGCGTCGGCGGGGACCATTCCCGGGTGGTCGACGAGGGGATCGCGCTGAAAGACGGCGTGATCGGCCAGGAGACCACCGGCGTCGGGGGCTTTTCGATGGCCGTCCGCACCATCCCCGTCCTGCTCGACTACTGCGCCCTGATCGCAAAGCTCGCGCCGGACGCGTGGATCTTCAATTTCACCAATCCCTCGGGCCTCGTCACCCAGGCTCTGCATACGGCGGGCTGTCACCGGGTGATCGGGATCTGCGACGCGCCGAGCAGCATGAAATACCGGATGGCCCATATCCTCGGGGTCCCCGAAGAGGATCTCTACGTCGAATTCTTCGGCCTCAACCACCTCTCCTGGATCAGAAGCGTGAAATCCGGGGGACGCGAGATCATGCCGGAGCTGATCGCGGACGACAAATTCCTCGCCTCCGTTCAGGAGCTCGCGATCTTCGACCCCGACGTGATCCGCATGACCGGGCTGCTCCCGAACGAATACCTGTATTATTACTACCACCGGGAGAAGGCCCTCGAAAACATCCTCAAATCCGACATGACCCGGGGTCAGACCATCGAGAAGGTCAACATCGAGATGATGAAGGAACTGAGGGCCATGGACATCGGCGCGGATCCGGAAGGCGCGCTCCAGATCTTCCTCTGGTACATGCAGCTGAGGGAAAACAGCTATATGTCCATCGAATCCGGCTCCGCCAACCGGCCCCTGATCGAAAAGGGAAAACTCCCCGTACCGGAGGGCATGGGCTACGCCGGCGTCATGCTGGACTGCATCGAGGGGATGCAGAGCGAAGAAGGCCGCACCCTTGTGCTCAGCGTGCAGAACGGGGACTGCCTCCCCTTCCTTGCCCCGGACGACGTGGTGGAGGTCACCTGCCGCGTGTCGAAGAACGGCATCGAGCCCGTGAAGCAGAAGACCGTCCCCCCGATGTGCGAGCTTCTGATCCGGCTCATCAAGCGGTACGAGAGGCTGACGGTGGAGGCGGTCATGGACGGGGACGAGGAGCTTGCCGTCGAAGCGCTGATGCTCCATCCGCTCGTCAACTCCTATTCCCTCGCGAAGAAGCTGATCGCCGACTACGACGAAGCCTACGGCGGACCCATGCTGGGCAGACAGGCCAAGAACTGAGAAGGAGGACGACATGAAAGAACTTTACCGTGTCGAAGGGGTCGTGAACCGCGGATTCGTCGGGCAGATCACCTATACCGTCTGTCTGGAGGAACCGCTCAAAAAGCTGGATATCCATTTCGCCTTCGACGCCTCGCTGAGAAAATTCCGGCCGGAGGATATCACGGCGGATCTGATCGAAGAGACGAAGGAGACCTGCCGTGAAAAATACGGCCTCGACATCGACGATAACAAGGCCCGGGATATCATCCTCGGGGACATGAAGACCGAGATCCACACCCTCGCCACCCTGAACGACGCGTTCATCGGCTGCATCCACCGCCAGCTTTCGGACCGCCACATGCTCTACGACGGCGATACGGCTACCGAAGGCTGCATCCCCCAGAAGGAGATCGACGGGGTTCTGAAAGTCACGGTGCTCGCCTTCAACGTCATCAAGGACGGCACCCGGTACATCCTGACCGTGGAAGGCGAATGAGGAGGGGAATATGTTCAAACGCTACGAACTGCACAACCATACCACCCAGTCGGACGCGAATATCACCTGCCGCGAACTGATCGATCATATGCTCGCGGACCGGGTGGACTGCTTCGCGATCACGGACCACAACACCACCTCCGGCCAGCCGATCATCCGCCGAATCCTTGAGGAGGAGAATCTTCCGATCCGGTGCGCCTACGGCATGGAGTACACCACCTATTACGGCCATATCGTCTGCCCCGTCCTCGAACAGTACGTCCCCTGGGATTCCATCGACCGGCGCAGACCCGAGCTCCTCTTCCGCGCCTGCAAGGAGGCCGGAGCCGTCACGGGGGTCGCGCATCCCTTCTCCTACGGGGATCCCTTCGCCCGGGGATGCCGCTTCGAGATGGAGATCACCGATTTCTCCGACGTGGACTACATCGAGATCGTCAACAACCCGGAGCCCCTTCACGAGGTCAACGAGCCCGGGATCCTCTGGTGGGAGAGCCTGGTGCTTGAGGGCGTCCGCGTCTCCGCCTGCGCCGGGATGGATCTGCACGGCCTCGACAGCATGGGGATGAAGTTCGCCACCTACGCCGAGGGAACGGAAGACGGGGATCCCGTGGAGGAGCTGAAAGCCGCCCTCGCCGTCCAGAGGACATGGGTCTCGAAGGGGATGCTGGTCCTGTGGGAGGGAACGGAAGACGGGATCCGCTTTACCCTCTTCGACGCGAAGAAGCCGGGATTTGTCCCCTCCGACCGGTATGTCCTCACCCTCAAGTCCAAAAAGTGGACGAAGGAATACGACATCACGTCCGGTTCCGTCACGGTTCCTTACGACGAGATCCGGTTCGAAGACGCCGTTCCGAAACTCTACGGCGGAGATCCGATCCTCGAAAACCTGATCTGCGTCGCGCCCGTGATCCGAACGAAAGCATGAAGAAAGGCGGAACCGAATGAACGAAGGCTATTTTGACGGCTCCATGCCCCGGCGGGTGCTCGAATACTACCTCTCCCGGGCGGCGACGGCTCAGTGGATCTGCATGAGCGATACCCTCGACGACGATATCCGGGTGATCCGGAGAGCCGGGATCAAATTCCTCGGCCGGGCGACGGGGATCTGGAAGGCCGAGATGCCGGACGGGGAGCACTTCGCCCTCACCCGGCGGGCGGCGGAGAAGATCCACGCGGCGGACCCCGAGATCATCCTGCAGGCCTGCATCTTCGAGGCGGTCTACCGGGAGGATCTCGAATCCGTGAGGATCCCCGCATGGGTGTTCGAAGCGTTTGGTCTGGAACCGGAGGACCGGTGCTTCCGCTATGTCGACTGCACCCTGACCCCCGGCGGCTCCATGCCCGATATTGCGAAGACCGAGACCCAGATGTGGTTCTACTACCGGGCCGCGAACTACATCGACTGCGGATGCGAGGCCTTTCACATGGGACAGATCCACCTCTACACCGCGAGGGACCGGGGGTATAAGGCCATCGGGAAGGTCCTCGGGATGATAAGGGACTACGGGAAGCGCAGCGCCAGACGGCACAAGGTCCTCATCGACGCCCACTCCCATTCCCTCGTCGTGAACGGCGTCAGCCTGCTCGACTACAACGCCATGCCCTTCACCCGCTATCCCGTGCTGGACCGTCCCGGGGAGCGGCTGGTGCTGGTCCGGGAGGGCAAGTCCGGCGGCGGGATCTCCCCCGAGGGCGTGTACGAGAAGACCCTTCCCTTCCTCTACGAATACGACAACTGGGGAGGCAAGGACTTCTGGGCCCACGAACACCTCAGTTACGAGGAACGGGCCTGGGCGCAGTGGTGGGGCTACGATCAGATCGCGTGGTTCGCCTCCCAGGAGGAGGAAGCCCGGAACGGATTCCTCGACTACACCTTCAAGTGGACTGCCGTGAACAACCCGGACGGATTTTTCGCCTTCCCCCTGCGCCGTCCCCTCCAGAGCGGGGAAGAGGTCTTCGGCTATCCGTTCTATAAGCTCAACAACCGCTCCGATGCCTGCCCGGACGGATTCTCCCAGGAGGACGCAGCGGTGAGGCTGCTCCGTGAGGGCTACGGAAAATACCGGGCTCTGGCCAATCCCTTCGATCTGCTCGACTACGGCGGCAGGGAAGTGGACGACCCGGAGACGGGAGTGCGCCTGCCCGAAAAGGTGGTGCTCTACGGCAGCTTCCAGCCCTGTGTCGGGGCGGTGGCGAACGACTCCAACAGCGAGATCACCCGGATGTACTACGTCGGCGGCGGGAAATACGCCCTGAGTTTCGTCATGCCCTACGCCGGGACATACGATTTCGGCATTTCGACCTGGGGCACCCTCTCGGCCTGCGTCTCCGAGCACGGCGGATTCCCCTACTCCGGCACCGGAAACAAGAGCCCCCTCGCGATCCCCCATGACAACACCGTCGTGCGGATCACCTTCACCTACATGACCAACGGCATCGGGATCGAAATGATCTGAGAGGGGGCCGAAACCCACAGACACGCCTGATCCGGAAGGACTCTTCCCGACGGAAAAAGGCGCGTTTTTCTTTTCCGATCCTCTTGACAAAGCGTCCTCTAATGTGATAGACTATATATGCTCTAATCGGTTCGTAATCCAAACGGGGGAGGATGCGCAGAATGAAGGACGGCAGACAACGGATAAAGAAACAGGCGGTGGGTGCGTTCACACTCGCGCTCGTTCTTTTTCTGCTTCTCACGGGATGCGGGAAGAAGGAAGAGGAGGCGGCGGTCCTGACGGGGGTGCGGTCGGCGGTCTCCCCGGTTCTGCCCTCCGGCGCGGTCCCGAGGCTGAACGTCCTGCCCGAGCGGAACGAAGAAACCGGAGAGATCTTCTGCGCGGCGTCGGTCTGGAACAGCGGGGACGGCGGGTACGGAGAGTCCTTTCTCGTGCGGGTCCGGGCGGACGGATGCGGAGAACCGGTCCCTCTGCCCCTCGGAGAGAATGAATCCCTGCTCTGCGGCCAGTTGACGGACGGGATCCTGTGGTGGGTCCGCGGGATCTACGGCGGGGACGGCGGAGAACTCGGGGCGGCGCGGCTCGAACGGTTCGACCCGGACGGCGGCGGGAGCGAAGTCCTTTCGGAAGACGTTCTCTCCGCGTTTCCGGATGGTAATATCATGAACTGCCGGATGTGCGCGGACCGGGCCGGAAACCTCGTCCTCGCGTCGGACGGCGGGATCGCCGTTTATGCTCCGAACGGTTCCCTGCGCGCCGCGCGTCCCTCCCCGGGCGGGATCTCCTCCCTGACGGTTTCGGCGGACGGCGAAGTCTGGCTCGGATACAGGGCAGAGAGGGAAAACGTCACGGTCCGCGCGGCGAAGATCGACGGGGAGACCGGTACTGTTTCCGATCCAGAATCCCTGCCGGAGGGCGTGACGGCAATTTCGGCCGGGGATGGAAAGTACAGGCTCTTTTATCTCCTCGAAAGGGGGAAGAAGGGGATCTACGGACGGGGGGCGGAAGGAGAAGACGCGCTCCTCATGGACTGCACCGCGTCGAACGCCGGGTCTGCCTCTTTCTGGCTCGCTCTCTCTTCCGACGCCTTTCTCTTTTCCGAGGGACTTTTCGAGAGGACCCGGCTTCTCTTGTTCACTCCCGCGGCGGACGTCGATCTGAGCGAGGTCCCCTCCCTCACGATTGCCGTTCCCTTCTGGCGGTCGTCTTTCCATATCCGCGGGGAGGAGAACGAGGCGATCACGGAATTCAGCCGCGTCCATCCCGAGGTTCAGATCGTGTTCGACGACTGCGAGCGCTACCGGGTTCCGGACGCGGATCTGAAATTCGGCATCGGCGAATATTCCGACGAGATCGCCGCCCGGATCCTGAACGCTCAGCGCGAAATGGACGACCGCCTGACCCGCGACATCGTCACCGGACTTTACGCGCCGGACCTGCTTTTCGCCCATGTACAGTCCGGGACCGTGATCCAGATCTGCCGCAGGGGACTTTACGAAGATCTCGTCCCCTATCTCAAAAAGGACGGCGCGGTGCGGCTCGATGACCTCATGGACAATGTGAAGAGGATCTACGACGACGGGCGGGGCGGGATCTGGGGACTGTCCCGGGGATTCACCCTTTCGACGGTCGTGACCTCCGCGGATCGGACCCCGGAACTTTGTGAAAAGGGGTATATGACCCTTCCGGACGTGCTCGAATGCGTCGAAAATCTCCCGGAGGGCGTTTTGCTCTGCCGGGGCTGGGAGACGGAGAAGAGGGACATGCTGCTCTCATTCCTGACCCATGAAAAAGGGTATCTGGCGTTCGTCGACACCGAGGCCGGGACCGCGGATTTCAAAGATCCGCTTTTCCTGCGTTTCCTCGATGCACTGAAAGCCGCGGAAAATGAGAAAGACAACGCGGCATACTTATACTACGGCGAGCCGGTCGAGGCAGTCCGCCGCGGGGAGATCCTGTTGAACGTCAACTCATACTGGAGCGATCCGGGATTTTACGCGCAGAATGTCCTTGCGTTCGGGACGGAGGAGATCGCGGCGGTCGGCTATCCGTCCCCCTATCCGAAACGCGGAGCGGGAACAAGGACGGAGTGCGTCGGGAACGCATACGTCGTCCTGAAATCCTCCGCCCGTCCCGATCTCGCGTGGGAAATCGTCCGGGGGATCATCGACAGCTATCACTATCACGATCCGGACGACTACACGGGAGGGAGCGCGTTTTTCCCCGTCCTGCGGTCCCGATTCCGGGAGATGAACAAACTGCTGGAAAACCGGGTCTGGCAAATCGGAAGCGACGGGAGGATCTATGAGGCGAAAACGGAAGAAGCCCTCGAAAAGAAGCTCTCCGGTTCTGCGGCGGAGGGAAATCTGTTCCGCTACACGGCGGAAGAAGGGGAAAAGCTCATGGTTCTCTGCGAGGAGGCCGGACTGCCCCTGACCCTCACCCCATACGAGGAGATCGGGGAGATCGTGACGGAGGAGATCGGATCGTTCCTCGGCGGGGTGGGCTCTGCGGAAGACTGCGCGGCAAAGATCCAGTCCCGGGTGTCGATCTGGCTCTCGGAGAGGGGATAGGAATAGTATTCCCGCAAACCGAACAAAAAAGGGAGCACTCTATCGCGAGTCTCCCTGATTTTTCGTTTCGCGGATTTACAAAAACAGTGCGGGCAGCTCCGACAGACTGCCGATTTCAAAATCCGGTGTGTCGGCTTCCGAACGGGGCGACTGGAGGACACCGAATCCCTGCCGGACCCGGACGGTCTTCATCCCGAGGGCCTTTGCCGGGGCGACGTCGTTGTCCAGCCGGTCCCCGATCATCACGGCCTCATGGGGCGGGCATCCGGCTTTTTCGAGGGCGGTTTCGAAGATCCGGGGATCGGGCTTCATCGCCCCGACGTCCCAGGACGAGACGATGTGGGTGAAATATCGGAGGATACCGAAGCCGCCGAGCCGCTCCCGCACCCCGTCCGCCTGATTCGCGATCACGCCGAGCTCGTATCTGTGCGACAGCAGTTCCAGCACCCGCGGGGCGTCGGCGTACAGCGTTTCGCATTCATGCCGGTAGGGGGCGGTTTCGGTGAATCCGAACTTCTTCACGACCGTGCGGTACTGCGGCAGTCTGTTCCGGGACGCCTCTTCGATCTGACAGTATATGTCCTCCGGCGAGAGCCCCAGCCGCTTTGCCTCCGCCGTTTCCGCCTGCTCCTCGCACCGCCGCTTCCAGACCGCGTCCTCGTTCACGAGGGTGTACCCGACGTCGAAGAACAGGACCCGGAATTCCGGCTTTTTCCATTCGCACCGGAACCGCGCGGCACTCCCGTCGGGGAATTCCCGGATGAACGGCGCGGCGGTGAATCCGCAGGCTTCATAAAACCCGACGGCGTCCCCGTCCGTTTCGGCTCTCAGGGCGGTCAGGTCTTCGGCCTCGATCACGCTTCGGATGAGGAACCGTCCGATCCCCCGGCGGCGGCGCGAGGCTTTCACGGCGATCCCGGCGATTTCGGGGACCTGCCCGCTCCGGTCGAGGATCAAAAAGCCGACGATCCCGCCGCTCTCTTCGCAGGCATAGATCCTCGCGTTCGGATCGGACGCAGCCCCGCGCATCCGGTCCCGGAAGGTCTCGAGGTCCGGGCGGAACAGGCAGGGCGCGTAAATCCGAAAGGCTTCCTCCGAGAACAGCCGGGCGTCCGACCCTGAGAGCTTTTCCAGTTTCAGATCCGCGCGATCCTCCATCAGAATCCCCTTTCCCGGAGCATCCGGACGGCTTCCTCCGCCAGTTCTTCGCCGGATTTCATCCTTCCGTTTTCGTCCGGGGCGATGCGGAGGGCTTCGTCTTCGGGATAGCGGCGGAACCAGATCATCTGCCGCTTGGCGTAGTGCCGCGTCGCCAGCTTGATGGCCGCCGAGACTTCTTCGAGGGAGCATTCCCCGCGGAAATAGGGCAGGAATTCCTTGTACCCGATGGCCTGAGCGGCGGTACGGGAGACCGGCTTCCCGGAGCAGAGCAGGTCCCGCGCCTCCTCTTCGAGCCCCGAGGCCATCATCCGGTCCACCCGGTCCTCGATCCGCCGGTAGAGCAGGGAGCGGTCCGAGAAGGTCAGGATCAGCGGGGTGTCGAGATAGGGGGATTCCGCCGTGATCTGGGTCCGGTCCACTTCGGTCTTCGTGCGGCCCGTGGTCTCGCAGATCTCGATCGCCCGGACCACCCGGCGGACGTTGTTCGGATGGATCGCCGCGGCCGCCTCCGGATCGAGGGCTTCCAGCCGGGTGTGCAGGGCTTCGTTTCCGTTCTCCCGGGCGTAGGCGAAAAGGGACTGGCGCAGTTCTTCGTCCGGCTCCCCCTCCTCGAAGGCCCCGATCTTCACGAGGGCGTCCCGGTACATCCCCGTCCCCCCGCAGAGGATCGGGAGCTTCCCCCGCCCGGCGATCCCGTCCACAACCGGAGCTGCCATCCGGGCATACTCCGCGGCGGAGAATTCCTCGGCGGGATCCGCGATATCGAACATGTGATGGGGGATCCCCGCTCTCTCTGCCTCGTCCGGCGTGGCGGTCCCGACGTCCATCCCGCGGTAGAGCTGCATGGAGTCGCAGGAGACCACCTCTCCCCCGAACTCCCGCGCGAGCCGGATCGCCAGCCCCGTTTTTCCCGAAGCCGTGGGCCCGAGCACCGAAAGGGTCCTGATCTTTTCCATGGGGTCTCCTCCTTATCCGCGTTTTGATCCAGTATACCACATCCCGCCCCGGATTGCAAGCCCCGCCCGGCCCGATCCACTTGACAAGCCCGCGGGATCGTGTTACAATGGATTTTGAAAAGCACGCCGAAAACGAGGCCCGCATTATGAGATTTCTTGTCGTCAACGGTTCTCCGAAGGGGGCGGAAAGCATCACCTTCCAGACCGTTCTGTACCTCGAAAAACTGCACCCGGAACATACCTTCGAGACCCTTCACGCCGGAAAAACGCCCTGGCTGTATGAAAAACACCCCGAGATGATCGCGGAAAGCGCGGCGGGGGCGGACTGCGTGATCTTCGCCTATCCCGTCTACACCTTCCTCGTCCCCTCCCAGCTCGTCTCCTTCGTCGAGCGGATGAAGCGATCCGTCCCGGAGGGCGCCTTCGCCGGGAAATACGCGACGCAGATCACCACCTCGAAGCATTTCTACGACATGACCGCCCACCGGTTCATCCGGGAGAACGCGCAGGATCTCGGGATGCGCTTCGTCGACGGGCTCTCCGCCGACATGGAGGACCTGCTTTCGGAAAAGGGCAGGGAAGAGGCCCGGAAATTCTTCGACTACCTGCTCTTCAACATGAAATACGGCATTTCGGAGCCGGTGTCGGATTTCCCGCCCGCCGCGCATCGCCCCGTCGCCGTCCCGAAGTGCGGAAAGGACAAGCCCGGCCGGGTGGCGATCGTCGCGGATCTCGCCGGGGACGACCGTCAGCTTTCCGACATGATCGCCCGGTTTACGGCGGTGTTCCCGTATAAATGCGATCTAGTGAATCTGAGGGACTTTCATTTCTCCGGCGGATGCCTCGGATGTTTCCGGTGCGCGTCGGACGGGACCTGCGTGTGGAAGGACGGATTTCAAGAGCTGCTCCGGGACCGGATCCAGACGGCGGACGCCATCGTCACGGCCTTTTCGATCCGGGATCACGGCATGGGGTCCCTCATGAAGACCTACGACGACCGCCAGTTCTGCAACGGACACCGCACCGTCACCCGGGGAAAGCCGATGGCCGCGATCGTCTCCGGGAACTATCTCTCGGAAGAAAATCTCCGAACCGTTCTCGAAGCCCGGGCGTCCGCGGGCGGCAATTTCTGGTGCGGGGCGGCCTCGGATCAGACGGACCCCGACCGGGAGATCGACGAGGCTGCCATGCGCCTTGCCTACGCGATCCGGTACGGGCACACCGCTCCGTCGAATTTCTACGGAGTCGGCGGGATGAAGATCTTCCGGGACCTGATCTGGCAGATGCAGGGGCTGATGCGGGAGGACCACCGGTTTTACAAGTCCCACGGCCAGTACGACTTCCCCCAGAAGAAGCGGGGGCGGATGCTGGCAATGTACGCGGTGGGAGCGCTGAATTCGAATCCGGTCCTGAAAAAGAAGATCGGCGGGAAGATGACCGAGGGGATGCTCATGCCCTACCGGGCGGCGCTGAAAAAAGCGGGCGGGCTGAAAAAACCGCAGAAGCTGAAAATCGTCCGGCGCGCCAGACCGGAAAGCGGGGACGGCGGACCGTCGGAGACAGAACGGAAAGGAGAGCGGACATGACGGACCCCTTCCTCTGGATCAAGGAAAACGAGATCCGAATCCCCGGCGTTACGGGAGAACACGTCTTTCTGCACGTCAGCGACACCCAT
>Ga0310695_10009192_pt1 | contig 14967 bp, 16 predicted proteins | sample RumenRJG_04DNA_FD_203882 | JGI IMG/M metagenome (GOLD analysis project Ga0310695, IMG submission 203882) | Bovine rumen microbial communities from Lethbridge, Alberta, Canada - RJG_04 (v2) (version 2) | ecosystem: Host-associated > Mammals > Digestive system > Stomach > Rumen | place: Canada... | reverse complement strand
CATCTCTTCCTGAGAGAACAGTTTTTTGTTAACATGCTTCATGCTGATCCGATCCTTTCTACTATCCTTGATCGGATACAGCTTACCATAAATCTATCCAGAGATGTGTCCACCGGAATGGGTATTGCCCTCAAAAGTGCTGTCCACTCAACGGGGTACCCCAAATCTTAGGTGTCCATTCTACTGGGTACAGTTTATATAACTCGTAATTGACAAGAGATTTGTGATAGAATCACTCTGATATTTAATAATTTTTTTGGAACAGACAGGATGTTTGCAGAGGTTATAACAGCCGCAAATACAAACAGGAGAAACGATCGATGAAGAAGAGATTATTCGGGATCCTGCTCAGCTTCGCGCTGATGATGGGGATGATGCCGGTGCTCGGAGTGAGTCAGACAGCGTATGCTTCAGAAGTATGGAGTACCGATCAAACGATAAACTCCGACAAAGAGATCAATGACGGCGTTGTAGTTACCGAGAATGTAACGGTCACGATCGCGGAGAACGCGACGCTGACAGTCAACGGCGGGATCAGCGCTGCGGGCAAAACCCTGACTGTTGAAGGAAAGGGCAATCTGAAAGTCACGGGGAGCAAAGGCGATGCCGGCGCCCCAGGCAGCCCGGGTGGTGCAGGCGGCGCAGGCGGCAACGGCATTGTTGCAGGTAACCTCATCATCAATGGCGCCAAAGTCAACATTGATGGCGGCAGAGGCGGCCATGGCGGCCCAGGCTTTGACGCCGACGTCAACGGCGGCGACGGCGGCAATGGCGGCGAAGGCGGTGCAGGCGTAGAAGGCACAGTCACTGTCAACAGCGGATCGATCACTGTCAACGGCGGCGACGGCGGCTGGGGCGGCTGGGGCGGCAGAGGCGGCAAAGGCGCAGGCGGCACAGGCGGCGACGGCGGCAACGGCGGCGAAGGCGGTGCAGGCGTAGAAGGCACAGTCACCGTCAACAGCGGGTCGATCACTGTCAACGGCGGCGACGGCGGCGAAGGCGACATAGGCGGCGCAGGCGGCGCAGGCGGCACAGGCGGCGACGGCGGCAATGGCGGCTTGGGCGTAGAAGGCACGGTCACAGTTTCTATTGGTTCGGCCACAGTGACAGGCGGCGCAGGAGGCAGTGGCGAATGGGGCCCAGGCGGCGAAGGCAGCGCTGGTAATAACGGAATAGCCGCATCGGGAGCACTTTCCGGACAAACAGTCAAAGAAAGCAATGACTCGGAAAATTGGACTGATGTTTCCGGCACAACTTCAACGAAGCGGTATGTCAAAGTCGAAGGAATCGTCGGGTACCCTCTCTGGGTCAGCGGCGTGCAGGTGACAGAGCTGAACAAGGGCGATGTGCTGAAGGAAGATACGAAAAATAAAGGCAAGGTCAGCTACGACCCTGACACTCATACTCTGACGCTGGACGACGCGAATATCACAAAGGGATACAATGATGCGGGTGCCGTATATGGGATCTACTGTAAAGATGAATCGCTGATCATTGAGTCGCCATCAGGTTCAGATAACAAAATCATCGGTGATCAGCAATTTGATACAGGTATCCGTGCCGCAAATGCAGATATCACATTTTCCGGAGAAGGAAATCTTACTGCAGAAGGAAACGTGGAAGGCATCTTAGCGTACAGCATCACGATCGATGGCAGTAATGTGACAGCAGCTTCAGATGAACTGGCTGCTATAAGTTCCTGGACCGATATGGTCATCAACAGCGGTGAAGTGACTGCGACCGGAGGAAACGCCGGTATCTATTCTAAAGACGGCAGTGTGATTATAAAGGGCGGTAAAGTTACTGCCGCCGGCAATGACAAGGCTGTCGATGGAACTGTGAAAAACCACATCGCCGGAACCGGCTGGACAGACAAGGCCGGTACTCAGGGTAAGGAGGCTATTGATGTCGACACCGCCGGACGGACGCTTTCATATATGAAGGTCCGCTTCCCGGCAGAGGTTGAAAAAGTTACAGTTAAGTTCGATTCCGCAGGAGGCAGCCCTGTTGCATCGCAGACCATCGCAGCGGGCGAAAAGGCTAAAAAACCTGCTGATCCGACAAGAAGCGGATATACATTTGAAGGCTGGTATCTTGGCAGCACGGCATTCGACTTTGACAGCGCTGTCAAAAAGAACATCACTCTTACCGCGCACTGGAAGAAGGTACCTCAGTCCACTATCACATATGATCTCAATGGAGGAACACTGAACGGAGAGACCGGAAAAGTGGCTGTGAAAGTAAACAACGGAACTGTGATCACTCTTCCTGAGCCGACAAGAGACGGATACACCTTCGATTACTGGGAAGGCTCCAGGTACAATGCCGGAGACAAGTACACAGTGACCGGAGACCATACGTTCAAGGCTGTATGGAAGACCGGCGCAGGAGGCAACGGCAGCAAGGGCGGCTCATCAAAGGGCGCGAAGACCGGAGACGATAATACCCTCGGCGCATGGATCGTGCTTCTTATCGCGGCGCTGACCGGAACGACAGGAATGGCGTTCGCAAGAAAGAGAAAATAATACTACTGATTACACTATGAGCAGGAGCAAATATAAAGCTCCTGCTCTTTTATTGCAAGGAGGGAGCGAAATGGCAAATTATTACTCAGAGCAACAAATCGAGAAAGCAAGAGCTATGGATCTGCTCTCATATATGACACTGATGAATCTGAAGACGGGCAGATGGCTCGCAGAGCCGATGCTGTCCCTTGGAGGGGTGTACAAACCAAGTGGTGATCCATCGAAGAGAAGACTCCCGGTCGCACTTCAGAATATGCTGGAGAATCATCCTGAAGTGACAACGATCCATCTTCATCTGGACAATGATACTGCCGGCAGAGCAGCTGCCTGCAACATAGAAGATCAGTTGAAGAACAGATACAATGTGCGGCTTGAATTCCCGCCCAGAGGTAAAGATTACAATGATTACCTGATGTATATGCGTAAGCGTCAGTCCAACTGACAGGCAAAACAGGACCGCGATTGCGCGCGGCCCTGCTTACTGAAAGGTATTTGAGGTTGTTATGAAGAAGTTTGACTTATTGCTTTGACAAGTATAGGATAGCGCCGGTTCCTTAAACGAAACGTAAATATTTACTTGTGATATAATAATGCCACATAGAAACACAAAGGCGCGGGTCACAGGGCTCGCGCCTCATTACAAAGCAACCTGGAGCTGTTAAATGGAGAAAAGCATCGAGGAATTACGGCAATTCTCATCCCGTGATGTAAAGGAGTGCGGACTATGAAGAAGATAGATGCGGATTATTTCAAAGACTGGAACTACAGGAAACACGCCAAATTCTGTACAGCGATCTATCTTGGGTTGTATGCATTTGATATGACTGTCTCATACTTCATCATCAGGAAGCTGTTCGGCAAGACGGCGTCCAGGTAAGATCATGCTGCGCCTCCCGCGAGCAGAGAAAGAAAAACTGATCAAGAGCAATGCGTAGGATCCTTATCGGGCAGGTTTCATTAATAATATGCTGCACTCTCTATATACTGTGGTGGTACAGAGGCTATCGTCCCGGAACAACAGTCGACCGCATAGAAGGACTGAACGGGATGCTTCTGCTGATGACGGCAGCCTTCGGACTTGCCGGAGTTATCATGAGTGCGGGCACAGTTCCGGAACTATATCCGGCAAAGATTGACCCGCTGTACCTTATACCGGCAGGAGTTGTGATATACGTCATGCTTCTGCTGATCACGAGAACGGTATTTCACAGAGTTGTTACAACTGAACTGATCCTCATCGTCCTGTGGGTGGTGCTGGAGACAGCGGTAATAAACAAACTGAATGCAGGCGGATATCTCTCAGACAAGATCTTTCTCTTTATGGCAATTGTGATCATTGCTGTTTTTATCTTAGATATCGTTCTGTATGTGGCATATTACAGGATGGAGGAAATGAGAGCATTCTATGCAGCTATGGTTCCTCTTATCGCGGCTGCTGTGACAAGCGGAATGCTTGTTATACTGGTGATGAATGGAAACCGGAGTTAGACAAAATGATAAAACCAATTATGCGTGACGCATTCTTTCTGAATCAGAAGTCTGAGGAAGCGACAAAGGCGGACCTGCCTGTCGCACAGGATCTCGAAGACACACTCAAGGCAAACCGTGAGCACTGTGTCGGCATGGCAGCAAACATGATCGGCAGCAGGAAAAGGATCATAATAGTTGCCACGGGCTTCGCAGATATGATCATGATCAATCCTGTTATAACCGCAAAGTTCGATCCATATGAAGCAGAAGAGGGCTGCCTTTCTCTTCCGGGGACAAGAAAGACAACGAGATATAAGTCGATCACGGTCGATTATCTGGATAAGAAGTTTGAGAAGCATACACAGACATTCAGCGGACATATCGCGCAGATCATCCAGCATGAATGCGATCATCTTGAAGGGATACTCATATAATGGAACTTATAGCAGAAATAATCGTTGAACTGATACTTGCCGGGGGGATCTGGCTGGTTGGCTGGTGCATCAAACACAAGAATGCAACTCTGGCGATACTTGCAGTTGCTCTGGTGATAGTTGATGTTATAGTTCTTTTTAAGGTATTGAGGTGACAGAGAAGGATCAATCCTGAAGAGAATCTGGAGAATTACATGCATGGCTCAGTCAGATGGCTGAGCTTTTTTAGTTGAAACGAAACGGAGGAAACATAATGACGGAAGAAAAAACGAACAAGATGCGCGTAATTCTCTGCAAGCCTGGCGAGAAAGCTGAGACGATCGAGATGGAAGACAGCCTCAAGGCGATGCAGGAAATGGTCGGCGGCAGGACATCATCGCAGGTGACTTTTTTATTTGAAATTATTTGAACGACTTGGACATGTGCAGAATGATGCAAATATTTTCGTAAATCGTTAGTGTTAAGTTCAAAACATTTAACAAATTCGTTAATTAATATATAAAAACATTTGACAAATCCGTGAATATGTCGCTATTATCCGTATAAGAGATATAGACTTGATGGGAGACGCAAAATGTATTTTAAGAGAAAGATATATGATCAGCTTCTTGAGTGGAAAGGGGCATCGAAAGGCAAAAGTGCGATACTTATCGAGGGTGCAAGGCGCGTTGGCAAGAGTACGATCGCTGAAGAGTTCGCTAGAAACGAATATGATGACTATATTTTGCTGGATTTTGCGATGGAGTCAAAGGACATCCGTCAGAATTTTGAGGATAATATAGGAGACCTGGATGCATTTTTCAGAAATCTTTTTATCATCAAAGGAAAAGATCTTTCCGGGAAGAAAGCTGTTATCATATTCGACGAAGTCCAGCTGTTCCCAGAGGCCAGGCAGGCTATAAAGTATCTTGTAGCTGATGGCAGATACGACTACATCGAAACTGGATCATTGATCAGCATAAAAAAGAATGTGAAAGATATTCTGATCCCCTCTGAAGAAGAGAAGCTGAAGATGTATCCAATGGATTTTGAGGAGTTTCTGTGGGCAAAAGGGAATACTGCTGCCATGCCCGCAATAAAAGCTGCATTTGAAAGTAGGAAGCCTCTCGGAGAAGCTGTTCATAGAAAGCTCATGCAGTTATTCAGGGAGTATATTGCCGTAGGCGGAATGCCACAGGCGGTGGCCTCCTACGTAGATGGAGACAGCTATGCAGAGATAGACAGGATCAAACAAGGCATCCTCTCTCTGTATGAAGATGACTTGAAAAAATACGATGATGAGGAGCGCGGCAAGGCATCGCTGGTATTTAAAACGATTCCAAAACAACTGTCAGACCATGAAATGCATTTCACTTTCTCAGAGATAAACACAAATGCAAGGTATGTTAATTACGTAGAATCTGTCGAATTTGTAGCTGAGTCTATGATAGGCAATATGTGTGTGAATGTTACGATGCCTGATGTCCTGATGGAGTTATATGCGGACAGAAGAAACTTCAAGCTGTATATGGGAGATACAGGTCTTCTGGTATCACAGATGATAAGAGAAGGCGAGGAAACAGAGACGATATACAGGGCGCTTATATATGATAAGCTGAATTCTAATCTTGGCATGATCTTTGAGAATGTGGTTGCACAGATGATCAGGGCAAATAACAAAGATCTTCATTTCCACGAATACATGTATGCGCCTAAAGGGACAGAAAAAGAGAAAAAATATGAGATAGATTTTCTTCTGGTAAGGAACAGGAAGGTATGTCCGATTGAAGTAAAGTCATCCGGGTACTCATCTCATAAATCATTTGACTATTTTATAGAAAAGTATCCTATCAAGGTCCAGGATCGCTACATTATATACACGAAAGACCTTAAATATTCTGAGGGGATAACCTACATTCCGGCATATATGACGGGGCTGCTATGAATGGTAGCAACAGGGTTGTTCCAACAATAGGTGGAGATACGTTGAATACATAAGTTATGGAACTGAAGCAGCATAATGCTGCAAACGGCGTCCGGACAAGGGTTTTACCTTCCGGACGTTTTTTAGTTCTAAAGATAAGAGATGCTCAATCTCTAGGGAGGAGGCAAACGTGCAAGTTATATCAATGGAGAAGGCCGTGATCCCGGCCGGGACCGCTGATGTAAAGCGGGAATCAAGGATCAGACATTATCACTACAGGCTTTGGAGAATGAGGAGGAACGCAAGACATGATGAATATGACAGAATTCATAGAGAAGCTTATACTGAGTCAATGTTCTTCGGACTGTCGCTGAGACAGTTCTTTTTTTCTGTCCTGGCATGCGGCGTGGCAGTCGGCATCTACCTTGGTCTCAGCCCCATACTCGGGACTGAGACCACCAGCTGGCTGTGCATAGTGGCGGCTTTCCCATTTGCTGTGCTGGGATTTCTTAAGTACAACGGGATGACCGCGGAGAAGTTCGTCGCAGCCTGGATCAAGTCGACATTCATGATCCCGAAGGTGCTGCTGTTTGGAAACACCAACTACTACTACAGCATGCTGGCAGATGAGAGCGAGGACAGCGGAAAGAAAAAGCCGTACCACAGACGCGGCACGCGGCAGAAAAGGTATGCGGTCAATAAGCAGTTCACGAAGAACAATAAGCAAAAGAAGAAAAGGAAGAAAGGAGCTGATGGCAGTTGATAAAAACACTCAGAAATGTCCTCAAGCAGGACAAAGAGAAGTTCGCTGTGCCCAAAAAGGTGCAGGACATCATTCCCGTCAGATCCATCTGGTCTGACGGTATTTTTATGACCGGCAAGAACAAGTACAGCAAGATGTACCGCTTCACGGATATAAACTACGCGGTCGCATCGAGGGAGGATAAGGAGGGGATGTTCCTCAGTTATTCCGAACTGCTGAACTCGCTCGACTCGGGCTGTACAGCCAAGATCACCATCAACAACCGAAGACTCAATATGCTCGACTTCGAGGACAGGATACTGTTGAAGATGATGGAAGATAAGCTGGATGTATATCGCAAGGAGTACAACGATATGCTTACCGAAAAGGCGACCGGCAGCAATGCCATCATCCAGGACAAGTATATTACCGTCTCAGTGAACCGTAAGAGTATCGAGGATGCCAGGCTGTACTTTGCCAGGATAGGAGCGGATCTGATCGCACACTTTTCCCGGCTTGGATCTAAGTGCGTTGAGATGACAGCCACTGACAGGCTGCGCGTCATCCACGACTTCATGAGGACCGGCGAGGAGACCTCATACCACTTCGATTTGAAGGATCACATGAGAAAGGGCCATGACTTCCGTGACTATATCTGCCCGGATGTTTACGAGAACAACGCCGACTATTTCAAAGTCGGAAATCGTTTTGGTCGCGTTCTGCTGCTGAGAGATTATGCATCATATATATCTGATGACATGGTGGCGGAGATCACGGACCTGAGCCGTAATCTGATGCTGTCGATCGATATAGTACCGATCCCGACAGATGAGGCGGTGAAGGAAGTAGAGCAGAGGCTGCTGGGCGTAGAGACCAACATCACCAACTGGCAGCGAAAGCAGAATATGAACAACAACTTCTCGGCAGTAGTCCCATATGACATGGAGCAGCAGAGGAAGGAAACGAAGGAGTTCCTCGATGACCTTACGACAAGAGACCAAAGGATGATGTTTGCGGTGCTGACACTGGTGCATACGGCAGATTCAAAGAAGCAGCTCGATAACGATACCGAGGAGATCCTCACTATCGTCAGGAAGAGGCTGTGCCAGATGTCTGTGCTGAAGCATCAGCAGCTGGACGGCCTGAGGACTGCCCTGCCGTTCGGAGTCAGGAAGATCGATGCATTCAGGACGATGACAACAGAGTCACTCGCGGTGTTCATACCATTCAGGGTGCAGGAGGTCTACGACAGTCACGGCATCTATTACGGCAACAATGTCATATCCAAGAACATGATAATCGCAGACAGAAGGAGACTCCTCAACGGTAACGCGTTCATACTGGGCGTGTCCGGCGGAGGCAAGTCGTTCATGGCGAAGAATGAGGTGATCAGTCTGAGGCTCGCTACTGATGCAGATATCATAATATTGGACCCGGAAAGGGAATACTCGCATCTTGTACGGGCGCTTGGAGGCTCTGTCATCGAGATCTCTGCGACATCACCGAATCATATAAATGCAATGGATATGTCGAGAGACTACGGAGAGACGGATCCTATAATAGAGAAGTCTCAGTTCCTGCAGTCGCTGTGCGAACAGATAGTGGCGGGGCACAAGTTCCAGAAGGGCCAGCAGTCGATCATCGACCGCTGTACAGAGAATGTGTACCGATACTACAAGCAGGGCAACTATCAGGGGACTCCGCCTACACTGGCAGATTTCAGAGAAGAACTTCTGAGGCAGCCTGAACCGGAGGCACATTCGCTGGCTCTTGAACTCGAGCTCTTTACCAGAGGATCGCTCAACACATTTGCTAAGCAGACCAATGTGGACACAAGTAACCGCCTTATCTGCTACGACATCCTCGAACTCGGAGAACAGCTGAGAGCCATCGGCATGCTGGTCATACTCGATTCCATCCTGAACAGGATCACGCGGAACCGGCAGGCCGGCAAGCGCACGTATATCTTCATCGATGAGATATATTTGCTGTTCATGCACGAGTATTCTGCTCAGTTCCTGTACAAGCTGTGGAAGAGGGTACGTAAGTATGGTGCTTTCTGCACCGGCATCACCCAGAACGTGGCGGATCTGCTGCAGTCGTACACGGCAAGAACGATGCTCTCTAATTCAGAGTTCATAGTGATGCTCAACCAGGCGGCGTCGGATCGCATAGAGCTGGCGAAGCTGCTGAACATCTCAAATGAGCAGCTGTCGTATATAACGAATGTGGATGCGGGCCACGGGCTCCTGAAGGTTGGATCCAATCTGGTGCCGTTCGAGAACAAGTTCCCGAAGGATACCAAACTCTATCAGCTCATGACAACGAAGGCCGGTGAGGGGTTCTTCGCAGGAGATGCAAAGAGCCCGGACATTTCATCAGGAAAATCGGTTGATCCACCTGACGAACAGGAGATCCTCAGGAAGATCCGGGAGGTATCTATGAATAACGCTGAGTTCGATGAGATGGTGAAGCGGTATATGAATGAGGCATAAGTGCAAAACCAAAGTGCCAATTCTGCACTTTGAGACAGGAGGCGGATACAGTCCGCTTCCAATACATGGAAAAATTGGCGATTTCCATCCTGGTAAACGCTATTGAATTGAGATGAATCCATAAGTATCTTCATCCAAGCCTTGTGGCAATACGGAGGAAGGAGGAAAGCTTAAAGGATAACTTTGATCTTGAAAGCATGGTGACAGAAATGGAAGCCGATGCTAAGGCTATCGTTACGCTTGCTTTGGACGTATGCGATAATCTTCCGGCAGGTGTTAATACGGATAAGCTTCATGCGATACTGAAACTAGCTGAGGACCAGATCAGGATCGCAGATGAAATGAGCACTATGATAGTCGCAGGATAAAGGGATCCGGGACAGAGCTAATGAGCATCTCTCAGCAGGTGCTCTTTTTGATTGCAGCGAGAAAGGAGGAACTGTAGTGGCAGATATAAAGACGAGAGATATTACCAGAGGGACCATAAAGACTCTGAACAGGACATCGAGCTATACCCATCGCATGAAGGATCAGGCTATACGGAGCAAGATCTCTGAAATTGGAAACACTCGTGAAAACGAGAACTCAAACTCGTATGCCAATGAGACAGTAGAACATTATGCTGGCAGCGGATCCGCTTATGCTGCGCAGGCAGGGGTGGAACTGCTTATAAATAATCGCAGTGGGTCTTTACGATCTGCCAGCGAGCCTGTACAGACTGAAGAACAAGTCCGCCAGGCTTTCAGAGAGTATGGCGCTAAGACTATTCAGGGCAGAAAGCAGTCTGCTGCTATGGCTGACCGGGAAGTAGTTCAGAGGAGTGAAGAATTCAGGAACAACGCCCGGATAGTAAAAGATGCTTCTTTAAAAGCCGGCAACAGGATCCGTAACAGTCGTAGCATTAATACCGATTATCGTCGAAAGCTGCCTAAGGCTTCTGATAACGTGCAGCGCTCCAGAAAAGAGCATGCGATAAAGCGTATCCTGAGCAGGCAGGAGGCACGAAGTCAGCGACTCTTTTCTCTGCTCAGACCGGGAAGCTTGAACAAGGGAAGACGCAGAGCCAGTACAGCATCACGCTTTATGAGATTCGTATGGGAGAGACTGAAATCTGCCCTTATAGCTGCCGGGATCAGCGGAACTGCAATAGTGATCATCCTGGTCCTGTTTATTGTATTCGGGATGGCAGTCATCACACTCAGCAATAACAGCCCAGAGACCAGAGTGAGCGCAGATAATCAGGAGGAGATCGTATACTTCATTCCGGATCTTGCCGGAAGCCCAACGAGGATAGCTATAGTCAGGGCTGCCGAAAAAGAAATCGGTAATGTGGGCGGCGAGAAGTTCTGGCGATGGTACGGGTTTGGTTATCATGTGCACTGGTGTGCATGCTTCACATCATATATTGCAGCGGAGTGCGGGTGCATAAAAGCAGGCATCTGCCCCAGATCAGCAGGTGTAGATGACTGGATAGACTTTTATAAGAAACAGCATCGATGGGTAGGGAACAAATATATACCTCATTCCGGGGATTTTATCATTTTTGAATGGGACGGTGATGGGGTTGCTGATCATATAGGCATAGTCGAATCCTGTGACGGTAAGACCGTAACCACCATAGAAGGAAACAGCCGTGATGTATGCAGGCGAAAGACATATCCTGTCGGGCATTGGCAGATTTACGGGTACGGTCTGCCAGCGTATAGTTCAATGTGATATTGTCAAAGGATCCTGAAATCGAGCAGATCCTGGTTTACAGCTGGAAGGCGCTCACCGTCGATGACTGCTCTGCGAAAGAAATCATTGATACTCCTGAACCATTTACCATCAAATTCTACAGTGATACCGGAAGGCTCCAAGACAGAAGACACATAATGCTTTCCGGTACTGCTGCTGAATTCTATGCTTACAGGTTTTTTAAGTATATGGTATAGATCATAAAGCTGGAAATCCCAGTTTTTATCGATCTTAGGTTCTATAAGTTCATACTGCAACTCAATGATCTTCTTCATCAGATCCAGATCTGAATCGTTAGTATACGTGAGCATCTGCTCTGCCAGAGCGTCCTGTGCATCCAAGAGAAGATCAAGACAGTCTTCTTCAAACCCGGCTTCGAGATAAATCTCAGCAGCCTTGAAAAATGTTTCACCTTTGTAGTCTGGAACAGGGCTGTCCCAGATCTGATCATACACGTCAAATACTAGTTCACGGTACTTTTCCTCATCCTCATCGACGAACTGACCGTTCCTGTACATATCCGCCAGACACAGCTTTGCTTTCGGGAATCCGCTTTCTGCGGCAGCAGTGTAGAACCTGAAAGCCTGTTCGTAATCTGTGTGACCTGTAAGACCATAGTAGTATATATCGGCAATTTCCATTTCCGCCAAAGATCCACCACCATGCTCATAACACATTTTGAAATACTTAAGCGCAAGATCGTATTCGCCTCTGCGTTTGTACAGACTTGCCAGGTTGTACATCGCAACATACCCATCTATCTCATCATCAGGATCTACATCCTTATATGCGTTGATGATGCACAGATAGGCCTCGATCAGCATGAACTCTTCATCCGGTTCGAGTACTGATTTTGCCTGGTATTCTTTTGTGATCTGATAAGCTTCGTATGAATCCATGTAGTCAGTCCTATAAACGGGACACCAAAGGCATCTCAGGAGGAGTATTATAATAGCAGCTCAGGTGACAGAAATACTATATCACAAACCAAAGGACGGTGATATCCAATGACGATACGTGAGGCAGAGAAACTGCTCAAAAGAGCATACAGCAATGGCAATCTTACAGAAGATGAAAAGTTTGAGCTGACGGAAGCTCTTACGTTCCTCATCGAGGAGACGCATGACCCGGAATACATGATGAGCCTCGGCGGAATGTATTATGAAGACAGGCGGTTTGACCTTGCACTCAAATATTATGAAATGGCTGCCGGCTATGACTACAATGTCGCATACGAGTGCCTCGGATATATCTGGTACTACGGCAGAACCGGCGAGGTGGACTATAAAAAAGCTTTCGGGTATTTCTCCAGAGCTGCCGAAGCAGGCAATGTGGTCGCAGAATACAAACTGGCCGATATGTACAAAGACGGCAAATATGTTGAACAGGACTACGATAAGTACTGCAGGACGATAGAGTCGCTGTACCCGCGCATGAAGCATTCAGACTGGCTGAATGACCCGCTGCCTGAGATAAGCATGAGACTGGCAAGCATCCGCAGAGAGCAGGGCAGAATTGATGAGGCGATAAAGCTTTTGCTGGAAGCCAGACCATTCCTTGCTGAAAGGATAATGTACAATCCGTTTTTTGGTGATCTCAACAACATGGAATGGCTTATCCGTGATCTCTATGAAATGATCGAGTGTGATATGAACGATCTTAAACTGTATGATCTGCACTATGTCCTTCAGACACCGCACAAAGTAACCTTCAGGCATAAGAATAAGGGGTATGAAGTTGAATCTGTCGAAGAAGACGGCTCTGTCGCAGTCAGGTTTGGCAGCAAATGGTACCGCTCGGTAAAGGATTTCTTTGCGGATGCTGATATAGGAGGCAAGAGGCTGGTGACGATACCGTTCGAATTATATGGTTTTGAGGTGAAATGATGGGCAAGGCAGATATCATAAGAATAGAGAACAGCGCGGATGATCTCTCGAGATATGAAGAACTTCTCCTTCGGCGTGACAGTCTGCGGAAGAAGGCGGAGCAGTATCAGATCAGCTACTTCAAAGAATTCGGCGACCTGATAGTCGAATCATTTACTATCCGTATTGAGTGTATCAAAAAGAAAAAGATCATTGCATACTGCCAGCAGCAGGTCAATCACGGCAAACTAATCAACGGTGCACAGCTTGATCATTTCATTGAACGAGAAATGCTGGAATACCAGAATGATCTGGATGCCATGATCAGGCACAATAAAGCGGTCAAGGAATCGGAAACAGTCTCAGAATATGATCTTTACCGGATAAAGAAGATGTACTATGGTCTGGCAAAACTGATCCATCCGGACCTTCATCCGGAATATGAAGATGATCTGCAATTAATGGAATTCTGGAACAAGATAGTCCTGGCATATGAACATAACCAGCTTCAGGATATGGAAGAACTCGACTTTCAGGTCAGGAAATACCTTGAGGATATAGACAATGGTGATCCGGTGAGCATCATACCGGATATTGGGAAGAAGATCAGGGGCGTCGAAGAAGAGATAGACAGGATCACGAACACAGAACCCTATCTGTACAGACTGCTGCTGGAGGATGAAGAGTCGTCAGCTGCAAAAAAAGATGAACTCAAAGCAGAGATCGGATCATACAGGGATTATTCAAAGCAGCTCGATGAGATCATTGAGCAATTCACGATCGAGAGGAACTACTCATGAGCAATGACATTACTATAAAAGATACAGACCTGCTTACAACAGTTGCGCAGACTGAACTCAGCGATCTGATAAAGCCGCTGATCAATGAGATCCATCTGTTTGACACATATGTAGCCGGCACATCATATCTTGAGGATCAATCTATTCTCGACAAGATACAGACAGGAGACAGGCTGACCCTTGTCAGGGAAGAAAACAAGTTCGACGACAACGCGATACTGATACAAACTAAGGATGGTCGAAAAATCGGTTATATCCCGGAAAAGGATAATCTTATATTCTCCCGGCTCATGGATGCCGGTAAGCTTCTCATGGCAAAGATCAGCACACACGACATGAAAGGTACATTCCATAAAATTGGGATCGGGATTTATTTGGTGGATTACTAATACCTATGGCATATCGTTTGTTTGGGAGGTAATGTAATGAGTGCAATTGAAAGAGAATTCAGACTGATTTCAGATGTTGAATTCAGAGAAATATCAGGGCAGTTTCTATATATAGAATGCAAAGATGTTCTCGAGAAAATGAAACAAACTGAGGACATCAGAGAAAACTCAACAGGGCTTATAGTATACGCATATATTGATCATACATCCGGACTTTCATGTCAGCCAATTCTTGTAGCCGACCTGCAAGGGGATTCTCTTCAAGTGTTTGATCTTGCGGAAAGCGATACAAAATATATTTTCAGGATCAACGAGGGCTATAAAGAAAATTCTGAACAGTATGGCGAAGTCAAATTATGGATGTGCCACATTACTCCGGACCACAGGTTCTGCAATGCGGAAGCGTTTGGGAATCTCACGGATGGACTGAAGCCATTTGCAGCCTTTATTGACAAGCAGTACGGCATGAACGATCCTGACAGAGTCGAATTCAGAAATAACACCGACTATGATAAGTGGAGAAATAAATACTGGCCAGATGATTTTCAAGTGCATCTATTCGATGAAAACAACAATGGAGAAGTTGTATGGGTGAGGGCTGAATATG
>Ga0310695_10009189_pt1 | contig 14972 bp, 11 predicted proteins | sample RumenRJG_04DNA_FD_203882 | JGI IMG/M metagenome (GOLD analysis project Ga0310695, IMG submission 203882) | Bovine rumen microbial communities from Lethbridge, Alberta, Canada - RJG_04 (v2) (version 2) | ecosystem: Host-associated > Mammals > Digestive system > Stomach > Rumen | place: Canada... | reverse complement strand
ATACCTATCATCTGTACCTCCGTCCCGGACTGGATATCCTCAGGGCGGCGGGCGGACTTCACAAGTTCGAGAACTGGGACCGTCCCATCCTCACCGACAGCGGCGGCTTCCAGGTGTTCAGCCTGAGCCCCATACGCAAGCTCACTCCGGAAGGCTGCACCTTCCAAAGCCATATAGACGGCAGCAGGCATACTTTCACTCCGGAAAACAATGTGGATACCCAGCGCATCATAGGCGCCGACATCTGCATGGCCCTCGACGAGTGCTGCCCCGGCGACGCCGACCATTCCTACGCCCGCAAGAGCCTCAATCTCACGAAGGGCTGGCTGGAACGCTATGCGAAACGCTTCCGGGAAACGGAACCCCTCTATGGCTACGAGCAGACCTTTTTCCCCATAGTGCAGGGCTGCGTGTATCCGGACCTTCGCAAGGAGGCGGTCGACCATGCCGTGCAGTTCGATGCGGACGGCTACGCCATCGGCGGTCTTGCAGTAGGGGAGCCTACGGAGAAGATGTACGAGATGCTGGAACTTGTCTGCCCTTTGCTTCCGGAAGACAGGCCGCGCTATCTCATGGGAGTCGGCACTCCGGCCAATATCCTGGAAGGAATCGCCAGGGGAGTGGACATGTTCGACTGCGTCATGCCCACCCGCAACGGCCGCAACGGGATGCTGTTCACCTGGAACGGCATCATGAACATGCGCAACGAGAAATGGAAGGATGATTTTTCTCCTCTCGATCCGGCGGGCACGTCATTTGTCGACCGTACATACAGCAAGGCATACCTCAGGCACCTCTTCGTTTCCGGCGAGATGTTTGCCGGCATGATAGCGAGCGAGCACAACCTCGCTTTCTACCTCGACCTTGTGCGCCGGGCACGCGTTCATATAGAAGCAGGCGATTTCGCGTCTTGGAAAGATGCCGCCATCGCCAACATAACCAGAAGATTATGAGGAAACTGGACCTCTACATATCCAAGAAGTTCATCACGACCTTCTTCATGGCGTTGCTGCTCATCATCGGCATCGTCATAATCTTCGACATTTCCGAGAAGGTGGATTATTTCGTGAAGAACGAGGCTCCTCTAAAAGCTATAATCCTGGACTATTACGTGAACTTCGTGCCGTATTTCGTGAACATGTTCAGCCCTCTGTTCGTGTTCATCACGGTGATTTTCTTCACTTCCAGGATGGCGGCCAACTCGGAATTCATCGCAATGCTCTCGGGAGGCATCAGTTACGGACGCATACTCCTGCCGTACGTGGGGTGCGCCATACTGATCGCCTTGCTCTCGCTCGGCCTCAATCTGTATGTGATTCCCCGCTCGAACGTCACCAGGACGGCTTTCGAGGAGAAATATATCAAGAACAAGACCATCAAGTTCCGCAATGTCCACTACCAGATAGCACCTGGGCAGTTCGTGTATGTGGAGTCTTTCAGCCGCTGGAACAATACCGCCTACAAGTTCACTCTCGAAACCATAGAAGACAACAAGCTGAAGAGCAAGCTGGAGGCCGATTCCGCAGTGTGGGACAGCACGCAGCAGTGCTGGAGGCTGCGCAACTGGTTCATCCGCGACTACGCCTCCGGGCTCGAAGACCATATCACCAGCGGGGAGAAGAAGGATACGGTGATAGAACTTACGGTAACCGATTTCTACCGCAACGAAAAAACGGTGGAGACACTGCCGATCAAAGACCTGAACCAGCTTATCGAGACCCAGGAAATGCGAGGCGACGCGAACGTCATGTTCGCGGAGATAGAGCTGCATAACCGCTTTGCAATGCCTTTCTCCGCCATCATCCTGACAATCATGGGCGTCTGCCTGTCTTCGCGCAAGAAACGCGGAGGCATAGGATGGAACCTCGGCGTCGGCATCGCCCTGGCGTTTACGTACATACTCTTCCTGCGTTTCTCCCAGATGTTCGTGTATGCCGGCACCATGCCGGCTTCGATAGCCCTCTGGATACCGAACCTGGTGTTTGCATTGATTACAGTTTTCCTTTATACAAAAGCACAGAAATAATGACAGTGAAGGTTGTTAACAAGGGCGGCAACGCCCTTCCTCAGTACGCCACCCTGGCATCTGCCGGAATGGACGTGCGAGCTTCCCTCGAATCGCCCGTCGTGCTGAAGCCTCTTCAGCGCGCCATGATTCCGACGGGGCTGTATCTCGAGATTCCGGTGGGATATGAGGTGCAGGTGCGCCCCCGCAGCGGCCTTGCCGCAAAGAAAGGGATTACGGTGCTGAATACCCCCGGCACCATCGACGCCGATTACCGCGGCGAGGTGAACGTGATTCTGGTAAACCTTTCGGATGAGCCGTTCACTGTCGAGCCCGGCGAGCGTATCGCCCAGCTGGTGCTTGCAAAGCATGAGAAGATAGATTGGGAAGAAGTCTCCGAACTTGGCGCAACCGAGCGCGGGGAAGGGGGCTTCGGCAGCACGGGTACAAAATGAGTATAGAAGATCTTTACAGATTATATTGCGACTGCGGGTATCAGGTTAGTACCGACAGCCGCACAATTCCTGCGGGAGCCATGTTTTTTGCTCTCCGGGGAGAGAATTTCGACGGGAACGATTATGCGCTGAAGGCCCTCGAGGCCGGTGCGGCGTATGCCGTCGTCAACAGCGACTGGGCAGCTGCCGCCGGAATGATGCCCGGGGAGGCATGCGGACGGGCAATGCCCGGACAGGGTTCCCCTTGCGGGACACTGCCGGGCCCTTTGCCCGTCGCGGATGGCAGAATCATTCCTGTTGATGATCCTTTCACGACGCTGCAGGCGCTGGCCGTGCATCACCGCGAGACCCTGGGGATTCCGGTAATCGGACTGACCGGCACAAACGGGAAAACCACCACCAAGGAACTTATCACCGCCGCATTGAGTGCGAAGTTCAAGGTCGCTGCCACCAAGGGCAACCTCAACAACGACATAGGTGTGCCGCTCACATTGCTCTCCATGGCCCCGGACACGGAAATGGCCGTGGTGGAGATGGGCGCAAACCATCCCGACGACATAGCCAAACTCGTCAAGGTCAGCCGGCCGGATTACGGCTACATCACCAATGTGGGCAAGGCACATCTCCTCGGGTTCGGATCCTACGAAGGCGTGCTGGCCGCGAAGACCGAACTCTATAAGTGGCTGGGAGCACATGAAGGTTCCGTCATTTTCGTGAATACCGGTCATCCGGACCTTGCCGCCGCAGCCCGCACCCGGCACTGCCATCAGTGGGAATTCAGCATGGAATCAATGGATGCGGAAGTCCTTCCCACGAGCGAGGAGAACCCTTTCCTTTCGCTGCGGATAGGAAAGGACGTAATCCGTACACGTCTCGTAGGCGCCTACAATGCCGACAACGTGCTGGCGGCTTTCTCCATTTCTCAGTATTTCGGCGTGCCGAAGGCGGATGCCATCAGGGCTCTGGAAGCCTATGTGCCGTCCAACAGCCGTTCGCAGTTGGTCAAGACGGAACGCAACACCCTTATCGTGGATGCATATAACGCCAATCCCAGTTCCATGGGGCTCGCGGTCGACAATCTTGCGGCCATGCAGGCTCCTTCCAAACTTGCCCTGCTCGGAGATATGCGTGAACTCGGAGAGGCATCTGCCGAAGAGCACAAGGGCATAGTCCGCAAACTGATCGCGGCCGGCATCCCCGCCTACCTGGTAGGGGAGGAATTCGGCAAGGCGGCCGTAGATGACCCGCTGATCCTCGGCTGCTTCCCCACTTCCGACGATCTTGCGGATTTCATCCGGACCAACCCGCAAAAATTCCGCGGAAAAACCATTCTGGTGAAGGGTTCCCGCGGAATAAGGATGGAGAAAACGATTCCCGAACTCTGATACTATAGAGTGTCCATGAGGTCGAAAACGCGCTTCTGCACTTCTTCGATGGTGCCGAGGCCGTTTATCTCGTGATAAATGCCCTTTTCCTTGTAAATCTGGATAAGGGGTTCGGTCTTCTCGTGATAGGTGCGGATACGGTTGGCGATTGTTTCGTCGTTGGCGTCGTCTGCACGGCCTTCGATGAGGGCGCGTCCCTTGATGCGGGCCTTGATCTCATCGTCTGGAATCATGAGAGAGATAACGCCGGTGACGTATTCATCCCGGGATTCCAGCATTTCATCCAGGTCGATGGCCTGCTGGATTGTGCGGGGGAAACCGTCGAGGAGAAATCCGTTCACGTGAGAATTGGCTGCAAAGCAGTTGGTTATCATTCCTTCGACCACCACATCGGGTACGAAGTCTCCTTTTTCAATAAGGGCCTGGGCCTGTTTGCCCAGTTCCGTGCCGGCTGCTATCTCGCTGCGGAGCAGTTCACCGGTAGAGATGTGCTTGAGATTATACCTTTTTACCATCGGGGCTGCGTGAGTCCCTTTTCCAGCCCCGGGAGGGCCGAACATGATGAAATACTTCATATTGTTTTATTCTAAAACATAGATATCCTTGAGGTTGCGCCCGAGTTCGTCGTAATCGAGTCCGAAGCCTACGATGAAACGGTTGGGAATCTCCGCTCCCACATAATCGAGTTTGCAACGGTCGCAGAACACCTCCGGCTTGAGGAGCATGGTGCACAGACGCACGTCCTTCGCGCCTTTGTCGAGGAGTTTCTGCTTGAGTTCCACGATGGTGTTTCCCGTGTCGACGATATCCTCGCAGACAATGACAGTCCTGCCTTTGATGTCGGTCGTGAGGGGCATTGTCTCGCGGATGACTCCGGTGGACGTCGTGCCTACATAGGAGGAGAGTTTCATCGAAGCAAGTTCGACAGGGAAATTCAGGCGTTGCATGAGCTCGCCGGTGAACATGATTGATCCGTGGAGGACGCAGAGCAGTACTGGAATGTCGGTCTGGCCGGCTTCGGTGTAGGTATGACCAGTGGTACAGAAGTCTTTGTTAAGTTTATCTGCCACTCCGTCAATGAGTTTGGAGATTTGCCCGTAGGGCATGAAAGGCACGAATGCCTTGTCGTGAATGTAAACTTTATCCATTTTTGATGAATGAGTGCATAAAGTTACAAATATTTCCGATACGGAAACTTAAAAAAAGTTTTTACAATGCATTTTTTTGATTGACAATGTCTTTCCGCCTCCTTATCTTGCGCCCATGAGACTGTTGATTTCGTTGATGGAGGCCATCCTGGTCCTGACCGGGGCAGGAAGCCTGGAAGAATTGGACGAGAGCGAGCTCGAGCGTTTCGAATCTCTTGCATCGCATCCTGTATGTATAAATGTCACATCTGTCGGCAGGCTGCGTTCCTGCGGCTTGTTCAGCGAGTATCAGGCGGCAAGCCTGCAGGACTACATTTCGCGCACTGGGGACATTCTGTCGTCGGCAGAACTAGGAACGGTGCCCGGGTTTACGCCGGAGCTTTCGGAGGCTCTGCGCTTCTTCGTCTCTTTCGAGAGCCATTCTCCGGCGGGCGCCAGGCGCAGGGAGAGACTGAGGCACGAACTGGTGCTGCGGGATGTCGTCCGCGATGCTGGGCGGACTGTTTCCGGAAAATATCATCTCAGGTACGGAGAGCGGGCGGAACTGTATCTGTCGGGAAAGACTGAACTTACCGGAAGCATCAGCCTTTATGGAAAACGGCCCTGGAAGATGGTCCTGGGGGATTTCAATGCCAGATTCGGGCAGGGACTGCTCGAATGGAGCGGCTTCTCGCTGAGCGGCTTTTCCACGGTGTCGGCGTTCTGCAGAAATGCCTCGGGAATCTACGGAACGGGATCCTTTTCGCCGTCCAGAAGGGGGCTGGGGGCAGGATACGACGGACGCAATTGGAGCGTGAGTGCCGCACTGGAAACGGACGGCTCTCTGCTATTGTCGGCGTCCTGCCTCGGCGGGAGCGGAAATATCGGCGTAAACGCTATGCTGGAAAGGGAAAGAAAGGGCCTTTCACTGGACTGGAAGAAAGCGTTCGGACATTTGAATATATACGGTGAGGCGGCGTTCGCGGGGAGCCCTGCCATGCTTGCGGGCGCTAAATGGGAACCGGCTTACAAGGTTGCGGCAGTATTGCTTGCAAGGTATTACCCTGCCGGATATGATGCAGCTTCCGCCGGGGCGGCGCGGTCTGCAAGCAGGGTGCAGGACGAAGCCGGGATAGCCGCCGGACTGCAGCTGCGCTGGTTCGGCGTGACGGCGGATGTCGCCGTTCATCCGGACCGCATGGCGGAAAGGAAAAACAATTACGAACAGTTCAAGTCGGTCGTGAGCGCCGCCCCCGAATTCCGCGCAGGCGCATGGACGCTGTCGCCGGTGCTGAAGTGGACTGAAAGAATGCAGCTGAGCCCGGAGGAGGACGCCTTCAAGGCGGAGTGGAGACATGACCTTCGCTGCGATCTCAAGGCCTCCAAAGGCGGCTTGCAGGGCACTTTGAGGCTGAACGGTGTGCAGGTGAGCGGCAAGCGCCCGAGTGCTCTGGGTTACCTTGAAATCGGATACAAGACCGCTTCTGACACCGCGCGTCTGCAATGGTCAGTGTTTGCCCGTGGCACCGTCTGCAAAACCGACGGATGGGCGTCCCGCATATATGCATACGAACGGGATCTTCCCGGATCATTCAACGTGGCTGCATGGTATGGCAGAAAGGGCGGCGCTTCGCTTGTTGCAAGCATAAGCAGCCGCCATAAAAGATACCGCCATCGCCTCAATCTACGGCTTTCCACAAAGGACTTCAAGATCCAGTATCAGGTCTGTATATATTAGGCATAACTATGCATTCCGCCCAGCAGCATGTTCACACCGAAATAGGTGATCAGCACGCTCATGAAGGCGAGTATGCAGTAGAGGTGGAAGGCCTTGGGCCTGCGCAGGAATCCGAGGAATCTGCCATGCAGGGGTATCGAATAGATGAGGAGGGTGATCAGAGCCCAGGTCTCCTTTGGATCCCATCCCCAGTAGTTGCCCCAGGATATATTCGCCCACACGGCACCCAGGAAGGTTCCGAAGGCCAGAAGGAATACTCCGGGATAGAGCAATACGGTGGAAAGGTCGCGGAGTTTCTCCGATTTTCCGTTGGAGACGACCAGCCCGGCAATGCCGATGACCAGCAGGCTGAAGAAGATGAAATAGCCTAGCACGATGCTGATTACATGCACCTGCAGCAGGGGAGTGCGCAGTACCGGCATAAGCTGTGAGCCTCCGGTGAAGATGAACTTGCGCATCATGACCAGCACTCCTGCGAGGCACGCTGCAAGTATGATGGCCGGCACTCGCGGTCTTACCCTTGATGCGGCAGTCTTGAAATGGCTCTCTTTCTGGAAAAAGAATCCTATCATGGAAATCAAGAGCAGCAGGTATGCGGTATAGGTGATCGCTATTCCCCATGGATCGCGGCTGACAGCCAGTACCGAGCCCTTGAGGTCTTCGTCGAAGTCTGCCTGATACAGCCTGTAGCCCTTGATCTTGGCGATATTGTTCATCGAAATGATCTGCTTCTGCCCGTTAATGGTAACGTCGCTGCTGTAGCCCATGGGCGCCTTGGAGTCCGGATAGTATTGGATCTCGAATTTGTTGAGACTGATGCTGAACGGAAGTTCGGCAGTGCCACCCTCGTCGAGCTCAAAGTTCTCGGCCACCTCTCCTTCGCGCAAATGCAGCATGCCGCTCACGCCGCTGAGGTGTGTAACCAGGGCTCCGGCAAGGATGAGCACGAAAGAAAGGTGCAGGGTGAGCGTAAAGGGGCTGCGCTGCATCTTCACGGAGAAGATGCAGCAAAGTCCGCCGATTGCGGTGACGGCCCACAGGGCGAAGAAAATGGGAGAATGGTAGATGTTGTCCAGGACAAACTCGGTGCCTTGGAGCTTCTCGACAATAGTGGCAGCCACCATCACAGCGATGGTGACTGCAAGTGAGATAAAAGAAATGTGCTTGTAAATGTTCTGATTCATCGGCTCTCGGACTTACTATGCAAATTTAATACAATAAATGGTGATATCGGGGAAATAAATGCCTAACTTTGCTGCAGTTATGATGAAACGTGTCTTGATATTTCCGCTGCTGTGCCTTGCAGCTTTTCCGCTTTGTGCCCAAAAGATCGTGCACGAGGAGTATCTCGATTATTATTTCGACAACAGGGAGTTCGATGCAGGCTCCGAAAAATATATGGAGTCGGAGACTCTGCATTCCATTATGCTCCTGCCCCAGATAGGCCTTTCCTACAAGCAGAGCAGGATTACGGAGCACCGTATCATGGCGGGAGTCTCAGTTAGGCGCGACATGGGATCAGGCGAGAAACTGAAGGATTCCTTCAAGGAACTGTCCGTCTATTATCAGGTTGCGCACAAGTTGGGAGGACGCAGGGTTTTCCGTGCGGCGGCTGGCGTACTTCCGCGTTATCTGCTGTGGGGAGAATACAGCAGGGCGGTCTGGAGCGATGCCCTCGTCTTTTACGACACCAATCTGGAAGGGGCGCTGCTGCAGTACAGTGCAAAAGATTTCGATGTCGAACTCGGCTGTGACTGGATGGGAAAGAAGGGAGGAGCAGTGCGCGAGCGTTTCCAGATATATTCTTCCGGGAAATGGGATGTAAACAAGTGGCTTTCAGCAGGATGGGGCCTGAGTTTCTACCATTATGCAACGTCCGCCCTCGCTCATAATGTGATAGACAACCATCTGTTCAATCCATGGCTCAAGGCCGACTTCGCCTGCTTTGCCGGCTTCTTCCAGGAGCTTTCCCTGCAGGCAGGACTCATGGCCGGCTACCAGCGCTCCCGCGACATCGACCCCGAGCCGGTGATGCCTTTGGGCAGCGAGATCATTTTCCGGGCCAGGAAATGGAATGTCTGCATCCAGAACAGCATTTATGCAGGGGACGACCTGTATCATTATTACGACACCCCGGCTCCGGAAGGGGGCACTTACTCGTCGGGTCTGTACCTGGGCGAGCCGACCTACCGCGGCTTCTACGACAATGCGGAACTCCTCTGGACTCCGCGCATTTCAAAACGCTTGAGTCTCCAGATAGGAGCCGCCTTCCACTTCGACGGCGACGGCTATCAGGGCTGCCGGCAGGTGGTGCACCTCAGATTTTCATTATAGCTTTTCCGGTGCGGCCGTCGACGCAGACGGCGGCTTCTTCCTTCAGGCGAATGTGCCTCAGATAACGGGTCTCGCTGAATGCAGGCATGGAGTCAAGTGTCTTGAAATCAATATGATCCGACGGGCGTGAGAACTCATCCACGCTGATGTATCCTGCATTGAAGGACGTGAGGTTCTGGAAGAAATGGGAACCCTGGCTGGGGTCTACCCGGAAATCCGCAAGAGAACATTCGACAAGCGCCTTGACTTCGGAGATGTCGCTCCAGACTACAGGAATGCCAAGGGTCGGGATGCTGGAACCCCATCTTCCGAACCCTATCAGCACATAATTCCGGCCCTCTTCCCTGAATCTGGCGTTAAGTTCCTTGAGTTCTTCGGCTATTTCCCTCGTATGCATCTTGTCGAAAGACTCTTTACGGACATACACGATGTCCGCGAGGTCCGGAATCCATCCCGTGCCCAGTGCGCATGAAGAACGTATTACGGCATCGCTTTCATCGATCGTCTTCCAGTCCACTTCGGTTTTGATGCTGTCGGAAGATATGGGACGTATCTGCAGAAGGTGGAACAGGCTGTTCTCGAGGTCTGCGGCGAATTCGATTTCCACGCTGCACTTCATTTCATCGGCGGCGATGCGGAGGATCTCCTTCAGGATATCGGCAAGCGGGAAAGTGTCGTAACGCAGTATGTGGGCGAAAGTTACGGCTTTAGGCCCCTTCCCGGAAGGGGAGTCCACGATGCGTTGGTTCTCGTAGTCGTAGGTGGATACCACTTTTGAGAACTGCCGGAATTTCCCGCAATCGGATATGGGAATCCGTGCCAGATTGACGGAATCGTCGACCGAAGTCTTGAATTTCCCGGGCTGAAGATCGAGGGCGTACATTACGCTCTGCGTATCCCGCATCGTAAGTTCCGGGGTGGAAGTCTGAATGATGTTTTTCGGATAGTAAGGAGAGAACCGCAGAACCTGTTCCCCGTCCACCACGGCCTTTCCCAGGCCGAAAGCAATCTTGGCGATTCCTTCCTCCGGCTTTTCGTATCCTACCGGGTAGAAATTCACGGAACGCACCACTCCCGAAATGGCGGGGAAAAAGAAGCCGGCGTCTTCGTTGCCGCATATCTCCTGCAGTATGATGCCCATCTTCTCCTCGGAAATGACGTTCGCCGTCGAAGTGATATATCCTCTGGAAGAAGCGTAGTAGACAGAGGCGTACACGCTTTTGATGGCATTTCCGAGCAGCCGCAGCTGCTGGTCTTCGTTTTCCGTGCGCGGTATCATGTAGGTGGAATACACCCCGGCGAACGGCTGATAGTACGAGTCTTCCAGTTTGGACGAGGACCTTATCGCCAGAGGCTTGTCGACGTGCCTGATAAACACCCTCAGGGAGGCCATCAGATCGGCCGGCAAGGTGGAGGACACAAATTGCGTCAGGAGTTCGCTGTCGGAAATGTCGGAGTTGATGACGTACTGGAGGCCGTTTTCAAGGATGAATCTGTCGAAATATTCGGTAGATATCACGAGAGTCCTCGGTACGAGGATACGGACATCCTCCCACTTGTCGTACAGGTTGTACTTGTAAAGCAGGTGGCTCAGGAATGCAAGCCCGCGGGCCTTCCCTCCGATGGAGCCTTCTCCGATTCGGGCGAATCCCACGGTCTCGCTGTAAGTGTCGGGATTGAAGCGGGCGACGACTCCGAGAGCCTGGGACGTGCGGTAGTCGTGGATGAGTTTCACGGCTGTCGTGCGCATCTCGTTGCAGTCTCTGGAAATGGTGTTCTTCAATTTCGTACCTGCGGAGAAAATGCCCCGGGCAAGCAGCCAGCGGGAGATGTAGTTCTTCGACCTGAGCCGTTCCAGGAGTTCGTCCGAGACCGTCGCTATGATATGCTCGGCGCCCTGCAGGTCGGAAGCCCGCGCCACCTGCCTGTGTTTGGCGTCGGTCACCACGAAATCTCCGAAACCGAACTCCATGCCTATATACTCGCTGAGTTCATGGGTGAGGGTCTTGGACCTTTTCATTATGAATCCGGCATGCATGCTTTCCGCTATCTCCCTCATGCTCTCCTGAGAGGATTGCATAAGAATAGGCATCTTGGGCATCTCGCTGCGTATCATCTTGCAGAGGTCCACGCCGGCGTCCAGCTTCTCGTCGGAGGATTTGTCCCCGCGGTGGAGGACGAAACCTATGTCGGAGATTACGCCCAGCATCTGCTCCTTGAACCTGTCGAACAGGGAAACAGCGTCGTCGTAGTTCGTGGCCATCAGGATTTTCGGACGTGCGCGCTTGCGGAAGACCTGCTGCTCCTCGTTGAGGGCGTCCTTCAGCGCCGCGACATTCTGCTGGAGAACAAGCTTGTAGAGCAGAGGCAGATAGGTGGAATAGTAGCGGACGGAGTCTTCGACCAGCAGTATGCACTGCACGCCGCCTTCCAGTATGTCCTGCTCTGCATTCATGCTGTCTTCCAGCAGCTTGATGATGGCTATTATGAGGTCGGTGGAACCGCTCCAGCAGAAGGCGTAATCTATGCTGCTGCGGTCGCGTTCCTGAAGTTTCTTCCAGACTTCTTTCGAATACGAGGTGAGAAGCACTATCGGGGTATCCGGAGCCATCTCCTTCATCCTCGCGGAGAAGTCGAAGACGTTTATCGAGCCGACGTTGTACATTGTGATGACCAGATCGAAACTTTCCCCGTTCTCCATCATACGGAGAGCGTCGGCGGTCGTTTCGGCACGTTCGAATACCGGAGGATTGGAGAGATTGAGCTCGGAATACTCGCGCGAAATGCGCATGTCGAGCCTGCCGTCCTCTTCCAGAGAGAAATTGTCGTAATTGTTGCACACCAGCAGGATTCTGCGTATGCGCCGGCTCATCAATGTGACTGTTTCGGACATAGGGACTTTTATCAGACTATACCTTGATCCATCATGGCACCCGCCACCTTTATGAATCCTGCGATGTTCGCACCTTTGACATAATTTACATATCCGTCTTCCTCCGTGCCGTATTTCAGGCAGGCTTCATGAATGTCGGACATGATTCTTCTCAGATTCTTGTCCACTTCTTCCGCGGTCCAGTGCTGGCGCACGGAGTTCTGGCTCATCTCCAGGCCGGATGTGGCTACTCCGCCGGCGTTCGAGGCCTTGCCGGGGGAATACAGGATCCTGGCGTTATGGAAGACTGCCGCCGCTTCCGGAGTGGAGGGCATGTTGGCCCCTTCCGCCACACAATAACAGCCGTTCGCGACAAGTTTCCCGGCGTCCTCCTCGCAGATTTCGTTTTGTGTAGCGCAGGGGAGGGCGATGTCGCAGGGGATATCCCAGGGACGCTTGCCAGGGTAATAGGTCGCACCTGGATAGCGGTCCGCATACTCGCGGATCCGCCCCCGGCGTATGTTCTTCAGTTCGAAAATGAACGACATCTTCTCTTCGTCCAGTCCGTCAGGATCGTAAATGCAGCCATCGGAATCGGACATGCTTACCACCTTGGCTCCCAGCCTCATGGCCTTCTGGGCCGCGTACTGCGCAACATTCCCTGAACCGGAAACCAGTACTGTCTGCCCGCTGAACGACTTGCCTCTTGTCGCCAGCATGCTTTCGGTGAAATAGCACAGGCCATAGCCTGTGGCCTCGGGCCTGAGCAGCGAACCTCCCCATGCCAGCCCTTTTCCGGTGAGCGTGCCGGTGAATTCGTTGCGAAGGCGCTTGTACTGGCCGAAAAGATATCCGATTTCGCGTCCTCCGACACCGATATCTCCGGCGGGGACGTCGGTGTCCTGTCCTATATGCTTGCTGAGTTCCGTCATGAAACTCTGGCAGAAGCGCATGACTTCGGCATCCGACTTTCCTCTCGGGTTGAAGTCGGATCCGCCTTTGGCTCCCCCCATTGGCAGGGTGGTAAGGCTGTTTTTGAATGTCTGCTCGAAGGCGAGGAACTTCATGATGCTCAGATTGACGCTGGCATGGAAACGTATGCCTCCCTTGTAGGGACCGAGGGCGCTGTTGCATTGCACCCGGAAGCCTCTGTTTATCCGGATGACGCCCCTGTCGTCAGTCCACGGGACACGGAAAATAATGATGCGCTCCGGCTCGGCGATTCTTTCGAGAATCTTCTGGTCGATAAGATAGGGATTTTCTTCGAGATAGGGGACGAGGCTGAAGGCGACTTCCTGCACGGCCTGATGAAACTCGGCCTCTCCCGGGTTCCTGGCGATCAGGTCCGCGATGAAGCCGTCTACATACTTCTTTGCAAATGTGTCCATGATTAAACTTCTTTATTGATTACTACTAACTATACTCTTGCAGATAAATTCATTCCTTCCTGAAAATCTTGTATCCCACCGCCGCCACGAGTATGCTCATCACTGGACTGACAAGGTTGAAGAAGCAATAGGGAAGATACACCAGCGTGGGCGTGCTGAGAATAGTGGCCTGGGTCATGCCGCAGGTATTCCACGGCACCAACACGGACGTAACCGTGGCTGAATCTTCCACAGAACGGCTGAGCAGGCGGTTTTCATATCCTGCATCTTCGTAAATATCCTTGAAGATGTTGGTTGTCAGCATGATGGAAAGATACTGGTCGCAGACCAGGGTGTTGAACGCCGCGCCGGTCCCGACCGTAGTCGCTACCAGCCCGGCGCGGTTGCCGGTGAACTTGCGCATCGCCTTCATTATGGCGTCGATCATCCCTGCGGCGCGCATGCAGGCTCCGAAGCACATTGCGCAGATAATCAGGTAGATGGTGTTGAGCATGCCTATCATTCCCCGGGACGATACCAGTTCGTTTACCTGTGCGTTGCCTGTTTCCATGGGCACTGAGTTGTAGATGCTTTCGACCGTGCCGGCAAGCATCAATTTCCACTCGTTGAGAGGGCCTTCCAAACCGTGCAGGGCAGCTGCTTTCCGGCCGATTTCTTCGACGATCCCGGGCTGGAAGATGACAGCGGCTATCGATGCCAGCACTACGGACAGGCTCAAGACCATTATGGCCGGCAGCCTGCGCGCAATCATCACTCCCGTCAGCAGCGGAACTACCAGAAGCCATGGAGTGATCTGGAATTTTGCGGATATCGCGCTGGTATACAACCCCATGTCCGCGGGCGTGTCCGGGATGCTGCAGAGGCCTATCACGGTGAAAGCTATGAGCGCAATCACGAATGAAGGTACTGTCGTGATGAGCATGTAGCGGATATGGGTGAAAAGAGGAGTCTCCGCGATGGAGGAGGCCAGCACGGTGGTGTCGGAAAGGGGAGATATCTTGTCGCCGAAATAGGCCCCCGAGATGATTGCTCCGGCGATCAGACCTTCGCTGAAACCCTCGGCCTTGCCGATGCCGAGAAGCGCTACTCCTATGGTTGCGATGGTTGTCCAGGAACTGCCCAGCATCAGGGACACTCCGGCGCAGATGAGGCATGCGGCAGGCAGGAAGAAGGATGGCGAGAGCACCTTCACGCCATAGCATATCATGGTCGGAACTATTCCACTGATGGTCCAGGTGCCGGAAATGGCCCCTATCAGAAGCAGGATCACGATTGCAGACGTGACGTTGCCTATATTCGCCTTGATTCCTTCCTCGAAGGCGGACCAGGGCACCTTGAAACGCCACATTGCAAGCCACACCGCAATTCCGGATGCGAACAACAGGGAAACCTGGCTGGCGCCCTGGATGGAGTCGCTGCCGAGAATGCTGATGCAGAACGCCAGCATGACGATCAGCACGAGGATGGGAATGATGGAAATGAAGGTTTTTCTCATAGGGGCAATACACGTCAACTTTTGCAAATATAAAAAAAAATGACAATAGCAATACTTCGTTAAAAATTTAAAAACTGTATAATTTTCAATTCATTACAACAACAATAGTCCGTTCCGGGGTGCCAGAGACACCCTCCGATCGACCTTGAACAAAAGCCGAAAAAAGTGTTAAA